>Ga0206117_100318_pt1 | contig 60847 bp, 64 predicted proteins | sample 3A5Ametagenome_FD_177997 | JGI IMG/M metagenome (GOLD analysis project Ga0206117, IMG submission 177997) | Enriched microbial communities from leaf-cutter ant dump, University of Wisconsin, Madison, United States - 3A5A | ecosystem: Environmental > Terrestrial > Nest > Insects nest > Nest dump... | reverse complement strand
CTGCTAGATAAAACCTAAAAAGGCGAGGAAGAGGATGAGTATAAATTTCAAGATTATGTTTTCGGATAAAGATATAGCACATTTTTCGAATTTAGAAACGCCATTTTATTATTACGACCTTAACCTATTGCGTGAGACGCTAGAAGCTTGTAGTAATGCGGCAAATACCTATAATTTCCATGTGCACTACGCCATGAAAGCCAACTTTAACGATAAAGTGTTGGCACAAATTAAAGCAACTGGCTTTGGCGCCGACTGTGTGAGCGGTGGAGAAGTTAGAAAAGCAATTGAAAGCGGCTTTCCTAAAAACAAGGTGGTTTTTGCAGGAGTAGGAAAATCGGACAAAGAAATTAACTACGCTTTGGACCAAGATATTTTTTGCTTTAATGTAGAGTCATTGCAGGAACTGGAAGTCATTAACGACTTGGCCGCAAAGAAACAGAAAACGGCAAAGGTGGCTATCCGTATCAATCCTAACGTTGATGCCCATACCCACGCGAACATTACTACTGGCTTGGATGAAAACAAGTTTGGCATTAATTCGTGGGATATGCCAGCAGCAGCAGAAATCTTAAATGCATCCACCAATTTGGAGTTTATGGGAATCCATTTTCATATTGGTTCGCAGATTACCAATTTAGACGTATACAAAAACCTTTGCGTGAGGGTGAATGAGTTTGCCGCTTGGTTTGAAGATAAAGGTTTCACCGTTAAGGTATTAAATGTAGGTGGAGGCTTGGGAATTGACTACCATCATCCAAATGCACAAATCCCTGACTTTGAAGCTTATTTCAAGATTTTCTCGGATTTCCTAGAAATTAAACCATATCAAGAAGTACATTTCGAACTGGGCAGGGCATTGGTTGGTCAATCATCATCATTAATTAGCCGAGTGCTTTATGTAAAAAACGGGAAGAAAAAGAACTTCATCGTATTGGATGCAGGAATGACTGAATTGATGCGTCCTGCGCTTTACCAAGCCTACCATCAGATTGAAAATTTGAGCCAAAATTCAAATTCGGTTAAATATGATGTAGTAGGACCAATTTGTGAAAGTACTGACTGCTTTGGAAAAGAAGTGGCTTTACCGGAAACTTTCAGAAATGACCTGATTGCGATTAGAAGCACTGGCGCTTATGGTGAGGTGATGGCTTCTAACTATAATTTACGCGATGCGATTGTAACGGTAACGAGTGATGACGTTGCTTCATCTTAAATAGATTAGATAGAGAACCATCGAGGAATTAAGAGAATTAAGCTATGTTCTTAATGAAATTTAATTTCTTAATGGTTCAAAAACAAAATTCAAATAAAAAATCTTGCATTATTAGAGCCAGTGAAACGAAATCGTTAGCTGGCTTTTTTTTATTGCCTACGTTTAGCGGCTACATAAATCACCACTCCAGCAACCATGGCTATAGCGCCTGCATATGGAGGCCAATTCACTGTTTTTTGCTTGTCCGCAGTGATTTGAATAGCACCTGCATCAATGATTTTTTCTTTTTTGGTATAAGTAAAACCGCTCCATACCAACATGATTAAACCGATTACAATTAATAAAACACCCAATGACTTTCCCATGATACTTGATTTTATTTAGGGAACAGCAATTAGAGGAATTTGTTTTAGAAAGAATAACCCAAACCAATGCTTGCGGAAAGATGTGAAAAATCAGTTTGTGTAGTAAGGTTAAACTGCTTGAAAGAAAAGAAATACGTCAATTGGAAATTACCACGATCAACTTCTGAGTCATTCAAAGCATAATTTGCTATTTTTTCCTTACGATCAAAGCTCTTGCCCAAATTCGGGGAACCTCCAATGAACAATTTAAAAGCATGTTTAATATTTTTATCTTTTCTATGGTGGAATATAATCTCAGTAGAAAGCCCCGTGGTCCACAACAATTTGTTTCTGGAAACCATTAATCTCTTATAAGTGAGATCGCCATAAAGCTGGTTTCTGAAATCAAGGTACTCTCCAAACTCTCTAGTCAAGGCATTTTCCCAGTTAATAATCCTGTAATCCGTATTTCCTCGATCAGAAGTGATATGATAACCAATAGAAGTATGGATACCCAAACCTGCAGTAGATTTATTGAAAGGAGGGAGCTCCACAAAGTCACCTTCTTTAGAATTCTCAGGAACGTAAGTTTTAGTCGCTTTACCAAAATACCCTAACACTCCGTAAGAAAAATTGATACTTTTAAAAGTATGGGCTTGGGTCAAACTTAAATAACCCAAAGTTACATCACCTTCATCATGAATACCATCTGTACCCGCCAAACCTCCAGTAATATTAAATTTTGATCTCACACTATCTGCAACCATTGGTTTAGGCTGATAAACAACATCTTGTCCCGCTGTAGCAGGAAACAGATATCGAGTGCAAGAAGTAAGAAGGGAAATAGCTAAAAGGAGTACTAAATATAAAAGGCGTTTCATGAAAGGGTAATTTATCTATTGGCCCGAAGATACAAAACCTCTTTTAACAGGGCGTTAATTTTTTCCACGGGCAAGTCTTCTTCGGGATTCACCAATAAAATTTTCATTCTTGATCGTTTTTCTACCAATAAATCTTCATCATGCAATAAATGCCCATCCACAAAGCCAATATAAGGATGGTGGTGTTTTTTATGTACCCATAAATAGCAAAGCATTTTACCTCGGTAATAAAAGAAGGGGAGCTTGTATTTCCACTCGGGAGTGATATCCTTATCCACGGACAGAATGATATCCCTTAGGGCCAAAAAGGTACTTTTAAGGGGTTCTTCTTGCTTTAGATAAAAATGGTCGAGTTCGCTTAACATCTTATCTTTTTATAGATCTAACTACTTAAACTTCAATTTGAGTTCCGCTTCCACCAATAACTTTAACGCCTTCAGAAAACTTCTTCCAAAACCGGATATACCTATATTTAGCTTCAAATGATTGTGCCTTGTAACTTCCTTTTAAGTCTATGGTTAGGGTAATTACCGCCAGATCATCGATAATGTTTAAGTTTTCAACCTTAGGAATAAGTTCATTTATATCCAAATCGCCATCGCGATAAGTCTTTAAATCAATTTCTTTGGTTACTACCTCTCCATTTGGACTGACAAAAAGCAAATCTTCATGCAATAACTCATCTAGCACCTTTACATCACTTTCTTTAATAGCCTTGTAAAGCTTATTCTCTAAACCTAAGATTTCATCTTTTGTCATCGTTTTTAGCATACGTTCATCAAATGTCTGCAATGGCTATTCGTATTCCAGCTCGAAGAAATCTGCCAAACCACCTAAATAGTACTCCTTAATTCCTTCCGTAAATTCTTCAAAATCTTCATCAGGGATATTGGTTTGCACAAACTCTAAAGAAGTTCCTTTTTTATCTGGGTGCAATTTTATAGTCACAATAGAAGGTTCGTTCTCTTCACCAAAGTACCATTGTTGCACAATCTTTTTCCCAGGTTCCAACTCCAGGTTTTTCCCTACAATATCACCGTCCCAAAAAGAAAATTCAGTATCTACTTCTTCCGTAAACTCCACTTCGGCACCTGTCCATAACTGGATGCTTTGTGCTTTGGTTAAACCTAAATAAACTTCTTCAGGAGGAGCGGGCAGGAGGATATATTTTTTAAATGTCTTCATTGTTATATTTATTGTTTAGTGGATGGTGTTTGGCGATTTCGCTTTATCAAAGCCATCCGCTAAACGCTTTTCACTTCGCTAATTTTTATTTAAAAGCGTTAATTCCGGTCACATCCATACCAGTAATGAGTAAATGTACATCATGTGTACCTTCATAAGTCACTACCGATTCAAGATTCATCATATGACGCATGATCGAATATTCACCAGTAATTCCCATACCACCCAACATTTGACGAGCATTACGCGCAATATCCAAAGCAATTTCCACGCTATTACGTTTAGCCATTGAAATCTGCTCTGCAGAGGCTCTATTTTCACTTTTCAGTTGACCTAGACGCCAAACCAATAACTGGCCTTTGGTAATTTCGGTAATCATTTCGGCAAGCTTTTTCTGTTGCAACTGAAAACCACCAATAGGTTTACCAAACTGAACACGCTCTTTGGAATAACGCAAAGCTGTATCATAACAATCCATAGCAGCACCCAAAGCTCCCCAAGCAATGCCATAACGAGCTTGGTTTAAACATCCCAAAGGCCCTTTTAAGCCCTTTATCTCTGGAAATACATTTTCTTTAGGCACTTTTACATTGTCAAATACCAGCTCGCCAGTAGCCGAAGCTCTCAAGCTCCATTTGTTATGTGTTTCTGGAGTGGTAAAACCTTCCATACCGCGCTCCAATACCATCCCTCTGATTTTACCTTCTTCATCTTTCGCCCAAACCACCGCGATATCGGCAAAAGGAGCATTAGAAATCCACATTTTGGCACCATTCAACAAATAGTGGTCGCCCTTATCTTTGATATTACTTACCATGCCTCCCGGATTTGAACCATGATCAGGTTCAGTTAATCCAAAACAGCCCATTAGCTCACCAGTAGCTAATTTTGGCAAATATTTTTTACGCTGCTCTTCTGTACCATAAGTATAAATTGGATACATCACCAAAGAACCTTGCACAGAAGCCGTGGAACGAATCCCTGAATCTCCACGCTCAATTTCCTGCATAATGATCCCATAAGCCGTATAATCTAAGCCAGCACCGCCATATTCCACAGGAATGGTAGGACCAAAGGCACCAATTTCGCCCAAACCTTTAATGAGCTGCCTAGGGAACTCGGCACGTTGCGCATAATCTTCAATAATTGGACTCACTTCTTTTTTTACCCAATCTCTCACTGTTGATCGAATCAACAAATGCTCTTCAGATAAAAGCTCATCTAACAAATAATAATCAGGTGCTTCGTAAAGGTCTTTTTTCGCAGATTTACTCATTTTTAAATAGGTTTAGCGGATTAATGGTTTATAAATGGTTGTCTTCCAAAGTTAGCAAAATACCTCAATCCCTAAATAAAATTTAGCTAATATTGCGCTACCAAACTTTAAGTTGAAATGTATATACAAACCGTTGCGCTAAGAGATGTAAGATGTCATGCTTTTCATGGTTTTTATCCTGAAGAGCATTTGATTGGCTGTAATTTCATGGTAAATGCTGAAGTGACTTTTAAACCTAAGGGCGACACGGAAAATATAGAAAAGACGGTTAACTACGAAGTGCTTAACCAAATCATCCTTAAAGAAATGAAGCAAACGCAAAAAATGCTCGAAACGGTGGTTAATAATATCCTGGAAGAAATAAAAGTGAACTACCCATTTATTCTTACTGCGAAAGTGGGCATTAGAAAAATGAACCCGCCAATGCCGGGCGAAATAGGTCACTCTTTTGTGGAATTGAGCTACATGTCAGATCCTTCTGGATCATTTTAACTTCCAAAAATGCGTTATGATTAAAAAAGCCATAGATCGACTTCATGATATCACTATTAAATATCCAGATTTATTGGCAAAAATTGGCGAAGAAAATATGTCCGCCAAACTTTCACCTAATAAATGGAGCAAAAAGGAAATTCTTGGACATTTAATAGATAGCGCCACTAACAACCACCAAAGATTTATTCGAGGACAATTCGAACTTCACCCTGAAATCCGTTACGACCAAAACAAATGGAATGAATTCAACTTCTATCAAGAAATTGAAAGCAATCAAATTATTTCTTTTTGGACAATATACAACAAACAGCTTATTGAAATTATCAACCGTATACCAGAAGAAAATTTATCAAAGCAAATCAAAATAGGCGAAAATTTGTTGACGCTGGAATTCTTAATTATTGATTACGTGGAGCATTTAGAGCACCATTTAAAGCAAATTATAGCATAAATCAAGCATCACCAAACAATTATCTGATTTTAAATCTATCTATAGTCTATAGCTGTTCAAACTCAATCATTTTACTGCGCTCTCTATCAGGAATGGCCGCGGGGCTTTTACTTTCATAATCATACACCACACAAACGGTTTTTCCTTTACTACAAACCACTTCTTCGCCATTAACCATTTTAACTATCATGTATTCCAAATCGAAACTGGTGTTGCCAATACGTGAGGTACGTACATAAATACTGATTTTATCTCCCAAATGCAGTGGTTTTAGGTAATTGATGCTTGCCTGTCCAATCACAACACCCGTTTTTTTCCAATCCCATTGTATGGCCTGCATCCAATACTTGGTACGTCCAATTTCCATATACGTAAAATACATGGCATTGTTCACGTGCCCCATCATATCCAAATCGGTAAAGCGCATTTCTAAATCCGTTCTATACTTAAATATGTCTGTTTTACTTTCTAAAACTGACTTTTTGTCTTCTGATTTCTCTTTTTTACGCCAAAATGTCTTGAATATCATATTTTATAGGATTGGAACACGCTTTGAATAGAGGTAATTATCAATAAAAAAATTAAAAAATTACGGAGGAATATAAAAATGAGCTTAGTAAAATTCAACAACAGAACCAGAAACACAGCACCATACTTTAACAACGTATTCGATTCTTTGTTTAGCGATGCCTTAAATAAAAACTACGGCGTTAGCAAAATGCCAGCTGTAAATATCTTAGAAACTACAGAAGATTTTAAAATTGAATTAGCTGCACCAGGATTAAACAAAGAAGACTTTAAAATAGAGTTGAAAAAAGACCAGCTTTCTGTTTGGGCAGAAAAGAAAAATGAACAAACGGATCAACAAAAAGATTACTCTCGTAAAGAGTTTGAATATTTCTCTTTTGCAAGATCATTTGTATTGCCAGAAGGAGTTGATACAGAAAAAATTAATGCTGAGTACATCAATGGAGTATTGAACATTACCATCGGTAAAAAAGAGAAAGCAAAAGACGAGCATAAAGAAATTGTAGTTTCATAATACAGTGGTTTGATTACCCATTTTGGGTAGCGAGTTTAAGGTTGCAAGGGCGCATTGAAAAATGTTGCCCTTGTTTTGTTTTAGCTAGTTAGCACTACCTAAATTCCCCTCTCTCAAAGGGGGGTGGTCGAAGACCGGGGTATTTTTATTAAATCCTACTCTAAAGACCGCTTCGAACCTCACAGTGGCGGACTTCTTATCGTCTTTGCGAGGTACGAAGCAATCTCACACTATTTAACTCCCAGTACCATTAGGAATACCTATCTGTGCATCTGCGGTCACCAACCTAGTTTAGAAACAAACCAAATTAAACGACACCCTACAGGAATGCAGTGATTTTAGTAATTTTGCTCCATGCAACAGGAAATCATCGATATCAAGCGTAAAGCACTAAAAATTAATCTCAACCCTAAAATTTATGGCACTTTTGCAGAAATAGGTGCAGGACAGGAAGTTTCAAGGGCTTTCTTTAATGTTGGAGCGGCTTCAGGAACCGTAGCAAAAACCATCTCTGCTTATGATATGACTTTCAGCGATGAGATTTACGGAGCTGAAGAATCGGGCAGATATGTAAGTCAAAACAGATTGCTTAAAATGCTCGACCATGAATACGCATTGCTTATTGATAGATTGAAAGGCGAAAAACACAAGGAAAAAACCTTTTTCGCTTTCGCAAATACGGTTACTACACTTAACTACACCCGTACCAACGATCCACATGGCTGGGTAGGTCTTCGATTCCAAAGTGAACCAGGCGAATCACCGAACGAAATTTATTTCCACGTACGCTTATTGGACACCGATGTACAGATGCAACAACGTGTTTTGGGAATGATTGGTGTAAATTTAATATACGCTGCTTTTTACTACGCCAATGACTCCAAGAAAATGATTGAGTCACTGGTAGACAACCTCAACGTTGGCTCTGTAGAAATCGATTTAATTTCTGTTCAAGGTCCTGCATTTAAAAATGTTAACAACCTACTATTAAACCTATACTTAATTGTTAAGGATTTCTCTACGGCTGCCATTTTTGATGTAGATGCACATCCTAGACAAGCTAAAGATTTACTTTACAAAAAGGACGTAATGATCTTAAGGACCAAATACGGCCAAAAATCAAACCCTAACTTTAGCTTATTTAACAAAGCTACTGATCAATTCAAACTGATCAACAATGTACAAGACCACAATATGATTGTGATGATTGAGGTTTTGATCACCAACGTATTAACTTCGGCACAAGAAACTCCAGATGATATTGATTTAGAAGTAGTAGCGAAAAGGGCAGAGGAAATGTGCAAAACAGGCAACTTTGTAATTGTATCCAACTTTACTCGTAAAAATAGATTGGCCAAATACCTCGATAAATGTAAGCCAAAAAGTGTAGGTATGTCTACCAACATCAACAACTTAAAGTTCGTATTCAATTCTGCTAATTTTGGAGAAAACTATACTGGACACTTATTAAGTTATGTAAATGACATGTTTAGCAGAAACGTAAGGCTATTTGCTTATCCTTTCTTGGACAAAAAGACCAACACCGTAATTACCACCGAAAATATGCCTGTGTCACCAGAAGCCAAACCATTGTTTGATTTTCTGATTTTGAACAACTACGTCACTGATATCAAGGATTACAACGAAGGAGAAGTAAAAACAGTTTAATGAAAGGCAAGAGGGAAAAATCTGCAGAAAAAGGCAATTTACATTATAGAAACAAACATAAATCTCGTTACGATTTTACAAGTTTAAAGATTTCCTCACCAGAAATAGCGGAGTTCTTATTCATTAATAAATTTGGTGATGAGTCTATAGATTTTGCAGATCCCAATGCGGTTAAAGCCTTAAATAGAGCTTTATTAAAATACTTTTATCAAATTGCTTTTTGGGACATTCCAGAAGGCTATTTATGTCCACCTATACCTGGAAGGGCAGATTACATCCACTATGCTGCTGATTTATTGGCTTCTTGTAATGCTCAAAACATCCCTACTGGCAAGAAAATTAAAGTATTAGACATTGGCGTGGGCGCAAATTGCGTTTATCCAATTATTGGTCACAGAGAGTATGGCTGGCAATTCGTAGGTTCCGACATTGATGATATTGCCGTTAAGTCTGCCAAGAATATTGTTGAAGTTAACAACATTTTAACAAAAGCCATCGAAATCAGATTACAACCCTCAAAATCAGAAATTTTTAAAAACGTAATCCGTAAAGAAGAAAAATTCGACCTTACCATTTGCAACCCTCCATTTCATGCATCGGCGGAAGAGGCCAATGCCGGTTCTCAAAGAAAAACCAGAAATTTGGGTAACAAAGACTATGCAAATCCTGTATTAAATTTTGGAGGCAAAAATACCGAATTATGGACCAAAGGAGGTGAAGTTGCCTTTATCGGAAAAATGATTGAAGATAGCAAACTATTCAAAAATCAATGTCTCTGGTTTACAAGTTTAGTTTCTAAAAGCGAGAATTTGGACGAAATTTACGCCAAGCTGAACAAGGCGGAAGTTGCCGAAATTAGAACAAGCGAAATGAGTACAGGAAATAAAATCACTAGAATTGTAGCTTGGACTTTTATGGATGAAGTACAGCAAAAAGACTGGGTAAAAACCTGGTAATCATCCATCAACTTACCAAGTTTGTCATTCAGAAACAACTTTCATCAATGTATCTATAGTGATTAATTACGTAACTAAAAGAATGACAGACAAATGTATCACAAGTCTAAATCACCAATAGCTTCAGAATTATTAAATCCTAACGACTATACAAATCCTTGAAAACAATCCCGATTTGTCATTCTGGATTTTCAAGCGGTTTAAATCCAAACTGTTCATACAAGGCGTAAGACAGCAATTTATTTCAGCTTATTAATTAACTGCCCATAGAACCATATCATATGCTACAGCTGTCCGTTTAAATCAAATGGATTCATTGCAAACTATATTGAGAAATAAAACCAAAACCTAACTTCTCAGGTCATGCTTTAATATTAAATCGTAAGTTTGTTTATACACTTAAGGTGAACATCTAACAGACTATGAATACACTATTTATAAAAAACATGGTTTGCAATCGCTGTATTATGGTGGTGCAAAACGAATTAGACAAACTCGGTCTGAGCATAAAAAGCATAAAACTTGGAGAGGTAACATTAGAGGAAGAGATTACAGCCGAACAAAAAAGTAAATTCAATAGCGCTTTAATTCAGCTAGGTTTCGAACTCATTGACGAAAAGAAAAAGCGTATCGTTGAAAAGATAAAAAATATCATTATCGACCTGGTACATCACCAGGATAACGACACCAAAACTAATCTTTCAGATGTATTGAACAAGCAACTTCAACACGACTATAATTACTTATCCAACCTGTTTTCGGAGGTAGAAGGCTCTACTATCGAAAAGTATTTTATTGCACAAAAAATAGAGAGGGTAAAAGAATTATTAGCGTATGACGAATTATCATTGAGTGAAATTGCCTTTCGTTTAAACTATTCCAGCGTAGCCTATCTAAGCAATCAGTTTAAAAAGGTAACAGGACTTACGCCTAGCCATTTCAAGCAAATACGGGAGAATATAAGAAAACCTTTAGACGAAGTGTAAATCTTATAAATCTATCTCAGAATTCCACAATAGTATTACGAGACTTTGTTGCCAGCTTTGTATTTATATCAAAAACAAGAAGGACAACGGTACTCATTAACCATGCAAACACCTTGCTCCAAAAAACATCTTGTTGAAGACAAAAAACAATACCGACTAAGTGCGGTATTTAAATATTTTTTTTTTTACAGACAAAAACATAATTATGGAGCACGAACACAACCATTCTGTTAGTTCGAATAAAAAAACCTTAATCATTAGCCTTATCATTATTACCGCATATATGGTCATTGAGGTTATTGGAGGATTGATTACAAACAGCTTAGCATTATTAGCCGATGCAGGACATATGCTGAGTGATGCGATATCACTATTTATTGCGTTGATGGCTTTTACATTTAGCAATAAAGTAGCAGACTATGGAAAAACGTATGGTTACAAGCGATTTGAAATACTAGCGGCGGTTATTAACGGGGCAACACTGATCTTGATTTCCGCCTACATTATCTATGAAGCCATGGAACGTTTCCAAAAGCCGCCGGAGATTACTTCTGGTGGAATGCTATTTATCGCAATTATAGGTCTGGTCGTAAACTTGCTTGTAGCTTGGATAATGATGCGTAGAGCCGATGTCAAGGAAAATCTGAACATGAGGGGTGCCTACCTGCACGTGATAAGTGATATGCTTGGTTCAGTTGGAGCTATCGTTGCGGCACTACTCATTATGTTTTTTGATTGGATTTGGGTAGATGCATTTGCAAGTCTCATTGTTTCTTTGTTGGTACTGCGAAGTGGCTATTTGGTAACAAGATCATCGATACACGTGCTAATGGAAGGTACGCCAGATAACGTAGAAGTTGAAAAAGTAATACAGAAAATCCTGGGGACAGAAGGTATTATCGGTATTCACGACCTACACATATGGACAATTACAAGTGGACTAAATGCGTTGACCTGCCACGCCGTAGTCGATGAAACAACAACGATTGAAGAAGGAGGGATAATGCTCCGTAAAATAGAACACGATTTAGAAGATTTAAAAATTCATCATGTAACTATTCAGCGGGAAATACCTTCACACACACATGAAACTTCTTCAGTATTATGCACTATTAAAGTAGAATCATCTTCGCAACAACATCATCATCATTAATTCAGTAAATATCACAAATCAAACCCCGAATAATACAACAACATAAATTCATATTGTACTGAAATTTGTATAACAAGTTCGCATTAAAACAATAACAGAATGAAAAAATTAGTAATAGGCGTTCCCAATATGCAAAGTGCACATTGCCAAACAAGAGTAAACAACGCTGTAAAAAAAATTGAAGGTGCGCAAATCGAAAACGTAAATGCCGGCAAATTAACCGTTTCTTTTGCTTCTGATAATGTAAAAGAAAAAATTGTTAAAGCCATAGAAAATGCGGGCTACATCGTAGACGAAAACACACTGTAATTCCATTATACGTGATAATTAACACTATCGTCCATCACACCAGACATAACAACGATGACAAACATCTCCAAAATACAAATAAAAGGGATGGTATGCGGCAGGTGCATCCATGTTCTGTCTGGTGCTTTATCTAAACTCGGATTAGAATTTAAAGACATTAGCCTAGGCGAAGTAATCCTTAAAAAGAACCATTCAAGCATTGATGAGGAAACAATCAGGCCAGTTTTACAAGCATTGGGATTTGATTTACTGCACAACAAGCAACAAAAAATCATCAACGATATAAAATCTGCTGTACAAAAGGGTATCCAACATCAAATAGATACTGGAAAACCTGTAAAATTTTCAGTAATGATAGGCAATGAACTCAACAAGGATTATGGAAGTCTCAGCTCTTTATTTTCTCTGTTTCATGGCTACACGCTCGAAAAATTTATTATCCTAACCAAGATAGAAAAAGTAAGGGAACTGCTCGTGTATACCAACCAAACATTGTCGGAAATAGCTTATAATTTGGGTTATAGCAGTCCAGCTCATCTTTCAAATCAATTAAAAAAACATACCGGCTTTACATCTTCTTACTACAGAGCGATAAGACGGGATAAAAATGAAATTATACAAAATTCCAATCGCAATGATTAATCAAAAATCATTTTCAGATCCATATCCTAATGCTAGTAAAAACAGTACTCGCAACAATAAATAATATGGGGTTTGTTGCGGGACTGTTTTTCATAAGTCAAAACTATAAAGATAGCACCAAATAAAATATCACATTATGAATACAGATCAGGATTATCCCAACAACATATACACTTGTCCTGCGCACCCAGAACTAACAGGGAACAAAAGCGACAAATGTTATAAATGTGGAGCTAAGCTGATCCACGTAAATAAAGAAAAGGGCCATTTGTCGGAAATAAAGCTTATTTATGAACCGCAGAATGTAGAAGCAGGGATACCGACCAAAATATGCATAGCCGTTGCGAAACAAGGCAAAAATGTATCACTAGAATTGATACATGGAATAAAAATACATTTCTTGATTGTGAACGAAGAGCTATCTTGGTTTAATCATGCCCATCCCAAAGAGGAAAAGGACGGAACATATCATATTTCTGAGACATTTCCTGCACCAGGAAAATACCTATTATTTGCGAATTATAAGCCAATTGGAGGCAATTATGAAGTGAGCCTGCAAAGTATTGAAGTATCTGGTATTATTACCTCCCAATTGAAAAATACAGATACAAAACTACTGTCGACTGTTAATGGTTACACAATCTCCTTACTTAACGGAAATAAGCTAACTACCAACAATATACAAGATTTACAGTTTTCGGTAGTAAAAAATGGCCGCGTATTACGGGAAAAAGATATGCAACCCTATCTAGGAGCTACGGCTTATATTGTAATGATCAACAAATCAAATTACGATTTCCTTCATATACATCCATTATCCGATAGTCGTTTCCCAATATACGCAGAAACGAATATTAAGGACATAGGCTTATACAGGATGTGGGTACAGTTTAAAATACATGATATGATGCATGTAGCAGACTTTACGGTATCTGTTTCAGAAGGTAAAAATCTGGAGATGAACCATCAAAAGGCGCATCATTAAAAGACAGATGTTGGAGGGTTATCTAATTAACGCTAACCATTTCTATCATTACAGAGTGGTAAATCTAATCATCTATTTAAAATTTTAACCATGAAAAAAAACCTATTATCATTAATAACAATAGCCATACTGCTATATTCAAGCCCAATATTGGCTCAGCAGTGGAGCATAGGGGCCCGTGGAGGTCTTGCTATACCTAATTTAACAGCAGGCGGTTCAACGATTAATCCATTGAACAAAGGATACAGTTCCCGTTTAGGGGCAGGTTTTGGTATTTTTACTGAATTTCAGACTAGTAAACTTTTTTCTATTCAAGCGATGGTTGAATACTCACAACAGGGAGGTAAGAAAGATGGTTTCCAGGCTTTCCCTGTTCCAGCGCAGCTAGCAACTTTATTTGGCGGTCAAAAGCCCACGTATCTGTATGCAGACTTTAACAGTACAGCTAAGTTTGATTATTTGATGCTGCCAGTTTTGGCTAAATTCGGATGGGATCTTGGAACTGAGAAAAAATGGCGTATCTATGCTGGTGCCGGACCATTTGCTGGGCTACTACTGCGTGCAAAAAGGGTCACTGAAGGTTCAAGCCAGGTATACATTGATGAAGGAAAAACCAAGCCCGTTCCTGCAAATCCCTCCAATCCGTCAGCGGGTACTTTAACCTTACCCTTTAATAATACCATGGATATCAAAGATCAGCTTCGCTCATTTAACTTTGGGGTATCAGGCAATATAGGCCTTGCCTATAAAATAAAGCGTAATACTATTTTTCTGGAAGGCGGTGGCAACTACGGTTTCATTAACATACAGAAAGGATCTGCCAACGGAAAAAATAAGATGGGTGCTGCAACTGCTATGCTAGGCTACGCTTATACGCTATAAGATGGCACTTATGCATATGTAATTTATCCTAAACAAAATTAAAAACTACTAACGATAGAAATGAAAGACTTAAACGGAAAAAAAAGATTTCAAAATCAATTTTCCAAAGAAATGTAACCTAACCACATCAATGGGTCATTGTTAAACATTTAACAGTCCATGTGTGGGAATTAAGTTCTTACGTTGATTAGTTTTGGGAGTTAGAGCTGGATGGGCGGAAACTGTTTGGGAGATTAAGATATCCGCCTTTTTTCTTTTTCATGGCAATTCAATCCATAGTGAGTACCATAAATAACAAGAAGATAACATCCAGACTCTTTCTTCCAATTTTTCAAAACCAACTCGTTCAACAAACAGAAGTTTAACCTTGCATGAAAGAATTGCGAGATAGATTATCTCAATTCTTATTCAAGTAAAATCCTAGTGATGGAAAAACAAAATATCCAAAATAAAATAGGAATGTTGATGATCCCTGACATTTCTGGATTTACAGATTTCGTGTTCAACTCAGAAATAGCTGTAGGAAAAAAAGTCACCGAAAAGCTTCTCAAATCAATCATAGATAGCAATATTCTTCCACTTGAAATTTCCGAAATAGAAGGAGACGCTGTACTTTTCTATACATTCCATAATCCTCCTACATTTCAGGAAACATTAATGCAGATAGAGCGAACATACGACGAATTCCTAAAAGAACTGAAGTGTTTATCAGAACAATTTGGCCTAAAAATCCCACTTTCTCTGAAAACCATTATACACTATGGGGAATTTACCAAATACAAGATTGACAAATTTGAAAAGCTATACGGCTCAACTGTAGTAGAAGCGCATAAGATGCTAAAGAACCATATAGCGCAACATCCACCTTATGCATTATTTTCAGACACCTTTTTAAAAGCCAATTTTGACCAACCAGAAAAATCAATTGTGACATATGATGTCTGCAAAGACTGCAAATACCTCCCTGAAATAGGCTATATACATTATCTTTAATTTCAAATAGTCATTATTGAGGTAACATAGCTATATAAATCCTTAAGAGGGATATTTTTTAATTTACTAGTTGTATTTTCAATGAGCATAGCAGAGCAATACGTTTACTTACTTTTCTGAAATGATAAAAGAAATTAAGCACAACAATTAAAACATTATGAAGTAATAACTTTTCGGTTAAATAATCTTTTAATCAAAAAATAGCATACCAGTTGAAATCCCACGTAATACAAGAAGAGCATAGGCAAGCCTAACCATGCACTAGGCTCCACAGGGTCTGTTGTATATTTCTTTTCCAGTAGCTGCACACCGATACTTTTTTCTTCAGAAAACACTATCATATTAGTCACATTATAGCCAAAATGCAAAGCTATGGGCAAATACAATGTTTTACTACGATAATAGGCCAATCCAAATACATAGCCGACAGAGCCAGTCGTCAGCAGCACGATTAGCATTTGAAGAGGCTGACCAAAAATCCCATAGGAGAACCAATGGTAAAACCCAAAAAAAATCGCTGAAATCCAAATTGCATTTTTAAATCCTACCTTTTGAATTAATACATAAAATATCGCTCCGCGAAATATCAATTCTTCTAAGACCACACCTTTAGCAACGTACCAAAGCGCCGAAAAAAACAAGCTCAAATGATATTTTTCGTTAAATAGATAGGGATTCTGCACTATATAAGCAATAATGAGCTTTAAGAAAACCACAAAACCTAAAGCAATACTCAATCCCATAAAAAAAAAGCGAACACGTCGAAAATCAGGCGACAAGCCTAATACAGAAAAATCACTTTTAAGAGATTTCAGTAAAAAATAGGAGAGGACTAAAGTAACTAAAATAGCAATCATCGATTTTTTTCCCTGCAATTTTACTAGAATTAAATACTGCATCTAAGCAATCAGGCCAAATGTCGTCTATATGCCGCCTTTTTGTCATCACAGAAAATATCGACTATTCTTCTTTAAACATTGAGCAAATAGCAGAAACTATTAAAAATCCCAGAATAGCGAGAGGATATAAAAAAATAACTTGCAGACTTAGCTAACATCAATCTAAGGTCCTTACAGCGCATCGAAAATACAAAGGAGAAACCCCATAGTTACACACTAAAACAACTTAAGTATTGAATGTGCTGCTATACTGACAATTATCGCTGTAGTTTATGTAGCACAATCAACAAATTTCCCAAAAAAAGACTTTCGAATTATTGATTTTTATTGGTACTACGGGAGCTTTTTATATGACATTATTATTGTGGATTTGGCGCTAAAGCTTGGTATTTTCACTATACAAATCCTTGAAAACAATGCCCATCTGTAAATCTGGGTTTTCCAAAGGTTTAAAACCAAATTGTTTGTACAATCCATGAGCGTCTAATGTACTCAGTCCGTAGGTCCTTAACCCTTGTAAATCTGGATGGAAAAGCATCAACGACATCAGTTTCTTAGACAGTCCCAAACCACGAAAATCTTCTTCAACATAAACATCGCACAAATAGGCAAAAGTAGCTTTATCGGTAATCCAACGAGCAAAACCTACTTGTTGCTGATCTTTATAAACACCAAAGCAAAGCGAATTTTCTATAGAGCGCTTCACCAACTCAAATGGAATATCCTTTGCCCAATAAGATTGTGTGCTTAAATAATGATGTACAGCCTTTACGTCAACCAAATTTCGGTCGTCCGAAAACACGAAGCCATTTTCTTTTATTTCCATGTTAGTTAACTAGGGGCTAGTGGTTAGTAGTTAGGGATTAGTCTTTAACACTAAAACAATTCAACAGTTAAACAATTCAGCAATTAACCTAGTTTCTCATGTTAATGAATTGTAAAGGTTGCCCGAAATCCTCAGCTCTGCACAGTTGAATTACTTTTTGCAAATCATCAATATTTTTGCCCTGCACCCGTACTTGATCCTCCATCATAGAAGCTTGTACTTTTATCTTACTATCTTTAATCTTAGCAACAATTTTCTTAGAGGTTTCTTTGTCAATCCCTTCTTTAACCTTCACTTCTTTTCTAATCATATTACCAGAAGCAATGGTTTCCTTGCCAAAATCCAAACTATTTGCATCCAAATGTTGTTTCATCATACGGGAAATGATAGAATCGGTAATAGCCTTTAAACGCATGTCATCTTCCGTTAAAATAGTGATGATATTAGTTTTTTTATCCAGCTCAATGCTGCTATTGGAAGAGTGGAAATCATAACGATTTAAAATTTCCTTTTTTGCATTGTTAATGGCGTTGTCTAAAGTTTGGCCATCTATTTTGCTCACGATATCGAAACTTGGCATGATATTATCTTAAATGAAAAAGAATTAATAAATTTAATTTGTTATAAAAAAACGAAAAAAATAGCTGTAAACCATCAAGATTTCGAAAAAACACAAATCAAAAGGTTTACATTACCTTCTAATCAATCTCAAACACATGAAAACCAATAAATCTAAAACATCAAAAAGATCAGCTAAAAAAGCTGTTAAAAAACAGTTAGAACAAAGCTTAACAGAAAAGTTTTTAGAGGCGGTGAGAGGCTTAGGCCACAATGCAGAAGCGCTTGGTGCCGATGTAGCCAAAGCAAGTAAGGCCGTAGCCAAAAAAATAGCCAAAACTTTTACTGAAGTAAAAGAGGTAGTTGAACATAAAATTGAGGACATTACTACTTCTAAAAAAGAAAAAGTAGCCAAAACGAAAAAAGTAGAGAAAAAGGAAGTAAAACCACTTAAGAAAATCGACAAAAGCACCACAAAAATTGTCAAAAAAGCGGTTAAAAAAGCAAAACCAGTAGCTAGCAGTGTAAAAGTAGCTCCTTTAGAAAGTGAAGAAAAAGTAGCTAAGGCCGTAAAAGCACCTGTTAGAAAACCAGCAACTACAACTGCAACTAGCGCTACTAAAAGTACAATTAGAAAGCCAGCAGCAGCTAAGCCAGTAGCTAAAACCACTGCCACCAAAACAGTAACACCAAAAGAGCCTACTAAAGCTACGCCAACCAGAACAAGCGCAGCTAAGCCTAGCACAACAAAAAGCTCTAATGTTAAATAATTGATTTTTGTTAACCTACAATTAATCATAACTTAACATTAAATTTTTCAAATTTGGAAATCCTTGGAAGGCGGCTAAAATTAACCACATAGACACCTAGATAATTTTGAAATACTATTGATTCTACAGATTAATCTGGGTGTCTATGTGGTTTAAATAAACATTACTGCTTTTTGGAGGATTTTTTCAATTAACCTGATGGCCAAAAAAAAGCTACCATTTTTAAACAGAGAGATCAGTTGGTTATACTTTAACGAACGCGTACTGCAGGAAGCGGCTGATGAAACCGTGCCGCTGATAGAGCGCATTAAATTTCTTTCGATATTCTCTTCAAACCTCGACGAGTTTTACCGTGTGAGGGTAGCTTCCTTGAACCGATTGGTTAATTTGAATGAAAAGGCAAAAGCACTTTTAGGCTTTAATCCTAAAAAGGTTCTTGATGAAATCAAAAATATTGTAGTAAAGCTTGAACGACGTTTTGAAACGCTTTTTCAGGATATTCTGATTACTGAGCTTGCTCAAAAGCGGATTTTCATTCTTAATTATACGCAGCTAAACGTAGCCAGAGGTGAATTTGTGCGTCAACATTTTAGGGACAAAATTTTATCCAACTTGGTTCCCATCATGATTGATATCAACAAGCCTTTTCCTGAGCTTAAGGACAGGGCTTTGTATTTCTTTGTACAACTATCCAACAACGCAGGAAAGAGCAGAAAATATGCTATTTTGGAGCTTCCAGATAGTATTTCAAGATTCTTGGTACTTCCTGAAACGAACGACCTAAAGTTTATCATCCTTTTAGAAGACATCATTAAATATTGTTTAGATGATATTTTTTACGTGTTTAACTACAAGGAAATTCAGGCCTTTTCTATTCAGCTGACTAGAGATGCAGAACTAGACATTGATAAAAATGTAAGCGACAAGTTCATTGAAGAACTTCGCAAAAGTATCGATAAGAGAAAACGCGGCAAGCCAATGCGCTTATTGTATGATAGCGATATGCCTTTTGATATGCTTAGCTTTTTGGTAAGCAAACTCAAAGTAGGTGCCGATGGACTTATACCAGGCAACAAATACCACCGTTTCGGTGATTTTATTGCCTTTCCGAACGTTGGCGGAAAAGAACTGGAATATGCACCAATGCCTGCGTTAAAGGTAAAGGACTTACATCGTACAGAAAGTCTTTTCAAAAAAATAGCAGAGAAAGATTACGTGGTGCATTTGCCTTATCAGTCATACGATTATATCATTTTGTTTTTGAGAGAGGCAGCTATTGACCCAAAAGTAACGGAAATCAATATCACGCTGTACCGATTGGCCGAAAACTCCAAAGTGGTAAATGCGTTGATCAATGCAGCTAAAAATGGAAAGATTGTGAACTGTTTAGTTGAGCTAAAAGCCCGTTTCGATGAAAGCGCCAATATCTTTTGGACCAATCGTTTGATGGAAGAAGGGGTAAATGTTAACTATGGCTTAACCGACTTTAAAGTGCACTCAAAAATCTGTTTGGTTAAACGAATAGATAAACGGAAAACTACTTACTACGCCAATTTAGCAACAGGAAATTTCAACGAAAAAACTGCCCGTATTTACTGCGACCATAGCATTTTTACGACCAATACTGAAATTACCTCTGAATTGGTAAAACTATTTGGGGCTTTAAATAAACGCACCGTTGCCAAAGGATTTAAAAACCTTATTGTTTCACCTATCGATTCTAGAAACCGCATTTACAGCCTGATTGATAGGGAAATTAGAAACGCCAAAGCAGGCAAAGCTGCTTATATGATTTTAAAGGTAAATAGCTTGGCCGATGAAGGAATTGTGGAAAAATTATACGAAGCCAGTAACGCAGGCGTTCAAATTAAATTGATTGTACGTGGTATATGCTGCCTGGTACCTGGAATGAAGGGCTTTAGCGAAAACATTACCGTCATTAGTATTATTGATAGGTTTTTGGAGCATGCCCGAATTTTCATTTTTGGAAACAATGGCAAAGAAGAGATGTTCCTTTCTTCAGCTGATTTGATGTCCCGTAATTTTGAACATAGGGTAGAAGTAGGCTTCCCTATTTTGGATGAAGAGGTGAGGCAGGAAATCAGGGACATTATTGATTTTCAGCTTCAGGACAATGTAAAAGCCAGAAGTATCACCAAAACCAACGATAATAGATACCATAAAAATAGATCGACAAGTAAAATAAGAGCACAGGTTCAAACTTATACTTATCTAAAAAACAAGCATCAGTAACATGTTAAGATATGCCGCCATTGATATTGGCTCCAACGCAGTACGTTTATTAATTGCAGATATTACCCAGCAAGGTGACGACAAAGAACCAGGTTTCAAAAAGAATACCTTGGTGAGGGTTCCTTTACGTTTAGGTGATGATGCCTTTTTAGACCAAGAACTTTCTCCCAAAAAGATTGATGATTTGGTAAAAACGATGACGGCATTCAGAAATTTGATGGATGTTTACAACGTGACCCAGTATTTAGCTTGTGCAACTTCTGCGATGCGTGAAGCCAAAAATGGTAAAGAAGTAATTGAAAAGGTGAAGGAATTGGCTAATATAGATATTGAAATCATTGAAGGGCAGCGTGAAGCCAGCATCATTTATTCTAACCATATCGAAGAAAACTTAGACATCAAGAAAAGCTACCTTTATATTGATGTAGGTGGAGGTAGTACCGAAATTTCAGTATTCGTCAATAAACAACCGATTGCTTCTAAATCATTTAACATTGGTACTATTCGCATCCTCGACAACCAAGACAAGGAAGAAACTTGGAACGAAATGAAGGAGTGGATCAAGCAAAATACTAAGGAGCTAAAACAAGTAGTAGGTATTGGTACCGGTGGCAACATTAATAAGTTGTTTAGAATGAGCGGAGAGAAGGACGACATGCCTTTGTCGTTTTTGAAACTAAAGAACATGTACAATGAACTGAATGCTTATTCTTTAAAAGAGCGTATTTCGGTATTGAAACTCAACCCAGATAGAGCAGATGTAATTATTCCTGCTTGTGAAATTTACCTTACCATAATGAAATGGGCAGGAGTGAAGCAAATTTTTGTTCCTAAAGTGGGAATGGTTGATGGGATTATTAATTTGTTGATAGAGGAGAACTTGTAGAATCCTTAGTCGTCATTTCGACTGAAGCTTTGCGAAATGGAGAAATCTTTGGAATTGCTTTAAGCGTATAATTAATTTAACTTTAAAAGATTTCTCGACTTCACTGTGTTCCGCTCGAAATGACGAGCATACATCATGGACTTTAAAAGACATCCGAAGCTTCATCTCAAACCCTTGACGTCATTTCAATCGAATATTCCTACTCTTCAGAGAAGAACGAGAATTGAAAATCAATGACGTTAAATTTAGAGAAATGCTATTTAATATTCTAATCGTTAGATTTCTCTCTACGTTCGAAATGACGCGGATACAAGCAGACACTACAAAAGACTTACGAAGTTTAACGAGGGCTTCGCCATTTAAAAACTTCGTAAGTCTTTCTAAAAATTAGGCTAACAAACTGGTCGCTGCTTCATCCACAAACCATTGCAAATCTCCATTTACGGGATTAATCAATTGTGATGGATAGCTGTCGTAGTTCTTCTCGGCACTAAAAACATTCTTTAAAGCTTCGGCCTTATTTGCTCCAAAAGTGATGAATGCTATGTTTTTAGCTTGATTAATTAAAGGAGCAGTTAAGCTCACTCTATTGGTATTTAATTTCTCCACCCAAACACTAGCCACAGTGCTTTCTTGGTTAGTAACCAAAGTAGTGTGAGGAAAAATTGAAGCCGTATGCGCATCATCACCCATACCCAACAAAATCAAATCAAAAACAATAGCCGAATCTTCAAAATGTTGATCTAATTTTTCTTTATAATCAGCTGCTGCTTCTTCTGGAGATAAATTGGTATCTACATAAAAAACATGGCCATCTTTCAATTCTAGGTTATCAAAGAAACTCTCTTTGGCCATCAACCCATTGTAATCCTTTTCAAAAGGCAAAACGGTGCGCTCATCACCAAAAAAGAAATACACCTTATCCCAATCTATTTGCGACTTGTAAGTAGTGGATAGCAATTGGTAAAGGCCTTTTGGTGAACTTCCACCAGTAAGCACAAAATCAAAACGGTTTTTTTCAGCAATGGCCTTATTGTAAATTTCAATTACATACTGCGCTAATTGCTCGTTAAGTTCAGTTTGGCTTTTAAATATGTTTAGTTTCATTAATCTTAGATATGAAGTATAGAGATATGAGTATCAAGATGGTCACCCAAAACTTTCAACTCATAACTCTCAGCTTTTAACTTTCTTTAGTCTTTAATCGGTAAGGTAAACCAGTGGTAGCCATCTTTAGCAATTAAAGCTTCAGCTTCTTCTGGTCCCCAGCTATCTGCAGCATAATTAGGGAAACTCAATGATTTTTTATTCTCCCAAGTATGGATAATTGGCATTACTAACTCCCAAGCTGCCTCTACCTGATCACCACGCATAAACAAGGTTTGATCACCAGTCATAGCATCCAACAGTAAGGTTTCATAAGCCTCTGGCGAATCATTCTCGTACGTACCTTTGTAATTAAACACCATATCAACAGGGTTTAATACCATATCTAATCCAGGGCGCTTAGATTGTACCTGTAATCTGATACTGGCTTCTGGTTGGATACTGATGATTAACCTGTTTTGCTGCCAAGTTTCAGCTACATTATTAGAGAAAATATGGTGAGGAACATCTTTAAATTGGATAGTGATGATTGAGGAAGTTTGGTTCATTCGCTTACCAGTACGCAAATAGAATGGAATACCTTGCCAACGCCAGTTATCAATAAAGAATTTTACCGCAGCAAATGTTTCGGTGTTGGAATGTGCATCTACACCTTTTTCGCTACGGTAGCCCGATACTTCTTTCCCTTCAACCCATCCTTTACTGTACTGACCACGAACGGCATGCGAGCTGATTTCTTCTGGTTTAAATGGACGAACAGCTCTTAACACCTCCACTTTTCTGTCTCTAATTTCATCTGCATTGAAAGAAATAGGAGCTTCCATAGCCACAATGGACAGTAATTGCAATAAATGGTTCTGGATCATATCACGCAATGCCCCTGCGCCCTCATAATAGCCACCTCTATCACCAACCCCTAACTGCTCAGTCACAGAAATCTGGATATGCTCAATGTAATTTCTGTTCCACAAAGGCTCAAATAATGAGTTAGCAAAACGAAAAGCCATCATATTTTGCACTGTTTCCTTGCCTAAATAGTGGTCAATTCTATAAATCTGCTTTTCTGTGAAGATACCACTCAGCAATAGATTTAACTCCTTAGCGCTATCTAAATCGTGACCAAACGGTTTTTCGATCACAATCCTGCAATTCTCTTCGTTACCGGTAAGTTTATACTGGTGCAAGCATTGTGCAATTAAAGGGAATAGGTTAGGAGCTACCGCTAAGTAAAAAATCACTTGTGTTTTCTCACCAAAATCAGCTTGGTACTTTTCAATTTCCACCTTTAGGTTCTCAAAAGTCTGTTGAGATTTTACATCAATGGAGCTATAATGGATATTCTGACTAAAAACATCCCATTTATCCTTTTTTACCTTTCCATTTCTAGAGAACTCATTAACGCTATGCAATAGCTCTTTCTGATATTTCTCGTCTGTAAATGCCGTTCTTCCCGTTCCAATAATAGCGAACTTGGCGGGCATATAGCCTTCAGTGTATAAGTTGTATAGCGCTGGAGCCAGTTTACGTTTGTTTAAATCGCCTGTACCGCCAAAAATTACAAATATGGTAGGGTTAAGTTTACTTGCTTTTTTCATTTGTGTTGTTCTTTGACATTAAGAATATGTAATATGAAACCATTTTAGACACCTTAGAGCATTTTAGTTTAACTAAGTCTAAAATGCTCTTAAATATCTAAGGTGGTTAAATCAATTCTCAATGCTTTGAATATTATCTTTTAGCTTATTTACTCCATTCTGCGTGAAAAACACCTTCACTGTCGATACGCTCAAAAGTATGCGCCCCAAAATAATCACGTTGTGCTTGGATTAAGTTAGATGGCATTCTACCTGTTTTCAAAGTATCAAAATAAGTGATAGCTGCTGCGTAACAAGGTACGGCAATACCAGCGCTAATAGCTGATGCAATCACATTTCTAGTATCCTTTAAACCTTTTTGAAGTTTTTGTTGGATAGAGGCATCTTGATAAAGGTGTTGTAAGTTTGGTTGTTTTTGATAAGCCTCATAAATATCTTGCAAGAACTCGGCACGGATGATACAACCACCTCTCCAAATCTTCGCAATTTCAGCCATATTCAACTCGTAACCATATTCTTCAGAAGCTTTCCATAATAAATGCATGCCTTGGGCATAAGCCGAAACCATGGCAAAATAAAATGCTTCCTCTAATTGCGCCTCAAAAGCTTCATTTTGCGCAATGCTTGCAGCTTTACCAAATGCACCTTCTAACTCTACACGTAGATCTTTCAACTTAGATAGATTTCTAGCCGCTACCGAAGCGTCAATGGTATTCAAAGGAATCTCAACGTCCATCGCAATTTGCGAAGTCCATTTACCGGTACCTTTTGATTTAGCTTGGTCCTTTATCTCATCTACCAATAAATTACCAGTTTTTTCATCTTTAAATAAGAAAACATCTTTGGTAATTTCCATCAAGAAAGATTTCAAACGGCCATTATTCCATTTTTCAAATACTTGCTGGATCTGCTGATTATCATACCCCAAACCATTCTTAAGAATATCATAAGTTTCTGCCAACAACTGCATAATAGCATACTCAATACCGTTGTGGGTCATTTTCACAAAGTGTCCAGAAGCGCCAGGGCCAATATAAGCCACACAAGGCTCGCCATTAACTTTAGCAGATACCGCCTCTAGTAAATCTTTCACCACACTGTAAGCTTCTTTATCGCCACCAGGCATTAAACTAGGTCCAAAACGAGCACCTTCTTCACCACCTGATATCCCCATACCAAAGAAATGGAATCCTTGCTCTTTCAATGCCACTGATCTTCTGGTAGTATCTGCATAATAAGAGTTCCCACTATCGATAATAATATCACCCTTACTCAATAAGGGAGTAATTTCTGCAATCACTTCATCTACAATCTTACCTGCAGGAACTAACAAAATAATTGTCTTCGGAGAAGTTAAGCTCTCTACAAAATCTTCTACCTTGGCAAATCCCTTCAGATGATGCTCTTTACCTTCTTCTTCTAACAAGGCAAGCATTTTCTCGCTCTTATCATGTCCAGTTACAGAAAAACCGTGATCGGCCATATTTAGCAGCAAGTTTCTGCCCATGGTTCCTAAACCAATCATGCCGAAATTGTAGTTCTTTTCAGTGTTGTTGATACTCATTTTTATGTTGCTTTTTACAAAATAATTTAAAGGTTATTATATTTCTAATCGTGAAGATTAGTACACACCAAGAATTTCTCCCTGGCTTTCCAAAGTTTAGCACCGCCCTTGATACCATCTTGATTGGAAACAATTTTGATATTATGGTCTAGCTTAAAATTGATGTTTGCTGAGTTTCCACCACCAATGTAAAGTACATCGTAGTTAAAAACCGTTTTGTATATTTCAATGATATATTTTAATCTTTCATTCCATTCATCCTTACCCACTTTTTCGAAGCCTCTCTTACCAATATATTCATCGTAACTTTCTCCTTTAGTGATTGGCAAATGTGCCAGTTCGAAGTGAGGTAGTAAATCGCCGTCAAAGAGTAGGGCCGTACCAAAACCAGTACCCAAGGTAAATACAATCTCTAGGCCTTTACCTTTTACAATACCCAAGCCTTGCAGATCTGCATCATTAACCAATCTTACTGGCAGGTTAAACAATTGACTGATCTGGTCTGCTAAATCTACATTGGCCCATTTGTTTTCGCCTAAATTAGGAGCTGTTTGCACCACACCATCCCTTACATAGCCAGGAAAACCTACAGAAATCTTTTCAAAATCTTTCAGGTCTTTGGTCAGCTTTTTAATGGTTTCAATAACCTCTTTAGGTCCAGCATTTTTTGGAGTAGACTCGGAAATATAGTCAGTAATGATTTTACCCTTATCATCCAATATGCAAGCCTTAATATTTGTTCCGCCAATATCTATTGTGAGTACGTTTCCTTTTTTTGAGATTTTCTTTACTGACATAATCGGCTTTTATGGTGATGCTAATCAAAGATAGCTAGTTTATAAAGGGGAAAAGTTATTTAAAAATCAAATTTTGTGAGTTTGATCAGCGAATTCAAAGTTGATCAGTTTAGGCACATTATTAATCATCGAACCAATGGTTTGCTTGGTAACGATATTTTCAAAATAAAGTGCTTCCTTAGCCTTAATTTGCTTTTTTAGGTGACAATAAATGTAGAGGCATTTGATCCAATTGATTGCTTTTTCTTGGTCTTTCCAAAGTTGCGGATATAAAGAAACCACGTTGCCGTTAATCTGTATTAGCTTTTTTTCCAATAACCCTTTAACATTTGCCAAGATTTTTGCGTTTTGCTCAGCCGAATTTACAGGCGCAGTATGTTTTTTGTTTGCGTAAAACATGTCGCTAATTTACTAAGAATTAATCTTTATTTCTCCTGAAAATGATTTTTCGTAATTGGAGTACGCCATTAGTAAGATGATGCTTTTTAGGAGTGAAAAACGGTAAGCTTAAAACCGATAAGAGTGAAATACCTGCAGAAGCACCTAAAGCACCACCGTATCCATTAAAAAACCTACTGGTATTGAGATAGATAATAGCAAACACCAGACCTGAAATAGCCAATTTGAAATAACTATCGATGATTTTTTTGGATGCCATTCCAATGAACGAACCACCAATAAAAACCACTGGAATATTTTTAGCAAATCCTGCTGGCAACAGGTCTGGAAACAAATATAAAGTTGAAGCAACAATCAAGGACAACAATGCAGAAGACCTAACTGGGCCTTGCTTAAGCTGATGATTCACATAAAAAGTGAGCATTGCAGCAATTATTGCGGTAAGGATAAGGACAAATGCGATCATTTCTTAAACAAAAGGAAAAAGATAAAAGAAGTGATGGTTACCGCAGTAAAGGCCACCGTACCTAATTTACCACCCAAACCATTAAACAAACTTTTAGACACCAATAATAAAACAGCAGCAAAAAAGGATGCTGCCAATACAAAATAAACGGATGAGGCTATGGCTATATTGGTCATGCCTATAAAAGCACCGCAATAAAAGGTAGCAGGCAATTGTTTCAGATAAGTGGATTTCTTATTTAATAGGGGAATAAAAGAAGCCAAAGTACCCACAATACCTGCGGCAATTACAGGCCCCAAATGGTAAACATTATTAAGAAAATAGCAAGCCAACGCTCCAATGGGAATCCACAACACAATGAGCACATGTTCATGTAAATTGGTACGATGGTGAATGGGTGCTTTTACATAGGAAACCAAGAGCAGCAGACTTAAAACAATAATGACAAAAGGTGTGTAAATGTTCTGCAGTTTCTCAATAAAAATAGCAGACAAAAATAGAAGTTGTATGATTAGCGTTAGGGCAATGGTAAATGTTCTAATCTTCTTTCTGGGCATTAATGGGTTTAATTAACATCAAAAATAGAGCTGATGTATCTAGATGACTTCTTTCAATCAAGCATTCCTAAAATGAGTTTCCTGATTGTAGTTCAAAGGTATTACAAAAGCCAGTTATTATAAAATGTTTTTGTCCTTAAACACCCCATTTGCATTGACATCTGAGTACTTGGAACAAATTTTGCGTTGCAATGACAGACCAAAACCCCTTCAACATGAAGCCTTTATATTCTCTGACCATTTTAAGTTGCCTTGCATTGCTTAGTGGATGTGCAGCTTCACTACAACAACCACAAAGAACAGATATGCTTCAAATGAAGTCGTCAAGTGCTTTTAATGGTGTGTATCAGAATATCGGCACTACCAAGAACAATGGCACTTATAACACTTTATGGCACCACTTAAATAGTATTGGACAGCCGGATACTACTTCCTTAACAAATGCAACAATTACCTTGCTTGTACTGGATAATGAAAAAATTAGGGCCACTTGGGAAGCTAATGGGAATACTTCTAAAAGTATTGAGATAAAAGGAGAGTTTAAAAATGGCTATTTTGTTTCAAAACCTAAACGTAGTTCAATCCCTATACCACTCATTTACGGAAAATTTAAAAACATACAGATTCAGCTATCCTTAAATCAGGACAACAGCTTGCATTTAGATCAATTACACAATGAGTGGGGATGGGTGTTTCTTTTTCTAGCCAGTAATGATACCAGTACTTCCAACAACTATAAAAAAATAGGAGAGTAGCTCTCAATCACTTTGGGATTTTTTTACCAGCCTTGTATTGTTTCAAAGCAGCCACGATCTTGGCGTCTAAAATCTTTTCGTCACTATCAAAAGAATCTTCGAAACTATTACCTACTTGAATCAATTGATTTGCTTTGCTAATACGATAAATGCTATAATAGTTCTTTCCAGCAAAGCCATAACTAGTTACCACTTTATGTTTAGGGTGATAGCTAGGATTAGGCAAATCTTCAAAACCCTTTACCCTAGTGAGTGTCTTCGCTTTTGAATCGGCCAAAAACAAATAATAAAGTTCGTTACTTCCTCTTGCGCCAGTACCTTTCAAGATTAGGAAATCAGCTACACCATCTCCATTGAAATCTACCTGTTTAGTTTCATGCCCGTATTGTATAACCAAGTCTTGCTTCCACAAGGTGGTTTGCGAACCTGTCTTTTGATGAAAGAAATGAACAGTGCAAACCCGCTCTTCAGATGCTTCTGTACGGCCTTCATCAATTGCTAATACATAACTACGATCGTTAAATGGATAAAAGTATTTCCAATCTTTTGCAAGACTTAACCAAAGCGGAAAGGCAATTAACAGCCATAGCTTTTGCATAACCATATCAATTTAGGGTTGAAGTTGAGCAAGATAGTAAGCATATCGCTTCACCTTTGCTTGTCCATTTTTCTCTTCTGTAGATGCTTTCACTATAAAAGTGCTATCATTTAACCATTTAATTCCCTCAACGGCCCATTTCTTAGTTTCGTAACTTGCTTTTTCAGCAAGAAGCGTTTGAGGATGATTTCTACTTCCCATATTCAAAACGCCAATAAAAGAACTGTTTCTTTGGTACATCCAATTATAAAAATACACCAAGTATTTTCCATTGGGCGAGGGGATAGGCAATTGCACAGCATCATCTCCTACAGAAGCAATCGCATATTTTTTAGCATTTAAATCATCTACCAGTATTAGATCACTAAAACCTATATGCTCTGCCGTATGATGACTAAAAAGCGCATGCATTTGTAGAGAGGGGTAATAACCTGCGTGCTGGTAGCCTTTAAAACCTTCTGCTGAATTAACTTTATCCCTATATTTTTTCAGGTTCAGCATTCCTTTATTAGTTTGAATGGACAAATGACTCGCATCACCAAACAACTTGGGCTGCGTAAGCATATTCTTCAGTGGAATACTATCATACTTTGCCTGGGTACTTTTCACCAAATTTAGCTTTGGGAGCTTATCAAATTGATCTGCATAACCAATAGTGGCCACATTGCTATTTTGCGCATAGCAGGAACAACTGATGAATAAAAATAGGTACAGTATTTTCATTGTTATTTCTTTTGGGGAGCAATTACATAATAAGCGTTTTCACCAACCCTGATCAATCCATAAGCTAAACCTTCCAAAGGATAGTATTCCACGGTTTGTTCAATACATTCTCCATAAGGTGTTTTTGGATATACATTATCCATCTTTATTTTCAACGTATCTTGCTTGGTAAGGATATGGTAATATTTAGTACCATTCCAAATCTCTTCGGTACCCGTAGCGCAGGGAGCCTTCTCGGTCTTCTTAAAATAAACCAGTTCTACTGCTTTCGCATTTTCAGTCAATGGCACTATTTCTTTACGTTTAGCTGCCGCTTTATCCTTATCTAGCGCAATTGTTTGATGGTCAAAAATCCAAGTATACACTTTATCACTATTTTGAGAGACCAATAAGCCATCATCAAAGATTAAATTCTCTTTCGTTAAATCCGAAATCTTAAGACTGTCTTTAATTGCTCCATCCTTATCTATTCTAAAAATTTGGTCAATAGGAACCTTTTTATTAGAGCTAGGATATTCCAGTAAAATGATGACTTCTTGGCTTTCTGGGAGATAATAAGGCTTTCCAGCAATATATATTCCTTTAGTATCCAGTAATTGTTGCCCTAAAGGCAAACTATGATAAGCTTGCTCTTCGATTTGCATGGGGGCTTGTTTGATTTTCTTCATCCAGTAAAAGGAGAGGACACTCAACACCAAAGCCGCCAAAAAATAAAAGATGAATCTGATATTACCAGACATTACTTCGGGCATGCCTGTATGCTGGGAATTGTATAAAAAAATACGAATACCACCGCCTATGACTACAGAACAGACCGCAATGTATAATAAATGAGACGTTAGGAACTGTTTAATAAAAACCCCATAGGCACTAAAATCAGCAAAACTCGGCAGTTTTAAAAAGCCATAAGCCAGCCAAAACATAAGTAAAAGTACCACAAATACCAACGAAACCATCAGCCCAACATTAGGATAGATTATTCCATGATTAGTTAAGTAGGTAAAAAAACTAAGCAGCAGGGTAGTGAGCACAAATACAACCGCACAACCAAGTGCAAATATAATTACGGTACCTAAGCTCAAAAAATTAAGCGTGCGACCACCGAGATAGTAAAAATAGGTGAAAGCTAATAAAATGGCTGCCAAGAGAGCCGTTTTAAGATTAATATTCATACTTAGTTAATAGCTGATTGGCGTTAACTCTTCATTTAGTTGTACAATTTCACGGCTATAACCGTGCCAATTCAGCTAATTCGAAGCCTTTAAATTATTTTTTCAAGCTGATAACGAAGTGCTTAAAACAAACTTCACAAAATACGTCTAGTTAAGTTTGTGGAATTGATTAGAGTTTGTACTTTTGCCCTCGGAGAGCTGGCAGAGTGGTCGAATGCGGCAGTCTTGAAAACTGTTGACTGTAACAGGTCCGGGGGTTCGAATCCCTCGCTCTCCGCCCAAAAAAGGGGATGATTTAAAAATCATTCCCTTTTTTATTTTACATCATTTAGCCAAAGTTTAACGATGGTCTGGATGTAACCAAACTACTTTTTGGGATGGTTCATGTTGCTGACCGATAATCTTACGATAAAGGTCAGGCCTTCTAGCATTGAGGTAACGATGTCCACCAGCCTGTATTAGTTTTTCGGGTGTAATTACTGCAATCACAAAACTATCATCAAACGTGCGGCATTCGGCCAAAATATCCCCGAATGGGTCCAAAACCATGGAACAGCCATTTTTTAACTGGTTATCATCCATACCTATAGGATTTGAGAAAACAACATATACCGCATTATCATAAGCGCGGGCTGGCAGCCATTTCAACAGCCAACTCCTTCCTTTCATCCCATCGAATTCCAAGCGTAAAGAGGTCGAATCGTTTTCACGGTTTTGCCAAAGCTGGGGATTTACGAAACCTGCTCCAGGTCTGGATGAAGGCGTACACATGGTTACATGCGGCATGAAGATGATATCAGCACCTAATAATTTTGTTGCACGTACATTTTCAATCACATTATTATCATAACAGATCAAAATACCGCATTTCCATCCTTTGATTTCAAAAATCGTGTAGCTCTGTCCTGCTGTTAAATGGGGGTTAATAAAGGGATGCAACTTGCGGTGTTTTGCAATTAAGCCATTTTTGTCTACACAGATGTAGGGCTTATATAAATTGCCATCTTCATCTTTTTCAAACAAACCCGCAAGAATGATGATGTCATATTTGGCAGCTATTGCAATCAGTTTCCGAGTACTTTCTCCGTCGGGAACAAATTCGGCGATAGCATGCATTTGTTGTCTATCTAAGTTTCGAGCAAAGGTATAACCTGTAATAGCGCATTCATGAAAGGCAATCACCTCCGCTCCCTGTGATGAAGCCTCTTTTGCCAGCTGCTCGATGACAGCTAGATTATAGGCCTTATCTGCACTTTTATGCTCGAATTGTGCAGTTGCAATTTTTAATTTGTCCATATCTCCTTAATTGATCTATAGACAAAACTAACCCAGGGTTGTTAGGTAAAATTGTACAGACCCGACATCTGATTGGGAACAGTCTTAAATTCCATAAAATTTACGGCGAGCCTACTTGTGCTGTTCAGATATTCGGAAGGGGTGATACCCGTGTATTTTTTAAACGTTCTAATGAGATGTGACTGATCAAAATATCCCGATTGATGGCTTATAGCGGTTAAACTGGTTTCATTAGTTTTATAGCGAAGTAACTTCAAAAAAGAATGGAGCTGGACGATACTACCAAATTTTTTGGGACTCACTCCAACCTGTTCCGCAAATATCCTTTCCACATGCCTCTCTGTATAACCGCTATAATGTACCAGCTGTTCAACAGTCATTAAGCCCTTATTGTAAGCAATATGTTGCAATACGGTAGAAAGTAAAGTATGATTTGGAGATTTACGTTGAATAGCCAACTCGTAAAAGAAGGTATTTAATGCATTTACTTTCTCCGTTAACTGTTGAAGGTGCAGAAGGCTGTCGTAGAGTTTTTTCGCTGGTTGTCCAAACACATCCTGTGTAGAAACAATTTGCTCTTTTAGTTCACGAGCAGACATGCCCAGTAACTTGTAGAGTCCATCAGGTTGGAATACCACAATAATAAAGGATGTTTGTTCAGTCAGCGTTAAATCTTGAAAATTACTGATTTGACCATACAAAAATGCAGAAGGAAGATATTGGTTTTGGTTGGTAGATAAATGAACTTGTTCGAGAAGAAATACAATTCCAGTGTTGCCATCGGAAAATAGACGTAGTATTTTACGCTGACTACCTAAACTTTTTAAGAAAAGATAATGTTTGATATATGGAGATAAGATTTCTGGTGGGAGTACCTGCATAAATTAATCAGAGGATTACATTCCAAATGTACATATTTCTCATCGCGGTGAATTAAATTACTTCCATATATTTAGTATACCATGCACATTAAGTTATCGAAATATTGTTTATCAAAGGGATTTCTCGCAGATTTTAAAACCATAAGCTTTGCCTTTACAGGTAATTTATAGTTTTATTTTAAAGCTATTTTTTTGGTTTACAATACGTTTCGGAAGGCTCGTTAAACTTTATTTAACATTTTTTTAATCAAAGTTTGCAAAATTGATTAGAGTTTGTACTTTTGCCCCCGGAGAGCTGGCAGAGTGGTCGAATGCGGCAGTCTTGAAAACTGTTGACTGTAACAGGTCCGGGGGTTCGAATCCCTCGCTCTCCGCTGAAAAAAATGAAAGCCGTCCTTTTTAAGGACGGCTTTTTTTTACAATAGAAAAATTCAACAATCAATGATGAAAATCTTGATTAGACGTAACGTTAGCTACGGCACTTAATGATGGACGTCGTGAATAGGATGGCTACCTAGTATCTCTTCTCCTTTTGAAACTTGTAAAGTAAAATCTGTGGTATACACCTTTCCTTCTATTTTAAACTGTACCCACATTCGGTACAGGCCTGCCTTTTCAATATAAGTTTCCGCATAAATAGGAAAATGAGCTGATGACATTGAGTGAATATGAAGAAAGTCTTTATCGTCTTGATTAATTAGTACAATATGAGCATTAGCTCCCAGATACGGCTGCATATCCTTTTTATCAATCGGTTTGCCATCTTTCTCTATCAAAAACTTCAAGTCTTGTCCTGTATTTGTTTTTAAATCGTTTCCATTGAGTAAGCTTACCGTATAAGCCTCAATATCAGCCACCAATTTTATATTTCGTTCAGGTTCTTGTTCAAGGAGAGTTCCTTTTACCTCCAAAGATTTCATATTAACATTTGCTGCATGGCCGATAGGCTTACAGTCAATAAAAAGAAAATACTTCCCCGCTGATGGAAAGATTTCTGAAATACCGTAAGTTCCATTAGCTTGTTTCTTAGGATGAACATGATCAAACCAAGTTAACTCTTCATTAACCAATAAAAGATGCATTCTCATAGTGTGCACTACTTCTAAAGGAAGATTTTTACCTTTTTCAGTAACAGAAATAGTAATAAAAGTTGGCTTACCTGCTTCAACAACCTTTGGCTCGAAAAAAACCTGAACTTCAGATGTATGCTGATGTGTATTCATATTAATATTTTTAGTACAGTACAAATCTCCTTAATCCAGAATTCTTACTATTACGATATTCCAGAATATAGTTGTAAGATTTAGTTCAATAAAGCCATTACCACAGATCTAATAGAAATAGAAATTGAAAAGACATATAAATTCCAATTGAAAAAACGAACTTAATACTTCGAAATATTAGCTTTGCAGCATATCCAAATATGATAAAGCATGACAGAACTAGAACTTAGTATTAAATCTTATTTTGGAGTTATCGACGCCGAAGAGCTATCGTCCATCGCGTCATTATTTCGACCAGAGTTGTTGAAAAAAGGCGACTATTTCCTTAAAACCAATAAAAAGTGTGACCGGTTAAGCTTTATACAAGCTGGCTTTTTAAGAATTTTTCTTGAGACAGAAGATAAAGAAGTTACCCAATGGATTTCTACCAAAGGTTATTTCGTTACCGATTTGTCTGGGTTTATTTTTGACCAACCCGCTCGATGGAACATTCAAGCATTAACCGATGTAGAGATTTATACCATTAAAAAAAGCGAGTACGAAAAGATACAAACTGTTATTCCTAGATGGGCTGAGCTAGAAAAACTATTTATTGTACATTGTTTCACTACGCTTGAAGAAAGGATATTAAGCCATCTTTCCATGACCGCAGAAGAGCGCTATCATTTCTTTTTCGAGAACAACAAAGAACTATTCAATCAAGTTCCCTTGCAATATATTGCTTCTATGTTGGGAATGAGACCTGAGACATTTAGTAGAATCAGGAAAAATCAACTTTCTTAAATTCTTGATTTTTGTCAAGAGCAACTCGTCATACAAACTAGACCTTTGTGATGTTCAATTAAATAACATCCACTATGAAGCGTTTATTTTTATTATCAGCAACACTCTTGATGAGCTTTAACCTTATGGCAAAAGAAATTAAAACAGAAATTGTTATCCAGGCAACACCTGAGAAAATATGGAAAATATTAACTGATTTTGAAAATTACCCGCAATGGAATCCTTTTATAACCTCCGTTACTGGCGAAGTAGAAAAAGGAAATAAAGTTGTGGTCAACATCAAACCTCCTAACGGAAGTAGCATAACCTTTAAGCCAACTATTCTGAGCAAAATAGACAACAAAGAATTAAGCTGGCAAGGAAAATTATTATTTAAAGGTTTTTTTGATGGGAAACATAAATTTGAGTTGAGAAACAATGGAAACGGAACAACCACATTTATACAAAGCGAAAAATTCAGTGGCATTTTAGTATGGCTGTTCAACACCGAAAAAACTAAAAACGGTTTTGACGAAATGAATCAGAAGGTGAAAGAACTTGCGGAAAGGCAATAACAATATCACTAATTTGTTGAACATAAAAAACCCGCCTTGCGAGCGGGTCTCGAAATTGAATTGAAAGAGTATTAATTACAAAAGAATTATAGCAAATAGTTTTTTACCTAGGTGATCTTATAGAAATCGCAGCAATCAACACCGCAACAACACAAACTACTCCAGCAGAGAAAAAAGCAGTCTGAAAACCAGCATTCAACGCAGTGCCCTCGGGTGAACCAGCAACCTTAAGGATATTGGCTTTACTAGCGGAGATGGCTACAATAATAGCCAAGCCTAATGCCGAACCTACTTGATAACTGGTATTTACTAATCCGGAAGCCAATCCTGTTTCTTCAGGTTTTGCACCCGACATAGAAGCCACTGTCACTGGAATATAGGTTAGCGACATACCTATCGCTCCTAATAACGATGCGGGTAATACATTAGCTACAAATGTTCCGTCTGCTGGTACTTGGCTAAACAAAAACAGTGATGCCGCCAATGCGATAAGACCTACAATCATATTAAACTTGAAACCAAACTTTGCTACCAATTTACCTGTAGCACCAACCATTAAAAACATAATAGCCAACGTCATGGGCAATAATGCCAGCCCGCTGTTAAAAGCCGAATAATGTAACGTTTGCTGCAAGTACAGGTTAAGGAAAAACCACAGTGGTATCCATGCTGCCGCCAATAATGCCATTACGATATTGCCTGCCGAAAGATTAGGTACCTTAAAGATGGAAAGTGGCACTAAAGGTTCACTTTTCTGCCTTTGAAGGATATAAAAGGCGAAAATCAATGCCAACGACAACACCAAAAGACCTATGGTATGTACAGATGCCCAGCCCTCATTTTCTGATGCCACAATAGCATAAACCATAAGGATTAGGGAAACTGTTGCTAGGATAGCACCAGCCATATCTACTTTCCCTTTTCGGGTTTGACCAGTAAATAACAGACTTTGACTACGAAGTAGTACAATAATGCCTACAGGAATATTAATAAGAAAAATCCAGTGCCAGGAAAGCCATTCAGTAATAGCACCTCCAAGGAAAACCCCAGCAGAACCTCCCGCGGCGGCAGATGCTCCCCAAAACCCCAAAGCTTTGTTGAGTTCTTTAGAATCAGTAAACTTAGATAAAACCAATGTAAGGGCGGCAGGCGCAATAAATGCCGAACCTAAGCCCTGTAATGCTCTTCCTGTGTTAAGTGCAGCTGCTGACCATGCTACACCAGCCAATAATGAAGCAATAGTAAGAATAACAAAGCCCCACATAAATATTTTACGTGCACCAAATAGGTCCGATAAGCGACCACCTAGTAACAAAAACCCTCCAAACAGGATGACATAGGCATTAAAGATCCACTGTAGACCAGTTTGTGTATAACCCAAATCTGCTTTAATTGCTGGCAATGCCACGCCGATAATAGAAGTATCCATGATGACTAAAAACTCTGCTGTACACAACAAGAAGAGAGCTGCCCATCGTTTATTATAGGGCATTGAATGTTCTATTGATAAAGTATTTTCCATTTTTGTTCATTAATAAGTTTGAATATTGATACATAATTTATAGTTCAAGTAAACCTAAAGCATGCTGTAATTCCGTATACAGTAGTCGCAGGTTGTACACTGCTTGCAGGTAGTTAATCTTAGCTTGAGTGAGCGCCAGTTCAGCATCTGTTAATTCCAATCGCGAGCCCAACCCGTTTCTGAAACGGTCGTCGGTCATCTGGTGATTCAATTCCGCAGATTGTACGGTGGTTGATTGTATATCTAATTGGGAAGAGGCTTCTTTCCATTTGCTGATAACACTAGCTAACGTCGTTCTTATTTCATCCTTCAAATCGTTCAAGCGTGCTTGTTCCTGTTGAGCTACTATTTTTGCTTGAGTAATTCTGGATTTACTTCGACCGCCATTAAAGATGGGAACGCTAACTTGCAATCCAAGGAAAGATGTCCTGGGCCACGCATAGTCATTAAATTTCAGATGATCTGCTTGAGCTTGTACCTGATATTGTCCAACCACCGAGATTTTCGGCAATAATTCGGCTTTGGTTGCAAATAGCTTTTGCTGTTGTAGCGCTATAACTAATTTTTGCACATTCAAATCGTTTCTATTGTTTTCAGCAGTTTTCAATGCTTCGTTAAATGATACAAACTCTCTTCGGTTTGCGTTTACATCCGTTTCCAATTCATCGCTTAGCTCCAATTCCGCGGCATCTTGCATACCTATTAGTCTTTTAAGTTCCATGCCAGCTACCTCAATACTATTTTTAAGATAGGAAACGGAAGATCTTAGATTTTCTACGGCAATAAAGCTTCGTAAAGTATCAGATTTCAGTCCTTTACCCTGAGCCAATAAGGCGCGAGAATCTATTAAAGCTTTCATATTACGCTGTTGGCTTTGCTGTAAGAGGCTAAGCTGACGTTTCATCATCAATATTCCAAGGTAACGAACAGAAACCCCAAGCGCCACTCGGCTTTTTACATCTTCGGTCTTCTCCATTTGGATTTTTTCATTGATTTTAGATGCTTTGGTCAGTCTGTGAGCACCTAAATCCATCACCGGTTGATAAAGAGACACTAACCCGTTGAAGATATTTTTACCACCAACAGCAACCTCTTGCACAGCTTTATTAGTTCCAGCAAATGAACCTGGAAGAAAGATATTCTGACGATCGAAGTAGTAGGAGTACGCTACTCCTGCAGAAATATCCGGCAATAGCCTGCTTTTGCTTTCTTGTATTTGTTCTGTAGCGTTCTTTTCTTCTAGAATCTGCACCTGTAATGCCTTATTTCCCTGTCTTGCCATTGTCAATGCTTCATTTAAAGAAAGTCCTTTTTTTTGGGCAAGCAAAGGTCTGCTGCCTAACAGCAATAGCAGCGTCATGATGATTATATTTGATACCTTTTTCATCGTAAAATATCTATGTGTTAGCTGAAATTCTGGCTTCAAATTCATGTTAATTAATTTACTCAGTTGAGTAGGAATGAATTGTTGGGAGAGAAGTTCGCTATATTTATATCTGTGGTTATTCATGATGGGCTACCATTTCGCTATCCTCTATTTCTACAGCCTCTTTTCTACGTTTATTACTAGATAGATACGAGTATACTGCCGGAATAATAAATAGTGTAAGTATTCCTGAAAACACCAACCCACCTGCGATAACTATCCCGAGTGATTGGCGACTGTTGGCGGTCAATGCGATGGGTAGTGCACCAAATATCATCGCCAAAGAGGTCATTAGAATAGGGCGGAACCGCTGTTCGGCCGCTTGTATGGCTGCTTCGTATTTGGAAAGCCCAGTATCTTTGAGGTGGTTGGCAAACTCCACAATCAGAATTCCGTTTTTGGTAATGAGTCCCACCAAAGTAATGATACCAATTTGACTGAATACGTTAAGGCTTTGACCGAACCAATGGAGGCTTAGGATAGCTCCTGTAACCGCCATCGGCACGGTAAGCATAATGATCAGCGGATCTCGCAGACTCTCAAATTGTGCGGCCAGAATCATGTAGATAATTACCAAGGCAAGGATGAGTGTGAAAGCTATATTACCCTGACTTTCTCTGTAATCACGAGACTGGCCGGCTAAAGACGTTTTGAAGTTTTCTCCAAGTACTTCTGTTTTTATTCGTTCTATTTCCTGTATGCCTTCAGCAAGACTCACACCTGGAGCCGGAGCCGCTGATACAGTTGCAGAAGTGAACTGATCGTAACGGTATATAGCTGCTGGACTTACAGCCTCTTCTGTAGTAATGAGGTTGTTTAGTGGAATCAGTTGTCCATTATTAGAGCGTACATATATGGAATTAAGGTCTGTAATATCATTACGCAGTTCACGTTTCATTTGTCCAATCACTTCATATTGTCTATCATTACGCAAAAAATAAGCATATCGAAGTCCGGAAAGAGATAGTTGTAGGGTTCGGGCTACTTCTTCTATAGAAACACCCATTAAGGCAGCTTTTTGTCTATCGATATTTATTTTAATTTCGGGCTTATTTATCTTCAGGTCGGCATCGGCAAACATTAGTTTTTTACTCTGTCTTACTGCATTTAAAAATTTTGGAAGTACCGCCGTAAGCGTATCCAAATCTTGGGCCTGTAATACAAATTGTACCGGCATACCTCCACCGTAACGTGAACCGATGGTTGGCGGCAGGTAGGGAAAAAGAAGAAATCCTCTGAAATTAGCCGAGGCTGCTCCATATTGGTTATATAGGTCCTGTATACTAACTTTTCTATCTTTAGGGTCTTTTAAGTAAATACTTTGTACGGCAACATTCACTGGTGCTGGAGCTGGGATAAAAGAAATGGCTACCATTGAATAAGTTTGGTAAAGTCCACTGGTAGAATCATTGACATATTTACCAACTTCTATCATATGCTTTTTCATATAATCAAAAGAAACTCCCTCTGGCGCTATGGCAATAAGACTCATATTGGAGCGGTCTTCTACAGGTGCCAGTTCAGAAGGCAGTTTTTGACCAACAAAATAAATAAGCCCGGTAGTAACAAGCAAGAAAATCCATGCCATCCATCTGAAACGCATAAAGGCATTCAACAGGTGGGCATATCCATTGTTCATACGGACAAAGAAAGGTTCAGTAACGCGATAAAACCAACTTGGCCCTTGTTTCTTTTTAAGGAAATAAGCACTGAGCATAGGCGTTAGCGTAAGGGCAACAAAAGCCGATACCAATACCGAACCAGATACCACAATAGCAAACTCCTTGAACAATTGTCCGCTAATGCCCCCCATGTAAATGATGGGCAAAAACACAGCTGCTAGCGTGATGGTTGTAGATATCACAGCAAAATAGATTTCTTTAGAACCTTTAAAGGCAGCCTGAATAGGGGGCATGCCTTCTTCTATCTTTTTATAGATATTTTCGAGCACCACAATGGCGTCGTCCACCACCAATCCGATAGCCAAAACCAATCCCAAAAGTGTCAAAACATTAATGGAAAAGCCTGAAACGTACATAATGAAAAAAGCTGACAATATGGATACAGGAATGGCAATAACTGGAATGATGGTGGAGCGCCAATCACGCAGGAAGAGAAAAATGATAATAACCACCAAACCAAAGGCGATGAAGAGCGTTTCTTCTACCTCCTTGATAGATTCGCGTACTGATTGGGTAAAATCAAATCCCACGATAAGACGGTAATCAGATGGGATGTCTTTGCGCAGTTGGTCTAAGCGTTTATAAAATTCATCTACTACCTGAATGGCATTTGCGCCGCGCTGTATTTGTATCGCAACGCCTACACCTACACGGTTTAGATTACCAGTTTCATTGATAATAGCAGTACGTTCATTCATTTCACCCAGTTCAGCCGAACCAACATCTTTCAATCGGATAACAGTATTACCAGTCTGTTTAATAAGCATCTCTTCAAAATCATTTTCAGTAGTCAGTCTACCCAAGGTACGTATGCTAAGTTCACTGTTGCTACCGTCTATACGTCCCGAGGGAAGATCAATATTCTCTCGGAGTAATGCCTGCCTGATATCTTCTGGTGTCAATTTGTAAGCAGCTAATTTTACAGGGTCAAAACGTAAGCGCATTGCATATTTGTGCTCCCCAACGATAGCCACATTATTAATTCCTGGAATAGATTGTACCCTGTCTTTGATAACGGTAGAAGCGATATGACTGACTTCTTTAATATCCTTTGTGTCGCTCTCTACTTCTAAAAAAGCTACAAGATTATCAGGAGAGGAAGCCTTCTGTACAATCGGCGGATCTACATCTGCTGGAAGTTGTTTCCTCGCTTTAGATACTTTATCCCTTACGTCATTCAAAGCATCTTCTATATCTATTTCACGATTAAATTCTATCGAAATAACACTTACTTGTTCTCTAGATTCAGAGGAAATGGTACGTATACCGCTAGCTTCCGCAATAGATTCCTCCATAGGACGGGTAAGTTTCGACGCAATTACATCAGGACTTGCTCCTGGATAAAAGGTAACTACTGAAATGACGGGTGGCTCAGTAAGCGGAAATTCACGGATACCCAATTGTTTCCATCCAACAATGCCCAAAATGACAATAAGGAGTGAAAATACACCAGCTAAAACTGGCTTTTTTATACTTAAAGATGATATACTCATAGTGATGCAAATTGAGATAGGTTATTTTTTTATAATGGCTTGCACAGGAGTGTTATCTCCTACACGCAGTATATTGGAAATAATAACACTGTCACCCGATTTGATGCCAGAGGTAATAATAGCTTCCGTTTCAGTCCGATTACTTATTTTTACAGATACAGGTTTAGCTACGCCACTTTTGATGACAAAAGCGTTATAACCTTTTCCTCCAGGCACCAATGCTTCGGTAGGTACCATAATGCTTGTTGTCCCTTTCTTCTCCGTACTGAAATAAACTTTAACAGACTGTCCCCCACGAAATTTTCCACCATTGTTATTCGTCACAGCTTGTACTTCCAAACTTCTGCCCTGAGCATCAAGCCCTGGTTCGGCAGCTGTAATGCTAGCATTGTGTTGTTCTTCAGACAATCCCGTAGTGAATCTAATCGGCGTACCTGTTTTTACAAGCGATAGGTATCTTTCAGGGAGCGTAAAGTTGATTTTGATACTACTTTGGTCTTGCAGGTCTACCAGCTCCATCCCAGGCGACACATAAGCACCTAAATGCACTTTAGAAATGCCAATCTTACCCGAAAATGGGGCACGAATAACAGTTTTGGTGAGTGCCGTTTGCAGATAATCCTGCTGTGCTTCAAGAGAGTTAACAAGCGTAAATGCTTCATCGTACTCCTGTTGTTTTATAGTCTCGGTTTTTAATAGGTTAGTCATTCGATCTTTGTTGAGCTGGGCGAGTTTCAACTCGGCTTGTACTTTCCTAAGTTGTGATCTAACGTCTGAATCATTGAGGGTATACAATATTGCTCCTTGACTAACATAACTGCCATCACTGAACGCAACTTTAGTTATCTTTTGTGCAGTCTCGCTCACCACTGCTATTTCTCGATAGGGAGTCATGGTACCCACAAAAATTTCCTGTTGGTCAAGTGTTTTTTCCTTCGCAACAATAATATCCACCGGCAATTTGTTGGTAGCAATGGGTGCAGCAGCGGCTTCTTGTTTTTTACGCTGACAGGCAACTAATATGACACCTGATAGTAGAATTACTATTTTCAAGGAGGGTTTTATAAATGTTAACAGCATGGTTTCATTATTTTTATTGTGCAACATGAAACAAAATTAGCAGCATATAACTCCTTATTTTTTACACAATTACAGACAAGAGTTTCGAAATTTATATGTGGCTTAAAGTCTGTTAGCAGGAAAAGGTGCCCAGAAACATACACTTACTTTTACCTACGACATCATCAACTTAACCAATTTGTTGAATAAGGATTGGGGCGTACAATATTTCTCTCCAAATACCTTCAATTCAATGGCAAGCGTAGGCTTAAAGGTAGAGAAAGCAGGAACCGCAACAACCTATCCAACCTATTCATTTGATCAAAAGAATGTAACTTCTTACGCTAAAGACTTTTTTGCTTCGCGTTATCAAATGCAATTGGGATTGAGATATAGCTTTTAACACTAGCATTAATACATAAGCTTAAAGCCCCGTTGCATTACGCAGCGGGGCTTTTTAATGCAATACCGAAACAGGTTCAAATCCTCACAGTCAAACCTTAAAATCTTTTATTACTTGATAGCCAAGACACCTACAATCCTTATTTGATATAAAATCTTTTATTCAACTAAGCAAGTTTCGGATTTCTGGCACCCTAGCTTCGAACTAGCTTTGCAGGCAATAAAAATGATTGTCATGGAAAGCATAGAAACAAGATTAGACTCAATTAACTGGAACGAAATTAGGACGAAACTTCACGATAAAGGTTTTGTAATCGTAAAAAATGTACTAGATCAAAAGGAATGTGACTTATTGATTGCCGCATATGATGCGGATGATACCTATCGAAAAACCATCCATATGGAACGTTACCGTTTTGGAAAAGGCGAATATAAATACTTCCAATACCCGTTGCCGGAAGTTATCACTACGTTACGAGAAAGAGTGTATACAGAGATAGCACCTGTAGCAAATCAATGGATGCAAGAGCTAAATATTAGTCAAAGATTTCCCGACACCCACCAAGAGATGAAAGTATTGTGCAAAGAAAATGGACAAGAAAAACCTACTATTCTTATTCTTAAATACGATGAAGGTGGTTTTAATACGCTACATCAAGATCTTTATGGAGAAATCTATTTCCCCATGCAAATGGTTTTTATGCTAGACCAAATTGACCAAGATTATACTGGAGGTGAATTTGTAATCACAGAACAAATTCCCAGAGCGCAATCCAAAGCCAATGTATTAAAACCCAATGCAGGTGATATGATGATTTTCACTACTCATTTTCGACCTGAAAAAGGCAGCAAGGGATTTTATCGTGTAAATATGAAACATGGCGTAAGCCCACTTCATAGTGGCCAGAGGCATAGTTTAGGTATTATCTTTCACGATGCGCTCAGCTAGTTACACATGATTAAGCACATTGACTTAGGAAATAGCAACGAAGAAAGAAAAAAGAATCTTGCCCCTTTAATACGTAAGGGGCAAATTTCACTTGCAGGTTACAAAAAAGGCAAAATATATGGCCTGCTCAACTGTTCGTCCGGAAAAAGAATGAAAGTTGAAAACAGAGTGTTCTTTCAAAATGAAAGTGAGGCTTTGGCCAATAGCTATAGGCCTTGTGGAAATTGTTTGCCTCAAAAATATTGGGCATGGAAAAGGTCAACTAAACAATGATATCATGGACCATCAAAATGAACGCTCTCAACCTCACCAATGGCACTTCTAAAAGGGCAAAGAGGTAGTTTGTTTGATGGTACGCATTACAAATGAACTTTGAATTTTACTGATATGTGGAATGGCCGAGAGTTTTTTAGTGACAAACTCATTGAAAGCTTCAGGATCAGCAGTAACCACCTTTAGTACCACATCAAAAATCCCCCCAGTTACGTAAGCATCCATAATTTCATCTAGCTCACGTATCTGCGCTAAAAACTCCTCCACATATTCAATCCGTTGGGTATTGAGGGAAACATCAACAATTACAGTAAAATTAAGACCTACTTTTTTCTGGTCTACAATGGTCACATATTCTTTGATATAACCTTCGGCTTCTAATTTTCTAATCCTTTCGTAAACCGATGTACGTGACATATTCAATTGCTCCATTAATACCGAAATTTCAAATCTCGAATTTTTCTGAAGTAGTCGAAGCAACTCTTTCTCTTGTTTACTTAATGCCTGCATGTACAATGTACGTTAAATGAATTCAGATAAGATTAATTTTCGTACAAATATCAACAATACCACAAATTAATAGTACATCATACATATTTATTTTTATTTAAAAGGCTTTTGTATGAACAAAACTACATTTGAACGAACATCACACATACAATTAGATATATAATATTCGATTTCACAACTTAATTAGAAAAAAGAAATAGCAGTGAACCATGTTTAAATACGTTATTATTGTCGCCATAGGAGCCATTAGCTATGGTGCACTGACCTCATTCGCCAAAATTGCCTATAATGAAGGGTATAGTGCTGCAGAAATTACCTTTGCCCAAGCATTTTTAGGTGCTTTAGTGCTTTGGCTATTAACAGCTACCACCAAAAAAAGCGCCAAAGTAAGCGTCAAATCCAAATGGAAATTAGTGATTGCAGGAGCAGCTATGGGCTGTTCGGCCTATTGCTTTTACTTATCCGTAAAATTCATTCCTGTTTCACTCTCTATTGTACTACTGATGCAGGTATCATGGATCAGCAATTTAGCGGAGTGCATATTGTTCAAAAGAAAGCCACTAATAGCAGAATTTATTGCCAGCTTGATGATCATTTTAGGCACTACACTTGCCGGAAATCTGATTGGAGCATCTGGAGAGGATGTTGCAATCAGTGGGGTAGTCTTGGCTCTTGCTGCTGCCTGTTTCTATACTGTATATGTTTTAGCAACCAGCAAATTAGGTAATGAGCTACCAAAACTTCAGAAAAGTGCTTTAATGACCAGCGGCTCAGCATTAATGATTTTGATGATCAACCTACCTAGTATCACCTCAAATTCACACTTCGATATAGGTTTACTCAAATGGGGATCTTTATTAGCTATTTTTGGCACCGTAATTCCACCAATTTGCTTTACCATTGGGATGCCCAAAATAGGACCTAGCCTCAGTGGTATATTGCTCACCTTAGAGCTACCCGCAGTAGTACTTTGCGCCCACCTTATTTTGAAAGAACCAATTACCGGCTTGCAGTTATCCGGAATTGGGGTGATGATTACGGCAATTATCTATTTAAATTTGGCCACTGCAAAATTTAAAGTTTAAGATGAAGATGTTTAAGGGAATGGCTTTGGAGCATATCAATTTGTTCCCAGAAAGGCCAACATTAGTAATGCTACATGATAGTTTGGGCTGCATAACCTTATGGCGAGATTTCCCCAAAAAGCTTGCAGAAGCTACCCAATGCAATTTATTACTATATGACAGGATAGGTTACGGCCAATCGCAAGCAATGGAGACAGCTGCCCGAACGATTAACTATTTAGCGTTAGAAGCGGATGTGCTTAATGACCTACTTAAGGCCATGGATATCAGCAATGCAATACTCTTTGGACATAGCGATGGTGGAAGCATTGCCCTTATTACTGCCGGTAAATATCCTGACAGGATAAAAGCTGTTATTGTTGAGGCGGCTCACATCTTTGTAGAGGAAATTACTTTAAAAGGGATAAGAGTAGCTAAAGAAGCCTACCAAAACACTGATTTATCAAAACGTCTTGAAAAATACCATGGAAATAAAACAGACACTCTGTTTAAAGCATGGACAGAAACTTGGCTAAGTCTAGATTTTAGCGCGTGGAATATAGAATACCTACTGAAGGGCATTCATTGTCCATTATTGTTTATCCAAGGTGAACAAGACGAGTATGGAACACTTGACCAGGTAAAGCGAACCATAGCGCTAGTTAGTGGAAAAGCGACAAGCTGCATTATTCCAAACGTAGGGCATACACCACACAAAGAATCTCCAAATGAAACGCTATCCTCGGCTGAGAAATTTATTGTTGATATACTTGGCTAAAAAACGAAAGAATGCTCAATAACCAGAGCTTATTTAACTTTGAATAGATTAATGGTATAATCCAGCAATTTAACGTCACCACGTTCACCATGACCCGGAATCACCAATTTAACACCTGGATATTCCTTTTTAATTTTGTCCACGGTATTAGACCATACCTCCACATTCGCATCGCCTAAATAGCCTTTGCTTGCATCTAATTCCTTGATCAAACAACCGCCAAACAAAATGTTTTCACTCGGGAAATATCCCACTACATTATCTTTAGTATGTCCTTCTCCAAAAAACTTGGCTGTAATGGTTTGTTTACCAAGCTTAAGCTTCAAAAGCTTTTCAAAGCCATTTTGAGGTACCTCGAACTTATTTTCTTTAGCCAAGGCTATTGTTTTGAAATTGGCGTAAGAAGGAATGTGATGTTCATGAAAAGCTTTTAATCCACCCAAACAATCATCATGAAAATGAGTAGGGATGATGGCTTTTATTTTAAAATGAAGTTTATCTGTAATCCATTTAATTAATTCATCGGCACTTTTATTATTGGTAGGCGTATCAAATACAATGGCTTCTTTGCTATCGCTTACTACTAAACCATTACAAGGTACTTTTCCAAAATCTTGGGTTTGTAAATAGGAGGTATGTTCGTAAGCATTCTTAGAAATTTGGGTAATGATCAAATCATCCGTTTGATAAACCACCTTAGGCTTAAACACTTCATTTTTTTGAGCGTTAACTATTAAAGTGCTACTTGAAAGCAGCATTAACAAAAATATTTTAATCATATTTCTCATTCTTTTAACGATTAGGGTCAGAAGATCTATTTTTAAAGAGATTGAAGTTAGGCCTAATGATCTTCACACTTCGTTTAGAGAGATCAACACTTGCATTAAGCTCAAAACCAATCAATAAAATTAGGGAGTTGAGATAAAGCCAAATCATGACTACCATTAAGGTCCCAATAGAGCCGTATAGCTTATTATAAGCACTAAAATTGTTGATGTAAAATGAAAATCCCCAAATGGTTAAGAAAGCTAATATGGTAGCTAACCAAGAACCAGCACTGAAAAATTTCCATTTTTTGGCGTGCGCTGGACCATAACGATAGAGAATAGAAACGTTAATGAAATATAAAATACCTAAAAGAGCCCAACGGGTAAACCTAATCAGGTGAATAGTCAAATTACCTTTATATTCGATTTCCTCTTTTAAATAATTAATGACGATTTCGCCCAAGGCCATGGCTGCAATACAAACAATCATAGAAATGACCAGAACTATCGTCAAAATCAAAGCCACTAATCTACGTTTCAACAGCGTTCTCGTTTCAACAATCAAGGAAGATTTATTAAAGGCCGTCATCAACTTATGCACGCCATTGGTAGCAAAGAAAAGGGAGAGTACAAAACCTATAGAAAGCAAACTTCCGTTCTGAATATTCACAATGTCATTAATGGTAGCTTCGAATGCTAAAAATGCATTATTGGGCAATACTAAAGCCAAAAGCGACATCAATTGATCTTGAAAACCAATTCTTTTAGGAATATAGGGAATCAAGGTAAATAGGAAGATGATGCCAGGAAATATCGCCAACATGAAATTATAGGCCAGTGAAGAGGCCTTGTTCACCAAAGTATCTTTACCAACCTCGCGAAAAAAGAACGTGGCTACCGTATAAATAGGCAGGGGGCTAAAACCTGGAAGCACACAACGTTTAGTCCACTCTATAAACATAGCGTAGAGCCTAAATTTTAAAAGTTGCTTGTGTAACCAGTTCATAGGTGAGGGTTAGCGGTTTAATTGTAATTAGTTGGTAACTGTTTAATCGTTTACCAAGCTAATACGTATACGGTTCAATCTAAATCGCGAAACAACGGTTAACCGTTAAATTGGTTAATTGTTTAATCGATTAGCTAATGTAAATTCGATCTAAAATCGTTCCCACACATACAGGGACACCATCGTAAATTAAAAATACTGTCTTACGTTTTTCATGAACTTCTCAGGTGGTTGACAAGGTCTACGGCTTACTTTATCCACAAAAACCAAAGTAGTTTTACCAATATTGATCAGCTCTTTAGCTTCGTTGTAAATTTCGTATTCTACATGCAAACGCACACTAGGTAGCTCACGTACAATAGACTTAATAGTCAGTACTTGGTTGTATAATGCTGGTTTTAAATATTTAGATTGTAACTCCAATATGGGCAACATCACTCCATCTTCTTCCATAGAAGCGTAAGTCATTCCTGAACATGCTTCAAAACACTCGGTACGGGCTATTTCATAATATTGAGCGTAGTTACCATGGTAAACTACTCCCATTTGATCAGTTTCGGCGTATCTAACTTTAACTTGGGTTTCGTAAGTGAACATTATCTGTAAATATTTCGCTGATTTAAGGCTTCTCTGTATTTCTTAGCGTTAATGTTGTGCTCTTGTACGGTGGCGGCAAAATTATGATAGCCAGAGAAATCTTCTTTGGCACACATGTATAAATAATTGTTGTTTTCTTTATTCAAAACGGCATCAATAGCATTAATGCTAGGCATATTGATTGGTCCTGGAGGCAAGCCAACATATTTATAAGTATTGTAGCGAGAATCAACGCCCAGCATAGCTCCCGTAACACGTTTTACGGTAAAATCTCCATTAGCAAAAATCACGGTAGGGTCTGCCTGCAATAACATTCCTTTTTTCAAACGGTTAAGGTAAAGACCAGCAATGGTAGGCATTTCCTTATCATAAAGTGCTTCAGCATCTACAATAGAAGCCAAAATGGTTACTTTAATTGGATCTAAGTTTAATGCCGTAGCTTTTTGTCTACGCTCATCGTTCCAAAATTTTAAGTATTCCGCATTCATTTTTTTAAAGAAATCTTCCCTTGAAGTATTCCAATACATTTCATAGGTATTGGGAATAAACATGGTATATACGTTTTCGGTATTAAATCCGTATTTCTCAACAAAAGTAGCTGAATCCAACAGACGCATAAAAGCCACCGAATCAGGCTCTAAGTTTTTGGCCAACAAACCTGCCAAGCCTTCAATTTTCCTAATATTCTGGAACTTCAATTTGACAGCCTCTTGGTTACCAGCTTTTAACATATTAATTAAGGTACGGTTGTTCATTCCTTCCTTTAAGCGGTACTTACCTGGTTTTAGTGGACCTTGCAAATTCATTCGTTCTGCGGCATCCCAAAATGTACCAATATCTTCCAAAACTTCTTTATAACGAAGATCAGTAATCAAATCTTCAAAAACATAACCTGTTTTTACATAAAGGTATTTTTGTTTAGCGGTTACATTGGGAGCAAAATAGATATTGTAAAATTTAAAGGCAAAAAAGCCCCCGATAGCAATTACAATAACAAGGATAATAGCAGCTATTTTAAGTTTGTTTTTATTAGTACTCATGGTTTGTTTAAGGTTTTTTATTTGAAAGCGTTAAATTTATTGGAGTTCCGATACGTACTTTGGTAACACTATCGCTTGGTAACGGAAATTGGCTAACAATTACCGCATTGGCCGTATCAGTAATCGTTCCTTCATAAGTGATGGTTCCTATGGTCAACATACCACCTTTTAAAGCGAATTTGGCTTCGTCTAAAGCAAATCCTACCAAATTAGGCAATTCTACTTCTTCGCTACCACGACCATCGCCAAGTACAAAGCTAATTCTAGAACCTTTTGGCAAGCTCTCACCTGGTTTAATAGGTTGTCCGCCAAATAAAGCTTCTAATACCACATCTTTGGCCACATCAGGTTTATAAGTCGTGTCACCCAATTTAAGTCCGTAACTTTCAATAATAGATTTAGCTTCACGTAGCGATTTAGTTTCCACATCAGGGAATCGCACATTTGGCGCATTATTGGTGTTAATGGTTAAATAAATGGTTCTATTATCCTTTACAAAAGTTTCAGGATCTGGGTCTTGATCGGTTACAATACCAGGAGGTTGGTCCATTACATACACCGAATCAATTTCATAACGTAAACCCAAACCTTCCAATTTGCTAATGGCATCCTCAATTTTTAATCCTTTTAAAGAGGGTACATTTAAACCTTCGCCATGTTTGGTATAGTATCGTAAGCTGAAAAATGCAATCAGCAATAGCCCTACAAAAGTGCAAACTGCCGCTATGATGTTTGTTCTGAATGACTTGGTTTTAAGGTACTCGGTAAAGTTGCCCATTCGCGTTCCGTTGTTTTTTAAATGAAGCCCAAATTTAGCTTAAAAAAATATTTATCTTAAATTAAAAACAAATCTGTTTAACTAATTTATATTTTTGACCATCACATTTTAAAAACGCCACAAAGGCCATTTTTAGTTTCGTGACCAAAATTTATATCTAAACTTAAAAAAATGAAAAAAACCATTGCATTGCTAACAGGCGGCACCACTGGCGAGTGGGTAGTATCTGTTAAAAGTGCTGCAACCATTGCTCAAAATATCGACACCAAGAAGTACGAAGTGTACAAAATTATGTTGACCGAAAATGGATGGTTCTATGAGCCTGCCGATTCGGTAAAAATTGAAGTGGATAAAAACGACTTTTCGCTAACTATAAAAGGCAAAAAAATTGTTTTTGATGGCGTATTTATAGCTATTCACGGTTCTCCGGGCGAGGACGGCAAGTTGCAAGGTTATTTTGATATGCTAGGCATTCCGTATACTACCTGTAATGCACTTACCAGCGCTATTACCATGAACAAGGGGTATACCAAAGCCATTGTTAATGGCATTAAAAATTTAAACGTGGCCAAATCTTTGCAATTATTCAAAGAAGACTACAACGCCAACGATGTAAAAACACAACTGAAACTGCCTTATTTTGTGAAACCTAATAACGGTGGTAGCAGTATTGGCATGAGCAAGGTTAAAACAGTTGACGAACTGGATGCTGCACTAGAAAAGGCATTTAAAGAAGATAGCCAAGTATTGGTAGAAGAGTTTGTAGAAGGAAGAGAATTTTCGATTGGCGTATTCAAAACCAAGGGCAAAATTGTCGTATTACCTACTACTGAGGTAAAAACGAAAAATGAGTTCTTTGATTTTGACGCCAAGTATACCCCTGGAGTTACCGAGGAAATTACACCTGGCGATATGACCGAAGAGGAAAAGGCTAGGGTAGAGCAGGTAGTGGCAGATGTTTACCAAAAATTGAATTGTCGTGGTATTGTGCGCATTGATTATTTCTTAGAACACGGCACCGGCAATTTCTACTTTATCGAGATCAATACCATTCCTGGACAAACAGCCACTAGTTTCATTCCTCAGCAAGTAGCAGCCATGGGCATGAAACTACAGGATTTTTATACGCAAGTATTGGAAGAAACGATATAAACCGCTACGTCATTTCTCTCCCGAACTTTCGGGAGAGAAATCTAGCAACTGAACTACACGGATAGTCTTAGTCGGCAGATTTCTCCTCGTTCCTCGTCTAAATGACGGAATATCTCTAAAAACAATCCCATCACCCTTGAACCAAAAAGCCACCTTACAAATTGAATACATCGCCCCTATTGATCAAGTATTGAGGTTCATTGATGAAAATCTGGACTCGGATTTAAGCTTAGAAGCCCTTTCGCAAGTGGCCAACTACTCAGCCTTTCATTTTCATCGTATATTTAAGCAAATTGCTGGCGAAAGCCTTAATGCCTACATTCTCCGAAAAAGAATAGAGAAAATGGCAAGTGTACTGATGTACCAACCGGCGGTAAGCATTGCAGAGCTATCCCTACAATATGGCTTCAACAGCAACTCTTCCTTTACACGTGCCTTTAAGAAGTACTATGGCGTTAGCCCAACCGAGTTTAGGCAACAACAGCCTAGCAGATTTAGCAAGATTAGACAAATAGAAAGCAAGAATAGGCAAGTTGATCAGGTTTTTGAGGAATACATTTGCAACATGAATGAACTTAAAAACTGGATCAAAATGAATGCAAAAATTGAAATTAGAGAACTTGCTCCTATAAAACTCGCTGGCGTAACCACCATTGGCGTACAAGGAATTTCCAACGCCTATCAAGAGCTTTTAAAATGGGCTATTTCCAAAAAGCTACTCGCAAAAGAAGACACCAAAGTTATTACCATATACCATGATAGTTTTAAGGTAACCGCACCTGAAAAGGTGAGAATGAGCGCCTGCGTTTCGGTAAGTGAAGAGGAGAAAGGGGAAGGTAAGGTTCATTTAACTACCCTTAAACCTGGTAAGTGCATTGTTGCTTATTTTGAAATTGGATTGTCAGATTTTGAAAAATCGTGGAGCAGTTTATTTGTATGGATGAATGAACAAGGTTATCAAAAAGCGGAGGGAAATCCTTTTGAAATTTACCATAACAATTTCAGGGAAGACCCCAATCAAATTGCAAAAGTAGATTTTTGTATTCCTGTTAGGTAAGCACTAAGAGATGAATAGCAGCACCTTCAGTATCTCCCTTTGAAGAGCCCGTTCCAATACTTCAGAAGAGACTAAGAGGGAGGTATTATTAATTACCTCCCCCTTGCCCCTCGGAGAGGGGGATATTGGTAGAGCAGGAACCTTTTCGTCATTTCAAGCGTAGGGAGAAATCTAACGACTATGTTTTTAGATTTCTCGACTTCACTGCGTTCCGCTCGAAATGATCGAGAACATGCAATCAAAATGACGGACCAAACTCTTAAACCGTTGTCTTTTGCCATTTACCTTTCTTAAAAATAATGTAAGAAGCAATCGTGATTCCTACTTCTGCTACCGGAATAGCAATAAAAACACCTGTTGGCCCCATTTCCATATACTTGGCTAAGAAATAAGCAAAAGGAATTTGAAACAACCAAAAGGCTACAATATTAATTTTGGTAGGGGTCCAAGTATCACCTGCACCGTTAAAGGCACTTACCAATACCATCCCAATCCCGTAAAGGATAAAACCATAACTCAATATTCGTAGCGCTTGTGTCGCTATAGCTCTTACCTGTTGGTCTTCGGTAAAAAATGAAGCAAACAAATGCCCACAAGTTAAAAACAGTACCATCACGGTACCCATAAAAACCATAGCGTATTTAATGGTTACAAATACAGACTTCTCGGCTCTATCCATCCTGCCAGCACCCATATTTTGTCCTACCAAAGTAGCCGCTGCATTACTTAAGCCCCAAGCTGGCAACATAAAAAACATCATTAGCCTTAAAGCTGTTTGATAGCCAGCGGAACCATGATCACCACCTGTAGTGGCTACTAATTCAGCCAAGAAAACCCAACTACATGATGCAATAACAAATTGCAGTACCGCTGGTGAAGCCACTTTAACAATGGCTTTTATTTGCTCCATTTGAGGTTTTAAATAAGCCAATTTCACTTTTAATGCGCCACTGCCTTTAACCAAATGATAAATTTGGAAAAGCACCCCAGTACCGCGACCAATAGCTGTTGCCAAAGCTGCTCCAGTTAAACCCATGGCAGGAATTGGACCAAAACCGCGAATCAATATGGGACATAAGACAATGTTAATGATATTGGCTAGCCATAAGCTTTGCATGGCAATGGCCGCATTTCCGGCACCCCTAAAAATACCATTGATCAGGAATAGTAACATGATCACGATACTAGTTCCCATCATGATCTGAATAAAGGCTACTCCCTGTGCAGCTGTACTCTCTGTAGCACCCATTAGTAAGAGAATATCTTTCGCAAAAATTATCCCCAATACGCTAATGACAATAGAAATAGCCATGGCCAAACCTATAGTTTGCATACCCGCTCTGGAGGCTGCCTCTGTATTTTTCTCCCCAATTCTACGAGCAACCACAGCGGTAGCTGCCATTCCCAGCCCCATGGCTAGGGAGTAAATAATAGTAAGTACAGATTCGGTTAAACCCACAATTTGTATGGCTTCGGCACTATTAGGCAAGTGCCCTACAAAATAAAGATCAACCAATACAAAAACCGATTCCATCATCATTTCCAACATCATTGGAACAGCCAAAAGTACAATGGCTTTTCTGATGCTAATCGCGGTATAATCGATTTCAGCGCCTTTAAAGGCCTGAGCTAGTACATTAAAAAAATTAGACAAACGTGATTTTGCCTTAACAGGTTGTGACATATCATAAAGTTATAAAAGATTACCATGAGATGCTGAAAAGCACCCTTAATTTTGTTTTTCTGATGTAGGAGTCCTCGCTTGGGTTAAGCTATTCTGGTACGGACTGCAAAAAACTTCATGGTTCGTGATATTTTGTGCTACAAAAGTAGAAAAATCTTTTAAAGATAGAATATTTAACCTTAATAATATTCATTGTCTATTAAAACCATAGTTCATCCAAAATCAAATAGAGTTTTTAAGAGATATTTTGTATCATTGCAGCTTCCAAACAATTCTATTTTAACACTTTATGGTTGATTTTAAAACTCGTTTGCGTAAAACGATCATTTGGGGCGCTGCAACCTTATTTATCCTTTATTTCTTTTACGACCTACTTTCCCTAGAATTTTACAACAACATGGGTACCTTTATTGCCCTAGTTGGTTGTATCGCAATCACTGTATGCATTGTAGCTTTCTTTATTTGCTTATTTAGCTTATTTGATAAACCTGCTGAGGAAGAAACGAAGGATGAAGGTTCGCCCTTAGGCTACGTTATTTTTGCGATCATCATGATTTCTCTATTTGGTAATGGTTTTTTATTGGTAGGCCATGGCGTACGCCTTGAGCAGAAGGAACTTGATGAAAATGGCGTCATCGTGATGGCTAGAATTATTGATGGCAGTTCTTACGCTGGACGAAAATTTGATTTTAGCCATATCAAAGTGTTATTTACTGACTCAAGCGGAAATGAACGCAAAATCAACATCGATGTAAGCAAGCATTCTTTCAAGAATTTCTATCTAAACGAAGAAATCCCAATTGTATACTCGACCAAGAATGTAGGCGTAAACAGGGTAGTTTATGGCCAAGAAGATTTCTCTAAATATCCAATGCAAAAATAATATGATCATCTTTTTCGGAACTGGCTTTTTTGGCAAAGTAAAAAAGCAAAACAACCAATGGATTGAAACAAAGTTCTTTTATTTAATGGTGCCTATTTATCCCATCAGTTCTATGTTGGTAACCAATTCGAGATGGAGGGAAAGGCAAGGAATAGAAATTCCATTGAACAAAACCAGTATCAAAGCACTATATGGCAGACTAATCAGTACCGCATTTGCGGCCATTGCCTGGTTTAATTTTTACATCTCAGATGCCGGTTATTACATGACTTCATCCAATACTATCGAAGAACGTTCTAATTTCCCATTCTTTGCAATCATATTTACGGCCCTCGCCATCTATTTTTGGTTTTTCTATGGCAGAACCCAAAAAGAGGAGTTTATCCAACGTGATAAAATGGGTAAATCAATAGGCTTGTATGCTATGCCTGAGTGGCTTTATGCAGATAAAGTAAGAGCAATTTTAAATGATTTAGAACGAAGCTACCAACTGGATTTCAATAGTAATTGGAAAGAAGATTTGATGAGTGAAGAAGTTGCCAAAAACAGACTGCCTAGATTATATGGATTGGCATTGTTCAATTATCTCTACCTTGATGAACCGGAGAATCTAACATATTATAACCGTGCCTATGAATTGTTCGATTAAGGTTTAGGTACAACCAGGCATAGCGCCAAGTTATTTACTTTTAAATTTAAATAGGGGAGTCCATAAAGGTATTAGTTTAATAAAGCGACGTGAACATTAGGTCAACAAAAATCTTGAGATTTCTTTACCAAACTTGCAGTGACGATAAAAAAATTAACGCATGCAACTTTTTTCTGGTAATAGCGTCTACCTAAAAACACAAAACGATAATTAAACCTATTTAACTTTTATGAAGATTCACATTTCTATGATTTGTCTGGCTTTTGGTATTTCCTATTTACCAGTAGCGGCACAGCAGACTTATAAAGGCGAGCCACTAATTTTAGCCAATACAAATAAAGTTGATGTTTCCCTAGGAAAAAAATGGTTCATTAATGCTTGGCGTATTTCTCCAGAAACAGCCCATGACACGCTTAAATTAAAGCTGTATAGTAAGCATGAACGAATTGCTTTTCGCACAGATAAAGACAGTATTAGCTTCGAAATGAAACCCGGTGAAAGCAAGTCGTTTTACATAAAGATGCAAAATGCTGAAGCTGCACATACCATCATTTCTACCACTAGCTACCAATGGGATAAAGTGGCTTATGCCGATAGCAAAAAACGCGACGACCTTAAGTTTTATTACGAAAACGCGAAAACCGATTATTCGGACAGTTTGAGAAAGGAATATCCTTTAGAAAAAGTGATTAAAAACGATCACAGCGACATGCAAAAAATACTGTCTATTTTAAATTGGACACATCATCAATGGAAACACGATGGTAATAATTCTCCTAAAAAGAATGATGCCATTTCCATCCTCAATGAAGTGAAGGAGGGACGTCGTTTTCCTTGCTTTGCTTATGCAATTGTGCTTCGCGACCAGCTTACTGCACATGGTTATAAAGCCAGAACCATTTACCTTAAAACTAAAGATGCTGAAACTAGAAAAGGTTCTCCAGGACATGTAGCTACTGAAGTTTATTTAAATGACCAAAAGAAATGGGTTTTTATTGACGGACAGTTTAATGTAATGCCAACCTTAAACGGCAAACCTTTAAACGCTGTAGAATTTCAACATGCCTTAACCAATAATTACGACCAGGTGGTTTTAGCCAGTAAAGACAAGGTAAACAAACTAGAATACACCGATTTTGTTTACGTTTATCTTTATTATTTCGACACGGCTTTGGATAACCGTAGCCTACCAGCGGCAGATAAATTTAAGCTAGAAGATAAACGGTCACTGATGCTGGTGCCTGTGGGAGCACCTGATTTACAATACATCAGCTTTTGGGACACCAAGGTAAATTATTGCGTGTACACCAATTCCTTAAAGGATTTTTACGCACAACCACAATAATTCATATCGTTACCATTCAAAATTTTAGCTGAAAAATATAACCACATAGATACGTAGAAGCTTTTTTTTTGAAAGAGGAGTTTACTATGTTCCTATGTGGTTCATTCAACTTTAAATACTATAAGCAGCAATCATTTCGGGAGTTACTTTACAAGAACGCTGCGTCTTTAAATCAATCATCACATACTCAAAAATACCATCAGAAGACACTTTTCCTGTTTTTTTGTTGATGATTTCAAACTGGACGTTACTGCCTCTTTCATTCATTTCCAAAATACCAGTTCTGATAACCATTTGATCACCCATTTTTAGCGGACGTTTAAATGAAATGGTCACTTTTGACACTACCCAACCGAAGCCCATTTCTTCAAATTTCTCCCAGCTCATGCCATAAAACTTGTCCATTTGCTCATACCTGGCCGCCAATACATAATCCAAATATTTGCTATTATGCACATGGTTAAACATGTCAATATCATCTGGACGAACATTCAATTCACTTTCAAAAATGCTATACTGGTTTTCAATCATGCTACAAAGTTAGTGGTTTGGTTGTTTAGTTTTTGGTTTTTTAGATAGTGTGCAACTCACATAGCCAGAGAACTAATGAACCAATGAACTGAAAATCATCTAATAAACAATCTAAATAAGCCAATTTTACAACAAAATGATGTTCGTTATAAGCAATATTGTACTTTTGCCTAAACCTAAAGGAGAATCCATAGTGCAGTCGTTAGATATTCTTATACAAAACCCCAATTTAGCTACATCCTTAAAGGATATTGCCCAAAAAGTTAAGGACGGTATCCGTATTACTTTTGATGAAGGCGTTTATTTATATGAGCATGCCGAATTAAGCTACCTTGGTGTATTGGCCAATTATATTCGTGAGAAAAAACATGGTGATTTAACCTATTTCAACAGGAATTTCCATATTGAACCTACCAACATTTGTGTGTACGATTGTAAGTTTTGTTCTTACAGCCGTATGATCAAACAACGTGAAGAAGGCTGGGAAATGGAAGTGGATGGCATGATCGACATCCTTAAAAAATACGATGACGAGCCTGTAACCGAAGTGCATATTACGGGTGGGGTAGTGCCTAAACAAAATCTTGACTTTTATGCCAGCTTCTTTAGAAAAGCTAAAGCGCATCGTCCTGATTTACACATCAAAGCGCTTACTCCTGTAGAGTATTACTATATCTTCAAAAAAGCAAAATTAAGCCATTACGATGGCATGAAATACCTTAAAGAGGCTGGACTTGATTCAATGCCAGGTGGTGGTGCAGAGATTTTCCATCCAGAAGTGAGAGAGAAAATTGCCCACGACAAATGCAACGCCGAACAATGGTTAGACATCCATGAGCAAGCACATCACCTAGGAATGCGTTCAAATGCCACCATGCTTTATGGACATATTGAGCAGTTTTGGCACCGAGTTGATCACATGGAGCGTTTGCGCCAATTACAAGATAAAACTGGCGGATTTCAAGCGTTTATCCCACTGAAATTTAGAAACCAGAACAATCAAATGAGTGATGTGGCAGAGGTTTCGGTAGTAGAAGATTTACGAAATTACGCCATTGCCCGTATCTATTTGGATAACTTTGAACACATTAAAGCTTACTGGGCAATGATCAGCAGAGAAACCGCTCAACTAAGTTTAAATTTTGGGGTAGATGATATTGACGGTACTTTAGATGATACAACCAAAATTTATTCGATGGCAGGCGCCGAAGAGCAAACGCCAGCAATGAGCACAAAAGAATTGGTTGACTTGATCAAAAACGTAAAACGCAAACCTATTGAGCGTGATACACTTTATAATGTAGTAACAGATTATACCGAACACGTTTTTGAAGATGAAGTAAAACCATCATACTATAAATTACCTGTAGTGAATTAGATTTACGATTTTAGATGAATGAATTACGATATATTAAACAACTTTAACTAATTCCTAGCCACTAGCTACCAGCTCCTTAATAAATGAAAGAACTTTACATCATCCGTCACGGCGAAACAGAACTAAACAGATTAGGAATAGTACAAGGTAGGGGCGTAAATGCTGATTTAAACGATACAGGAATTGCTCAAGGAGCTGCGTTTTTCAACAAATACAGCGAGGTTAAATTTGATAAGATTTACACTTCATCTTTAAAAAGAACCCACCAAACCGTTAAGGGCTTCATTGATTTAGGTTTGCCATGGGAGCAGCTTGATGGCTTAGATGAATTGGCCTGGGGCGAATGGGAAGGAAAACCCAATACCGAAGAAGCAAGAGAAGCTTTTAGGGAAGTAGTTAGGCAATGGCAATTAGGTAACTACGATGCTAAGTTTGAAGGAGGCGAAAGCCCCAATGACGTTGGCGTGCGTTTGTCAAAAGCAATTGAACATATCAAAAAACAAGAGAATGAAAAGTGCGTGCTAATTTGCATGCACGGAAGAGCTATGCGCTTAATTTTGTGCATTTTACTCAACAAGCCTTTCAGTGACATGGAAGAATTTCCCCATTCTAATACCACTTTATACCGCCTTCAATTTGACGGAGAAAAATTTACGCTGCTCGATTCTAATAATACCTCGCACCTAGAACAATTAT
>Ga0206117_100315_pt1 | contig 61281 bp, 45 predicted proteins | sample 3A5Ametagenome_FD_177997 | JGI IMG/M metagenome (GOLD analysis project Ga0206117, IMG submission 177997) | Enriched microbial communities from leaf-cutter ant dump, University of Wisconsin, Madison, United States - 3A5A | ecosystem: Environmental > Terrestrial > Nest > Insects nest > Nest dump... | reverse complement strand
CTACACCCCCAGCGGGGGCAACATGCCCCAGGTCATGCTGAACCGCGCCTGCGCCCGGATCGCGGCCGGTGAATCGTCCTGCGCCCTGCTGGTCGGGGCCGAGGCGCAGCGGACCGAACTGGCGGCGCGCCGCGCCGGCATCGCCCTGGACTGGGCCGAGGCGGCGCCGGAGGTACCCGACGAACTCGGCGGGTTCAAGCCCTCGACCTCGGCGCACGAGGTGGCGCACGGCCTGGCCGCGCCGATCAATATCTACCCGCTGTTCGAACAGGCGGTGCGCGGCCGGCGCGGCGACGAGCCGGCCACCCATCGCGACCGCATGGGGGCGCTGCTGGCCCGCTTCGCCGGCATCGCCGCGGCCAACCCGCTGGCAACGCGGCGGCAGGGTTTCACCGGAGCCGAGATCGTGACGCCCGGGCCGGCGAACCCGCTGATCGGCGCGCCCTATACCAAGCTGATGTGCGCCAACATCTATATCGACCAGGCGGCCGCCGTGCTTGTGGCGTCCGAACAGGTCGCCCGCGACCTGGGCGTGCCGGCCGACCGCCTCGTCTATCTGCATGGCTGCGGCGAGGCGAACGATCATTGGTTCGTTTCCGACCGCATCGACCTGCACTCGTCGCCGGCCTTGCGGCTCAGTGCCCGGCGGGCGCTGGAGATGGCCGGGCGCACCATCGACGACATGGCCTGCTTCGACATCTATTCCTGCTTTGCCTCGGCCGTCGAGGTCGCCTGCCAGGAACTGGGCCTGACCGAGGACGATCCGCGCGGCCTGACCGTGACCGGCGGCCTGCCGTATTTCGGCGGGCCCGGCAACAACTACGTCATGCACGCGATCGCCGAAATGGCCGGCCGGCTGCGCCGCGCCCCCGGCACCTATGGCTTCATCACCGCCAATGGCAGCTATCTGACCAAGCATGCCGCCGGCGTCTATTCGACGGCACGACCAGATGTGCCGTGGCAGCGCGAGGAACCCGGCATCCTGCAGCGCGAGGTCGACGCCCTGCCGCGGGCCAGTTTCACCGAAACGCCTGCCGGTGCGGGCCGGGTCGAAAGCTATACCGTGATGCATGATCGCGGCCGGCCGGTGCAGGGTGTCGTCGTCGGCCGCCAGGATGCCGACGGCGCCCGGTTCCTGGCCACGACGCCGGCCGACGAGGCGACGTTGCGACGCCTGGTCGACCAGGACATGCTGGGCCGTCCGGGCCGGGTGCATACGGCCGACGGCCGCAACGTCATGGTGATCGATTGACCGCGGCGGCGTGGCAGGACGACTGGGCGTCGCTGATCGCCCTGGTCGGCCAGGATGTGTCGGCCGGTGTCGACCTGGTCGGGCCCGATGTGGTCGAGGCCGGCGCCATCCGGCGTTTCCTCGAGCCGCTCGAATTCGATTGCCCGCTGCACCGCGATGCCGGCGCGGCCCGGGCCTGCGGCTATGACGATATCGTCGCGCCGGTCTCGAGCCTGACCAGTTGGACGATCCCGCCGGTCTGGCGGCCGGGACCGCCGGTCTTTACCGAGGCCGGTGCCGACGCCCAGCCGCGCAGCGACGCGTCGGTCGGGTTGCGGCTGCCCTTCATTCCGGACGACGCACAGTTCTTTGCCACCGACTACGAGGCCGACTACCTGGCGCCCGTCGTGGTCGGCGACCGGCTGTCACGGGTCGGGCGCCGGGTGTTGAGTTGCGAGCCGAAGGAAACCAAGGTGGGGCGAGGGGTCTTCATGGTGCTTGAATCCGATATCCGCAACCAGCGGTCCGAGATCGTCGCCACCTTCCGCATCACCATGTTCGTCTACCGCCCGCATGTCTGAACCCCGGCGCCTGTGGGACGACCTCGCGGTGGGCCAGGCCCTGGCCCCGCTGTCCTTTCCGCTGACCACCTATCGCCTGGTGGTGGCCGCCGCCGGCAACCGGGATTTCAACCCGATCCACCACAACGCGGCTGTCGCCCGGTCGACCGGCGCGCCGGACATGTATGCCAACAACATTTTCCTGCAGGGCATGTGGGAACGGTCGGTACGCGATTTCATCGGCCTGCACGGCCGCATCCGCCGGCTGTCGGGCTTTCGCATGCGATCCTTCAACGTCGTCGGCGACACGGTGGTGGTCAAGGGCGAGGTGGCCAGGCTGTGGCGCGACGAGGCGGGCGACGGTTGGGTCGACATCCGGATCTGGTCGGAGAACCGCCATGGCGTCTCGGTCGGCCCGGGCAACATCCTGGCGACGCTGCCGACCCGCGCCCGCCTTCCATCAAAGGCTTAGCCCCCGCCTGAAAGGTGGTCATACGCCGCCCGGGCGAATACCATGCGGCGCGGGCGGCAATGCGCCCGTCGACCGGAGGTGACTGTGGCCCAGGCTTTCTCGGCAAGGACAAGTCTTACCATCCTTGCCGTGGCGGCGCTGTTGTGGAGCGCGTATGTCGGCGAGGCGTTTCTGACGCCGCTCAGCCTGGCCCTGTTCCTGGTCGCGCTGGTCTGGCCCGTCCAGATCGTGCTGCAGGCCCGCATCGGCCGGGCATTCGCGGTCATCGTCACCTTTTCGATCCTGCTGGCGGCGATCGTCGGGCTCAGCACCACGGCGCTGTGGGCGCTGGAGAATATCTGGCGGACGATCAGCGGCAACGCCGAGCGCTACCAGTCGCTTTATCGGTCGATGGCGATGTGGCTGGAAAACCATGGCGTCGTCCTGCCCGGGCTGTGGGCCGAGACGTTCGACATCAACTGGATGCTGCGCCTGGCCCAGCAATTCCTGTCGCGCACCGGCCAGACCATGAGTTTCTGGGCCATCGTGATCGCCTATGTGGTCACGGCCCTGTTCGAAGTGCCGCATTTCGCCCGCAGCATCGACCGCTACAGCAGCCCGCGAGCAGCCGCGCTGATCCGCGGGGGCACGGTCGCGACGGCGCGCAAGCTCAGGCTCTACATGGCGGTCCGCGCGGCGGTCAGCCTGGCCACCGGCTGCATGATCACCGTCATCGCCCTGATCGTCGGGCTGCCGCTGGCCTTCGAATGGGGCATCGTCGGTTTTGTCCTGAACTTCATCCCGTTCATCGGACCGCTGATCGCGACCTTGCTGCCCGCCGCCTTCGCGCTGGTCCATCTGGGCGATCCATCCTTTGCGGTGCTGCTGTTCGTCGGCCTGACCATCCTGCAGTTCATCGGCGGGAATTACCTCGAACCCAAGATTTCCGGCAACGCGCTGCGGCTGTCGCCCTTCATCGTGCTGGTCGCGGTGTTCCTGTGGACCTTCATCTGGGGGATCTACGGCACCTTCATCGGCGTGCCGATCATGATCGCCATCGCCTGTTTTGCCGAGCAGACCTCGGGCAGCCGATGGCTGCTCGGCCTGATGGGGGCTGCGGCCGACCCGATCGACGATGTGCAGGACGTCCGATCGGTGGATCAGCCCGAGCCGCCGGCATGATAGGCGTCGATACCGTCGCCTAGCCGGGGGTTGTTGCGCTCGCGCAGGGCCGCGGCCGCCTCGTCATACAGGAACGGCAGAAAGGCATAGCGTCTGCCGGCGGTAACCGGCGTCACCTGGTGCAGCAACGAGCAGGAAAACACCATCGCCCCGCCGGTCGGCGGCTTATGCGTGCGCCGGCCGTATTCGGGGAAACGGATTTCGCCGCCGTCGAACTCTTCGGCATTCAGGTTGATCGAGACGGCAAAGCGGCGATGCGCGGTACCGCCCGAGGTGTTGTCGCGATGCGGCCGGAAGTGGCCGCCGGCCGCGGCGTCGTAGCAACCGACGATGTAGCGCTCCATGCGGGTGGGCTGGAAGTTGAACACCTTGCGGATCTCGGGGATCAGCCGGCGTTCGATGCGCCGGCGCGCGGCGGTCCGCACCGTTTCGTCGACGATTTCGTGGTCCGTCCGGACCTTCTGATGGGGATCATGGATGCCCACGGTCTTGCCGTCCACCTCGCACATGAAGCCGGACCGCTCGCCGCCATGGGCGGCATGAAGCGCCACCAGCTGGCGGCAGAATGCGGGCTCGAATATCCGCGGCACCATCAGGACGGGGGCGAACGACGCCGTGCCGCCATGCCGTTCGACCGGCGGCAGCGCGCGGATGAGGGCGCGCAGATCGGCATCGTGCTGCGGATCGGCACAATCCAGACGGGCGAAAACCCGCAGCGACGGATCGAGGATCAGGGTATGCGCCCGGTAGATCCGCCTGCCTGCGGCCGCATCCTCGGCAAGCGCGCCATACAGCCGGCTGACCGCCATGTCGAAATCCCAGAAGAACCGGAATCCCGGCACCCGATCCTGCAGCCGCGCCGCGTCCCCGGGATCGATGGACACGCCGAAGAACGAAAGATGGGAATCGTCATAGCGGTCGGCATCGGCAAGCACTGCCTGCAGGCGGCTGCCCAGCGCGTCGTTTGCCGCCGAGCCGAGAAAGCACAGGACGATCCAGCGGCCGGCGACCGTATCGAAGTGATAGCGCGGATTGGCGCTGGTGCGCGCGACGAACCAGGGCGCCGGGTCGCCAGGCTGCAACAGCGCAATCGGCATGATCGTCCTCCGCCGGGCATGCGGCGGGATCGTCCCCGGCGCTGCATCCGTGATCCGACGCTTATCCGCCGCAGGCCGGTGCGGGCAAGGATGTCCCCGTCAGGGGCGATCAGGTCTATGACCTGCGGCATGCGGCAGGCTGTGCCGATGCAGGCAGGCGACTTCGTGGCCCGCGTCGCCCTCCAGCTCGGGTTCCACATCGGCGCAGGCGGGCATGGCCAGGGGACAGCGGCTGCGGAACCGGCAGCCCGCAGGGATCGCCGACGGATCGGGCGGCTCGCCGCGCAGGGTGAAGGTTTCGGCCAGGCGCGGGCCGCCGATGCGTGGCACCGCCGCGATCAGCGACTGGGTATAGGGATGGCCGGGGGCGGTGAAGATCCGTTCGGCCGGGCCGATTTCGACGATGCGGCCGAGATACATCACGGCGATGCGGTCGCAGGCCGACCGGACGCCGGGCAGGTCATGGCTCATGAACAGATAGGTCAGGTCGAAGCGGCGCTTCAGGTCGCGCAGCAGGGCCATCACCGCGGCCTTGACCGACGCGTCCAGGCCGGCGGTCGGTTCGTCCAGCACCACCAGTTCGGGACCGAGTATCAGGGTGCGGGCAAGGCCTGCGCGCCGCAGCTGGCCGCCGCTGATCTCGTGCGGATGCAGGTCGAGATGGGCCCTGGGCAGCCCCAGCGCCGCGGCGATCGCCTCGATCTTTTCGGTCCGCCGTTCACGCGGCCAGTCGGTGTGGATGACCAGCGGTTCGTCGAGCGACCGGCGCAGCGTCCAGCGCGGGTCGAGGGCCGCTCCCGGGTCCTGGTAGACATATTGCAGCCGGGCGCGGGCGGTGGCCGGGCGGGCCTGCCCGGGCGCGGCGATCTGCTCGGTCCCCAGCCGGATCGTGCCCCTGTCGGGATCCAGGATCCCGGCCAGCACCTTGCCCAGCGTGGATTTCCCGCAGCCCGATTCCCCGATCAGCCCCAGGGTCTCGCCCTTGCCGACGCTGAATGACACGCCGTCCAGCACCCTGGCGATGCCGACCCGGCGGTTCAGGAAACCGCGGACCGGGAAGTGGCGGGCAAGCCGGTCCACCGCCAGCACGGGTCCGCCCGCCGGTTCAGCCATTGGCGGGCCAGGGGTGATGGCAGGCGACCGCATGGCCCGTGCCGACCTCGGCCAGGGGCGGTGCGCCGTGCGTGCAGATCGCGGTGCTGCGCGGGCAGCGCGGATTGAACCGGCATCCCGGCGGCGGTGCCAGCGGGTCGGGCAGGTCGCCCGGAATTGCCGCCGCCTCGCGTCCGGGTTCGGGCAGGCTGGCCAGCAGCATCCTGGCATAGGGGTGGCGCGGGCCGCCGAAGAAGGTTTCACGCTGCGCGACCTCGGCCACCTGCCCTGCATACATCACCATCACCCGGTCGCAGATATCCCAGGCGGCGCCAAGGTCATGGGTGGTGAACAGCACCGCCACGCCGCGTTCCAGCGCCAGGCGGCGCAACAGCCCCAGGATCTGGGCCTGGATGGTCACGTCCAGCGCGGTCGTCGGTTCGTCGGCGACGATCAGCCGCGGGCGGGGCAGCAGCGCCAGGGCGATCATCAGGCGCTGGCGCTGGCCGCCGGACAGCTGATGGGGATATTTCGGCAGGATCGCGCGGGGCTGGGGCAGATGCACGGCATCAAGCATGGCGACGACGGCGTCGTGATCGGCGCGGCCACGCATCAGATCGGCGATCTGCGTGCCGACCCGGAACAGGGGATTGAAGCTGGCGAACGGGTTCTGGGGCACGAAGGTCACCGCCGTGCCGCGCAGCGCGCGTGCCGCCCCGTGGTCCGCCAGCATGTCGACGCCGTCCAGCGTGATCCGGCCACCAGGCGCCTGGACCCGGTCCTTTGGCAGGGTGCCCAGGATGGCGCGGGCAAGGGTTGACTTGCCGCAACCGGATTCGCCCACCAGGCCGACGACCTCGCCGGGTTCGATGGTCAGACCGACCTTGTCCAGCACCTGGGCCAGGCCGTTCTCGGTACGAAAGCCGACGGAGAGGCCGGCAATGTCGAGCAGCGCGGGCATCGCGTTCACCGGCGCCGCCGGATGCGGGCATTCAGGATGTCGCGCAGGCCGTCGCCCAGCAGGTTGAAGCCCAGGACGGTCAGGAAGATGGCCGCGCCGGGGGCCAGCGAGTACCACCAGGCATCGGGCAGGTATTGCCGGCTTTCGGCGATCATGCGGCCCCATTCGGGTGCCGGCGGCGGCACGCCCAGCCCCAGGAAGCCGAGCGTCGCGGCGGTCAGCATGGTCGCCCCCATGCCGATCGCGGTGCGGACGATGATGGCCGAGGCGATGTTGGGCAGGATATGCAGCACCATCACCCGCCAGGCCGAGGCGCCCAGGGCCACCGCCGATTCGACGAAGATCTCGTTGCGCATCGACCGGGTTTCGGCAAAGACCAGCCTGGCCCAGAATGGCCAGTAGGTCAGCGACAGCGCCAGGATCACGTTTTCGGCCGACGACCCCAGCGTCTGCCCGATCGCGATCGCCATCACGATCTGTGGCACCGCAAGGAAGACGTCGGACACCCGCATCAGCGCGTCGCTGGCCCAGTTGCGGTAGTATCCGGCGATCAGGCCGATCGGCACGCCGATCAGCAAGGCGGCGCCGACCGCGACCGTCGTCAGCGTCAGCGTCGCCCTGGCGCCGAACAGCAGGCGGCTGAAGATGTCGCCGCCCATCCGATCGGTGCCCATAAGCGCCTCCGCCGACGGCGGCAGCAGGCGGCGCTCGATATGGAATGTCGCGACGTCCTCGGGGTAGGGGGCCAGCACCGGCGCCAGGATCGCGGCCAGGGCAAGCAGGCCGAGAATGGCCAGGCCGGTCACCGCGATGCGGTCGCGGGCGAACCGCTTCGCCAGCGCCTTCATGCCGATCCCCTGGGATCGATTGCCGCCTGCAGGATGTCGACCAGCAGGTTCACGGTGATCAGCATGACGCCGGTGCACAGCGTGAACCCCATCACCGCGTTGTAGTCGGATTGCAGGATGGAGTTGATCGCATACGACCCGAGGCCGGGCCAGTCGAAGATGGTTTCGACGACGACGACCCCGGTCAGCAGGATGGCAAAGGTCAGGCCGAACTGCGTGACCGTCGCCATGATCGCCATGCGCAGCACGTATTTCCAGATGATCACCCGGCGCGGCAGGCCCATCGCCATCTGATAGTCGACCGAAGGCGACGACATCGCCGCGATAACGCCGTTGCGGGTGAAGCGCGCCATGGTGGCCGCCGCGGGCAGGGCCAGGGTCAGGGTCGGCAGCAGGATATGCTGCAGCGCCGACCACAGCGCGCCGGCATCGGCCGTGATCAGCGCGTCGAGGAAGATGAAGCCGGTCACCTGCGCGGGCGGAAAACCCTGGACCCGCCCCGAAAGCGGCAGCCAGCCCAGATCCATCGAGAACAGCGACTGAAACTCCATCGCCATCCAGAACGGCGCGACCGCCATGCACGAGATCGTGGCAATGCCCAGGACATGGTCGAGCAGCGTATCGCGGTGCAGTCCGGCCAGAATGCCCAGGGTTACCCCGATCAGCAGGGCGACCAGCGAGGCGGCGAAGGCCAGTTCCAGCGTGGCCGGCAGGCGCGCGGCCAGGTCGGTCAATATCGGCTGCTGGGTATAAAGGCTGCGGCCGAGATCCCCGCGGATCGTGTCGTGCAGATAGTCGACGAACTGCGCGATCAGCGGCTGGTCCAGGCCGAACTGTTCGCGGATGCGCTGGGCCTGTTCGGCGGACGCGTTCTCGCCGGCCATCAGCACGGCGGGATCGACCGGCACGACGCGCGACAGGATGAAGACGATGGTCAGCAGCCCCAGCAGGGTGGGAACGAACCAGAACAGCCGGTTGGCGACCAGCGCAAGCCAGCTCACCGCGACCCCGTCATCGCTTGAACGATGCCCATCGCAGGTCCAGCCCGTGGCTGACCGGCGAGAAGCGGATGCCCTCGACCCGGCTGGAATAAGGGCCGTACCAGCGGGTGTTGTAGATGAAGATGCCGGCCGCGTCGTCGCTGACCATCCGGGTCATGTCCTCGTAAAGCGCCTGTCGCTCGTCCTGGCTGTCGCTGACCAGGGCGCGGTCCAGCAGCCGGTCGAAGGCGGGATTGTTGTAGAACGAAAAGGTCCGCGCGACATAACGCCCGCCGAACATCTCGCCCACCCAGTTGTTGGGATCGACGTAGAAGGTGCTTTTCCAGATCGGCACCACGTCTGGGCGCGTTTCGGCCTGGGCCATGCGGCTGGCCGCGACCGTCCAGGGCGCCATCTCGACCGTGGCCTCGATCCCGATCTGGCGCAGCGAATTCTGGAACAGGATGGCGGCCTGCTCGGAATCGCTGAGCCCGGCCAGGGCCATGATGGTCAAGGGCCGCAGCGGCCCCTGGACCTGGGCGAGTTCGTCGCGTGCCTTCGCCAGGTCATAGCTATAACCCTTCAGGCCCGCCGGCGTGCCCCAGATGGTATTGGGGTTCGGGCCCGGGTTGCGCGACACCGACCCCTTCAGGACATTCTTGATGAAGCCGTCGTAGTCGAAGGCATAGGCCAGGGCGCGGCGGAAATGCACGTCGTTCATCGGCGGGCGGCTGTTGTTCAGCGCCAGCCCGAAGATCCGCATCGTCTCCTGCTCCAGGACGGTCACGTTCGGCGACCGCCGCAGCCGCAGGATCTGTTCATAGGGCAGATAGCCGTCCGTTCCCTGGAAATCGCCGCGCATCATGCCCAGGACCCGTGTGTTGGTATCCAGCACGGTGCGGAATTCCAGTTCGTCGATCGGCCGGTCGGACCAGCCGGCGAAGTGATCGGCGAACCGGGTGGCGGTGAACCCCCGTACCGGGTCATGCCGCCGCAGCCGGTAGGATCCCGATCCCGCCTCGTTGCGGGCAAGCCAGGCTTCGCCCCAGTCGCCGTCCTTTTCATTGGCCCGCACCAGCGCGCTGTTGACGATCAGGATGTCGGGCAGCGTCTTGAGGAAGATGGCCGATGGGCCGGCCAGTTCGAAGACCACGGTCGAAGGATCGGCCGCCCGGGTCTTGCCCGGCTTGATCACGTCGAGGAAATTGCCGGCCGGGCCCTTGCGCAGCGCGATCAGCCGCTCGACCGAATAGACGACGTCGGCAGCGGTCAGCGGGGTGCCGTCGTGGAACTTCACATCCCGGCGCAGCGTGAAGGTGTAGACGGTGCCGTCGGCCGACACGCTGTCGCTCTCGGCCAGCCACGGGATCAGCCGGGGGGGATTATCGACCCAGCGGTAGAGACCGTCATACAGGTTGAACCGCATCGCGGCGCTGGGCACGTCGAAGACCGTGTGGGGATCCAGGCTGTTGTAATAGCTGTTGTCGGCGAAGACGAACGTCGTGCCCGATTCGGCGGCTTCGGCTTGGCCGCCAGGCAAGGACAGGGCGACCGCACCGAGTAGCGCGGCCGAACAGACGACCGTCCTGAATACGGCCCTGCGGGAAATTCTCATGAAGTCCTCGAGCCAGCGATGGATCGGATCAGGAACGGGGTGCCGGGGCGGTCCCAAGGCTTGCGACACGCCCGCGGTATCACTGGTACGATACTTTACCGGGCGAGGCGTTCCGCCGGTAAAATTCGGTAAAATGACCCCTGCCGGCGCAAGAAACCTTGGGGGAAATTTGCTGAACCGCGCGTAAACTCGGTTTAAAGATGGCTTAGCTCCGACAAGTACTCGACCGGCCCGACCTGTGGGCGGCGGGCTTGTGTCCGATCGGACCGTAGGGCACTCTCTCCTACGTTTGGGCGATGCCGCCGGTGCCAGTACAGGGCGCGGTCCAGAAAGGGGATCTGAGCGGTTTCTTGCGCGGGGGCGGCCATTGGAAAAAACACCACACGGTGCCGAGCCAGATGACCTGAGTTTTGCATTCGGGCCATTTCAGCTGTTCCCCAATCGGCAGCTTCTGCTGTGCAACGACGATCCGGTCAAGATCGGCGGTCGGGCGCTCGATATCCTGGTGCTGCTGGTGACCCGTCAGGGCACGATCGTCAGCAAGAACGAGTTCTTCGAAGTCTGCTGGCCGACGACCTACGTCCACGAAGCCAATCTCAAGGTCAACATCGTCGCGCTGCGCCGCGCCCTGTCGCAGGGCTCGACCGAAACCTACATCGTCACCGTGCCCGGGCGCGGCTATCGTTTCGTCGCGCCGGTCGACGTCCGGGCGGCCCGGCCGGCGGCGGTGACGCGACAGGCCTTTCCCCATTCCAGGAAGCTGCCCGACCTGCCGGTGGTGATCGGCCGGGAACGCGAAATCGCCCGGATCGTCGCCACCCTCGGCCGGTCGCGCTCGGTCACGGTCGTGGGGCCCGGTGGGGTGGGCAAGACCACGGTCGCGGTGACCGTCGCCCATCATGAACTGCCCGCCAATCCCGACGGTGTCGCCTTTGTCGACCTGTCGACGGTCGGCGATGCGCAATATGCGCTGGCGGCGATCGCGGCGGGGCTGGGCGCACGGCAAAGTTCGGGCGATGCGCTGACCGAGATCACCGACCTGCTGAGCGGCAGGCAGATGCTGGTGGTCATCGACAATTGCGAACATCTGTCGGCGACGGTCGCCTCGATCGTCAACCATCTGCTGGGGGCGTTGCCCGGGATCAGGATCCTGGCCACCAGCCGCGAGCCGCTGGGCACGCTGGCCGAAAACATCTACCGCCTGCCGACCCTGGCGATCCCGACCGGGGACCAGGCGATCACGGCGGAAAAGGCGCTGGGTTTCGCCGCCGTCCAATTGTTCGTCGCGCGGGCCGGCGGGCAGGGCGGGTTTCGCCTCGACGATGCCGACGCGCCCGTCGTGGCGGCGATCTGCCAGCGCCTGGACGGCATCCCCCTGGCCATCGAACTGGCGGCCAGCAAGGCGCTGGCCCTGGGCGTCCCGACGCTTTCGGCGATGCTGGAACAACGGTTCCTGCTGTTCAGCAACGGGGATCGCAGCGTGCCGCTGCGCCAGCAGACGCTGCTGGCCACGCTGGACTGGAGCTATCGCATCCTGTCCGACGACGAGGCCGGGCTGTTGCGGCTGTTGTCGGTCTTTGCCGGCCGCTTCCAGCTTGAGGATGTCGTGGCGATCTCGGCCGAGATCAGCTTCGACGCGCCCCAGGCGATCGGCACGCTGGAACGGCTGGTCGGCCGCTCGATCGTCTATACCGACTACCGTCAGGGGGTGCTGCACTACAGGCTACTGGAAAGCACGCGGGCCTATGCGCTGGAAAAGCTCGGCGATACCGACGAACGGGATCGCGCGCTGGAGCGCCATGCACGCCATATCCTGACCAAGTTCGAACGCTCGGCCAAGGAACAGAAGTGGCGGCCGAAAGACGAATGGATGGCCGAATATGCCGACCGCGTCGACGACCTGCGCAACGCCCTGACCTGGGCTTTCGGCCCCGGCGGCGACGGCATGCTAGGGGTGCAGCTGACCGTCGCGGGCATACCGCTGTGGACGGAATTGTCGTCCGTCGCCGAGATGCAGTCGCGGCTGGAGCGCGCGCTGATCGCCGCCAAGGACCTGGGCAATTGCCCGGCCGAGACGATCATGATGCTGATCGGGGCGCGGGCCGTCGGCATGAACTTCGCCCAGCAGATGGATCCGGTGACCGAGGCGACCTGGAACGAGTGCTATCGGCTGGGCGTCGAGATGCACAAGCCCGAATACCAGTTGCACGGCCTGTGGGGTCTGGCGGCCTATCTGCTGTATGTCGGCCGAACGCTCGAGGGCATCGCCAGGCTGGAACAGTTCCTGGGTATCGCCGAGGCGCAGTCGGACTGGGCCGCGCTGGCCGAGGGCAACCGGATGATGGGCATGGCCGAACTGTACATCGGCCAGATCCAGGCAGCCAGGCAGCGGGTCGAGAAGATCGCCAGGTATCATCAGGCCCCGACCGACCCGGTCCATTTCGCCAGGTTCCATTCCGAGCACGGCGTGCACATCATGTCCACCTTCGCCGTCATCCTGTGGGCGGCGGGCGATCCCGACCGGGCGATGCGTGTGGCCCGATCCGCGGTCGAGCGGGCCGAGATCACGGGGCATATCGTATCGCAGTCCAACGCGCTGGCGGTCAGTGCCATTCCCGTCGCCGTCTGGACGGGCGATGCCGATCGCGCCGCCCTCTACATCGCCAAGCTCGAGGCGAACGGCCGCAAGGAAGATATCGGTATCTGGCAGCAGGCATGCCGCTTCTACAAGAGTGCGATCCGCGTCCAGCGGCGCGAGCCCGGCGCGGCCTTCGAGATGAAGTCCTATCTGGATGAACAGATCGCCTCGGGCAACTACCTGCGTGCCCCGATGCTGTATAGCATGACGGCGGACGCCATGCTGGCCGAGGATTTCGTCGACGAGGCAGCCGTGCTGATCGCCCATGGCCGGCGGATCGCGCAGGAGCACATGTCGAACTGGTGCTTCCCCGAGATATTCCGCATCGAGGGGCTGATCGCCCTGCGGACGGGCCGGCCGGACGAGGCCGAGCGCCTGTTGCGGCTGGCCGTGGCCAAGGCCGTCGATGTCGGGTCGCCGACGCTGGAGCTGCGGGCGGCCCTGGCCCTGGCGCGCAAGCTGGAAGGCGACCAGCGCGCGGATGACGAGGCCGCGGCCCTGCGGGATGCCTGCGGAAAATTCGATGCCGGTGCCAGGTTCCCCGAACTGACGTCGGCGCGCGAGCGCCTGAACCGCCTGACCGCCGAGGTCGCGTTCGCCTGATTCCCTCACGGGGAAAATATTCGCACGGCATCGTCGCGGCGCCGACATTCATCAGCCGCTAACCGATATTTACGCCCTTTAACCGCCGCTCCGCGGCGGCGTCTGTAGGCTGGGTTCCGTGTTCAAGGGCGGTCCCGGTCGGCGGACGCCTGCCGCCGTTACCGGTGGCTGGCCCGGCCGTATCGTCCTCGATCAGATCTTCGCATCCCAAGGAGAGATCATGTCGAACGATCAGGACGATGCCGTCGGATTGCCCGAGCCGCGCCGCCGGGACGTGCTGCTGGCCGCCAGCGGACTGGCCGCGGCCATTGCCGTGAACGGCCCGGCCATGGCCCAGGGCACGGCCCGCGATGCCGGCCCGCTGGGCGCCCGCCTTCAGGGCGTGCAGCATTTCGGCCTGACGGTCCAGAACATGGACCGGGCCTTCGAATTCTATACCGAGGTGCTGGGCGGCACCGAGGTGATGCGCGACGGCGATTTCCAGGGCGAACGCATCCACAACACGCTGCTGACCGACCAGGAGATCGCCGCCCGCGAGCGGCGCGTCAATCCGGCGACCATCGGCGTGCCCGACCTTGCCCGCGGCGCCCAGCGGCTGGATGTGCGCTTCATCCAGTTCGACAATGTGGTGATCGAACTGCTGCAATACCGCGATGCGGCCCAGCCGATGGGCAGCGGCGCCAGTTTCGCCGAGCCGCTGGACCATATGAGCCCGGCGTTCCCGCGCATGATGCATATCTGCTTTCACATCCGCGACGATGTCGATTTCAACGTCTTCATCCGCGACCTGGAGGCAGAGGCGGCCCGCCGCGGCATGCCCCAGGTGCGCGCCAACCGCGTCGTCACCGTGACGTCGGAGGCACAGCGCCAGGCCGCGCCGCTGGATGCCAATTCCAACGGCATCACCGAGGGCCGCTCGAACGGCTGGCGGCTGATCTACTGCAAGGGATGCGAGGGCGAACAGCTCGAATTCGTCCAGGCGCTGGGGCCGGTCAAGAAGGTGTTCGATGACGCGGCGGATGCGCGCCGACGCCTGGTGGCGGCCCGCTGATCCAGATCGGGAAAGGGAAACCGATGTTTTGCATCCGGCTGCGGCTGATGTCGGCCGCCATCCTGCTGCTGGCGGCGGACCTGCCGTCGGCGCTGGCCCAGGACGGCCCGGGCAAGGGCTATGCGCAGGTGCCCCAGGGCGCCTACTCGATCATCGCCGAGGTCAAGGCCCGGCCTGGCCGGGAGGCGGAACTGCGCGCGGTGACGTTGCCGCTGATCGGGCTCGTCCGCGGCGATCCCAAGAACCTCGTCTACTTCCTGCAGGAAAGCCGCGAGCGGCCCGGCCATTTCATCTTCTACGAAGTCTTTGCCACGCGCGAGGATTTCGAGGCCCACAACGCGATGCCCTACGTCAAGGAGTGGTTCGCCCGCATCGCGGACCTTGCCGAAGGCGGCGTCGCGGTTCGGCGCATGGAAATCCTGGCCGAGGCGAAGTAGCGCATGCCCGGGCCGGTCAAGATCACCGCAATCCTGTCGGCAAGGCCGGGCAAGGCCGACGAGCTGAGGGCATTGCTGCTGGCCATGGCGCCGGACTGCCGGGCCGAGCCCGGGAACCTGCGCTGGGACGTCTGGCAGGACCAGTCCATGCCCGGCCGTCTTGTCCTTGATGAACTGTACGCGGACGCCGCCGCCGTGGCGGCCCATCGCGAAACCCCGCATTACCGGGCCTATCTCGCCCGGATCGGCGACCTGGCGGAACGCAACGCCCATGTCCTGGACCCTGTCGACGTCGCGCAGGGACCAGGCTGATCATCGCGTTCATTATTCCGATGTACGCAATAATGAACTGTCAAATGGCGGCATTCCCGCCGCTGCCATCCCGGCTCATCTTGAGCCCCACGGACCGGGAATGATCCGGGTCACGAACGCAGGATCGAAGATCATGAAGCTCTATCATCACCCCCTTTCCGGCCATGCGCATCGCGCCCGGCTGTTCCTGTCGCTGCTGGCTCTGCCCCATGACCTGATCGAAGTCGACCTGAAGGCCGGGGCGCACAAGCAGCCCGAGTTCCTGGCCAAGAATCCGTTCGGCCAGGTCCCGGTGCTTGAGGACGGCGAGACGCTGATCGCCGATTCCAACGCGATCCTGGTCTATCTCGCCAAGAAGGCCGGCCGTACCGATTGGCTGCCGGAGGATCCGGCCGGTGCCGCGGCGGTGCAACGCTGGCTGTCGGTCGCGGCGGGCGAGGTGGCCTATGGTCCCGCGGCGGCGCGGCTGATCACGGTGTTCGGCGCCGGTTTCGATGCGGACGAGGTGATCTCGCGGTCGCATCTGCTGCTGGGCCGGCTGCAAAGCCATCTCGCCGGCCGCGACTGGCTGGTCGGGCAGGGGCCGACGATCGCCGACGTCGCGCTCTACAGCTATGTCGCCCGCGCGCCGGAAGGCAATGTCGACCTGTCGGCCTATCCCGCCGTCAACGCCTTCCTGCGGCGGATCGAGGCGCTGCCGGGTTTCGTGCCCTTCGCCCAGACGCCGGCCGGCCTGGTCGCGGCGGCTTGACGGTCAGGTCGGGCTGAAAGGAGCACGGCGATGGGCGACGTACTGACCAGGTTGCCGACATGGCACGAGGGTGAGACCTTCATCCAGCAGAAGCTTGGCGTGGCCGACCGCATGGCGGCCATGGGCCAGCGGGTCGTGCGCGACTTCATGCCCGACCAGCACCGCGAATTCTACGCGCAGCTGCCCTTCATCGTCCTGGGCAGTGTCGACGGCCAAGGCGATGCCTGGGCCACGCTGGTCGAGGGGCGGCCCGGTTTCATGTCGTCGCCCACGCCGACCAGCCTGACCATGGCGGCGCGGCCCGGTCAGGGCGATCCGGCGGCCGAGGGCGTGGCCGACGGTACGCCCGTCGGCCTGCTGGGGATCGAGTTGCATACCCGCCGGCGCAACCGGATGAACGGCGTCGTGACCGTCACCGGCCAGGGCCTGCGCGTCGATGTCGACCAGAGCTTCGGCAACTGCCCGCGCTATATCCAGCTGCGCGACCACGCCTTCGTCCGCGATCCCGGCGCACCGTTCGCCGGCACGGCCGAGGAGATGACGACCCTGGATGCGGCGGCGCGCGCGATGATCGCGGCGGCGGAAAGCTTCTACGTCGCGTCCTATGCCGATCGTGGCGCGCGCCGCCAGGTCGATGTCTCGCACCGCGGCGGCCGGGCCGGTTTCGTGCGGGTCGCGGCGGACGGCACGCTGACCATCCCCGATTTCGACGGCAACCTGTTCTTTGCCACGCTGGGCAACATCCTGCTGAACGGCCGGGCCGGGCTGGTGTTCGTCGACTATGCCACCGGCGACATGCTGCAGATGACTGGCGATGCCGAGGTCGTCATGGAGTCGCCCGAGATCGCGGCGTTTCAGGGGGCCGAGCGGCTGTGGACATTCAGGCCGCATCGTGTGGTGCGGCGGTGCGGTGTCCTGGCGCTGCGCTGGGCCCTGCGGGCGGACGGCTGGTCGCCCAGCACGCTGCTGACCGGCGACTGGGCCCAGGCCGCCGACCGCCTGCGGGCGGCCGAACTGACGACGCGCTGGCGGCCGTTCAAGGTCACGCGGATCGTCGACGAAAGCGCGGTGATCCGCTCGTTCCACCTGATGCCGGCCGACGGTGGCGGTTTGCTGCCGCATCGGGCGGGTCAGCATCTGCCGATCCGGGTCACGCCGCCAGGGGCGGACAAGCCGGTCATCCGCACCTACACGATCTCGGTTGCACCGTCCGACGGCCTTTACCGGATCAGCGTGAAGCGCGAGGGGCTGGTATCGCAATTCCTGCACGATGCGGTTCGCGAGGGCGACATCGTCGAGGCGCGTGCGCCGGCCGGCGACTTCACGATCGATGCCCAGGCGACGCGTCCGGCGGTGCTGCTGGCCGGCGGCGTCGGCATCACCCCGATGCTGGCGATGGCGCGGCACATCGTCTACGAAGGCCTGCGCAAGCAGCGGATCCGCCCGACCGTCCTGTTCCAGGCGGCGCGCAACCGCCAGGAGCGGCCGTTCGACCGCGAACTGGCCGAGCTTGCCGCCGCGGCCGGCGGCGCGCTGCGGGTGATCCGCGTCCTGGGCGATGCGGCCGACGCGCGGGAAACCGCCGATTACGACGCGCTGGGGCGGATCGACATGGCGCTGCTGACCCGCAGCCTGGCCTTCGACGATTACGACTTCTATCTGTGCGGGCCGCCACCCTTCATGCAGTCGCTGTATGACGGCCTGCGCGGCTATGGCATCGCCGATGGCCGCATCCACGCCGAGGCCTTCGGGCCTGCGTCCCTGGTGCGGACGGCCGATCCGGGCAATGCGGCAGTGCCGCGCCGCGCGCCCGCGACCAGGCCGGTGCAGGTCGCGTTCATGGATTCGCTCAAGGAAGCGCATTGGACCCCCGGTGCCGGCACCTTGCTGGAACTGGCCGAGGCGCGCGGGCTGGAACCCGAATTCAGCTGCCGCGAGGGCAATTGCGGTACCTGCCGGACCAAGGTGCTGCAGGGCGCCGTCGCCTATGTCCGCGAACCCACGGCGACCGTGGCGGCCGATGAAGCCCTGATCTGCTGCGCCGTTCCGGCCGAACCGGAAGCAGACGGCGACAGCCTGCAACTGGCGCTGTGACCCCTATTTTTCCGCGTCGACCGGCTGGCGGGATAGGGGCCGAACGGCCGTTGCCGCGACGGTCGTGCGTGCTATAGCTGCGGGAACGGTGGCGGGGGCTGCGCATGGATCGCTGGCAGGCGATGCGGATTTTCGTGAAGGTGGCCGAGACGCGGAGTTTCGCGCAGACGGCCCGCCACATGCAGATGAGCGCGCCTGCGGTCACCCGTGCCGTCGCCGCGCTGGAAGATCTGATCGGCGCGCGCCTGTTCGTGCGCACCACGCGCTCGGTCCGGATGACCGAGGCCGGCGCCCGTTATGTCGAGGATTGCCGGCGCATCCTGGCCGACATCACCGAGGCCGAGGCGGCCGCCGGCGGCTCCTATGCGACGCCGACCGGGACGCTGACGGTCACGGCGCCGTCGCTGTTCGGCCAGATGCACGTGCTGCCGATCATGATGGACTATCTGGACAGTTACCCGACGATGACCGGCCGGACCTTCTTCATCGACCGGCCGGTGAACATCGTCGAGGAAGGCATCGACGTCGCGGTGCGGATCGGCCATCTGGCCGATTCCGGCTTCACCGCGATCCAGGTCGGCACGGTGCGGCGGGTGGTCTGCGGCGCGCCGGACTATTTCGCGGCGCGTGGGATCCCGACGACGCCGGCGGACCTCAGGTCGCATCGCATCGTCGCCTCGACCGGTGCGTGGTCGTCGCCGGAATGGCGGTTCGGGCGCGACCAGCGCGTGACCATCGATCCCACGCTGAACTGCAACTCCAACGATGCGGCGATCGCCGCGGCCGAGGCCGGCTGGGGCCTGACCCGCGTCCTGCATTATCAGGTCGCGCCGGCGCTGCAGGCGGGCCGCCTGCAGATCGTGCTGGACACCTATGAGGAAGCGGCCTTGCCCGTCCATGTCCTGCACCCCGAAGGGCGGCATGCGCCGGCCAAGGTCAGGGCGTTCGTCGACCTGGCGGTGTCGCGCCTGCGGGCGGTCCTCAGCGCGCCGCCGGCGCCGGCGGCGCGACCCAGCCGTCGGCCTCGTCGATGAAGGCGGTCTGGGTCGCCTTGTCGTAGAGGCATAGCCGAGCCCGGCTGGATCCCTTGGCCCGGTCCGAGACCAGCACCGCGACCTTGCCCACACGATCGTCGAAACCGACGATGGTCGAGGCGCGCGCGGTCTTGAAGCCTGCGGCGGCCACGCAGCTGCGCGTGACCCGCTGATTGAATTCAGCCCAGGCCTGGTCGCTGGATGAAAGGGCAGGCCCCGCCGCCAGTACAAGCGCCGCGGCGGGCAGCAGGCCAAGGGTCGATCTGAATGAGGGCATGTCCGGCCGTCCTTTCCTGAACCGGCGGCATCCGACGAGGTGCCGCCGCATCCTTCAACCGCGCAGGCGCGGGATTGGATGCCGTTTTTCCTGACTTCCGACAGCTAAACCGCGGTTTGCGGCATCAATGGGCCGGGATTGTGGCCCGGGCGCGGGCGATGGCCGCGTCCATCCCCTGCCAGGCGGGACGGCCCGGCGCGAAGCGGGCGCGCAGGTAATGGGCGATGTCGGCCAGCTGCCGGTCGCCGATGCTGTGGCGATAGGCCGGCATCGACATCACTTCCTTGCCCGCCAGGGGCCGGCCGACCAGGGCCGGCGCCTCGATGCCGTGCAGGATCGCCTGCAGCACGTTGTCGGGGCTGTCGGCGTGGATGCCGGTATTGAAGGCGAGGGGGGCGGCCGGCATGTCGGCGTCGTGGCAGGACAGGCAGGCGCTTTCGAAGAAACGCGCGCCGCCCGGCGCCGTCAGCCGTGCCGGTGCGCGCGCCGCCTCGGCTGCCGCCAGGGCCGCCTCCTGCTGGGCCGCGACGTCGCCCGCGGCGGGGCCGAGCGTGGCCAGATAGGTCGCCATCGCCCTGATATCGGCATCCGGCAGCGGTTCCAGCGACTTGACGACGGCGGCCATCGGGCCGCCCGCGCTGCCGTGCCCGGCGCTGATGCCGTGGCGCAAATAGTCGTACAGCGCCCCCTCGGTCCAGGCGACCGGGGCCGGGCCGCCGCCGTTCAGGGCCGGCGCATGCCAGCCATCGGCGAAACCGCCGGCCAGGTGCAGCGTGCCGCGCTGTTCGGCGCCCAGCGCGTTGCGCGGGCTGTGGCAGGCGCCGCAATGGCCCAGCGTCTCGACCAGATAGGCGCCGCGGTTCCAGCCGTCGCTGCGGGCGGGGTCGGCCGGCACGCTGCGGCCATGGGCGAACAGGGCGTTCCACCCGGCCATCAGCCAGCGCTGGTCGAACGGAAAAGCCAGGCGGTTGGGCGGCGTCGGCACGGGGGCCGGGCTTTGTGTCGTCAGATAGGCATATAACGCCTGCAGGTCGGCATCGGTGGCGCCGGCAAACGACGGATAGGGATGGGCGGGATAAAGATGCCGGCCGTCGCGGCTGATGCCCTGGCGCATCGCCCGTTCGAACGCCGGATAGGACCAGGCGCCGATGCCGTAGGTCGCGTCGGCCGTGATGTTGGCGGCGTGGATGGCGCCGAACGGCGTGTCCAGCGCCCGGCCGCCGGCGAATGCCGTGCCGTCGGCCCCGACATGGCAGACATTGCAGGCCCCGGCCGCGGCGACCAGCCGGCCGCGTTCGATCGTCGCGGCGCTGTAGGTGTCGGCCGCCGGCGGCGCGATCGGCGGAAAGGCGGGCCGCCAGGGCGACAATGCCAGCAGGCCGCCGCCGAACAGGCTGGCGGCGATGCCGCCCAGCGTCGCCAGCACCGTGCCGCGCCGCCGCCAGGTGGGCGTTTCCGCCGGGGGCGGCAGGCGCGCGGCCGGGGGTTCGGGCGCCGGCTTTTCGCCCAGGGCGGCCAGCACGCGTTCGGGCGTCAGCGGCAGTTCGCGAAAGCGGATGCCGGTCGCGTCGAACACCGCGTTGACGATCGCCGCCGCACTGGGCACCGAGGCGGATTCGCCGACCCCGCGCGGTTCTTCTTCCGGCCGGGGCAGCATCAGCACGTCGATTTCCGGCAGGTCGCGGAAGGTCAGGATCCGATACCCGCCCCATTCCAGGCTTTCGACCCCGGTGGCCGAGAATTCGACCTTTTCCTTCAGCACCCGGCTGGTCGACTGTACGACATTGCCGTGAATCTGGTGGCGCACCCCGTCGGGGTTGATCATCAGCCCGGAATCCTGGCCGACGGTGACGCGCACCACCGCGATCTCGCCGGTGCGCCGGTTGACCGCGACGTCGGCGACCCAGGCCGACCAGGCGGCCGGCTTGCCGGGGAACGGCCCGTGCACGTACAGCGCATAGGCGAAACCGCGGCCGTAAAGCACGTCACCCTCGCTGCCCATCTGCCCCGGCGCGGTATGGGGGATCCAGCCGGCACGGTCGGCCACGGCATGGACCAGGTCGATCGCCCGGGGATCGGTCAGATAGCGCAGGCGATATTCGACCGGATCGACATCCGCGGCAAAGGCCAGTTCGTCGATGAAACATTCATGGGCGAAGCTGTTGGGCATCGCCGATACGCCGCGGAACCACGATGCCCGCGCGATCGTCGGCATGTCGTGCACGGTGATGCGCATGTTGCCGAAGGCATAGGGCGGAATGGCGGTGCGGTCGCCCATCGTCGTCACAGCCGCGACGGTCGAGGCGCGGCCGGTCAGCAGCAGCGCCAGGGTCGGCGACAGGTTCGACGGATAGCGCGTCTCGAAGTCATAGGCGACCGGCGCGCCGTTTTCGTCCAGCCCGCCTCTGACATCGACGACCTGGGCAGCCCCCTTGGGTTCCCAGCCATGTTCCTGCTCGCGCGTCAATTGCACCCGCACCGGCCGGCCGACGGCGCGGGACAGCAGGGCGGCGTCGGCGGTGACGTCGTCGGCGCAATTGCGGCCATAGCACCCGGCCGCCTCCAGCCGTTCGACGACGATCGCCTCCTCGGGCATGTCCAGCAGCAGCGCCAGGTCGCGCCGCATGGGAAACGGGTTCTGGGTGCCCGACCAGACCGTCAGCCGGTCGGGCTGCCAGTCGGCCACCGCGCAGGAGGGCCCGATCGAACCGTGCATCTGGTAGGGCCAGACATAGCTGTGGTCGAAGCGGGGCGAGGCGGTGTCCAGCGCCCGGTCGACGTCGCCCTGGTCGGCCAGCACGCGAGCGGTGGCGGGGTTGTCGCGCAGCGCCTGTTCGGGGCTGTTCAGGTCGGGCAGGCGCGGCGGTTCGCGCCAGGTGACATCCAGGCGCTGCATCGCCTCGGCCGCCTGTTCCTCGCGCTCGGCCACCACGCCGACGAAATCGCCGATCGTGACCACCGCGACCAGCCCGGCCAGGCCTTCGACCGAGTTGCGGTCGACGCCCACCAGGCTGTGGCCGACATGCGGGCCGCTGTCGATGCCGACATGGGGCGGGCGGATCACCCGGCCATGCAGCATGCCGGGCAGGCGGACGTCATGGACATAGGTCCACTGGCCGGTTGCCTTGGCCGTGATGTCGTTGCGCGGCTGGGACGCGCCGACCAGGCGATAATGCGATACCGGCTTGACCGGCGCCGCCGGGTCGAGCGCGATGCGTTCGTGGCCTGCCACCAGGTCGCCGATCGGGATCGACCAGTTCAGCGGGGTGCGGTGGCGGACGATGCCGTCCTCGACCACCAGGTCGTGGGGCAGGGTGGCGGTGCGCTGCGCCGCCCGGGCCAGCAGGTGCCGCCGGGCCGTCGCCGCCGCCTGGCGCAGCGGCACGGCCGCGATCTGGATGGTTTCGCTGGCGATCGTCGGTCCCTGGTCGGGCGTCGCCGTCGTGGTGCCAAGCACCATGCGCACGGCATTGAAGGCGACGTCCAGTTCCTCGGCCACGATCTGGGCCAGCGCGGTGCGGATGCCGGTGCCCAGGTCGACATGACCGTTGAAGGCGCTGATCGTGCCGTCGGGGTGGACGGCCAGATAGATGTCGGGTTCGGCCCCGGCCCGCGGGTCGATCACCAGCAGGATCGCGGGCGCGGCGAAATAGGCGCCGCGCGGCGCCTCGACCGGCGCGGTCACAGCGGTTCTCCGGCCCCGGCCATCGCCGCGCGGGCCCGGCGTGCCGCATCCAGGATTTCGACATGGGTGCCGCAGCGGCACAGCTGTCGGCTCAGCGCGCTGCGGATGCGGGCCTCGTCGGCCTCGGGCTCGGCCAGCAATAGGCCGGTGACTGCGATGATCATGCCGCTCAGGCAATAGCCGCATTGCGCGGCCTGCGCCTCGACGAAGGCCTGCTGGACCGGGTGCGGCGCATCGGGCGTGCCCAGGCCTTCCAGCGTCACGATGCGGCATCCTTCGACCGCGGCGATGGCGATGGTGCAGGCCCGCACCGCCCGCCCGTCGACCAGCACCGCGCAGGCGCCGCATTCGCCCAGGCCGCAGCCGAATTTCGGGCCGTTCAGCCCCAGGTCGTTGCGCAGGACGTACAGCAGCGGGACGGTGGGGGGCAGGGCCAGATCGACCGGACGGCCGTTGACCGACAAGGTTATGCGGCGCTCCGGCATGCACAACTCCCCCAGACCCGTGATGGCCTTGCCATCGGCACGGCGTGACGCCGCCCCGTTCCGCGGGTCGCTCCCTTTACCCGGCAGAATTCATTTGTACGCAAATGATTACCCGCCGCGTGAAATCTGTCAAACGCCGCCTTGGGCCGGCGCGTCATTGCCGGGCGTCGCGGCCCTGGGCATAGCGTTGCAGCCGGTCCTGCAGCGTCCCGGTGTGCAGTTCGAACATGTGGTTGTCATCGTCGTAGAAATAGATCGACTGCCCTTCGCCCGCCACGCGTGAGCGTCCTTCGCGCAGCGCCAGGCCCAGCCCGCGGATGCGGCCCAGATAGTCGTCATAGTCGGCCTCGTCGATCTTGAAGGCGACGTGGTTGTAGGTCCGCGCGGCCAAGGGTTCGCCCTCCATCGTCGCGACCCAGACGGCGGCGTCGCCGTCGCCGATCAGGAAGAAGCGCTCGCGGGACAGCGAGAAGGTTTCGGCACCGCTGTCATAGACCTTCCGCGCGTCGAGGACCGTGGCCAGGATCTGCTGCATGCGGTCGAGGTCGCGGACGATGAACGTGATGTGGCTTAGACCCTGGACCAACTTCCTGCTCCTGCGCCAAATGAGGTACGTGGCATCACTAATTCGCGCGACCGCCGAAGGATGCTAACACCGGGACGGTTTGGCAATCACACGGGTAAACCGGACACCATGAACCTGCCCAGCGCCCTGCGGGTCGACGCCTTCGCCAGCTTCACCGTGGCGATCCTGCTGCTGTTCGTCGGGCGGGCGCTGATCCAGACGTGGAAGCCGCTGCGCCGGTTCAGCATCCCGGAATCGGTCGTCGGCGGCCTGCTCTGCGTCCTGGCGGTCGGCCTGGCTGATCTGGTGCTGGATATCCGGGTCAGCTTCGAGCTGGGCGTTCGCGACCAGCTGCTGCTCTATTTCTTCGCCGCCGTCGGCCTCAATTCCGACGTGCGGGACCTGATGCGCGGCGGGCGCCCGCTGTTGATCCTGCTGGCGCTGGCCAGCTGTTTCATCGTCGTCCAGAACCTGGCGGGCATGACGATGGCCGGGATGTTCGGGCTGGATCCGCGGGCCGGGTTGATGGTCGGCTCGATCTCGCTGACCGGCGGGGTCGGCACCACCCTGGCCTGGGCGCCGTATTTCAGCGAATCCCTTGGTATCACCAATGCCTATGAACTGGGCATGGCCGGGAATATGATCGGCCTGATCGCCGCCTGCTGCATCGGCGGCCCGGTCGCGGTGTTCCTGATGCGCCGTTACGACGTCGCGCCGTCGGGCGACACCCAGGTCGGCGTCGGCGCGGTGCGCGACGAAGAGACGTCGACCAGGCTGAACTATTACGGCGTGCTGCTGGCGCTGTTCTGGCTGAACATCGCGCTGATGCTGGGCGAAGCCATCAGCGAGCTGATCAGGGAAGCCGGGCTGAACCTGCCGACCTTCGTCGGCTGCCTGATCGCCGGCATCCTGCTGCGCAACGTCATGCCGCATGTGACCAAGCGGCGTCGGCGGCTGTGGAACTGGAATTCGATGCGCTACGGCGTCGCGCTTATCTCGGACGTCTGTCTCGGTATGTTCCTGATCATGGCCCTGATGAGCCTGAAGCTATGGGAATTGCACGGATCGCTGGGCTTCCTGGCCACGGCCTTGTCGGTGCAGGTGCTGATCGCCGCGGCCTTCATCGTCTTCGTCCTGTTCCGCTGCCTGGGACGGGATTACGAGGCGGTGGTGACCTGCGCCGGTTTCGGCGGGATTTCGCTGGGGTCGACCGCGACGGCCATCGCCAATATGAGCGCGGTGGCGCGCGAACACGGCGCCGCGCCGCGGGCGTTCATCGTCGTACCGCTGGTCTGCGGCTTTTTCATCGACCTGGTGAACGCCCTGATCATCGGCTTCATGGCCGGATAGGGACCGGGCCCTGCACGTCACCGGAACATGCCCTGGATGATGAAGGATAACTTCCGATGCGCCGATTGATCCTGCCCTTTCCCGGCAACGAGGTTTTTGCCAAGGCCCTTGCCGATGCCTGCGGCGGCGAACTGGGCCGGATCGAAACCCGCCGGTTTCCGGACGGCGAAAGCTATGTGCGGCTGCACGGCGTCGCGGCCGGCCGGCCGGTCGATATCGTCTGCTCGCTGGCGCGCATCGATGCCCAGTTCCTGGCGCTGGTGTTTGCCGCCGACGCGGCGCGCGATCTCGGCGCGCGCGACGTGAACCTGGTGGCGCCCTATCTGGCCTACATGCGCCAGGACAAGCGTTTCCTGGATGGCGAATGCATCTCGTCGCGGTCGTTCGCGCGTCTCGTATCGTCGACCTTCGATGGCCTGCTGACCGTCGATCCGCATCTGCATCGTCATCCGGCCCTGGCCGGCCTCTACACCATACCGACCGCCACGCTGCATGCCGCGCCGCTGATGGCCGACTGGATCGCGGCCAATGTCGGGGCGCCGCTGATCATCGGCCCGGACGAGGAAAGCCTGCAATGGGCCGCCGCCATCGCCGGACGGATCGGGGCGCCGCACGCCGTGCTGACCAAGACGCGGACCGGCGACCGGCGCGTCGAGATCGCGGTGCCCGACCTGACCGCCCGGCGTGATCGCACGCCGGTGCTGGTCGACGACATCGCCTCGTCGGGACGCACGCTGGCGGTTGCCGCGGCCGGGCTGGCCGAACAAGGCTTGCGCCGCCCCGAATGCGTTGTCGTGCATGCGCTGTTCGCCCAGGATGCCTGGAGCGAATTGACGCCTCTGTTCGCGCGCATCACGTCGACCGACGCGGTACCGCACCCCAGCAACCGCATCGGCCTGGCGCCGCTGTTTGCCGACGCCCTGCTGCGCGGCAGGTGGGACGGCCGCGTGCAAGATAAGGACGGAGGAACGGCATGAACAACCCCATCGACGCGCAAGGCCGCTGGCAGGCCGGTCATGGCCCGATCGTGCATCGGGCCGAGACGGTGGAGCGCATCGGTGCGCTGGTCGCCCGCCTGGTCGCCGATGCGCGTGTCGCCAACGAAGACATCGCCTATGCCCTGCTGGCCGCGGCCGACCGCGTCGCCTGCGTGGCGATGAACGTCGTTGCCCATATGACCTATGCGCGCCGCATCGACCTGGGCGGCCGGCCGCTGGCCGCCGGCGATTTCAAGCCGGTGCCGGAGGGGCATACCGGCGGTTCGCTGAACATGGTGCCGGGTTTCGTCGGATACCTCTTGGCCAATGCGCTGACCGGGACGACGCGCGGCTGGCTGATGGGGCAGGGCCATTGCGTCGCCGCGATCGAAGCGGTCAACGCGCTGACCGGCGATGTCTCGCGCCACCAGCGCGGCCGTTACGACCGCAGCGAGGCCGGCCTGTCGCGGCTGATAGCCGATTTCTATTCATATGCCGTGGACGAGCGGGGCAACCCCGCCGTGCCGGTGGGCAGCCACGCCGGCCCCAACACCGCCGGCGCCATCGCCGAGGGCGGCTATCTCGGGTTTGCCGGTCTGCAATATGTCCACATGCCGCTGCCGGGCGAGGGGCTGGTCGCCTTCCTCAGCGACGGGGCGTTCGAGGAGCAGCGCGGCTCGGACTGGGCGACGCGCTGGTGGCGGGCCGAGGACAGCGGTCTTGCCATCCCGGTGATGATCCTGAACGGGCGGCGGATCGAGCAGCGCACCCAGATCGTGCAGGAGGGCGGCGCGCCCTGGCTGGCCGAGGACGTGCGCCATAACGGTTTCGACCCGGTCATCGTCGACGGCCGGGATCCCGCCGCCATCGCCTGGGCGATCGTCGAGGCCGAAGACAGGCTGCGGGCCTTTGCCGCCGATCCGGCGCGGCGCTATCCGGCCCGGCTGCCCTATGTGATCGCCGAGACCGAGAAGGGGTTCGGTTTCCCCGGCGCCGGCACCAATGCGGCGCATAACCTGCCGCTGGCCGGCAACCCGCATGGCGATGCGGCGGCCCGCGATCTGTTCAATGCCGGCGCGGCCGCCCTGTTCGTGCCGCCGGCCGAGCTTGATGCCGCGCTGGCCGTGCTGGGCAATCATGCGGTGCAGCGGCGCCCGCGCGAAAGCGGCCATCCGATGGCCGATCGCCGGCCGGCGGCCCTGCATCTGCCCGAACCGGCATGGACGCCGCCTGCCGGCAAGGGCAGCGCGATGGCGGCGTTGGACCGCTGGTTCATCGGCCTGGTCCAGGCCAACCCGGGCCTGCGGGTGCGCATCGGCAATCCCGACGAACTGGCCAGCAACAAGATGGGGGCGACACTTGCCCTGCTGAAGCATCGGGTGAACAGCCCCGAGCCCGGCGTGGCCGAGGACCTGTACGGCGCCGTCATCACCGCGCTGAACGAGGAGGCGGTGGCCGGCGCCGCGCTGGGCAACAAGGGCGGGCTGAACCTGATCGTCAGTTACGAGGCGTTCGCGGTGAAGATGCTGGGCATGCTGCGCCAGGAAATCATCTTCGCCCGCCGCCAGAAGGAGCTGGGCCAGCCGCCCGGCTGGCTGGCGGTGCCGCTGATCGTCACCTCGCACACCTGGGAGAATTCGAAGAACGAGCAGTCGCACCAGGACCCGACGATGTCCGAGGCGCTGCTGGGCGAAATGTCGGATACGGCGCGGGTGCTGTTTCCGGTCGATGGCAACACCGCCGTGGCGGCGCTGGCCGATGTCTATGCCGGCCGGGGCCAGGTGGCCTGCGTCGTCGTTTCCAAGCGCGACGTGGGCCTGCATTTCGACGGCGTGGCCGCGCGGGCCCTGGTGCGGGACGGCGCCGCGCATCTGGCGGGCAGCCCCGATGACGCCGAGGTCCAGTTCGTCGCCATCGGCAGCTATCAGCTGGAGGAGGCGCTGAAGGCCCGGGCGCATCTGGCCGAACAGGGCCGGCGCGCCTGCGTCACCGTGGTGATCGAGCCCGGCCGGCTGCGCCAGCCGCGCGACGATATCGAGGCGGATTTCGTGATCGGCGATGCTGCGTTGCAGGCATTGTTCCCACCCGGCCTGCCGCGTGTGCTGATGACCCATACCCGGCCCGAGCCGATGCTGGGCATCCTGCGTCGCCTGGATGGCGGCCCGGCCCGGACCCGGGCGCTGGGTTACATCAGCCGGGGCGGCACGCTGGATGTCGACGGCATGCTGCTGGCCAATCGTTGTACCTGGAAACATGCCCTGGATGCCGCGTCGGCCGTTGCCGGCTGGCCGCGCCAGGGCGCCTGAAGGAGCCGCGCATGTCCAAGCTTTCCCTGACCAGCCTGGGCGGTGCCGGGACCGTCACCGGTTCCAAGCACCTGCTGACCTGCGACGACACCCGCATCCTGGTCGATTGCGGCCTGTTCCAGGGCCTAAAAAACCTGCGCGAGCTGAACTGGCAGCGCCTGCCGGTCAGCGCCGCCGACATCGATGCCGTCGTGCTGACCCATGCCCACCTGGATCACAGCGGTTATCTGCCGCGGCTGGTGCATGACGGGTTCCGCGGCCCCATCCTGGCGACCCCGGCCACCCGCGACGTGGCCGAACTGATCCTGCTGGACAGCGCCTGGCTGCAGGAAAAGGACGCCGACTTCGCCAATCGCAAGGGGTTCTCCAAACATCACCCCGCCCTGCCGCTGTACCGCGTCATCGATGCCCAGGACGCGATCGATCGGTTCGTGCCGACGCCCCTGCATGCCGAGGTCGCCTTGCCGGGCGGGGGGCGGCTGGTGCTGCGCCGGGCCGGCCATATCCTGGGCGCCGCCACCGCCCAGATCGACATCGGCGACCGGCGCGTCGTCTTTTCCGGCGATCTCGGGCGTTACGACGACCGGGTGATGCACGACCCCGAGCCGGTGCCGCAGGCCGACTACGTCGTCATCGAATCGACCTATGGCGATCGCCTGCACGACAGGTCCGACCCGGTCGAGATGCTGGGACAGGTGGTCGAGCGCACCGCGCAACGCGGCGGCACCGTGGTGATCCCGGCCTTTGCCGTCGGCCGCGCGCAATCGCTGATCAACGACCTGTGGTCCCTGCGCCGGCGCGGCCGGCTGCGCGACGTGCCCGTCTATCTCGACAGCCCGATGGCGACCAGCGCGACCGAGTTGCTGCACAAGCATCAGGACGACCACCGGCTGGCGGCCGCCGATTTCGAGGCGGCCTGTGCGGCGGTCACCTATGTGCGGGACGTCGAGGAATCGAAGGCGCTGTCGGCCAATCGTTTCCCCAAGGTGATCATCTCGGCCAGCGGCATGGCGACCGGGGGCCGCGTGCTGCACCACATCGCAGCCTTTGCGCCCGATCACCGCAACACGCTGCTGTTTGCCGGATACCAGGCGGCCGGCACGCGCGGGCGCAAGCTGCTGGAGGGCGCGCGCGAGGTCAAGATCTACGGCCATTGGGTGCATGTCGCCGCCGAGGTGGCGGAACTGCCCATGCTGTCGGCCCATGCCGACGCCGACGAATTGCTGCGCTGGTTGTCCGGGTTCCGCCAACCGCCCCGGCATGTCTTCATCGTCCATGGCGAGCCCGAGGCGTCCGAGGCGTTGCGCGAACGCATCCTGCGCGATTTAGGCTGGCCGGCCTCGGTGCCGCTGCAGAACCAGGAAATCGCGCTTTGACCGGCGGGGTCACGCCGCAACTGCGCGCGGTCCGCATGCATCTGCATGCCCAGCACCAGCCGATCGCGCTGATGCGCCGCGACAGCCATGTCTGCCGGTCCGAGGGGCTGTCGCCGCGGTCGCAGGTCCTGGTCACGGCGGGCGATGCCAAGGTCCAGGCGATGCTGTACCAGATCGACAGCGACCTGCTGGCGCCCGATCAGGTCGCCCTGTCCGAAGGGGCATGGGAGGCGCTGGGCATCACCGAGGGCGCCCAGGTGCAGGTCACCCATCCGCCTGTCCTGCAATCGCTGGCCGGGGTGCGGCGGCGCATCCATGGGCAGCGGCTGAGCCAGGAGGATCTGAACGCGATCGTCCGCGACGTGATCGACGGCCGTTATACCGACGTGCATCTGTCCGCCTTTCTGACCGCGACAGCGGCCTTGCCGATGGACCTGCGCGAAACCATCCATCTGACCCGGGCGATGGTCGATGCCGGCAACCGCCTGGAATGGCCGGCACCGGTCGTGGTCGACAAGCATTGCGTCGGCGGCCTGCCGGGCAATCGCACCACGCCGCTGGTGGTCGCGATCGCCGCGGCCAACGGGCTGGTGATGCCCAAGACGTCGTCGCGTGCCATCACCTCGCCGGCGGGCACCGCCGACACGATGGAAACGCTGACACCGGTCGACCTGGACATCGCCACATTGCGCGCGGTGGTGGAAACCGAGGGCGGCTGCCTGGCCTGGGGCGGATCGATGCATCTGAGCCCCGCCGATGACATTTTCGTCCGGATCGAACGCGAACTGGATATCGACACCGAAGGGCAACTGGTTGCCTCGGTCCTTTCGAAGAAGATCGCGGCGGGCGCCAATCGTGTCGTGATCGACATCCCCGTCGGGCCCACGGCCAAGGTCAGAAGCCGCGAGGCCGCCGGGGAACTGGCCGGCCGGCTGTCGGACACCGCGAAACATTTCGGGGTCGCGCTGCGTGTGCTGTTCACCGACGGCACCCAGCCGGTGGGCCATGGCATCGGCCCGGCGCTGGAAGCCCGCGACGTGCTGGCGGTGCTGCGCAACGAGCCCGGCGCGCCGGGCGACCTGCGCGACCGGTCGGTCGCCGTTGCCGGCGCGGTGCTGGAACTGGGCGGTGCGGCGGCCGATGGCCAGGGGCCGGCCCTGGCAAGGGAAACCCTGGACAGCGGCCTGGCCTGGGCCAGGTTCCAGCGCATCTGCCGGGCCCAGGGCGGCCTGCGCGAACCGCCGCGCGCCGCCTTTGTCGAACCGCTGCTGGCGACCAGACGGGGGCGGGTCGTCGAGGTCGACAATCGCAAGCTGGCGAAACTCGCCAAGCGGGCCGGTGCCCCCGAAAGCCCGGCGGCCGGCATCCACATGCAGGTCCGGCTGGGCGATCAGGTCGCCCGCGAACAGCCGCTGATGTACCTGCATGCCCAGACGTCTGGCGAACTGGCCTATGCCCTGGATTACGCGCGGGGCGCGGGCGACATCGTCCGGATCGACGGATGATCGCCGCCGGTTCGTGCGGCAATAGGCCGCGCCGCGATGCGGGGCTTGGCGGCCGGCGTCGTTCGCCAGAAGAATTCTCCTGTGGGGCCGGATGGCCTTTACTGGAATGGACAGCATGTTTGAGGAAGCGAGCCGCCCCATGAGCACCATGAACGCCATCGTCATCGCCAGCGATCTGACCGCGCGCAGCGATCGTCCCTACGATCGGGCCGTCCAGATGGCGCGCGAGGCCGGCGCCCGGCTGGTGCTGGTTCATGCGGTCGAGGCCGGCTCGGCCCAGGCCGAGGTCGACTTGCTGGCCCGCGCCAGGGCCTCGGCCGCCCAGCTCATCCGTGGCCTCGACATTCCCGTCGAGACCGACATCGAGATCGGCGCGGCCCCGGAAATCATCGCCGATGCGGCCGAACGCAGCCGGGCCGACCTGATCGTGGTCGGGCCGGCGCGGTTCAACAACATCGCCGACATCTTCCTGGGCACCGCGGTCGACCATCTGGTGCGGTGCGCCACCGTGCCGGTGCTGGTGGTCAAGCAGCGGCCCGGGGCGATCTACAACCGGCTGGTGGTCGCCACCGATTTCTCCGACCCTTCGGCCCACGCGCTGCTGACGGCCGCCGCCCAGTTCCCTGCGGCGCCGATCACGGTGGTCCATGGTTTCCAGCCGACCTTCCCGATCCGGATGGGGGCCGAGGCGGGCAGGGCCCATGCCGAGGCCGAAGCGCGGCAGGGCATGACCGAATTCCTGGCCCGGCCCGATATCGGCCCGTTGCGACCCCGGATCACCGACGAGCTGGTCGAGGGGATGCCGGCGGTGGCGGTCGCGCGAACCGCCGACCATTTCGATGTGCCGCTGGTCGTGGTCGGCGCCACCGGAACCAGCGGCTTCGTCCAGGCCGTGCTGGGCAGCCGGGCGTCCGACATTCTGGACACCGTGCCCTGCGACGTGATGGTCGTGCGGCGCAAGCCGGACGCGGGCTGACCGCCAATTGACCAGGATGTGACGGCTGTCCGATTTCCTCCCGGCTGAATGTCAAAAGGATTGCTGACGTCGATCAGCGGTAATGAGACATTTTTCGTGCAGGAGTTCTTGAAGTCTCCGCGACGAAAAAGAGATCGAATCATGACGATCAGAGTCTCGACGGTTATCGTTGCGGCCATTGCTTTGGCGATGGCCGCAATCGGGCCAAGCAAGGCCGAGCTTTCACCGAACGGCGTGAAGTTCGTGCGAACCGAATACACCGTAAATGCCGATCAGAGTTACACCGAGATCAGGACATGGGAGGCGCGTGTCGACTGGGTCGGCCGGATCGCCGAATTCGGCACCGATACGTTCAGTTTCGATCCGTCGGACGAAACCCTGGAGGTTGTCGAGGCCTGGGTGCAGCAGCCCGATGGCACCAGGGTCGCGGTACCGGCCGGCAATATCTTCACCCGGCCAAGTGCCGCCGCGCAAAGCTCGCCGGGTTTCGTCGGTACCCAGACCACCACGATCGAATTCCCCGGGTTGCAGGTAGGCAGCATCGTCCACGCCAGGTGGAAGCATGTCGCGACCAAACCCGACGTCATGGGCTTCGGCGTTGCCGAGGCATTGGGGCTGATCGATCACCTTCGCCTCGAAATCCAGATCCAGGCGCCGGCCGACCTGCCGTTGCAGTTCCGGCAGCGCGGCGGCTTTGCCACCACCGACACCACCACGGACCAGGTTCGCACGATCACGGCCGCAATCGATATCGGTGCCACCGCGCCGGCCGAGCCCCAGATGGTGGCGGCCGCCGATATCGGGCCGGCCTTTGTCGCCACCACGCTGAAAAGCTATGAGGAGATCGGGGCGATCTATGCCGCGCGGAATGCCGGAAAGGCCGCGGTGACGCCCGAGATATCAGCCCTGGCGCGCAGGATCGCGGGTGATGCGCAAGGGGTCGATGCCGCCCGCGCGGTGTATGACTGGGTTGCCGGTCATATCCGCTATGTCGCCGTGTTTCTCGCGCCCGGCGACGGCATGGTGGGCCACGATGCCGCATCGGTGCTGCGCAACGGTTACGGCGACTGCAAGGACCATGTGGTGCTGATGCAGGCCCTGCTGTCGGCCTTGAACGTCCGTTCCGAACCGGTACTGGTCAACTGGACGAACAGCATGCGGCCGCTGCCGTTGTGGACCGCAAGCTGGTTCACCCATGCCATGATCTACCTGCCCGATTACGACATCTACGCGAACCCGACCAACCCCTATGCGGGTTTCGGGGTCCTGGACAACACCCTGTCGGGCAAGCTGGTCGTCATCGCCAGCGAGAAGGGCGAGGTTCGCCAGACCCCGCGCATCGCACCGGCCACGAACAGCTATCGCGCCGATGTCGTGATCGACGTGGGCCCCGACGGCACCATCCGCGGCAAGGTCGAGATCGCCCTCGCACCCGGTATCGATCCGCTGGTGCGGCAGCTTCTGGTCGCCTCGGTGCCGACCCAGGTGGCCAACCGGCAATTGGGTGCCACGCTCGAAGGCGGCTTCGGCAGCCTGCGGGCGACCGACCCCAGGGATTTGGCCAAGCCGCTGCGGATCGACGCGCAATGGACCAGCCCGCATGGCGTGGTCGCATCCTCGCCGTCGACCTACATGACCCTGCCCATCGGTGTCGATCTGGCGCCGAACGGCAATCTGCGCGGCTATATCTCGGCCAACGGCACGCGGCGTTTTCCATTTCTGGTCGAGGCACATGACTATACCGTCAGCTATCACGTGTCGCTGCCGCCCGGCGCGGTGGTCGAACGCCTGCCGCCGGCGGTCGACATCACCAACGCGGCGGGCCGGTTCACGGCACGTTATGAACCGACCGCCGACGGATTCACCGCAACCCGAACCACGGTGCTGAACGGCAATGTCTATCAGCCCGCGATGTATCCGGACCTCGAGCGGCTGATCTACGCCTTCAGCGGCGATCAGCGGGCGGTCATCGTCTATCGGCCAAAAGCCTGATCTTGCGGCAGGATGGCGCCCTATGTGGTGCCATCCTACCGCGGGACTTGAAATCCGGCATTTTGCCACGACTTCCAGGGTACCGCCTTCAATGCCGGCCGCCGCGCCCCCGGTCCTCACAAAACTGTGACGGCCGTCACGGCGCGGGATTGCCTTCACAGGCAACATGGCAAGTGGAGGAGTTTTACCATGGTTGCTGCATCTGCCTTGCTGAGACTCAAGGAGATCGGCGGTCGGGCGCCTCCCGTCCGACTGCCGCCTGACCGCCTGGCCCGCCGCATCGCGGCGCTCTATCGCTCGTGGCGCCGCCCCGGGTTCGACCTGCGGCGGCTGATCGACCGGTACCTCGACGACATCGCCCTGCAGGACGATGCGCCGATGAAGGCGGTCGCGCGCGAACTTGCCGCCGACCTGCAACATTGGCCGGGCCACCCCTATCATTCCTCGCTGCATCACGCCGAGGTCGCCAACAACGCGATGGTGCTGGCCTGGCTGTCGGCGGGCCTGTCCGAGCCGCTGGGGCCGGACGACACGCTGCTGCTGCTGGTTGCGGCGCTGGGGCATGACCGCGATCACGACGGCACCTCGAACGGCGAGACCGTGTTCCGGCTGGAAGCCATCGCCGCCCAGGCGGTCGACCGGATCTGCCGCCGCCATGGCGTGGACGGCCGGACCCGGGCCGAGCTGAGCACGCTGATCCTGGCGACGGATGCGACGATGCGGCCGCTGTTCCACGCCTTGCGCGAAGCGCGCGGTTGCCCCGACGTCGACCTGCCGGCCGAGCTGGCGGCGCTCAAGTCGTCGCCGCGTCTGTTCCGCCTGGCCCGGCTGCTGTCCGATGCCGACCTGATGTCGTCGGCGGCCCTGACCAAGCGCTGGAGCCTGGAACAGAGCGCCCGGCTGTCGGCCGAATGGCAGAAACCGGTCGACCATGCCTGCCTGGTCTATTTCTTCGAGGGCATGGTGGGCCGCGACATGTTGTCGACCGCCGGGCGATATTTCTCGGGCAACCTGCAGCAGATTCGCGCAGCAGCCCTCGGCATGGGCTGCGGCTGAGGCGAGGGGGGGCGGCGCCGCCCCGGCCGGGCCTAGTTCAGCAGCCGTGCCGCCGGACCTTCGCCGCGCCGTGCGCCGCCCACGGCCTTTCCGCGCTCGATCGGGCGCAACAGCGCCTCGCCCAGCGTGGTCGCCTGGGTCCTGATTTCCGGGATGACGGCCGGATCCAGCGCATTGCCGCGCAACAGCGGACCGATCGCGAACAGATCCGGGCCCAGCCTGCCGGTTTCATCGGCGTCCAGGCCATTGCCGCCGCAGCCTGGCCGGACCAGCCCCTGGCGCAACAGCCGGCGCAACAGCGGATCGGCATCGGGCCCGCGGGCCAGGCCCGTGCAGTTCACGATGCGGGCAACATCCAGTTCATGCAGCACGTCGCTGCCGCGCCCGCGCCACACCACCCTGGCACCGTCCCACTGCGGCTCGACCCGTTCGACCTGGCCGGCCAGGACCATCAGCCGGCCGTCCTGGCGCAGCCGGGCGATCAGCCCGGCGGTGGCCGGCGGCATGCGGAACCGGTGGGCATCGTAATAGGGACGCATGTGGCGCCACAGCCGGCGCCGCTCGGCATCCTCCAACTGGTGCCACAGATGCTTGACCAGCGGCCGCAGCGCTTCGAACGCCGTCTGCCAGTCGCCGTCCGCATGATCGCGGATCAGACCGCGCAGCAGCGCCAGCAGGTGCGAGGCGCGCCGGGGCGGGGCGATGGGGTCGATGACCATCGTCCGGTCGGGCATGGGCTGTCGCGCCTCCGGCACCAGCCCGCGGCGCGACAGCACGTGCAGCGGCCCGCGATGGCCGCGGGTGATCAGGCTGACCACCGCGTCGGCCATGGTCAACCCGCTGCCCAGCAGCAGCACCGGCGCCTCCGGGCCCAGGCCGTCGGTCAGGGCGCGCGACCAGGGATCGCCAGCGATCAGGCCCTGGCGGCGGGCTTCGTCGTAACCGGGGATGCGCGGGGTGGCGGCGCCGTTGCCGGTGGCCAGCACGACGCGGTCGTGCCGGGCGGTGGCGCCGCCGGCGACGCGCAGTTCGAACCCCGTGCCGGCGCGGCACAGCCCCAGGACGCGGGCACGGCGGTGGATCAGCGTTGCGCGGGGCCCGGCGCGGCGCACCGCGCGCTCGACCGCGGTGGCGGCGTATTCGGCGAACAACCGGCGCGGCAAATAGTCGTCGAGCCCGGCCTCGACCAGGGCGGGCCAGCCCAGCCGCGGGCCGTTGGCGGCGCAGAACGCCCTGAAATCGTCGGGATCGTCGCTCAGCGATACCCGGGCCGCCGTCGCGTTCATCAGGTGGTTTGGCCCAGCCGCACCATAGGCAAGGCCGGCGCCCAGCCGTGCGGCCGGTTCGTAGATCGTGATCTCGATCGGGAAATCGGCCTGCCGCAGCAGTTCGATGGCGACCAGCGCGCCGCTCAGCCCGCCGCCGATGATACCGATCGACAGATCCCGCCCGTCGTCCATCGCGTGCTCTCCCTTGGTCAAACGATCAATGGCCAGGTCGCGTCAGCGCATCGGATATCCAAGTCCGTTCCATGACGATACAGAACCGGATCTGCCGCGCAACGGCCCAGATCACAGCGCTTTTTCGGGAAATTAACGGATTATGTTCCTGTCGGGGCGGTGCTTGTCACCCGGCTTCGATCGCGGCGCGGCGACGGCGATAGGTTTCCGATCGCTGCGGGCGGACGAAGACCGCGCTGACCTGGGGATGGGCCTGGGTAATGCGCCGTTCCATCCGCTCGACCGCCAGTTCCATGTCGCTGGCGGCCAGATCGTCGTGGAACTCGACGCTCAGATTGACCACGATCTGATCGGGCGACAGATGCACCGTCAGGGCGCCGTTCACCCGCTCGACCCCGCGATCCTCGGCGGCCAGCCGCAGGATCGAGCGTTCCAGCGCCGGATCGGCTGCTTCGCCGATCAGCAGGCCCTTGGTCTCGCGCGCCAGGATGGCCGCGGTCAGGGCCAGCACCAGGCCGATGACGATCGAGGCGACGCCGTCCAATTCGGGAATGCCCAGCAACTGCGCCGACAGGATGCCCGCGAAGGCGATGATCAGGCCGAGCAGGGCGGCCGAATCCTCCAGCAGCACCGTCATCGTCGTCGGATCCTTGGACAGCCGCACGGCTTCCAGATAGCCGAGCTCGCCCTTGGCGGCCTGGAATTCCTTCAGCGCCGCCCACCACGATCCGCCCTCGAACAGGAACGACAGTCCCAGCACCGCATAGGTGACCGACGGATCCTCGATAGGGTGGGGGTGGCGGATGTGGACCACGCCCTCGTAGAGCGAGATGCCGGCCCCCAGCGCGAACACCAGCAGGGCGACGATGAAGGTCCAGAAATAAAGCTCGCGCCCATAGCCCAGCGGGTGGGTCGCATCGGGCGGGCGCGCGGCCCGGTGCAGGCCATACAGCAGCAGTCCCTGGTTGCCGGTGTCGACCAGGGAATGGATCGCCTCGCTCAGCATCGCCGAACTGCCGGTCCACAGGGCAGCGCCGCCCTTGGCCGCGGCAATCCCCAGATTGCCGGCCAGCGCCGCATAGATCACGAATTTTGAACCGCGTCGTGCCGTCATGCTGGGGCAGAACGCCGCCGCCCCCTTTTCGGTTCAGCGCGATGTCAGCGCCGCCACTGCGTCGCGCAATTCCTCCAGCGTCGGTTCCAGCAGGCTGGCCATCAGTTCGGCCGTGTCGCCGTCGCCCTCCTTGGCCGCCGTCTCGACATCGGCGGCGATCTGCCCCAGCCGGCGGGCGCCCATGCCCAGCGCGGCGCCCTTCAGGGCGTGGGCCGCCTCGGCCATCTCATGAAGATCGCCGGCGGCCAGGCCAGTGCCGATGCGGTCGAGGTGGCGGGGCAGCGAGGCGATGAAATCGGTCAGGAAGGTCTGGGCCTCGGCATTGAAGCTGCCATACATCTCGGCCAGCCGGCCGGTATCGAAGATGTCGGGATCGATGGCGGGGGGCGGAATTGCGGCTGACGGTCTTGGGGCGGCAACGGCCGGGCGGCGCAGGGCGGCGGCGCGCGGCAGATACTGTTCCAGCATCTGGACCAGCACCACGCGCTCGATCGGCTTGGTCAGGTAATCGTCCATGCCGGCCGCCAGGCACAGATCGCGGGTGCCCGACAGGGCGTCGGCGGTCAGGGCCAGGATCGGCAGGCGCGCGACGCCGGTCTGCGCCTCCTGGTCGCGCAGGGCGCGGGCCAGGCCATAACCGTCCAGCCGCGGCATGTGGCAGTCGGTCAGCAGCAGGCCGTGTTCGCCGGGGCGATAGGCTTCCAGCGCCGCTTGGCCATCATCGGCGACTTCGTGGGCGTAACCCAGCCGGTCGAGCAGGCGGCGGACGACCATCTGGTTGGTCGGGTTGTCCTCGGCCACCAGGATCAGCAAACCGGCCGCGGCCGCTTCCTCGACCGGCGGGGCGGCGTAGGTTTCCGCGCCCGTCGCCACACGCTGTTCCAGGCTGGCCCGGCCCTGCACCGCTGCCAGCACCCGCCACACGGCGCGGCGGCGCAGCGGCAAGGTAACGGTCGCGAACATGCCGACGCGGTCCGCCTCGGCGATGGTCGAGGCCAGAGCGCGCGGCGCGGCCAACACGACGGCCGGGGCCGGCACCAGGTCCAGCGCGGCCAGGCGGCGCCCCAGCGCCAGGGCATCGCCGTGCCGGGCGCCGCCATGCAGCAGGATGGCCAGCCTGCCGCCATCGGACGGCGTGGCGGCGGCGGCCGCAGCGGCGCAATCGGCATCATGGTCGGCCCAGGTAACGGCCCGGACGCCGCCGGCCGCCAGGATCGCGGCCAGGCCGGCGCGCGACGGCCCGCCGAAACCGATGGCCAGCACGGCCGCGTCGTCGACGGCCGCGGCCGGGGCCGCCGGTGCGGCCGCGGCGACGGGGAAGAGCAGTTCGAACCAGAACGTCGATCCCTGGCCGGGTACCGAGGTGACGCCGACCTCGCCCCCCATCATCAGGCACAGCCGGCGGCAGATGGTCAGGCCCAGGCCGGTGCCGCCATACCGGCGCGAGGTCGAGCCGTCGGCCTGCTGGAACGGCTGGAACAGCCGGGCCTGCTGTTCGGCGGTCAGGCCGATGCCGGTATCGACCACCTCGAACCGCAGGCGCTCGGTCCGGGCCAGGCCGGGCGCGTCGCGGCGCACGATGACGCTGATGCCGCCGGTTTCCGTGAATTTGATGGCATTGCCGATCAGGTTCAGCAGGACCTGGCGCAGCCGCGTCGGGTCGCCGACCAGCCGGTCGGGCAGGGTGGGGTCCAGGTCGACGGCGATTTCCAGGCCCTTTTCCTCGGCCCTGCCGGCGACCAGTTCGGCCGCTTCCTCGACGACGTCGGCCACCGACAGCTCGATCGCCTCGATATCCAGCTTGCCCGCCTCGATCTTGGAGAAATCGAGGATGTCGTTGATGATCGTCAGCAGCGCCAGCGCCGACGAGCGGATGATCGCGACCATGCCGTGCTGGTCGTCGTTCAATTCCGTCTGGTCCAGCATCTCGGCCATTGCGGTCACGCCGTTCATCGGCGTGCGGATCTCGTGGCTCATCACCGCCAGGAATGACGACTTGGCCTTGGTCGCTTCCTCGGCCTCGTCCTTGGCCTGGTGCAGCGCGGTTTCGCGCTGGTTGATCTCGGTCACGAAACGCTGCACCGCCTGGGCCATCAGCCCCAGTTCGTCGCGCCGGTCGGTATCGGTGATGCCGCCGGCCAGCGGGTTGACCGCCAGGTCGGCCATGCGCCGGCGCAGCCGGTTCATCGGCCGGGTGATCGAGCGGGCGACGAAGAACGCCGCCGACGCGGCCAGCAGCAGGCCGATGGTGGCGCCCAGCACCAGCGCGGTGCGCAGATAGGCCGACAGGCCCTGGGCATGGCCGCGGAAGACGTCGTCCAGCATGCGGGCGCCGGCCGCCATGGTCCGGGCATCCTCGTCCATGCCCTCGATCATGACCTGCTGCTGGGCCAGGCCGTCCTTGGCCTGGATCAGGCTTTCCCGCCAGGCGTCCAGCGCCGTGATCATGTCGTCCTGGACCAGCGGCGGCATCGGCACCTGGGCGACATGCTCGGCCAGTTTCGCGCTGTCGCCGATGACCTCGCCGGCCTCGGCCATGTCGCGACGGACCACGGCATCGGCGGTGCGCTGGGTCAGCTTCAGCACCGAGATCGCGATGTTCTGGACTTCCTGCTCGATCTCGTTGGCGGCCACCGCATGGCCGGTCAGCTTGGTGACTTCCTCCTGGGTCGCGACATAGGCGGTGCCGTGGACCTTCAGCACCTGGTCGATCTGGCCGATCAGCCCGCGAGTGATGTCGTCGACCGGTGCCCGGCGGGCCAGGGCGTTGCCCAGTGCGGCGACGAAGGCGGTGAAGCTTTGTTCGAACCGGGCGCCGCCGCCTACCGGGTTGGCTTCGGCCGCGCGGGTCAGGGCCATGTCCAGCATGCGGGCATGCTGGGCCAGCCGCGTCATCAGCGTGCGGGCGTCGCGTGCGTCGTCCTCGGATGCCTGCTGACCGGACAGGCGCGACGCGACCTCGTGTCCCCACAGATCGGCCAGGGCGCCGCGCAGGGCATAGGTATTGTCCAGCACGTCGCGGGTAAGGCGCAGGCGGCGGTCGGAATCGGTCACCGCCTCGGCGAATCGTACATTGGCAATGCGCTGGCGCTGGCGGGCGCTGTCGGTGATCTCGATCAGCAGGGCCGCCTGTTCCGACATCGCCGCGATCAGCGTGTCGTTCTGTTCGGTCACCGCCTTGAACTGGGCCATGCGCTCGGCGTGCCGTTCCAGTACCGCCTGGGTCATGGCAACGGCATTGCGCAGTGCCTGGTCGCCGGTCGTCGCGGCCAATGTCGCCAACTGGCTGCGGGCCTCGTCGACATACTGGTCGAAGCGGATGGCAAAGGGGGCGCGGCGGTCGGGTGCGGCATGCAGGTAGTCGGCCCGCATCGCCGCCGCCGCGGTCAGTTCGCGATAGATCGTGCCGGCGATCACGGCCGAGGTATGGGCGCGGTCGGCCTGTTGCAGCAGGAACCAGGCGACGATGGCGATGGTCGCCGCCACGGCGACGGGAATGCCACCGACCACGGCTATGCGGTGGGCGATGCGCGCCCCGCTCATCGCCTTCAGCCGGCCGCCGCGGTCACCCCCGACAGAACGTGATACCGACACCAGGACCGTCGGCCTACTGCTTCAGGTCGACGGTGCGGAACAGATGCAGCCCGAAGGGATTCATCTGATAGCCCTGGACTTCTTCGCGCATCACCATGAACACCAGCGAATGGGCCAGCGTCAGCCACGGCGCCTCGCGCTTGAACACTTCCTGGGCCTGGTAATACAGCCTGGTGCGTTCGCCCTGGTCGGAGACCTGCTTGGCCTTGACGATCAGCGCGTCGAATTCGGGGTTGCACCACTTGGCCATGTTGAAGCCGCCGGCGCGGGCGGAATCGCAGGACAGCAGCGTGTACAGGAAGTTGTCGGGATCGCCGTTGTCGCCGGTCCAGCCGATCATGCCGGACTGGTGCTCGCCGGCCATCATCCGCTTCATGTAGACCGACCAGTCGTCGGTCGCCAGGGTGATGCGCACGCCCACCCGGGCCAGGTCGCTACGCATCATCTCGGCCGCGCGCTTGGCGTTGGCCATATAGGGGCGGGCGACCGGCATGTACCACATCTCGGCCTCGAACCCCTCGGGGAAGCCGGCCTCGGCCAGCAGGCGCTGGGCGCCCTCCGGGTCGTAGGGGGTGTCGACAATGGCGTCGTTGTAACCCCAGATCGTCGGCGGCAGCGGGTTCTTGGCGACGCGGCCGGTGCTGCCGTAGATCGCCTCGATCATCGTCTTCTTGTCGACCGCCATGCTGACGGCGCGGCGGATGCGCACGTCGTCGAACGGCTTCTTCTGCACGTTGAAGGTCAGGAAGGATACGTTGAACCCTTCCTGCTCGATCATCTTCAGCGACTTGTCGGCGCGAATCTTGGGCAGGTCGGCCAGGTTCGGGAACGGCATCACGTGGCAGTCGCCCGATTGCAGCTTGTTCAGCCGGACGCCGGCGTCGGGGGTGATCGAGAAGACCAGGTTGTCCAGCGCCGGCTTGGCCCCCCAATGGTCGGGGAACGCCTTGTAGCGGATCATCGTGTCCTTGCGGTACGACACGAACTGGAACGCGCCGGTGCCGACCGGGGCCTGGTCGTATTTCTCGGGCGTGCCCTTCTTCAGCAGGAAATCGGCGTATTCGGCCGAGGTGATCGCCGTGAAGGTCATCGACAGGTCGGCCAGGAACGGCGCCTGCGGGCGGTTCAGGGTGAAACGCACGGTCAGGTCGTCGACCGCTTCGACCGACGACAGCAGGGCGGGCATCGACAGGTCGTTGAAGTAGTTGTAGCGCTTGTCGCCGACCTTGTGGAACGGATGGTCGGTCTTCCACTGGCGGTTGAAGGTGAAGATCACGTCCTCGGCCGTCAGGGTGCGCTTGGGCGTGTAACCCGCGGTCGGGTGGAAGCGCACGTCAGGGCGCAGCTTGAAGGTATAGACCAGCCCGTCGGGCGAGATCGTCCAGGATTCGGCCAAGCCCGGCACGATGCCACGCTGGGCCGGATCGAAGCGGACCAGCGTGTCGAATACCGGCAGCACGGCATCGAAGCTGGTATTTGTCCGCGCCAGCGCCGGGCTCAGATCGTCGGGATTGCCTTCCGAGCAGAAGACCAGCGTCTTGGCGCCCTGCGCCGCGGCGGGCGCGGCCGCGCCCAGCAGGGCAAAAACGGTTGCGGCCGCCAGGGCCTTGCCGATCGATTGCTGCATGTCTTCAACCGGGCCCGCGCCCGACCCCCCACTTTCGGACAAAAGCCCTGCGCCGATGCCCCCACGGCTAGTCGGACGTGGGTACGAAGGTAACGCGAAAGTGAGGCACGGGCCAGGGGCTTCGGCGCTGCAGGGCGCAATCAGCGGATGTCGTCAGCGCCGCTCCGGCGGCTTGATCGCGCCCAGCACCATGTCGGTCACCAGGTCGATCAGGTTGCGGCGCATGTCCTCGCTGACCTCGGTGACGCCGAAGCCATACAGCAGCGTGTGGCGGGCATAGAACATGTGATCGATGGCGCCGAACAGGGTGAAGTAGAAGATCATCGGGTCGACGTCGCGGAATTCGCCGCGGCGCACGCCTTCGGCCAGCAACTGACGTTCGAATTCGACCACGGGCACGACAAAGAAGTCCGAGACCTGCCGGGCCACCTCGTCGCTGGACTGGTGCAGCAGGTCGTGGATCAGCCGGTTCAGATAGGGCGTGCGGTAATAGGCGTTCACGACACCGGCGATATGCAGCTTCAGCTTGGCGGTCGGCGACAGGTCGGCGCGCAGCAGGGCGTTCAGCTGGTCCATCGCCGACTGGGCGTCGCGTTCCAGCAAGGCCACCAGCAGGCCGGTCTTGTTGCCGAAATGGTATTTGACCAGCGCCGAATTCACCCCCGAGCGCTGGGCGATGTCCAGCAGCGAAATCTCGGTCGATCCGCGTTCGATCATCAGGGCCGAGGCGCCGGCCAGCAGGCGGGCGCCGGCATCGCTGCGCCCGGTGCGCCGGCGCGTGGTGGCGGCTGAAACAGTGGTCATGCGTCGTTTTGTCCCCCAGTGAAACAGCCATAGCCCGCGCGGGCAGGCTTAGGCAAGACGCCTGGTCGAAGGGTCGGTTCCTTCGCTACCTTAGCATTAATTAAATGATTGACTAAATTTCTGCGCTGGCGATCATACCACCCGACACCGGCATCGGCCGGATGCATGTGGGAGGAACCGGTGAAAAACACCCTGACCTGCGGCGCGCTTGCCGCAACGCTCGCTTTTGCCGCCCCGCTGGCCACGCCGGCTCAGGCGCAGATGTCGAACAACGTCGTTCGCATCGTCGTCATGAACGACCAGTCGTCGGCCTATTCGGACACGTCGGGCAAAGGCTCGGTCGTCGCGGCCGAACTGGCCATTGCCGACAACGGCGGCAAGGCCGGCGGCGTGCCGGTCGAGATCATCACGATCGACCACCAGAACAAGGCAGATATCGGCGCGACCCAGGCCAAGAAGGCCATCGACGTCGATCATGCCGACGCCTTCTTCGACATGGCCAACTCGTCGGTGTCGCTCGCGGTGCAGCAGATCACCAAGGCGGCCGGCAAGGTCGCCGTGCATGTCGGTTCGGCCCATGTCGATCTCTACGGCAAGGAATGCTCGCCCACCGGCGCGCTGTGGCTCTATGACAGCTATTCGCTGGCCAAGGGCCTGGCCCGCGCCCTGTTCGACGATCAGCACAAGCGCTGGTTCCTGCTGGTCGCCGACTATGCCTTCGGCCATGCGATGCAGGCCGACATGACGAACGCCCTGCAGGCCCAGGGCGGCCAGGTCGTCGGCGCCGTGCGCCATCCGCTGTCGCTGGCCGACTTCTCGTCCTTCCTGCTGCAGTCGTCGGGCAGCAACGCCCAGGTGCTGGCCCTGCTGAACGCCGGCAACGACACGTCGAACGCGCTCAAGCAGGCCGGCGAATTCGGCCTGGTGTCCAAGGGCGTGACCATCGCGGCGCCGATCTTCACCATCGTCAACGTCAAGGCGATCGGGTCGGAACTGGCCCAGGGCACGCAGTTCCTGGGCGGTTACTACTGGGACGCCGATGACGCCAGCCGCGCCTTCTCCAAGCGGTACTCCGAAAAGATGAAGCGTCCGCCGACCCACGCCCAGGCCGCGGTCTATTCGGCCGTCAACCACTACATCAAGAGCATCAACGCGGCCGGCACCGACGACGGCGTCACCGTGATGAAGAAGATGAAGGAGTTGAAGGTCAACGACTTCATGACCAAGGATGCGACCCTGCGCGAAGACGGCCGTCTGATGCGCGACATGCTGCTGCTCGAGGTCAAGAAGCCCGGCGACGTCAAGTCGGAATGGGACCTGCTGACCGTGCGCGGCACCGCCAAGGCGGACGAAATCATCCGGCCGCTGTCGGAAGGCGGCTGCCCCCTGATCAAGTCCTGATGACGGAGGCGGCGGTCATGCTTCATCCTTCCTTCTATGCCCGCCGCCAGCCCGACAAGCCGGCCTATGTCATGGCCGGAAGCGGCGCGGTGCTCACCTATGGCGAGCTCGAGCGCCGCTCCAACCAGGGCGCGCATCTGTTCCGGTCGCTGGGCCTCAAGCCCGGCGACCACGTCGCCCTGCTGCTCGAAAACTCGCTGCGCTTCATGGAAGTCTGCTGGGCGGCGCAGCGTTCGGGGTTGTATTTCACTGCGATCTCGACCCATCTGACGGCGGCCGAGGTCGCCTATATCGTCGGCGATTGCGGCGCGAAGGTGTTCATCACCTCGGCGGCGGTGGCCGAGACGGCCGAGACCGTGGCGCCGCTGCTGAAGCCCGAGGTCGCCCGGTACATGGCCGGGGGTGCGACCGCCGGCTGGCAGTCGTGGGAGGACGCGATCGCCACCCAGCCCGGCGATCCGATCGCCGACGAGGTCGTCGGTTACGACATGCTCTATTCGTCCGGCACGACGGGGCGGCCCAAGGGCGTCAAGCCGGCCTTCGGCAACGAGAAACTCGGCTGGGTCAACCCGCTGATGCGCGTGCTGTGCCAGGACATGTGCGGCATGGACGAAACCGCGACCTATCTGTCGCCGGCGCCGCTCTATCATGCCGCGCCCTTGCGCTACAACATGATGACCGTCGTGTTCGGTGGCACATCCGTCATCATGGAGAAGTTCGACCCCGAAACCTTCCTGCGCCTGGTCGAACGGCATCGCGCCACCCATACCCAGCTGGTGCCGACGATGTTCGTCCGCATGCTGAAGCTGCCCGACGACGTGCGCCTGCGCTACGATGTTTCGTCGTTGCGCGCCGCCGTGCATGCCGCAGCGCCCTGTCCGGTCGACGTCAAGGAGCAGATGATCGCCTGGTGGGGCCCGATCTTCATCGAATACTATGCCGGGACCGAGGCGAACGGCGTGACCATCGCCAATACGGCGGAATGGGACAGCCATCGCGGCACCGTCGGCCGCGCGGTCGTCGGTACCATCCATATCGTCGACGACGACGGGCGGGACCTGCCGGCCGGCGAGATCGGCACGGTCTATTTCGCCGACGGTCCGAAGTTCTCGTACCACAACGATTCGGACAAGACGCGCGAAGCCTATAACGATCGCGGCTGGTCGACCCTGGGCGATGTCGGCCGGCTGGACGACGACGGCTATCTCTATCTCAGCGACCGCAAGGCCTACATGATCATTTCCGGGGGCGTGAACATCTACCCCCAGGAAGCCGAGAACGTCCTGATCAACCATCCTGCCGTGGCCGACGTCGCGGTGTTCGGCATCCCCGACAAGGAAATGGGCGAACAGGTCAAGGCCGTGGTCCAGCTGCAGGACCATGCCAAGGCCGGCCCCGAACTGGAAGCCGAGCTGATCGCCTATTGCCGCCAGTCGCTGTCCGGCGTCAAATGCCCGCGCAGCATCGATTTCCAGGAAACGCTGCCGCGTACCCCGACCGGCAAGCTGATGAAACGGCTGGTGCGCGACCGCTACTGGGCGTGAGACCCAAGGGAAGGAAACAAAAATGTTCCAGGACGGCCTGTTCAAGGGCAAGCGCATTCTGATCACCGGCGGCGGCACGGGCCTTGGCCGGGGCATGGCCGAACAATTCCTGAAACTCGGGGCCGAGGTCTTCATCTGCGGCCGGCGCAAGGGCGTCTGCGACGAAACCGCGGCCGAACTGATGGCCGCCCACGGCGGCAAGGTCACCGCCTATGGCGTCGACATCCGCGACCCCGGCTCGGTCGATGCGATGGTCGAGGATATCTTCAGCACCGGCCCCCTGACCGACCTGGTCAACAATGCCGCGGGCAATTTCATCTCGCGGTCCGAAGACCTGTCGCCGCGCGGTTTCGACGCCATCGCCAACATCGTCATGCACGGCACGTTCTACGTCACCCATGCGGTCGGCCGGCGCTGGATCGCCGCCGGCGTGCCGGGCAGCGTCGTCTCGATCGTCACCACCTGGGTGCGCAACGGCGGGCCGTTCGTCGTGCCCTCGGCGATGAGCAAATCGGCCGTGCATGCGATGACCATGTCGCTGGCCACCGAATGGGGCCGCTATGGCATCCGCCTCAACGCCATCGCCCCGGGCGAGATCCCGACCGAGGGGATGAGCAAGCGGCTGAACCCCGGCGAGCAGCCGGGCGAACGCACCGCGCGCGTCAACCCGATGGGCCGCATCGGCACCATCGAGGAATTGCAGAACCTGGCGACCTTCCTGCTGTCGGACGGCTGTCGCTGGCTGACCGGCGAGACCATCGCGCTGGACGGCGCCCAGGCCCTGTCCTCGGGCGGCAGCTTCTACGAACTGCGCGAATGGGACGATGCCCGCTGGCAGGAAGCCCGCGATTCGATCAAGGCCCAGAACGAGAAGGACCGCGCCCAGCGCGGCCGCGGTTGATGGCCGAACGGGTCGCCCTCGATATCCATGACGGCGTGGCCGAGGTCCGGCTGAACCGGGCCGACAAGATGAATGCGCTGGACCCGGCGATGTTCGACGGGTTGCTGGCCGCCATCGAGCGGCTGAAGGCCGATCGCACGGTCCGCGCCGTCGTGCTGCATGGCGACGGCCGGGCTTTCTGCGCCGGCCTCGACATGGCAAGCTTCGCCGCCATGAAGGGTGATGGCGGAATCCGCGGCCTGGCCCCGCGCACCCACGGCATCGCCAACCGTTTCCAGTACGTTGCCTGGGCGTGGCGCGAACTGCCTGTCCCTGTCATCGCGGCGGTGCATGGCGTAGCCTATGGCGGCGGCCTGCAACTGGCGTTGGGCGCCGACATGCGCTACGCGGCACCGGGAACGAAGCTGTCGGTCATGGAAATCAAGTGGGGCCTGGTGCCCGACATGGCCGGCACCCAGATATTGCGCCATCTGCTGCGCGACGACGTGATCCGCGACCTGACCTTCACCGGCCGGGTGGTCGAGGCCGACGAGGCACTGGCGCTGGGCCTGGTCACCCGGGTGGTCGACGATCCCCTGGCCGCGGCCCGCGCCGCAGCCGCCGAGATCGCGGGCAAAAGCCCGGATGCGATGCGGGCCGCCAAGCGGTTGCTGAACCTGGCATCCGTCACCGACCCCGCCGCCGGCCTGATGGCCGAATCGGTCGAACAGGACGTGCTGATCGGCAGCGCCAATCAGCTCGAGGCCGTGTCGGCCAATATGGAAAAGCGCAAGGCCGATTTCCTCGATCCGGCCTGATCGGCCGATCCGTCATCCCGGCGAAGGCCGGGATGACGGGAAGCTTGAACCTATCCCCTGATCTTTTCGCGCGCGACCTTGACGCCCGCGCGTTCGCGGTCCCAGGCGTCGTCGGTGATGCCGGCTGTGCGCAGCACATGCTTCTCGACCTTCTGGGTCGGCGTGCGCGGCAGGTTTTCCAGCACGCGGATATAGCGGGGCAGCATGAAATGCGCCAGGCGCGGCCGCAGGAAGTCGAGCAGCGCGGTCGGGTCGATCGTGGCGCCCGGAATGGGGGCGACGATCGCCAGTACGTCGTCCTCGGAGGTTTCGTTGGGCACGGCCACCACGGCGCATTCGCGGACGTCCGGATGGGCCAGGATCTCGACCTCGACCTCGAAGGACGAGATATTCTCGCCCCGGCGCCGGATTGCGTCCTTCATGCGATCGACGAAGAAGAAATTGCCGTCGGCGTCGCGGCGGAACGCATCGCCGGTATGGAACCAGCCGTTGCGCCAGGCGCGTGCGGTCGCCTCGGCATCCTTGAAATAGCCTGAGTTCAGCGCCCAGGGCGCATCGGTGCGCAGGATCAGTTCGCCGACGGTGCCGTCGGGCACGGGGCAATCGTTGTCGTCGACGATGCGGACCTCGAGGCCCGCGCGCGCCTTGCCGCAGGTGCCCAAGGCGGCCGGGTTGGGTTCGGACACGATCGGCACGTTGATCTCGGTCATGTTGAACAGCGTCCAGACCGTCATGCCGAACCGGTCGGCGAAGGCACGCCAGTCGTCGGCCAGCGGGATCATCATCACCTTCTTCAGCGTATGGTCGCGATCATCGGGTGCGGGCGGCCGCTTGGCGATGAACGAGGTCATCACGCCCAGCAGGATCAGGAAGGTCGCGCGCGTCGCGCGCACCGCCGGCCAGAACGATTCGGTCGAGAATTCGCCGGCAACCCCCACGGCGCCGCCACGGTTCAGCGAGGCGACGACCGGCAGGGTGCCGCCGACATGGAACAGCGGGCCGTACAGCAGGAAGCAGTCGGTTTCGTCCAGCATGTAGAAGCTGTTCGGCCCGCTCATGTCGTGCAGGTGGGCATAGGACGAAATGACGCCCTTGGACCGGCCCGTGGTGCCCGAGGTGTAGATGATCGACTGGACGTCCCAGGGTTCGATCGGTTTTACCAAAGCCGGCAGGGCGGCATCCGTGCCGTCCAGCACCGCGGCATCGTGCATGGTCAGGCCGGGCACCGGGTCGGCCGTGCCCCCGATGACGACACAGGCCCGCAATTCGGCCCGGTCGATATCGGCCAGACGCCCGACCAGGTCGGCCGAGGCGACGATCAGCCTGGATCCGGCATTGGCCACCACATGGGCCAGCAGGTTGCCGCGATAGGCGACGTTGACCGGCACATAGGTGGCGCCCAGCCAGTTGATGGCAAACCACACCCGGATCATCTCGACCCCGTTGGGCAGCCAGACGGTGACGGTGTCGCCCTGGCCCACGCCCAGCGCCGCCAGGTTCGCCGCGGTGCGTTCGACCCGGCGCCGGAATTCGCCGTAGGAAATCGCCGTGCCGTCGCCCTGGCGGATGAAATCGCGGTCCGGATGCTGGTCGGCGCGACGCTCCAGCACGTAACGCAGGACGCAGTCTTCACGGGCCGGCACGGTGGCAGCGGGGCGGGACATCGTTTCCTCCTGGCCGTCAGCTCGCGGCCTTCATCACACGCACTGCCGGAATTATATCAACATGTTGATCATTTGGAAGGGGGCGCGCGCTTCGAGGCGGCCTTTGGCTTGGGCGCCGGCTCGCGCAGCTTGATCGACCGCAACGAGCGCCCGACGCGGCCCAGGGTCTCGACGAAAGCGGCCTTTTCCTCAGGCGCAATGCCCTCGGTGCCCTGGCGGTAGAAACGCAGCGAATTCTCGAACAATTCGTCCCAGGCGCGCAGGCCGGCCTTGGTCAGGCGCACCATCTTGACCCGGCGATTGGTCGGGTTCTCGACGCGCTCGGCATATCCCTGCTTCTCCAGCCGCTTCAGCACGCCGTCCAGGTTCTGGCGGCTGACCACCAGGTATTCGACCAGGTCGGAAAACCCGATTCCGTCCACCGGTTCGCGCGACAGGGCGCCCAGCACGGCACCCTGGATGGCCGAGAAGTTCAGTTCGCGCTGGGCCTGGCGCTCGTAGATGTTCGATGCCTGAAACAGGCGGAAGAACAGCCGGTTATTCATCTCGTCGTCCGCATCCAGCACCGGCGGTGCCGCGGCCTTGGCGGTGTTGCTGCGCGTCATTCGCTTCCCATCTTCCTCTCTGCTTCATGTCAACATATTGACATGAATAATCGCTGCTTCTACGGTCATATCCAACAAGGAACGAAAACTTCGACCCGGCTCGGCGACCGCGGCGCGGCTGGGCGATCATCCCATAGGATGCGGGCTTGCCAATGATTTTCTCTAAGCTGTTGATTGCCAACCGTGGCGAAATTGCCATCCGGATCGCCCGCGCCGCGGCCGATCTGGGGATCGCCACCGTCGCCGTCCATGCCCGTGACGAGGCACGTTCGCTGCATGTGCGAACGGCCGACGAGGCCGTCGCCCTGGCGGGCGAGGGGCCGGCCGCCTATCTCGATATCGCAGGCCTGGTTGCCGCGGCGCGCGGGGCGGGCTGCGACGCTGTTCATCCCGGTTACGGCTTCCTCAGCGAAAGCGCCGAATTCGCCAGCGCGGTGCGCGCCGCCGGCATGACCTTCGTCGGTCCGCGCCCCGAACTGCTGGGGCTGTTCGGCGACAAGGCGCAGGCCCGCGCCCTGGCCGAACGTTGCGGCGTGCCGCTGATGGCCGGTACGGCGGGGCCCACGACGCTGGACCAGGTGCAGGCCTTCTTCGCCGGGCTTGAAACCGGCCAGGCCGCGATGATCAAGGCGATCGCCGGCGGCGGCGGGCGCGGCATGCGTGTGGTGCAGGACGCGGCCGAGATCCCGGCGGCGTTCGAACGCTGCCGGTCCGAGGCGCTGGGCGCCTTCGGCAACGGCGATCTCTACGTCGAACGCTACATGCCCGCCGCGCGGCATATCGAGATCCAGGTGGTCGGTGACGGCCGCGACGTGGTGACGCTGGGTGAACGTGAATGCACGATCCAGCGCCGCAACCAGAAGCTGGTCGAGATCGCGCCCAGCCCGACGCTGGACCCCGCGATGCGCACCCGCCTGGCGGATGCCGCGACCCAGATGGCCCGCCGCGTCGAATACGAGGGGCTGGGCACCTTCGAATTCCTGGTGTCGCGCGACGGCCGCGACTTCGCCTTCATCGAGGTCAATCCGCGGCTGCAGGTCGAGCACACCGTGACCGAGGCGGTGATGGGCATCGACCTGGTCCAGGCCCAGCTGCGCATTGCCGCCGGCGCCACGCTGGCCGATGTCGGGTTGGGCGGGGCGGTGCCGGTGGCGCGCGGCCATGCGATCCAGCTGCGCATCAACATGGAAACGGTGGCGGCCGACGGCACCACGCGGCCGTCGGGCGGCACGCTGACCGCCTTCGACAAGCCGTCGGGTCCGGGCATCCGCGTCGACAGCTTCGGCTATACCGGCTATGCCACCAGCCCGCGCTATGATTCGCTGCTGGCCAAGCTGATCGTGCATGCGCCCGACGGCAGCTATCTCGACGCCGTCAGGCGCACCGAACGGGCACTGCGCGAATTCCGCATCGACGGGCTGGCAACCAACATCCCGCTGTTGCAGGCGCTGCTGGCCGACGCCGATTTCCGGCGCAACGACATCCATACCCGTTTCCTCGACGAACGCATCGCCGGGCTGGTCGCGGCCGAGCCGGCGCGCGAAATGTTCTTCCGCGAGGCGCGCGCCCGGTCGGAAGATCCGCTGGGTGTGTTTGGCGGCGCCTCGACCCTGCGCACCGCGGCCGGGCCGGCGCCCGAAGGGGCCGAGGCGGTGGCCGCACCCCTGCAGGGCACCGTAATCGCCGTCGACGTCGCCGCGGGCGACGTGGTCAGCCGCGGCCAGCAGCTGATGGTGCTGGAAGCGATGAAGATGGAGCATCCGGTGCTGGCGCCGTTCGCCGGCCGGATCGCCCGGATCGATGCCGGCATCGGCGACACGGTGCTGGAGGACGGCGCGCTGGTCTGGCTCGACGTCGATGCCGCGGCGGCGGACGCAATCGAGGATGTGGCCGATATCGACCTCGATCTGATCCGGCCCGATCTGGCCGAGGTGCTGGACCGTCGTGCCGCCCTGCTGGATGCGCGCCGCCCCGACGCGGTGGCCCGCCGCCGCAAGACCGGCCAGCGCACAGCGCGCGAGAACATCGCCGATCTGTGCGACGACGGCAGCTTCGTCGAATTCGGCGGGCTGGCGCTGGCCGCCCAGCGCCGCCGCCGCAGCCTGGAAGACCTTCGGGCGATGAGCCCGGCCGACGGCATGATCACCGGCCTGGGCCGCGTCAACGGCGACAAGTTCGCCGACGATCAGGCGCGCTGCGCCGTCGCGTCCTACGACTACACGGTGTTTGCCGGCACGCAAGGGGTGATCAACCACCGCAAGACCGACCGGCTGCTGGCCATGGCCGACAAATGGGCGATGCCGCTGGTCTTGTTCGCCGAGGGTGGCGGCGGCCGGCCCGGCGACGAATGGCCGACACCCGCGGGCCTCGATACGACGACCTTCACCCGCATGGGTGCGCTGGCCGGGCTGGTGCCGACCGTCGGCGTCGTGTCGGGACGCTGCTTTGCCGGCAATGCCGCGCTGCTGGGCAGTTGCGACGTGATCATCGCGGCCAGGAACACCAATATCGGCATGGGCGGCCCGGCGATGATCGAGGGCGGGGGCCTGGGCGTCTTCCGGCCCGAGGAAATCGGCCCGATGGATATCCAGGTGCCGAACGGCGTGGTCGACGTGCTGGTCGCCGACGAGGCCGAGGGTGTCGCCGCGGCCAAGAAGTACCTGTCCTATTTCCAGGGCCGCCTGGCCGATTGGGATTGCGCCGACCAGCGCCGCCTGCGCCATGTGGTGCCGGAAAACCGCCTGCGGGCCTACGACATCCGCGAAGTGATCGAGGGCCTGGCCGATACCGGGTCGGTGCTGGAACTGCGTGCGGCCTTCGGCGTCGGCATGATCACCGCGCTGATCCGCATCGGCGGTCGCCCGATCGGGCTGATCGCCAATAACTCGCGCCATCTGGGCGGGGCGATCGATGCCGACGGCGCCGACAAGGCGGCGCGTTTCATCCGGCTGTGCGATGCCTTCGGCCTGCCGGTGCTGTCGCTGTGCGACACCCCCGGCATGATGGTCGGGCCTGAGGTCGAGAAGACCGCCCAGGTGCGCCATGTCAGCCGCATGTTCGTCGCCGCCGCCGGCGCCACCATCCCGTTCTTCACCGTGGTGCTGCGCAAGGGCTACGGCCTGGGGGCGCTGGCCATGGCGGCGGGGTCGACACATGCGTCGTTCATGACCTTGGCCTGGCCGACCGGCGAATTCGGCGCCATGGGCCTGGAAGGCGGCGTCAAGCTGGCCTATCGCAAGGAGATGGAAGCGATTGCCGACCCGGCCGAGCGCAAGGCATGGTTCGATGCCAAGGTCGCCCAGGCCTATGAGGAGAACAAGGCGCTGAGCGGGGCGAGTTTCCTCGAGATCGATGACGTGATCGATCCCGCCGAAACCCGCGACCGTATCCTGGCGGGTCTGCGATCCCTGCCGGCCCAGCGCGAGAGGGTGCGCAAGTCCGTCGACGTGTGGTGAGTGAGCTTTCCCTATAGGGAGGAAAAAAATGACCGACGCCTATCTGGCGAACGAGGACAGCTATCTGCGGCATGTCGCGGGCCTGGTGGAGGCGCGCTGGCCGGCCGGGGTGCCGACCGAACTGCGCTACCCGCTGGGGCGCAAGCCCCTGACCGAATACCTGCGCGACTGGGCCAGGCGCACGCCCGACAAGGCGGCGGTGCTGTTCTACGGCCGCGCGCTCAGCTGGGGCGAACTGGACCGGCTGTCCGACCGCTTCGCCGCGCTGTTGTCCCGGCTGGGCCTGGGCAAGGGGGACCGGGTCGCGGTGTTCCTGCCGAACTGCCCGCAGTTCTATGTCGCCTTCTTCGGCATCCTGAAGGCCGGCTGCGTCCATGTGCCGGTCAACCCGATGTTCACCGAGGGCGAGCTGGTCTACGAGCTGAACGACACCGGCGCGACCGTCATGGTCGCCCATGACCAGTTGCTGGCCGTCACGGCTGCGGCCCGGCCGCAGACCAGCCTGACCCACGTGTTCTCGACCTCGTTCCTGGATGCCCTGCCGGCCGAGCCGGTCGGCCCGATTCCGCCGGGACTGCTGGCTGAGCGCGCCACCGCCCCCGATGTCGTCGACCTGATGACCACGCTGGCCGCCGAGACCGGCCCGGTGCCCCAGGTCGAGGTCGGGCTGGAGGACATGGCCGCCCTGAACTACACCGGCGGCACGACCGGCATGCCCAAGGGCTGCATCCACAGCCAGGGCAACATGCTCTATACCGGCGCGGTCATGTCCTCGATCTCGGCCGATATCGGCACCGACGACGTGGTCTTGAATTTCTGGCCGATCTTCTGGGTGGCCGGGCAGGACGGCGGCATCCTGCTGCCGATCGTGACCGGCGCGACCTGCGTGTTGCTGGCGCGCTGGGACCCGGTGGCCTGGGCCGCCGCGGTCGAGCGCCACAAGGTCACCGTCGCGCTGATGCTGGTCGACAACGCCGTCCAGGTGATGGAGGACGAGCGCGTCAGGCAATACGACCTGCGATCGTTGCGCGAGGTGATGGTCGCGTCCTTCGTCAAGAAGCTGAACACGACCTTCCGCGACGGCTGGCGCGACCTGACCGGCTCGACGCTGCGCGAAGCCGCCTGGGGCATGACCGAGACGCATTCCTTCGACAGTTTCACCCGCGGCCACCAGGACGGCGATGCCGACCTGAAGGCGACGCAGGTGTTCTGCGGCCTGCCGGTGCCGGGCACGCAGTTCAAGATCCTCGAATTCGGCTCGGACAAGCTGATGCCGCTGGGCGTCGAGGGCGAATTGTGCGTGCGCACGCCGTCGCTGCTGAAGGGGTACTGGAATAAGCCCGAGGCCACCAGCGAGGCGATCGTCGGCGGCTGGCTGCGCACCGGCGATCTCGGCATGATCGGCGACGGCGGCACGGTCCATTTCCTGGGCCGGCGCAAGGAGATGCTGAAGGTCAAGGGGATGAGCGTCTTTCCCGCCGAGATCGAGGCGGTGCTGGGCCAGCATCCCGGCGTGACGGGATCGGGCGTCATCGGACGCGAGGATCCGGAGCGCGGCCAGGTGCCGGTCGCCTTCATCACCGTCCAGAACGGCGTGACGACGGACGAGTTGTCGGCCTTCTGCAAGCAGCGCCTGGCCGTCTACAAGATCCCCGAGATCCGCATCGCCGACGCCCTGCCGATGACCGCGACCGGCAAGGTCAAGAAGGAGGAGCTGAAGGCGCTGCTTTGAGGCGGTCGCTAGAGCATCATGCGTCCTCCTGGACGCAGATAAGATGCTCTAACTTGTTGAGATAGATCAAATTATCCACGTTCAGTCGATTCCGACTGAACGTGGTTTGATCTAGGCGCGCGCTGACTTGAAGCCACGGTAGTCCCATAAAAACCAATCGTCGCCCCGGCGAAGGCCGGGGCCCAGGGCAGGGAACGTCGCAAGCGGACCTGCGCTTACCTGGATCCCGGCCTGCGCCGGGATGACGGTGGTAACAAAAGAAAAGGGCCGGGTCCGCATCGCGAACCCGGCCCCTTTTTTTGGCTGGCGTCAGCCGGTTATTTCTTCAGCAGCGGGCATTCGCTCTGGTCGGCCGGCATGAAGGCTTCCTGGCCGGTGTACTTCTTCACCAGCTTCAGGATGTCGTCCTGGCCCTGCATGTCGCCGGGGGCCTTGGCCTCGGCGAAGTACAGGTCGCGCATCAGGCGGCCGTCGGCGCGGATCTTGGCGCCGGCGGTGAAGAAGTCCTCGACCGGGGTGTCCTTCATCTTGGCCAGCACGGCCTTGGTGTCGGTGGTGCCGGCGGCCTTGACGGCCTTCAGGTAATGCAGCACGGCCGAATAGATATTGGCCTGCGGATCGGTCGGCATGCGCTTGTAGGCCTTCTTGAACCGTTCGGTCCAGGCGCGCGACGCATCGCTTTCGTTCCAGTAGAAGCTTTGCACCAGCGGCATGCCCTGGGTGACCTTGTTGCCCATGGCATAGACGTCCTCGGTGGTCATCGAGAACGGTACGAAGCGCTGGCCGGCTTCGCGGATCTGGAATTCGCCGGCCTGCTTGGTGGCGTTGATCAGGTCGGCGCCGCCGCCGATCAGGCCGATCGACTTGGCCTTGGACCCCTGGGCCTGCAGCAGGAACGACGAGAAGTCGTTCGAACCCAGCGGGAACTTGACCGAACCCATGACCTTGCCGCCGGCAGCCTCGACCAGCTTGGCCGAATCCTTCTCGATCGAATGCCCGGCGGCATAGTCGACGGTCAGGAAGTACCAGGAATTGGCGTCCGGGGCCGAGGCGCCCTTGATGGTCAGGTTGGCGACGGCGTAGCCGTCATTGGCCCACTGCATGCCGTTGGCCGAGCAGAACTTGCCCGAGATGTCGCGGCTGGAAGCCATCGACACGACAAGGATCTTGTCCTTTTCCTCGGCCAGCTTCTGGACCGCGAGCGAGACGCCGGAATTGTAGATGTCGAAGATCGCGCCGACGCCCTCGGTGTCGAACCAGCGGCGGGCGATGCCGGCGCCGACGTCGGGCTTGTTCTGGTGATCGGCCGAGATGATCTCGATCGGCTTGCCCAGAAGGCTGCCGCCCATGTCCTCGATGGCCAGGCGCGCTGCCGCGACCGAGCCCGCACCGGTGATGCTGGAATAGGGGCCGGACTGATCGTTCATGATGCCGATCTTGACCTGGGCCCAGGCCGGGGCCGTGGCCAGGAGAACGGATGCAATAACCGGCACTGCCAGTTTCTTCATGGTTTTCCTCCCATTGCGCGAAAACATTGGATGAATGTTCCCATGCAGCCGATGAAGTGTCAACTTATTGATATGTCACGAACAAGAAAACGCCGCCGCAAGTGAATGCGGCGGCGCCAGTTGTTCCCGGGGAGGCAGCCGCCGGGAAATTCCGTCAGGTACGGCGCAGGCGCATGACCCGGTCGGCGATCTCGCCGACGATGCCCTTGCGGAAGGCCATGACGATGACGACGAAGACGATGCCCTGGACGACCAGGACCCATTCGCCCATCGATGCGAGATAGTTCTGCATGGCGACGATGATGGCCGCCCCGACGACGGGGCCCAGCACGGTGCCGATGCCGCCGACCAGGGTCATCAAGACGACTTCGCCCGACATCGCCCAGTGCACGTCGGTCAGCGACGCCAGCTGGAAGACGATGGCCTTGGTCGAACCGGCGAGGCCGGCCAGCGCCGCCGACAGCACGAAGGCGACCATCTTGTAGCGATCGACCTTGTAGCCGAGCGAGATGGCGCGGGGTTCGTTCTCGCGGATCGCCTTGAGCACCTGGCCGAACGGCGAATGGACGGTGCGGTAGAGGATGCCGAAGCCGATCAGGAAGATCGCCAGCACGACGTAATAGAAGACCAGGTCGTTCTGGATGTTGATGAACCCGAACAGCGGCCGGCGCGGGATGGCCTGGATGCCGTCCTCGCCGCCGGTGAAGGGCGCCTGCAGCGAGAAGAAGAACACCATCTGGGCCAGCGCCAGCGTGATCATCGCAAAATAGATGCCCTGGCGGCGGATGGCGATCAGGCCGAAGACGACGCCCAGCATGGCGGCGATGGCGGTGCCGGCGAGGATCCCGATCTCGGTCGGCCAGCCCCAGACCTTGACGGCGTGGCCGGTGACATAGGCCGCCATGCCGAAGAACGCGGCATGGCCGAACGACAGGAGGCCGACATAACCGATCAGCAGGTTGAAGGCGCAGGCGAACAGGGCGAAGCACAGCACCTTCATCAGGAACAGCGGATAGACCGCCATCGGTGCGACGAGCGCCAGGACGAGAAGGACGGCGACGGAGATTTGCGTCTTGTTCATCTTGCTGCCCCCGTCACTTGGTCTGGCCGAACAGGCCGGCGGGGCGGATCAGCAGCACGATCGCCATGATGATGAAGATCACCGTGTTCGACGCCTGGGGGTAGAACACCTTGGTCAGGCCCTCGATCAGCCCCAGCCCGAAGCCGGTGACGATCGAGCCCATGATCGAGCCCATGCCGCCGATGACCACGACGGCGAAGACGACGATGATCAGGCTGGATCCCATCAGCGGGCTGACGTTCTGGATCGGGGCGGCCAGCGCACCGGCCAGGCCGGCCAGGCCGACGCCGAAACCGTAGGTCAGCATGATCATGCGCGGCACGTTGATGCCGAAGGCGCGGACCAGCGTCGGGTTCTCGGTTGCCGCACGCAGATAGGCGCCCAGCTTGGTCTTCTCGATGACGAACCAGGTGGCCAGGCAGATCACCAGCGAGGCGACGACGACCCAGCCGCGATACCAGGGCAGGAACATGAAGCCGAGATTGGTGCCGCCGGGGATCGGGTTGTTGTAGGGCAGGCCGGACGACCCGAACTTGAAGCGGAACAGGCCTTCGATGATCAGCACCAGGCCGAAGGTCAGCAGCATGCCGTAGAGATGGTCGAGGTGATAGAGATGTCTGAGGAAGACCCGTTCGAGCAGGATGCCGAAGGCGCCGACCACGATCGGGGTCAGCAACAGCGACCACCAGTAGCCGATGCCGAACCAGTTCAGCGCCATCCAGGCGACGAAGGCGCCCATCATGTACTGGGCGCCATGCGTGAAGTTGATCACGTTGAGCATGCCGAAGATGACGGCAAGCCCAAGGCTGAGCATCGCGTAGAACGCGCCGTTGATCAGGCCGAGCAGCAATTGCGCAAACAGCGCCTGGCTCGGTATCCCGAAGATTTCAATCATTGCGACGACATCCCCCTACGCCTGCCGGCATCAATTCCCGCCGGTCCGTCGATCCCGCCGGGTCATCCGCGTTTGTGACTGAAGACGGTGTCGCGGGGCGCGCCGTGCGACGGCGCGCCCCGCGGTTCCGGATCAGCCCTTCTTGACCAGCGGGCAGCCGCCCTGGTCGAGGGGGCGGGCCGCCTTGTCGCCGGGGATGGTCGCCAGGATGTTGTAGTAATCCCAGGGACCCTTGGATTCCGCCGGCTTCTTGACCTGGACCAGGTAGAAGTCGCGCATCACGCGGCCGTCCTCGCGGATCTTCACGTCCTTCGACATGAAGTCGTTGACCGGCATTTCCTTCATCTTCTTGACGACGGTCTCGGCGTCGGTCGAATTCGCCGCCTGCATGGCCTTAAGGTAATGCATGACCGAGCCGTAGATGCCGGCCTGGACCATCGAGGGCATCTTGCCGCCGCCGGCCTTGGCCGACCACTTCTTGGACCATTCGCGGGTCTGGTCGTTCAGATCCCAGTAGAACGATTCGGTCGCGACCAGACCTTGCGCGGTGTTGAGCCCCAGCGCGTGGATGTCGGTGATGAACATCAGCAGGCCGGCCAGGCGCTGGCCGCCCGACACGATGCCGAATTCCGAGGCCTGCTTGATCGAGTTGATGGTGTCGCCACCGGCATTGGCCAGGCCGATGACCTTGGCCTTCGATGCCTGGGCCTGCAGCAGGTAGGACGAGAAGTCGTTGGTCGCCAGCGGCACCTTGACGCCGCCCAGCACCTTGCCGCCGCCCTGCTGGACGAAGGCGGTGGTGTCACGCTCCAGCGCATGGCCGAAGGCATAGTCGGCGGTCAGGAAGAACCAGGTGTCGCCGCCCTGTTCGACCAGGGTGCGACCGGTGCCGTAGCCCAGCGCGTAGGTGTCGTAGGTCCAGTGGATCGTGGTCGGCGAGCAGGCCTTGCCCGTCAGGTCGGACGAGGCCGGACCCGAGGCCAGGAAGACGCGCTTCTTCTCGCGGGCGATTTCGTTGACGGCCAGCGCGACCGACGAGGTCGGGACGTCGGCGATCGCCAGCACGCCGTCGCGGTCGAACCACTGGCGGACGACGTTCGAGCCGACATCGGGCTTGTTCTGGTGGTCGGCACCCAGAATCTCGATCGGGCGGCCCAGCACCTTGCCGCCGAAGTCTTCGGCCGCCATGCGCGCGGCCAACACGCCGCCCTGGCCCGAGACGTCGGCATAGACGCCGGTCATGTCGTTCATCACGCCGATCTTGATCGGCCCGGTATCCTGGGCCTGCGCCATGCCGGCAACGAGGGCAAGCGCCGCGGCGCCGAGTAGTCCGGTCTTCCAAGCCATTCGTTTTCTCCCTGTTGAACGCTTATCGGTCTTCCCCGGGGTCGTCAGACCCCGAGATAGTCGTGCAGCTTATCGGAATTGGCTTCGAGTTCGTGGCCATGGAAATGGTCGACGATGCGGCCGTCTTCCATGACGTAATGGCGGTCGGCCACGAGGGCTGCGAAGCGGAAGTTCTGTTCGACCAGCAGGATGGTGAAGCCGCGCTGCTTCAGCAGCTTGATGACTTCGCCGATGCGCTGGACGATGACGGGGGCCAGCCCCTCGG
>Ga0206117_100314_pt1 | contig 61472 bp, 57 predicted proteins | sample 3A5Ametagenome_FD_177997 | JGI IMG/M metagenome (GOLD analysis project Ga0206117, IMG submission 177997) | Enriched microbial communities from leaf-cutter ant dump, University of Wisconsin, Madison, United States - 3A5A | ecosystem: Environmental > Terrestrial > Nest > Insects nest > Nest dump... | reverse complement strand
CATAGGGGTAAATATCGTGAACTCTAACCTTGGTAATTTCAACAGGTTTGAACGCACCCATCTTGACTCACTAAAAAACATCCGCTATCGTCCAAAATTCAAACTAGACTACCTAGCGAACAGTGGTGGTATTGGTGTAAGCACTAGCCGTTTTGGCACAGGTATGCAAGGTGGTATCATGGGAATGTTCAGTGATATTGTAGGGCAAAACCAGATTGTGGCCAATTTAGCCATCAATGGGGAAATTCAAGATTTCGGAGGAATGGCTGCCTATATTAATCAAGCTAGCCGTATCAACTGGGGAGGTGCAGTTTCCCATATTCCTTACATCACTGGTTTCTTTACTAGAGACATTACCAGAGAAAGTCCAACCGCTACCCCATATTTAGTGGAGAGAACTAATATTTTAAGAACCTTTGAAGACCAGCTTCAACTTTTCGGAGCCTATCCTTTTAACAAAGTTCACAGATTTGAATTGGGAGGAGCAGTCTCTAGATATAGCTACAGAGTAGACCGTTTCAACAATTATTACCAATTGAGCGACGATGAGAAGCAAATTTTGGGTTACGCTGGCTCTGACAGGGAAAAGCTAGGTAAAGATGAAATCACAAGTTATTTAGGTACGCCGCTAAAATCATTCAGTATATTTCAAACCAATGCTTATTTTGTAGGTGACAACTCTATTTTTGGAGTTGCCGCTCCATTAGACGGTTTTAGATATAGAGTGGGTGCAGAAAAATATTTTGGTGATTATAACTTCGTTGCCGTAACCGCAGATTTAAGGAAGTACTTCAGATTTAAGCCAGTTACCCTTGCGGTACGTGGCTATACCTATATGCGTCTCGGCAGAGATGGCGAAAACCTATATCCATTATATGCAGGCTACAATTATCTAATTAGAGGTTATGAACCTAACTCATTCTACAACAATCAAAACCTAAACAGCAGTAATTTCGATATCAACCAGCTTTCAGGAAGTAAGTTAGCAATATTTAATTTTGAATTGAGATTACCTTTTACAGGTCCAAAAAAACTGGCGCAAATTCCTTCTGGATTCTTATTTACCGACCTAAATCTCTTCTTTGATGCAGGTGTAGCTTGGACAGAGGATTCAAAAGTGGTATTCAAAAGCCAGCCTAGCAATGTACTATTGCCTGATGGACAACCTTACGAACGTGTTCCTGCTTTAAGTGCTGGTATATCAGTAAGAGTTAATGTATTGGGCGCAATGATATTGGAACCTTATTATGCTTTCCCTTTTACTCGTAAAGATGTAAAAGGCGGAGTATTTGGTTTAACCTTTGCTCCAGGCTGGTAAGTCAAGCAGAAAATAAAACAGATAAAAAAGGAGTCCCGAACGTTCGGGACTCCTTTTTTTATACTGTAAAAGGCAATAACGACTGGTTATTAATTTTCTGGTGCATATACATATTTTCAAAATCCAAGCCAGCAGTTAAATCAATCCAATCCGGATTACATGAACGTACCAGCCTTTCCTTTTGGGCTCTTGTAAACCTGCTCACCATCTTAAATCTATTTAAAGCCTGCTCTTCCGTTCTAAATTCTTCAAAATACACCAAACGGGTAAGTTGCTGCGCACTATCAAAGAAGAGATTGGGCATTTTCTTGTAAAAATCAAGAGTCTTCATCAAATCGGCACTCATACCTACATGTAAAGTGGTTCTGTTTCTGTCGGTAACGATATAAACGATCTTTTTCATAATTGCTACAGCTATGGGTTAAAAACTAATTATATTAGATAAAATTTGGCGTTACAAATTATAATTACTAATTTTATTGGCACAATAATACTAACAATTTTAGTAAAAACAAATTTATTTTAAATTATTTTTATATGTCTAACATTTCAGCTAACCTTAAATACCTAAGAAAGAAAAACGGCTTAACACAGCAACAATTTGCTGATAACATGGAAATTAAGCGATCTTTAATAGGAGCTTACGAAGAAGACAGGGCCGAGCCAAAATATGATTTACTAAAAAAAATAGCAGAATATTTCGAATTAACGATTGATGAGTTCATCAATGAAAAAATAAATGACAACTGGAAGCCCAAGCCAAAAAGCCAAGGTTCCAACTTAAGAGTATTAAGTATTTCAGTAGATAAAGACGATAATGAAAACATCGAGTTGGTTCCCGTTAAAGCTAGCGCTGGTTATTTGAACGGTTTCTCCGACCCGCAGTATATTCAAGAACTACCAAGATTTCAGCTTCCAATTCCTTCACTTAAACAAGGCACCTACAGAGCCTTTGAAATCAAAGGCGATTCGATGCTCCCTATACAATCGGGCAGTATCATTATCGGTGAATACCTAGAAAATTGGAACGACATCAAAATTGGCGATACTTACGTCATCATCAGTAAAAATGAAGGGGTAGTTTACAAACGCGCTGGAAACAAATTTAAAGAAGACAGAGAACTGAAATTAATCTCAGACAACAAGGTGTACGACCCTTATGCCATTCCCGCAGAAGATATTCTAGAAATTTGGAAAGCAAAAGCATATTTCTCTACTGCCCTACCTGATCCAACACCAGAACCAACTATCGAAACATTATCGACGATGATGGCTCAAATGCAGAAATCAATCTCTCAATTAAATAAGAATTAACATTTTTTAACAGGCGGCTATTTAAACCAATAGCCGCCTGTTGCATCTCAATAGTAAATGAAACTTAATTAAAATTGAGATGAGAAAATTATTGTATACGGTAGCATTTGTGGCACTAGGTTTTGCTACAAGCTACGCACAAAGACCAGCAAAGAGCAGAGGCACTGCTGAAGAAAGAGCAGAAAAAGCAGCTACTGCAATGCAGCAAAAGCTAAGTTTGAATGATGAACAGAAATCTAAAATCAAACAAATAGAACTGGACAGATTTAAACAACATGATGCTTTACGCCAAAAAGATGAAGCCGCTACGAAAGCCAAATTCGAAAAAAGAAAAGCGGAGATGAAAGCACATCAGGATAAAATTGATGCAGTACTAACTCCAGAGCAAAAAACAAAATTAGCCGCTTCAAGAGAAGAAATGAAAGGCAAAATGAAAGAACGCTTTAAAGAAAGAAAAGGCAGACCTCAAAAAGCCCCAAAAACAGAAGAAGGCCAATAAACAACTTATGGGCCATTCATATCGTTTCGACTGAAGCGTAGTTTCTAAAATGCTAAAAAAATCTAATGAAGTTAGTACAGCTTTTAGATCTCTCTTCCAAAAGTCGTTCGAAATGACGCATAGATTAAGGATTAAGCAAAACCTTCGTCACATTAAGCTTGTACTTTGTCACATTGAGCTTGTCGAAATGCATGCACAAAGCTTTGGACAAGGTCAGCTTGACATCATTCAACAAAAACACATCCCGTACGATTATGTACGGGATGTGCTGTTTATAAACTATTTCAAATATCCACCCTTACTTAAAACCTCGGCCCAAACTTGGTAACCTGCAGGAATTAAATGTAAACCGTCCTTAGTCAATTCAGCTTTTAATTTTTTCTGCTCATCTAAAAAGTGAGGATAAAGATCAATAATGGTAACATTTTTCGCCGCCAATTTCCTTATTTCATCATTCAGGTAAAGAATATGATCATCTTTACCATAATGGTTCTTGAATTTCTCAAAAGAAGCATTTACAGGCAACATCGTATAAAAATAAATCTGCGTTTTCTTTGAGCCTTCTCTAATACGCTTTATCATTTTCTTATAGTTCCCTAAGATTAAACTATCAGGTATATTTCTTGAAATATCGTTAATCCCAATCAAGATAAACACCTTTGCAGGCTTTCTATCGATCACTTCTTGTAAGCGCTCCAATACCCCAAAAGTAATATCTCCTGATATCCCCCTGTTTTTAGCTTGAGGCAAATTAAGCAACTTGCTCCAATCAGTTCCAGCAGTAATACTGTTTCCTAAAAAGATATAATCCTTTTTAGTAATGGGATCCTCGTTAAACTTCTGCACCAATTCCTTGTACTTTCCTGGCCGGTAAGTGGTATCATAAGGAAGCGTTTGGGCATTTAAATCACCAAACCACAGTAAAGCACCTAAAGCAAAAAGGACGAAAATTCTATTCTTTATAAGCATAAACATCTTTGATTAATGAGATAAAGGTGTAAGATTAGCTAAATTCTTCTTCTCTCTATTCCAAGTGAATGCCGTAAAGAAGATCGCTAAAACGCTAGAAATTGCAATGGTAATAAAGCAAGCATCCCATCCATAACTATCCACCAAACCACCCAAGGCCGCGTTCGCCAACAAATCTCCAATAAAATAACCAAACAAACCCGTTAAACCAGCCGCAGTACCTGCTGCTTTTTTTGGAACTAAATCTATCGCCTGTACCCCAATAAGCATTACTGGTCCATAAATAAAGAAACCAATTGCCCAAAGAGAAAGATTTTGCAACAAATGATGATTTGAAGTTTTCCAATAAACAATTACTGCCAGCAAGGTAAAAAACATATAAATGATGGTTACTGGAGCTCTTCTTCCTTTAAACAATTTATCACTTATAACGCCACAAAGCAAAGTACCCGGAATTGCAGCAAGTTCATAGCCTCCAGAGGCCCAAGCCGCTTCCGCTTGCGTATAGTTCTTCGCCTCCTGTAAAAAAGTTGGCGCCCAATTGATAATTCCGTTCCTTACTAAATAAACAAAGGCATTAGCAATAGCAATAAACCAAAGCAAACGGTTATTGAATACATATTTAAAGAAAATTTCCTTTGCAGAAAACTCTTTTTCCTGCGTCTTGGCATCATAACTTTTAGGATAATCGTTATTGTATTCTTCTATAGCCGGCAACCCAACAGATTGCGGAGTATCTCTAACGAATAAAAAAGCAACGAAAGCGAATGTTATGGCAACCAATCCTGGAAAATAAAGTTTGGCATGCCAATCGGCGAATAACTCAAAAGCTAAAACGGTCAATGGTCCCACTAAAAAACCTCCCACGTTATGGGCTAAATTCCAAATGGACATGGCAGTGCCTCTCTCCCTAACGGAATACCAATGCGCTACTACCCTTCCACATGGCGGCCAGCCCATTCCTTGCACCCATCCATTAATGAAAAGCAACCCAAACATGAGCGCTATAGAAGATGTTGCAAAAGGTACAAGCCCCATAAAAATCATGGTAAAGGCCGACAAGACCAATCCAATGGATAGAAAATACCGAGCATCACTTCTATCAGAAATATTGCCCATTAAAAACTTACTGAAACCGTAAGCAATTGACAGTGCAGAAAAAGCAAAACCCAGCTCTTTTTTACTGAAACCTCCATTCTCCTCCAACTGAAGATCTGGAATGGCAAAAGAAAAGTTTTTTCGCACAAAATAATAAGCGGCATACCCCACGAAAATGCCAATAAAAACCTTTATCCTTTCTCTACTATATATCGACTTTACTTCATTATCTGGCAATAATGGTTGATGCGCCGCTGGTTTTGGAAATATTCTAAATCCCATATTTGTTGGTTAGTTGTTAATTTGGTTAGCAGAGAGCGTCAATTTAGAAATTATAACAAATTAGTATAGTCTGTAATCACACCATCAACACCTAAGGCTTTTAGTTGAGCAATCTCTTCAGCGGTGTTAACTGTCCAAGGAATCACCTTCACGCCCTCAGCATGTGCACTTTTTACAAATTCGGCATCTACCATTTTGTAATAAGGGCTTACAATAAAAGGCTTGAAACCCAACTCTGCAATATTCTCCGCATAAGTTTTCTTATTGGCTACGAGGTAAGAAGTTTTGATGTGTGGATATTCTTTATTCAGGATCTGGATAGTACGCATATCAAACGACTGGATAACCACATACTGCTCTATTTTTTTCGATTTGATGACATCCATCAATAATTTCACAAAAACAGCTGGCTCTGGATTGGTTACGCCATCACCTTTAGCACTACATTTTGTTTCAATATTATAGAAATATTGCTTTTTACCTTTGGCCTTAATCTCATGCTGAACGCTATCAATCAAATCTGCTAAAAGAGGAAGATGAGTCTTAACCTTCTTTTGTTGAGGAAAATCCTTATGGAATTTAGTTCCAATATCAAAGGTTTTCAATTGGTTGTAATCCATTTGAAAAACATTATATTTTTTTGCGTCAGCAGCTGGAATCTCTTTCCCATCTGGCGTAAGCATAAAACCTGGACTTAAATAATCATCATGGGTTACTACCACTTTACCATCCTTGGTGATATGGGTATCCATTTCTAAGGTGGTTACCGCCGGATAACTCATGGCATCTTTCATGGCCAATATTGTATTTTCTGGCACTAAGCCCCTTCCCCCGCGGTGGGCCTCGGCACTAAAACTATGAAAATCCATTTTTTTAGCATTTGGTGTTTTTTGTGCGTAACAAGCGCTAAAGGCTGTAAATAAAACGCCTAAAGGAAAAACAATTTTATTCATCGGAATAAGTTTTTATTTTGAGGTTTAAGATAACTTTTTTTCTGCGGTAAACTGTTCGCCAAAACGGTCTGTCGCTACAATTTTTACGGTTTTCACTGAAGAGCTGCAATGTGTCATAAACAGATGCTCAGTTCTGGTTGGCTCGGCAAAAGGCCTACTAGCGGGCAACTTATCGCCTAAATACAACCTTACAGCCTCCGGATCAAAACCTTTCATCATTTCCATTGGTGTTAATACTCCATCTAAAAAGCATTCTACTTTCCATTCAGGATCATGGTTCCACACATTAGCAATGATACGGTTGTTACCCGTTAAACGTTCCACATCAATACTTACTTGGTACTTTCTATCCAAGCCAGTTCCTTTATAATACCATTTTAACTGTTTACCAGTCACTTCGTAAACACCATAGCCCCTAGGAGCTCCGTCACTACAAATTGGTCCTGTCCACCAAGCACCACAAACCGCACCATGATTATGTTCAAATACACCATCACGAATCACATTGCGATTATAGTGCGTATGGCCAGACATTACATGCACATTGGTAAAAGTGGTAAGGATCTTATAAAACGCTTCGTTATTCTTTACACTGTTATGAACTGGAATATGTGTATTAATGATTACTAAATTATCCTTAGGAACATACTGCAGATCTTTCTCCATCCAAGCCAATTGTTCTTCAGTAATATAACCATCATATTTTCTGTCTTCACCCAAATACCTCACATCATCCAGTACAATATAATGGGCTTTTCCTCTATTGAAAGAGTAATAAGTTGGGCCGTAATATTTTTTAAAGGTCCTGTCGGAAGTTTCATCTCCACCTAATCGATAATCCATATCATGATTCCCTAAACATTGGAAGAATGGAATACCCATCTGCTCCACCGCTTTGTTGTAATCATCAAACAAAGGAAGATTATCCCAAACCAAATCGCCCACACCTATACCATGAACCAGTTCTTTAGCACCAATTTCTTTCAACAAACGCTTAACATCTGGCACGGAAGTTTCCATCATCTGAGCAACGTCTTTCTTGTTCTTAACTTGCGGATCGGCCCAAATGATAAAATGATGTTTATCATCGCTTTGTTTAAGCTTGGTTAATTTAAAGTTGATTTCATTACGAGCACCTAAATTTTCATATTGCCTATTAACACTGCCTACATCCGTTTTAAAATCATAACCAGAAGGTGTACTCAGAAATAGAAACTCTGATTTATCATTAAGCTGAATGGTATATTGACCATTAGCATTGGTCTTTACCACCTCAAACCCGTCAGACAACACTGCATCTGCTATCGGATTTTTTCCATTCGTTACCGTCCCACTGATACGACCAGCATGCTTAAGATTACTGAAAGCTTCAGATTTTAAGCTTACTACCATTCCCGTAGCCAACAATCCAAATCGCTCCAAGAAAATTCTACGATTCATTAATATTGAGTTTAGTTATATTTTAAAATAAAATTGAAAAAACAAGAGAAGGCACCTCTCTTGTTCATTATTAAATATGGCTTATTGAAGACCTAATTTTGAAATACAATGAAGTCATCAATGCTTAATCTGCCATCCCTTACTCCAGATTCTTTCTTTGCTGCCTCAATGCTTAATTTATTAACCCTAAAGCGTACCGGCTCTTTAATATCCATAGCAAACTCTGCAGTTTTTTGTTTAGCACTTGCATCTACAATATCATTCCCTATTTGCTTCCAGCTTTTCCCTTTATCGGTAGAGTATTCTAGCTTAATTGCGCTAGGAGTATCTTTATAGTAAACACCATAAACAAAAGTTACTTTAGAAGCTCCGTTCGGCAAATCAAAATTCATTTGCAAATAACCCGAGTTCTCTTTATTTTGATGCATACGCACCGATTGCTTCCCGTTAAAACGATCTCTGTTTTCTACGGCAGCCAAAATAGCCTGATCTAAAGTCCAACTTCCGGTTTTTAATTCTAACTCTGCTTTTTTGTACTTAGCCTTGGCCGAAGTATCCGGCATCTCAAAATCCTCAGGAAATTTATCGTAAATCCTTCCTTTTTGGGCAAAAGCAGTAGCTGAAACCATCAGAGCTACAATGGCAAAAAATAGTTTTTTCATAACTTGTTTAAATCTTGTATTTATTAAGTATTTATCAAAAAAAAGAGAAACCTGTCTTTATTTAAATCAAAACACCCAATGCATGAAAACCATCCTAATTGTCGCATGCATTGGGTGTTAATTTATTTTACCAATCTTCTGTATAGCATTCTATATAGAGTTCATTATTGTTATTATCCGGAATATAGAACGTTCTAGGACTTCCGTTATAATTGATAATATCGTAAACTCTAGAAGAAGCATTCCAAACATCAAAAGCATACACTACAGGAGAAGCGGTAGTAATAGTTACTGACACAGAATGTATTGGTCCTTCATCGAAATAAAAATAATTTGAACCATTATGAGGTATATCGTTAATAGTCAACGTAAGCGGATTATTTGACGAATCAAGACCAGAAATAGTCACCGAAACAAAATTAACACGAGTGTGGTTGATTACCTCAAAACCAAAATTGTTCTTTTTCTTGTACGAAGTTTTGGAGTGTGGTTCCTTGGATTTAACAGTATTGGCAAAAGTATGGGTACTGAACAATACCATTGCACATACACAGAACATTTTAATCAATTGATTTTTCATAATTTTTTAGCTTATATGAATAAAATAAGGATGGTTCTGGTAAAGGCAGGATGTAAAATTGCAGTTAACCATTGAGCTTCAAATTGGGATACAACACCCAACGGTTAACTGCATTAGCAATTTATGCCAGCAAAATGCTGCATTTATTAATTGATTTTAGTGGATTTATCATTTTCAATATCCGCCAAAGTTGATGTCTTACTTAAATCAACCAACGTTTGAGACCTGGCTTGCACCCACTTGTTCAATTTTGTATCGAAAGCGCCACCAAGAATATAAAAATCACCAGCATTAGTCGCAGCCCCAGGTGCATAAGTAAATGCAAACCTATTTGTTCCGGCTAAGAAATAAGGTTGTTGATTTCCTGTTATCGGATCAATCACATCATAAACATCAGTATTTCCAATTCTATAGCCAACACCATAGGTTGGCGCTTGACCAACTTGATACAAACTACCACCAGTATGCACCCAAACTACATCAATTGGAATAGTAGTGTTATTTACCTGCAAACCTCTAAAGGCCGCAATCCCAAATGCATTTCCGCTATTCGCTAATAAATTTGTAGTCCTTGTGCCTCTTGGCCCACCAGTATAAAACACTGGGCTTTCGTTGCTGTTGTAAGCAAAAGCCTTTATCCATTTAGATGAACTAATAGAAGTAGAACCAGACGCATTGATGGTTCTGCCAGTTCCTCCAACATAGAAAAACTCACCCTTACTTACTGTACCCGAATTCAGTTCAAACTTATAAGTTCTTAAATCTCCTGTTGCCCATCCTTGAGCAGGAAAGCCAGTTGGTGTTGATGTTCCTGCATTATTACAGGTGATTACCGAAAAAGGAGTTGTAGCGAAATTAATATCCTTAACAGCCCTAAACTGAATATACTCGTAGTTGGCATCGGTACCTTCTGGGTCATTCACAAAACCTGTAATCACAAATTCTGGCACATCTACCGTCGAACTCAACGTCACAATATCATTCGCTGTTCTGATACGATGCTGAGGTGTTGAAACACCATTATTCACCACATTAAATACGATGCCAGTATAATTTCCTGAATACGGAGGAATAGTGTTGGCAAATGTTGCACTAGCTTGCGTACGCAACAAAATATCTGATGTACCATCGTTAAGCACCTTGTCTCCAGCCAATACATCCGTAGGATTAAGCGTTGGATTGTATGTAGCCTTTACAATGGTAAGAAGCGTGCATTCAAACACCTCCGGTGTGGCGGCAATTTGGTTCGCAAAGCCCCTGTTAGCCCTCAACGGTATGTTAGAGGCTACTTTTGTAACAGCTGTTCCACTTACTCCAGTAATCTGCAATATCCCATCAACTCTTTTTAATACTCCCCCATCCAACTTAACATGCACAGAATCTCCAGGAACATATTTTGCAGCATCAGCACCAATATTGATTGCCATCCCCCTAAGAGAGTCAATTCCATTACCTACCCTTCTCGTATTTTGAATAACAAGCAAGCCAGATGGCAAGTTGTTTCCCGAATGATCAGAAATCACTTGTCCTCTAACAAAGTTTGCACCTCTCATCAAATCACTATTCAAAGCAACATCGCCACCTTTATACAATTTACGCAAATCAAAATTTGAGATAAAAGGACTGGCAACACTCTTGATGTAATCGCTATCTCTTTTACAAGCAGATAGCACGGCCACCAAAGCAACCGTCATGACTATATAATTAAATATCTTTTTCATCACCTTCTTTATTGTTGTATGATTAAGGCTTTTGCCACCAAACTAATGTGTTTATGTTATCTGGACCTTGAGCCGCAACTGCATTTTTATAGCTGGTCGGATTTGTTGACTGCACCACAATTGGATAGTTAAGTCGAACTGGCATTCTACCGCCATTAGCCAAACCTGGACCTTTTGGCAAAATAGGATGCCCTGTACGTCTAAACTCGTACCATTGCTGCATATCTACTAAAAACATAGAAAAGTATTTTTGGATATGAATCATCTCCAATTGACTATTGCTATTAGGAGTCAAATCGTCCAACGGCTGCGTATTGTCCCACAACAAATCTGCTTCCGTGATATATTTTATAAAATCAGCATCAGTTGGACTGGTAATATAAGTAGGCATCCAATAGTTAATAGCATCTACCATTCCTTTGTAGTAGTAGTTCTCCACTGGTCCATTAATCCAGCCTCTTGCTGCTGCCTCGGCTTTAATAAAACTTACTTCAGCACAATTCATCATGATACCAGTATACGGGTCTGTCTGCAATGTTGTTGGATTATTTGTCTGCGCATCCGAATAGAAATATGCTTGTTTAACCACGCCTGTACCTGCCGCATAACCACTAGAAACCCCCACTAAACCATTCGGTCCTTGGGCAATACCAAAACGCGGCACACCATTTTTACCTAAAGTAGATTTAACCCTTGGATCGTTCCAGCTTACCAACCTATTTAAGAAAAAATCGGTAAGCGCTGGCCCTCTAAAATCAACCGCTCTCACGTTAACCATAAATGGAGAAGAAAAAACTGCCGATGAGCTATTTGTTCCATTCCAAAGGATTTTAGCAGTATGTGTATTGTTCTCCATTACTGGATAATTAGCCGGATTGATATCTACCATTTCCTTAATCTTCGCAATTGCAGAAGCTGCCACTTCAGCTTTACCAGAAACCCTAAGCAACAACCTAAGGTATAACGAGTTTCCAAACCTTCTCCATTTCGAGATATCCCCTTGAAAAACCGGATCGCTAGTTTCTACTATTCCCGTTCCCTCTTTCAAAAGATTATTAGCTTCTTCCAGTTTTTTAAACATATCCGCATAGATATCTTTTTGCTTGTCAAAAACTGGCTCTAAAACTCCTTCCTTACCCATGTTAGCTTGAGAATAAGGAACATCTCCATACATATCCGTAAGTAAAGAATATACCCATGTTTGAGTCACTAGTGATATTCCTTGATAAGATTTGTTAACACTTCCAGGCTGACTGGCGATAGTGTACATATCTCTAAGATCAGTGATATTAGTGTACCAGTTATTCCAAGTATAATCAGACAGGTTATTTCTAATATCATAACGAAACACCCTTCCTTCACCATCATTAATATCCACCGTTACCTGCATCAGTTCATTAGTAAAGTTTCGGTTCCTCACCATATTAGTGCTTAACACGTTTACTAGTGCAGGGGCAAGTAATTGATTAGCCAAAACCTTACTCTTCCCAATGGGATCTGTGTTCACTTCTTTAAAATCCTTCGTACAAGAAAAGTTCGAAAGACCCAAAGAGGCTAAAAGTATATATACTAAAGTATTTTTATTCTTTTTCATAATCTTCATAAATTAAAGGCCTACCACTAAACGTGCTCCAATTGTCCTAGTTGATGGCAATTGTCCAGTTTCAAATCCTTGAACGATATCTGATCCAGCCAACGTTCCAAACTCAGGATCGAATGCTGGCCAAGGAGACCAAACGAATAGGTTACGTCCGTAAACACCTAAAGTCACTTTGCTAAAACCTATTCTTTTTAAGAATTTCTTGTTGAATGCATAAGTTAAGTTAGCCTCCCTAAGCTTCAGATAATCTGTTCTGAAAATACTTCCTTCCGCTTGGTCAGATCCATATAATGAAGTATAGTAATTTTCAAAGTTAGTAGCCGTAACATCGTTTGGACGATAAGACCCATCAGGATTTTGAACCACACCCTGTCCAATTACTCCGTTATACCTACCTGGAAGTGTGATTTTCAATTTACCTAATGCCGCCATTCTTGAAAAAGTAAGCGAGTGACCTACAGCCCCCAATTGCGCATCAAACAAAACGTTCATGCTCACTTGCTTGTAAGTGATACCCGTTCCAAAACTAAATCTGAACTGAGGCAATGTATTACCTAAATAAAAAAGCTCTGTAGGGCTAGTCAATGCATTTCCAGTAACAGGATCAAATACAATCTGTCCATCAGGAGAACGCAAAAACCCTCTTCCGTACAAATCACCCATGCTACCACCAACATTGGCCACAACTTGTCCACCTCCCAATGCTCCTGTACGCAATACCAAAGAACTATCAGAAAGCTCTTTAATTTTATTTCTGTTTGCTGTAAACGTACCATTCAAAGTCCATTTAAAGGAACGAGTTTGAATAGGAGTACCATTAAGCGCTATCTCAATACCTTTATTATCTACCCTACCCACGTTTACTACCTGTACATTATAACCAGTAGATTTATCTAAAATTCTATCTAGAATTTGATTTTTAGTATTACCTGAATAAACCGCTAAGTCTAAATTTAAACGATTGTTAAATAATTTTAAATCCAAGCCTAACTCAATGGTCGTAGTGATCAAAGGCTTAAGATTGGCATTAGGCAATATCTTAGGATTAGTCATTGCACTATCCGGATAAATACCATCAGCAGCATTCAAATAAGTATATTGCGTTCTGTAAGGAATTTTACTACCACTTCCAACTTGTGCAATGGAAGCTCTAAACTTAGCGAAACTGATTGTTTTCGGTAATTTCCAGTAGTCCGAAGCAATAAAAGACAAACTAGCAGAAGGATAGAAAAAACCTACGTTATCAGTTCTAGTTAAAGTTGCCAAAGTACTGTTCCAATCTTGACGAGCGGTCAAATCCAAGAATAAGTAATTTTTATAGCTAAACGACATTGCTCCATAGAAACTGTTAATTCTATATCTAGCAGTATCTGGAACAAAAACTAATGGGTTTTCATTATTATCCAATCTATATATATTTGGTATCACAAGTCCATCAGCTCTTTTCTCTAACCTATTATAGTGGTTACGCATTTGGCTACCACCAGCATTAGCCGTCATATGAAAATCTTTAGTGATTTTTTTGTCGTATTTCAACATGAAATCAGCATTAATCTCGTACGAACGGATATCGGCAATACGATAAGAACCATGAGCAAATTTATTCCCCGAAGCATCCCAAGGACGTTGAGTTTCGCGAACGTCATTGTTCAAATCCACAGATGCACGAACCATTAAACTTAGCTCTTTTGTAAACCTGTAATTTGCTTGGATATTACCCAACCAACCATTACGTCTTTGAGCATTGATATATTGCTCCGAAATAGCGTAAGGGCTTTCAGGATTAGTTGTAGTAATATTTACCAGTTGTTCGTATTGTTTACCAGGCGACCAGTAGTCACGATACCAATCCACATTTACATTTGGTTGAGCAAACATAAACCAGTACATCAACGACTGGTTTCCATAGCCCGTTGCAGGTAAATTATCACTGTGCCTATTGCTATATTGTAATTTTAAGTTTAAGTTTAATTTCTTAGTCAAGTTGGTGTTAGCATTTAAAGAAACCGTTGTTCTTTCCAAACCCGTATTAGGAACAATCCATTCGTTACTGCCATGGCTAGCCGACAAACGTAATCCCACACCCTTATAAGTACCGTCTAAACTAACAGAGTTGCTAGATTCAAATCCTGTAACAAAAAAAGCATCAATAGGATTATCATAAGCCCTCCATGGCGTTCTGTTCACCCCTCTTGTTTTAGTCACTGGGTCATACTGATAAAACATACCACCAGCAGAAAAAGGAGCTCCCCAAGTAGCACTAGTACCATTAGTACTCGCACCATCGGCAGTATTTCCGTAAGAGAAATAAGAAACACCGAATTGTCCTTGACCAAACTCCTGCTGTATATCAGGACTACGGTTCACACTTTCCCACGCACTATTAGAAGTAAAAGTAATCCCCATAGTCTTTCTGCCTTTTGTTGCAGATTTAGTGGTAATGATAATCGCACCATTAGCACCTCTTTGTCCGTAAAGAGCAGCTGCTGCTGGACCTTTAAGTACCGTCACATTCTCTATATCATCAGGATTTAAATCGTTCAAAGCACTACCAAAATCCGCTGGCATAATATCCCCAGAAGTTCCATACACACCGCCACCAGTAGCAGCTGAACGTCTGGAACTACTACTAGCCACTACCCCATCAATTACAATCAAAGCTTCGTTATCACCTGTAAGGTTGTTCTCGCCACGCAAAATAATTTTGTTGGAACCCGCAGGACCACCATTACGAACCAAGTTCAAACCAGCAACCTTTCCTGACAATGCATCGGTCCAGTTACTTGACACTGCATCCGTAAATTGATTACTATCAAGTTTGGTGATTGCATAACCTAACGCTTTTTCTTCACGCTTGATACCTAGAGCTGTTACTACTACTGTATTCAATTCGTTGGTAGACGAAGTCATCACAATAGATGCTCCCTTATGCGCTTCATGAAAAGTCCTGCTAAACGTAGCATAACCAATCATAGTAAAATTAACAGTAGTACCTTTCGGGATGGTAATGCTAAAATCACCTTTGCCATCAGTAAGGCCAAGCACTTTTTTAGTATTGTCAGTAATACTAACACCAGGTATACCAGTGTCATCACCACTGTCAATCACAGTACCTTTTACCGTAATGTTTTGTGAAGAAGTTTGCGCCACCGCATTTTGTAACAGTAAAAAATGAAAAAGCAAAACAAAAAGAAATGCAACGCTACTTACATTTCTAAACAAATGCTTCTTCAAAATACCGATTACCGAAAGCTGTGACTGCGGTTCGCTTTCGCAATCCGCCGCATGTAGGCACATGCTAGCCTTTTGAGTAATTGTTTTGTTCATAATTAATTTATATCGGGTTATTTACTAGTTTCAATTATAATTTTTCCCGATTGCCGCAAAACTAGGTCGCTTCTGTTAATTATATATTAACTAAGCATTAACCTATTTGAAACAATTCGCAATTACAATTTGTATTACTATTATTCAAATATATAATAATAAACAATAAATAAAAACAAATTGAAACTAAAGATAAATTACGTTTTACCAAAACAACACCAAAAATTATTCTGAACACACCACCAAACAGCAAATAAAAGAGGCATCAAACCTTCCTAGAATTCAAGAAGGCACAAAATGAAAGAAAACAAGAAACAACTCGAAAACAAAATAAAAAAAGCGCAACTAAAATGTTGCGCTTCTTATTTTATAGAAAACTAGACGAGTTAAACCATCGTCACTGTAATACCTAAACCTTCTAAATGATTAATCATTTGCTGTGAAATCCCCCTATCGGTAATGATATGGTCCACATCTTCGAAACCACATATTTTGCCAAATCCCCTCTTGCCAAATTTGGTCGAATCGGCCAACACAACTACCTTTTGCGAAACCTTTATCATTTGCCTGTTCAAATGTGCCTCCATTGCATTGGTAGTCGTAAAACCATGCTCCAAATCGATACCATCTACCCCCAAGAACAAAGTGCTAAAATAAAAATCCTGCAAAACCTGCTCCGCATAAGCGCCCATCACCGAAGAAGAGCTCTTCCTCAACAAACCGCCCAATTGGATAACCTCCACTTCTGGGTTTCGCAAAAATTCAATGGATATATTTAAAGAAGAAGTTACTACGGTAATATTAAGACCCGCAGGAATATTCTTAGCAAAATACAACAAGGTAGTACCCGAAGCAACCACAATAGAATCATTCTCCTTCAACAGTTTAGTTGCAGCAATACCTATTTTATTTTTCTCGTTCGACTGCATCTTCTCCTTTTCGTTCACCGGACGATCAACCGCATAAGGATTATTTAAGGTAGCCCCTCCATGAGTCCTAAAAAGAAGATTTTTATCTTCTAATAATTTTAAATCTTTACGGATGGTAACTGAAGATACTTTTAGTTCTTTACAAAGTTCTACAACATTTATATATTGGTCTTGCTGAATACGATTAAGTATAAATTGGTGCCTTTCGGCCAGCGTCATGCTCATAGCGTTTACATTTAATCGCAAGTTAATAATTAATATAAATACCCTTGCCATATTTATTGTAGAAAAATATTTTAAGCAAAGTTTCAATTATTTCGATTTCGATTACTTATAATTGCTTATTGTTTCGTTTTATTATTATTTAAACATGCAAAGAATACACAAACATAACCTGGTCGACAAATCTGAATGGGATATCATTATTATTGGTGGGGGCGCAACAGGTCTTGGAACGGCATTAGATGCAGCAAGCAGAGGTTTAAAAACCTTACTGGTTGAGCAGGCAGACTTTGCAAAAGGAACATCAAGCAGAAGTACCAAATTGGTTCACGGCGGAGTAAGATATCTCGCACAAGGAGATATTGCATTAGTAAAACACGCCTTGAGAGAAAGAGGCCTCATGCAAAAAAACGCCGCTCACTTAGTACATAAAGAAGAATTTCTAATCCCCTGTTACGATTGGTTTTCCGTAGCCAAGTACCTTATTGGCTTGAAACTATATGATTGGTTAGCCGGACGTTTCAGTTTTGGAACTTCTAAGTTTTTCTCAAAAAGCGAAACTTTACATTTAATGCCAGGCATTAAAGAACAGGGCTTAAAAGGCTCCATACGTTATTTTGATGGTCGTTTTGACGATGCAAGACTAGCCATTAACATTGCGCAAACTGCAAAGGAAAATGGTGCTACCCTGGTAAATTACATGAAAGTAACCAGCCTTCTTAAAAATGGCGAACAAATCACCGGTATTACCGCCACCGATGCCATTACAAATGAAACCTTTCATTTATACGGCAAAACCGTAATTAACGCAACAGGAGTATTTGTAGACGAGATTTTACAGATGAGCAATGCCGAAGCCAAGCAAACCGTAAGACCAAGTCAGGGAGTGCACATTGTACTGAAAAAGGAATTCCTGAACAGCGATTCGGCATTAATGATTCCTAAAACTTCTGACGGAAGAGTACTTTTTGCTGTGCAATGGCACAACCATTTATTGGTAGGCACTACAGATACCCCTTTAGATGAACACAGCCTCGAACCAAGGGCACTAAAAGAGGAAACAGATTTCATTTTAAACACAGCAGCAAGCTATTTTAAAACGAAACCTACAGAAAATGATATCTTAAGCGTCTTCTCAGGATTACGTCCACTAGCTGCCCCTACCGATGGCAATGCCAATAGCACCAAAGAGATCAGCAGGGACCATAAATTAATGGTTTCGGCAAAAGGCTTGATTACCATTACAGGCGGCAAATGGACCACTTACCGTCGCATGGCTGAAGAAACGGTAAACCTTGCCATCAAAGAAGCAAAGCTACCTCAAAAAGCTTGTCAAACCACTGACTTACCAATTCATGGTTGCAATAATAGCAGTGACCACAATTACCTGAACATTTACGGTAGTGACAGGGCAAACATAGAGGAACTTATCAAACAAAGACCAGAATTGGCCCAAAAGCTACATCCAGACTTTCCATATACTTTTGCGGAAGTAGTATGGAGTACCAAAAACGAAATGGCCGAAACAGTAGAGGATATTTTAAGCAGACGCTTAAGAGTATTGATTATTGACGCCAAAGCAGCCATTGAAATGAGCAAAACTGTCGCCACCATCATGGCTAATGAGATTGGCGCAGACAAACAATGGGAAGATGAACAAGTAAAATCTTTTGTTAAATTAGCGGAAGGATATACTTACCAAGTAAAAAACAAAAAGGAAAATCCTGTTCCAGCAGGATAATTTTCCAAAACCAAAATATAAGCGATGAGCAATTACATTTTATCTCTAGATCAAGGGACAACAAGCTCCCGTGCAATTGTTTTCAATCACAGCGGCGAAATAATTGCCATAGCTCAAAAAGAATTTACACAAATATATCCCGAAGCTGGATGGGTAGAACACAACCCAAGTGAAATTTGGTCTACCCAACTATCCGTAGCTACAGAAGTAATTGCCAAAGCTAATTTAACTGCTGCCGACATCAAAGCCATCGGAATTACCAACCAACGAGAAACTACGGTAGTTTGGGATAAAACCACAGGCAAACCAATATACAACGCCATTGTTTGGCAAGACAGGCGAACTTCAGAATACTGTAACTCAATTAAAAAACAAGGCTTATCACAAAAGATACAAGAAAAAACAGGTTTGATCATCGACTCCTATTTTTCAGCAACCAAGGTGAAATGGATCTTAGAGAATGTAAAAGGTGCTAGAGAAAAAGCTGATAAAGGAGAATTAGCCTTTGGCACGGTTGATAGCTGGCTAATTTGGAATTTAACCGCAGGAAAAGTACATGTAACAGATGTGAGCAATGCTTCACGCACTATGCTTTACAACATCCACTCCTTAACATGGGACAATGATTTGCTTGAATTATTCGGCGTTCCAAGCTCCATGTTGCCTCAAGTAAAATCATCTAGCGAAGTATATGGCACTACGGCTGGAAATATTTTGGCAGCTCAAATCCCAATCGCAGGTATCGCAGGGGATCAACAATCAGCTTTGTTTGGGCAAATGTGCACACAACCAGGAATGGTTAAAAACACTTATGGCACAGGTTGCTTCATGCTGATGAACATTGGCAAAACTCCTAAAACCTCTACCAACAATCTACTAACTACAATCGCTTGGCAAATTAACGGCGAGGTGAATTATGCCCTTGAAGGCAGTATTTTCATTGCAGGAGCAATTGTGCAATGGCTGAGAGATGAGTTAGGTTTGATTGAGAAATCAGCTGATGTAGAAGAACTGGCTCAAAAAGTAGAAGACACACAAGGCGTTTATATTGTTCCAGCATTTGCCGGATTAGGCGCCCCCTACTGGAACCAAGATGCCAGAGGTACCATTACAGGCATTACCCGAGGTACCAACAAATCGCATATGGCCAGAGCTGCACTAGAAAGTATCGCCTACCAAACCATGGATGTTTTAAATGCCATGCAGGCGGATTCAGGTACTCCTATTTCCGAATTGAGAGTTGATGGTGGGGCTACCGCCAACAACTTATTAATGCAATTCCAAGCAGACTTATTGAGCTGCAAAGTAGTACGACCTGAAGTGACCGAAGTAACAGCAATTGGCGCCGCTTATTTGGCTGGTCTCGCTACAGGTTTTTGGCAAAACATCGAAGAAATCAAATCGCAGTGGCAAATAAACAAAACCTTTGTGGCCAATGCCGACATTGATAACAGCAAGCGCATAGAGGGATGGAAAAAAGCAGTAAAAGCAGCCATTGCAAATACAGAGTAGTAATCAGTTTGCAATTGACAGGTTTAAGTTAACAGTCCTCAATTCATCCTTGCAACCCTTCAACAGTCTAACACCAACCAACCAACCAACCAACCAACCAACCAACCAACAACATGAACATTTACGTTGCAGAATTTATAGGCACAGCCATCATGATTTTATTAGGAAACGGCGTAGTGGCCAATGTAGTCCTTAAAGATACTAAAGGCAACAACAGTGGCTGGATGGTAATTACTACCGCTTGGGCACTGGCCGTATTTGTAGCGGTGGTTGTTGCTGGACCTCATAGTGGCGCACACCTAAACCCTGCTGTAACACTAGCCTTAGCCATCACTAACGCCTTTGAATGGGCTAAAGTGCCTTACTATGTGCTTGCCCAATTAGGCGGTGCCATGACAGGCTCATTATTGGTATGGCTTTTTTACAAAGATCATTTTAACGCTACTGAAGACAAAGGTTTAAAAGCAGCGCCTTTTGCCACTGGACCAGCTATCGCTAACAAAGCCTCCAACTTGTTTTCTGAAATTGTAGGCACCTTTGTACTTATTTTCGTGATTTTTTACATTACCGGCGGAGAAATGGGCAGCGAAAAAACACCTATTGGACTTGGCTCTGTTGGCGCATTGCCTGTAGCCTTTTTAGTTTGGGTAATTGGTTTAAGCTTGGGAGGAACCACAGGCTATGCCATTAATCCAGCCAGAGACTTAGGCCCACGAATTATACACAGCATAATCCCCATGAAAGGAAAAGGTGACAGCAATTGGGGCTACGCTTGGGTTCCAATTATAGGTCCAATCATAGGCGCTAGTTTAGCAGCACTGCTACATCTGTTCTTAAAAATCAATTAACGTGCTTACGTAACTCTTCAAAAAGATCATCAGGATGGAAAGGTTTAGACAAATAACCATTCATCCCAACAGCCAACACCTCCTCTAACACTTGACTATTTACCGTAGCAGTAAGTGCAATAATAGGAACATTGGACCTTTGAACATCCGACAAACATCTTATTGCTTTGGTCGTTTCGTAACCATCCAATTCAGGCATATAGAGGTCCATCAAAATAAGGTCATACCGATTAACCAAAATCATTTCGAGAGCCATTTTGCCATTCTCAGCTATATCTGGATTAATGTCCATCCGATTAAGGGTTTTATTAATCACCATGATATTTACGGCATTATCTTCTACTACCAAAACTTTCAATTTAGACAAACCCGAAGACCTGCTATCTTCTAAATCACTACTTTTCACATAATCATCAGTACTTTTTCTATAAGGAAAAACAATATCGAAACTAAACTTCGCACCATTCCCAATACTACTGTCAATCTGTATCGTTGATTGATACAATTCTAACACTCTTTTCACAATTGGAAGCCCTAAACCAGTACCACCGTAATTCCTAGTCGTACTTACGGAAGCCTGTACAAATTCATCAAAAATGCCATGTTGCCTACTTTCGTCTATACCAATGCCCGTATCCTCTACCACAAATCTTATTCTCGCGCTTTCTTCCGTAATCGACAATTCACTGCAAGTCAACCTAACACTGCCCTTTTCGGTAAATTTCACGGCATTATTAAGCAGGTTTAGCAACACTTGCGTAATACGAGTAGGATCTCCAATTAAAGTAAGCGGACGCAAAGAGCTGGCCACTTCAAAAGTAAAGTCCAGCTGCTTTTCCGAAGCCTTTAACTTTGTGGCGGCATAAATATTCTCTATTAAATCATAAAGATTAAAAGGTGTACTTTCCAACTCCACCACATCCGAATCGAGCTTATTAAAATCCAAGATATCATTAACTAAAGCCAACAAATTCTCCGCTGAAAATTTAAGCACTGAAAGTGTTTCTTCTTGATCTTTACGGGGCTCCTGATGCAACAATACATTGGTTAAGCCTATTACACCATTTAATGGTGTCCTAAGTTCGTGCGACATCGTCGATAAAAATCTCATTCTCACGTTGGAGAGTTCCTTAATCTCCTCAATGGTTTGGTTAAGCTTCTCATTAGTATCATTAAGCTGATTTTTCGTCTCTGTTAAAATCGCAATGTTCTTATTAAATACCTTGAAAAAAAAGTAATGCAGAAATGCAATGGCAAAAAAATCGTAAATCAATACATAAACATAGATAGGCCTAGCAACTACTTGAGGACCAACACCCAAAAAGAAATAATCTCTACTGAAAAAGGCAGCATCAATTAATACTGGAGCAATGTTAATGGCAGCATAAACCCACCCTACCCTTGAACCGTGCATGTAAAAGCCAAAGGCACAAGCTAGCCAAATGTATTGTAAAGTAGCGGCGTTAATGCCCTGCACATACACCAAAATATTTGCCCACACCCCAAGAAACGTAATCAAAACCAGCACAATATGCGACAATATTCGCCATACATTAAAAGTATAATGCACATACAAGGCAACGATGGCCAAAACGGAAATGACAATTGCCCTAACTAGTTGAGGAATTTGACCCGTGTAACCGTAGGCGGCAACTAATGATAAACCAAAGAAAAAATAGGCCATCAAAAGATAAAATAACATCTGAGTGCGAGCCTGATTGATTGGATCGCTTTCCCTAGCAGTTATTCTCTCGATGAAATCTCGCATAAGAGGCATAGAGCTAAATTTAGTGTGTTAACCAATTATACGAAGCTTAAATGTAAAATCCATCAAATTATACACTTATTGACAAAAAAATAAATAATCTGCCGGCCCTACCCTTATTATTCGGCCTCGTGGAGATGATGTATTACCTGCGGGTCATAGATTTCTACTTTACCAAAGCCTTTACGATAAATAAGCCAACCTATCCAAACAATTAAGAGAATAGTACAGAAAACCGAACCTTCAATACCAAAGGCACCACCAGACAAGTACGCAGAGCCTAAAGGTGTAGCTTTTACCGCACCAGGCATTTCATTACCACTTACATTATAGCCAAGAAGCACTCCTTGCGTAAAATTCCAACCAAAATGAATGCCAATAGCCCAAGAAATATTTTTCTTTTGCAAAGTATAAATACAAAACAGCCCCCCTGCCAAAGTGATATTCAACAAGCCTATAGCCGTAAAATTTGGATTTCCGAAATGCGCCAACGCAAATAGTATTCCGTTAAAAAAAATAGTAAACCAAATCGGATATCGCTCTGCAAAGGCAAATAATGGATAAGCCCTAAACAACATCTCTTCAAAAAAGGCAATCAGCAGGAAGTAAACAAAGTACAAAAGCATTTCCGAAACTGCCATATTCTTCAAAATAAAGCTCACATTACCATTAAGATAGAGCAACAAGGCACAAAGCAGCATAAATACCAAACCAATTGCGGTGCCTTTTAAAAAGCCACTAAATGCACCTTCCTTTCTTACAAAAATGGCATAGAAATCCAGATACGGTAAAATCCTGAATATCATGAGGGAGGCACTGACAACCACCACTACTAAACAGGCTTGAGCTGAAATATCAGCAAGTAGTTGATTTGGCGCAGGAGGAAGTAAATTAAGCTGAACAACCAACCCAAAAGGAAGAATACAAACAAAACACAGAAAAATAAATAAAGTAACCCTAAATACCGGTGCTAAGTGATAGAAAATATTATTCCTCATATAAATGCCTTCAATAACTCCACCACAGTTTTATCGGTTCTAAAAGTAACGTCATCCTCTACCATTTCGCTAATTTTCTTCCATCGAAAAGACTGGCTCAAACCTTCATCAAAATCAAACACTTCGGTTTTAAAATTCAATTGTAATGGACCAACAGCCTTAACCAAATAGTAAATACTGATTACCTGGCTATCATTAAAGGACGATTTCTCGTAAAAATCGGTGGTATAAAAATGACTGACAACTTCCACTTCCGCTTCACACTCTTCCATAAATTCGCGTTTTAGGCCATCAACCAGCCCCTCTCCAAGCTCCAATCCACCACCAGGAAATTTGGTAAAATACCGCCCTACCTCAAACTCATCACTCAATAAAACTTCCTGATTTTGGTTAATCAACAACCCGTAAACTCTAATATTGAAATAGCTCATCTACTGAAAGTGCTTTTGATTTTTGGTAACATTCTCCATACTCCACTTTATTTCCGCTCTAAAAGCCTCTGTCCTTACCGGACAATTTTCCATTTTACAATAATGGCAACAGGCAGGCAAACATGGATCAGCATGGATAAATAGTTCTGTTTGGTGATTTACAGATTGGTTAATGAGCCTATCTATCGCTGATATTTCCTGATGAACGGTATTCAAATCAAAATAGTATGGCAAAGTAACATGGCAGTCAATATGCAAATCGGCTCCATATTGCTGCGCCCTTAAATTATGTACATCGATCCAGCTAGGCTGTCTGTTTTGCTGCAATATCTCCACCACCTCTTTCACTAACTCGATATTACTCTCATCCATTAAGCCACCTACCGATTTACGGGTAAGCTTATAACCGCTAAAAACAATATAAATTCCCAAAAGAATGGAAATCACACTATCTAACCATAAAATTTGGGTAAGTTGAATAATAATAATTCCTACCACCAAACCAGCACTACTCAAAGCATCGGTAAGCAAATGCTTGCCATCAGCCTCCAAGGTCAACGACTTGTTAGCTTTTCCAGTTCTAATCAGAAAAAGCCCCACAATAAGATTAATTAAACCTGTAGCCGCAATAATTAGTGCACCATTATATAAATCATTTACCTCGTTCCCGTAAAACAAACTGTAAACTGATTTAATCAGAATAACCACTCCTGCTATACAAATGAGCACCCCTTCTACAAACACAGAAAAGAATTCTACCTTTCCGTGTCCATAAGGATGGTTTTCATCTTTGGGCATCGTGGCCAAATAAATACTATAAAAAGCAAAACCACTCGCCAACACATTCACGATACTCTCAGCGGCATCGGTTAAAATAGCATTGGAATTGGTAATGAAATAGGCAACAAATTTGGCCAGCATCAATAAAATACTGGTACAAAGCGATATTAATATGGCTCTTTTATTCGTGATCAAAGCTAGCTTGTTTTATGACGCAAAATTACGCGTAAAAGTGTTATGTTTACACACAAATGCACTGTTTCTTTTCTCAATAAAAAACAAAAGCATATTTTCTAATCGAACAAACCAAACGCCAAAATCCTTGGCCGGAAATCCTTTTGTCAAATTATCAACAAAACCACAAAAACATTAAACAAATACCATTAAAATACATCTTTTATTAGGGTCTTACAAATAAGGTTTCTATATTTGTTATCTCACAAAAACATCATGAGCATTTTATCAGACAGAATAAATAACCTTTCAGAATCCGCTACGCTAAAAATGACCAAACTAGGTCGTGAGTTAGCCGCAAAAGGCGTAAATGTAATTAGTTTAAGTGTTGGCGAGCCAGATTTCAATACGCCAGAGCACGTTAAAGAAGCTGCAAAAAAAGCATTGGACGAAAATTATACTCGTTACTCACCAGTACCGGGCTATCCAGATTTACGCCAAGCCATCGTAAACAAGTTAAAGACAGAAAACAATCTTGACTACGACATTTCTCAAATTGTAGTTTCTACTGGCGCTAAGCAATCTTTATCGAACGTTATTTTAACCTTAATTAACCCAGGTGACGAGGTAATTATCCCTACGCCGTATTGGGTTTCTTATTCTGAAATGGTAACCCTTGCCGAAGGGAAATCTGTTTTTATCAATACTTCTATCGAAAGTGATTTCAAAATCACACCAGAGCAACTAGAAGCAGCCATTACTCCAAAAAGTAAATTGTTCATGTTCTCTTCGCCAAACAACCCAACAGGTACTGTTTACAGTAAAGATGAGTTGGCAGCCTTGGCTAAAGTATTCGAAAAACATCCTAATATCTTCATCCTTTCCGATGAAATTTACGAGCACATTAACTTCGTTGACAAACACGAATCAATTGCTCAATTCCCAAGTATTAAAGACCGCGTAATCATCGTAAACGGCTTTTCTAAAGCTTTTGCAATGACCGGATGGCGCTTAGGTTACATTGCAGCCAGCAAAGAAATTGCTGCCGCAAACGACAAGCTTCAAGGTCAAACCACTTCTGGCACTTGCTCTATTGCACAACGTGCAGGCATTGTAGCGTATGAGCAAGGATTGGATACCGTAAACGAAATGAAAAAAGCTTTCGCACGTCGTCGCCAGTTGGTGTACGATTTGTTGAAAGACATTCCAGGCGTGAAAACCAATTTACCAGAAGGAGCATTCTATTTCTTCCCAGAAATCAGTTCATTCTTCGGTAAAAAAGATGCAGATGGCAATGTGATTAAAAACTCTAGCGATTTGGCACTTTACCTATTAAATGTTGGTCACGTGGCAACGGTAGGCGGTGATAGTTTCGGAAATGACAACTACATCCGTTTGTCTTACGCCGCTTCGGACGAGAGCTTGGTAGAAGCCTTAAGAAGAATTAAAGAAGCACTAGGCAAATTAAACTAGTCGCCTCATAAAATAATTTAGAAGAGTCTTGGTAAATGCCAAGGCTCTTTTTTGTTTAAAAAGCAATTGCACCATTTATATCTTTCGAAAGTCGGGCTATTCGTTTCAAGTCCTCATTCCGCTGCGCTTCCTAGTGGGCTTTCCACTGCTATCCCGTTTATCCAACAACCGTTTGAGCAAAACACAAAGTGCTAAACACACATAGTCCTATAATTTTAATTAACTTTATTACAGACCAACGCCGTAGCCATATGAAGCAACTTACTGTTTTGTTTTTAACCTTGTTTACTCTTGCAAGCTGCAATTACTCTCAATCAAAGGAAAGCGCTAAAAATACCGAGCAAAAAGAAGTATTTAAAAACATCACAAAGTTTGATACCACCACCAAAACCATCCATATTTATGTGGCTTTGTGCGACAATAAATACCAAGGAATAGTCCCTGTTCCTCCAAAAATTGGTAACGGACAGGACCCAAACAGCAACTTATATTGGGGCTGTAGCTTTGGAATACGCACTTATTTCAAAAAAAGCAAAGAATGGGATTTGATTAAATCTCAGAAGCTTGATTCTATTAGACTAGAGAGGTTAGTATTTAAACACAAACAAAAAAACTACTATCTCGTTGCTGATGCCTACGATGGACGTTACATCAAACAATGCACAAAAGACTTCCTCAAAAGTAGTTCAGGACAAACAAAAGACACTTTAAAAATTAATAAAACCACTATTGGCATATCGGGCAATTCCAAACTGATCTCCTATATTGGGCATGACGGTCTGATGGATTTTCAACTATCTGACAGCTACCAAAACACTGACAATATCAAAAGAGACGTAATTATTTTGGCTTGTTATAGCAGAAAATATTTCACTCCTCATTTAAAATCAGCCAACGTTAACCCATTAGTTTGGACTACCGGATTAATGTGTCCAGAAGCCTATACCTTACATGATGCCATTACAGGATATCTGAAAAAGGAAACCAATTTGCAAATTAGAACAAGGGCAGTTTTAGCTTATTCCAAATATCAAAAATGTAGTGAAGGCGCCACTAAAAATCTATTAGTAACAGACTGGTAAACATGAAGAAAGCAGCATGCAACCTCATTCGATTATTTTTTGAAAATATTATTGCTATATCCAGTCTAAACGCAACGTAATGCTGAAATAAATTCAGGGTGACGACCAGTTATTAACTTCTAATCGCTTCTACTGGATCTAATCTTGATGCCGAATAAGCTGGCCAGAAACCAGAGATGATACCGATAATTACCGAAACCCCAATTCCCAACATGATATTGCTCATATAAAGTACCACCTCTACATCTGCCACGTTCGTGACGACGACCGTAAGCAAATAGACGAGCGCCAAACCACACAACCCTCCCATTAAACAAAGCACTACTGATTCGAAAATGAATTGTAATAGAATGAAGTAGTTTTTAGCTCCCAGCGACTTCTGAATACCGATAATATTGGTACGCTCTTTTACAGAAACAAACATGATATTGGCAATCCCAAAACCACCTACCAGAATAGAAAAGCCACCAATAACCCAACCACCAATATTAATGGCCGAGAACATGATATCCAATTGGTTAGAGAGCATTGTGGTTTTATTCAATGAGAAATCATCTTCCTGTCCGGGGCTTATTCTTCTCACGGCTCGCATTTGGCCCTTTAATTCACTTTCTACCTCCTCAAAACTGATATTTTCTTTCCCTCTTACGGTAATTTGAGGATTGTATCTTTCATTATTGATATCAAAAATACCTTTGGCAAAATTCATGGGAATCAGCACGTTTTTGTCTTGTGACATCCCCATCATATCTTCCCCTTCCTTCTTAAAAACGCCAACGACGGTAACACGTCTGCCCATTAACTTAATTTGCTTTCCTATAGGGTCAGCGCTTCCAAAAAGCCCTTCAGCTATATCGGCCCCCATAATACAAACAGGGCTCCCAGACCGACCTTCGTTTTCCGTGAAATAACGACCAGCTTGGAATTCCAAATTCCAAGTCCTATCATACTCCTGTGTAGCAGCATTTAAAGTTGCACCTTCTACTGAATTACTTCTATACTTAATGGTTCTACTACTTGCTGATATTTCGAAGCAAACCCCTTGAGCGCTTTCCATTCTTTCTTTTAGCGACAAATAATCCCTATACGAAGGTTCTGGACGGTTTACATATTTCCACCAAGGATAATTGTCTCCAAAAATCCAAGGCCATTTTTGCACAAACAATGTGTTCGAACCAAGCTTGTCTACACTAGCTTGTATTTTGTTCCGCATGGTATCTACCCCCGTAAAAACAGCGATAATGATAAAAATACCAATGGTTATCCCTAAAAGAGATAGCGAAGTCCGCAATTTGTTCTGTCTAAGAGCGTCCCAGGCAAACCTAAAACTCTCGCCAATAAGTCTAAAAACTAGCACCATAATCGTTAGACCAAATGTAATCAAAAAGGTTACACCTAATACAGCTTAAAAGTAAAAAGGCAAATACAAAAGGCTTGTAAACTATTTACCTCGTCCGATTGTTAAAAACATCTGACAATAGGCTGGCTTATCTACTGATATTTAATTGCAAATACAGAATATAATTTAGTAAATTTGCGCCCTAATTTACTGTATCCAAAGCATGAAATAAGCTAAAATGTGCTTCTTCTACCAATTCAAGAATGAAGTTTGACAAGCAAATTCCATCCTGCAGATAAAAAACAATATAAATTACACATGAAATTATCTCAATTCAAGTTCAATCTACCCGACTCACTTCTGGCCTCTGATCCTGCCGAAGAAAGAGATGAAGCACGTTTAATGGTACTACATAAAGATACCGGTAAGATTGAGCATAAAATCTTCAAAGATGTTTTAAATTATTTTGACGATAAAGATGTAATGATTCTTAACAACACCAAGGTTTTCCCTGCACGTTTATATGGCAACAAGGAAAAAACTGGTGCTACCATAGAAGTATTCCTATTACGCGAACTGAACAAAGAATTGCGTTTATGGGATGTTTTGGTTGATCCAGCACGTAAAATCCGTGTAGGAAACAAACTATATTTTGGAGATGATGACTTATTAGTTGCGGAAGTTGTTGACAACACCACTTCACGTGGTCGTACTATTCGTTTCCTATTTGATGGTACTGATGAGGAATTCAGAAGAAACGTTGAAATTTTAGGCGAAACACCTCTTCCTAAATACATCAAGCGTAAAGCTACGGAAATGGACAAAGAGCGTTACCAAACGATTTTTGCTAAACACGAAGGTGCTGTAGCTGCTCCAACTGCCGGCTTACACTTCAGTAGAGAGCTAATGAAGCGTTTGGAACTTAAAGGTATTGAGTTTGCCGAAGTTACTCTACACGTTGGTTTAGGTACTTTCCGCCAAGTGGAGGTTGAAGACTTAACCAAACACAAAATGGATTCTGAGCAATTCATCATCGAGCAAAAAGATGCTGATATTGTAAACAAAGGAATCGAGGATAAAAGAAGGATCTGTGCTGTTGGTACTACTTCTATGCGTGCCATCGAGTCGGCAGTTTCTGCTAACAAAACTTTGAAGGCAGCGAATGACTGGACCAGCAAGTTCATCTTCCCTCCTTACGATTTTAGCATTGCCAATTCAATGATTACCAATTTCCACACGTCTGAATCTACTTTATTGATGATGGTAAGTGCCTTTGGTGGTTATGAAAATGTAATGAATGCATACGAAGTAGCTGTAAAAGAAAAATATCGTTTCTATAGCTACGGTGATGCAATGTTGATTATATAAAGTAGAGCGTACTGCGTTTAGCGTGTTTAAAGATCGCTATACACAATACGCCATACGAAATACTTCACAAAAATGAAATTCTACGCAATAATAGTAGCTGGTGGTTCGGGCAAAAGAATGCAATCTGCAATAGCCAAACAGTTTTTATTGCTTAATCATAAGCCTGTAATGATGCATACATTACAGGCTTTTCATCTTTCAGAAATCCAACCCGAAATTATTTTGGTTCTCAACAAAGACGACCATCAATACTGGAAGGATTTATGCATAAAGTACCATTTTGATATTCCTCACACCTTGGTGGAAGGCGGAAAAGAACGTTTCCATTCAGTTAGAAATGGCTTGATGTCAATTAAAGAGGATGGCGTAGTAGCCGTACATGATGCCGTGAGGCCAGTAGTTAGCCATGATTTAATTACACAAACATTTAAAGAGGCTCTAGAAATTGGAAATGCCATCCCTTGTGTTAAACCGAGCGACTCGGTGAGGAAACTCAATGAGAGCTCTAGCAAAATCATCAACAGGGATAAGCTGGTATTGATACAAACACCACAAACTTTTGATTTAGACCAACTGCGAACTGCCTATCAACAACGGTTTTCCAAAAAGTTCACGGATGATGCTTCAGTAGTTGAAGCCGCTGGTTTTCCAATTAATTTGATGGAAGGCAACAGAAACAATATCAAAATCACTTTTCCAGAAGACTTGGAGCTGGCTTCTTTCTTATTGAAGCACAATATCCCGAGTCAACACTAGCCTCTTCGTCATTTTGACCGTACTTGTCAAAATCCTTCGGGAGGAAGAACCTAAGTCCAACGAGGTTAAATTTTTCAACTTTTATAAGCTTAGTTATTCGCGAACACCATACTTGCGAGATTTCTCTCTATGTTCGAAATGACAGAACGGACTTGCGCTAATCGAATTGGCAATAACTAAACTCGTATAAATAACGCATGGTCATATCCTATTTCACCCTTTCAGGGTTGTTGGTACATTGGGCTAATTATCTAGAAGTATTACACCACTTCGTGGTTACAGCAATTAACCCTCCTGTCATTTCAATAGCCTGCTCCCGATTATTCGGAGAGGAACGAAGAGAAATCCAACAACTTTTACAAGCTTAACTATCTGCAAAAAACACTCCCTAGATTTCTCTCTGCGTTCGAAATGACGGAACGGACTTGCGCTAATTGAATTGGCAATGACTAAACTCTTACAAATAATACTTGGTCATATCCTATTTCACCCTTTCAGGGTTGTTGGTACATTGGGCTAATTATCTAGAAGTATTACACCACTTCGTGGTTACATGGCAAATAATAGCACCGTCGTGATTTTTCACAGCCTAAAGCCCCAAAAAAGTCCGAAGGAATGATATAATGATAACACGAAAGCCACCAACCAAAAAACAGTGAAGCGGTGACATAATCTCCTTATTTTATTTCACCCTTTCAGGATTATGGGTTTACTGGAATAATTATCCAGAAGTATTACACTACTTTGTAGTTACATGGCAACTAGCACCGCCGTCATTTCGTACAGCCTAAAGACCCAAAAAAAAGTCCAAAGGACTGATATAATGATAACTTCACAACAACCTACCTAATAAACCGCAAAGCGGTGACATAATCTCCTTATTTTATTCCACCCTTTCAGGATTATGGGTTTACTGGAATAATTATCCAGAAGTATTACACCACTTCGTGGTTACATGACAAATAATAGTACCGTCGTCATTTCGCACAGTATAAAGCCCAAAAAAGTCCGAAGGACTGATATAATGATAACATCACAACAACCTACCTAATAAACCGCAAAGCGGTGACATAATCTCCTTATTTTATTCCACCCTTTCAGGATTATGGGTTTACTGGAATAATTATCCAGAAGTATTACACCACTTCGTGGTTACATGGCAAATAATAGCACCGTCGTGATTTTTCACAGCCTAAAGCCCCAAAAAAATCCGAAGGAATGATATAATGATAACACGAAAGCCACCAACCAAAAAACAGTGAAGCGGTGACATAATCTCCTTATTTTATTTCACCCTTTCAGGATTATGGGTTTACTGGAATAATTATCCAGAAGTATTACACCACTTCGTGGTTACATGACAAATAATAGCACCGCCGTCATTTCGCACAGTATAAAGCCCAAAAAAGTCCAAAGGACTGATATAATGATAACATCACAACAACCTACCTAATAAACCGCGAAGCGGTGACATGATCTCCTTATTTTATTCCACCCTTTCAGGATTATGGGTTTACTGGAATAATTATCCAGAAGTATTACACCACTTCGTGGTTACATGACAAATAATAGCACCGTCGTCATTTCGCACAGCCTAAAGCCCCAAAAAAGTCCAAAGGACTGATATAATGACAACATCACAATAACCTACCTAATAAACCGCGAAGCGGTGACATAATCTCCTTATTTTATTCCACCCTTTCAGGATTATGGGTTTACTGGAATAATTATCTAGAATCACCCACCACTTTGTAGTTACACAGCAACTAGCACCGTCATCATTTCGTACAGCCTAAAGCCCACAAAAAAGTCCGAAGGACTGATATTATTATAACAAAGAACAATCACCCAAAAAACCGCGAAGCGGTGACATAACTGTTCCAGCACGTAATTAACTTCTCATCCTAAAGTTTCTAGACTACGCTTTGGTCGTGATAACGCAACTACCAAAACAAAAAAAGTGCCCATGAAAACATGGACACTTAGGTGTAAAAGTATAAAAGCAAATTCTTATGCGTAAGCTACTGCATCTTTTGATGGCAGCTTACTATAGCCCATGAGGTATTCATCTACTTTACGAGCGGTTTCACGCCCTTCGGAAATGGCCCAAACCACTAATGATTGTCCTCTGCGCATATCGCCAGCGGCAAAAATCTTAGGAATATTGGTTTGATAGTTTCCTTCTAGTGCCTTAACATTGCCTCTTTCATCCAGCTCAACGCCTAACTTTTCAATCAAGCCTTCTTTTTGAGGATGCAAGAAACCCATTGCCAATAGCACCAGCTCACAAGGATATTCTTTCTCGGTACCAGCAACTTCTTTAAACCCAAGAGGTCTTCCAGTATTCAAATCAATATCCCATTCCACATCAACTACTTTTAAGGCTTTTAAATTCCCTTGTTCGTCCTTAATAAACTCTTTAGTGTTTACCGACCAAGCTCTTTGCGCACCCTCTTCGTGTGAAGTAGTGATTTTCAAGAGCATTGGATAGCTAGGCCAAGGCATATGCTCCGAACGCAGTTGTGGCGGCATTGGCATGATCTCAAATTGAGTTACCGACTTTGCACCATGACGGTTAGAAGTACCAATACAATCTGAACCTGTATCACCACCACCAATTACAATCACGTTTTTACCAGTAGCGGTAATTTCTTCAGCTTCTATTTCGCGACCGCCTACACGCTTGTTTTGCTGTTTCAAGAAATCCATAGCAAAATGAACTCCTTTAGCTTCTCTTCCTGGCAATTTCAAATCGCGGGGAATGGTAGAACCACCAGCTAAAACAATAGCTTGATATTCGCGCAGCAAAGTGCTGATTTCTACATTTTCGCCTACGTTAGCATTATATTGGAATGTAATGCCTTCTTCTTCCATCAGCTTAATCCTTCTTTCCACTACATCTTTTTGCAGTTTAAAATCAGGAATACCGTAACGTAGCAAACCTCCAGCAACATCATCACGCTCAAAAACAACTACTTCGTGACCTGCTTTGTTTAATTGGGCTGCAGCTGCCAATCCTGCTGGACCAGAACCTACTACTGCCACTCTTTTGCCCGTTCTAATTAAAGGTTCGTTTGCTTTGATATAGCCTTTTTCAAAAGCAATTTCAATGATATGCTTCTCAATTTCCTCAATAGATACTGGCGATTTGTTGATTCCCAACACACAGGCGCTTTCGCATGGTGCTGGACAAATTCTGCCTGTAAACTCTGGAAAATTATTCGTGCTTAACAAAATTTCAGCAGCTTGTAGCCATTTACCCTGATAAACGGCATCGTTAAACTCAGGAATAACATTTCCTAACGGACAACCCGATTGGCAAAATGGTACGCCGCAATCCATACAACGTCCTGATTGCTTGTTCAACTCGTCAGATGGTAACAACGATACAAACTCATCATAGTGCTTTAAACGCTCTTGTGGTGCTTGTTTTGAAGGCGAAACTCTTTCGTATTCAAAAAATCCTGTCACTTTTCCCATCTTACTTAATTTTTACTTGTGTACGTTGTAATAAAACTGCTTTGTATTCTTTAGGGAAAACTTTCACAAAATGCTGCGATTGATTATCCCAGTCGCTCAATATGAACTCTGCTACCTTACTGCTCGTTAACCTTACGTGGTTTTTCAATAGCGTAAGTATTCTTGTCTCATCCTCTGGTTGTAGCGGATCAAGGTCTACCATTTCAGGATTGCACTTGTTCGCAAAAGTTTTGCTGGTATCGTAAATCCAAGCCATACCACCACTCATTCCAGCGGCAAAATTGCTGCCAGTGTCACCCAAAATCAACACCTCACCACCTGTCATGTATTCGCAGCCATGATCGCCTACTCCTTCTACTACCGCTGTAGCTCCTGAGTTACGCACAGCGAAACGCTCACCTGCTTTACCACGAACATATAGCTCGCCTGAGGTTGCTCCATACAGCGCTACGTTACCAATAATGATGTTTTGCTCTGGTACATAGTTGATGTTGGCAAATGGATAAACCACCAATTTAGCACCCGATAAACCTTTACCTACGTAGTCATTACCTTCACCTTCTAAAGTAAGCGTTAAGCCTTTGGTAGCAAATGCACCAAAACTTTGTCCGGCAGAACCGAAGCATTTGAAATTAACGGTATCAGGCGCTAAACCTGCGCTTTTGTGTACTTTCGAAATCTCATTAGATAACATCGTACCAATAGATCGGTCGGTATTTTTCACATCAAAGCTGGCAAATACCGGCTCATTGTTTAAAATAGCAGGCTGTGCTGCTGCAATTAACTGATGATCCAATACTTTATCTAAACCATGGTCTTGACTTTCGGTATTGTATAAAGGTTGACCATTTGCAGGCTCTTTATATAAAATTGGAGAAAGATCTACATATTTCAGTTTCCAATCTGCATCAGCTACTTCTCTTTGTTTTAGCAAATCGGATTGGCCAACCATTTCGTTAACAGTCCTGAAACCAAGCTCTGCCATCAATTCACGCACTTCCTGTGCAAGAAAATAGAATAAATTCACTACATGATCAGCATCACCTGTAAACAGCTTTCTTAAATTAGGATCTTGCGTGGCTACTCCTACCGGACAAGTATTCAAGTGACATTTACGCATCATGATACAACCAGCAGTTACCAAAGCAGCGGTTGCCACGCCCCATTCTTCAGCACCTAACAAAGTAGCAATCACAATATCTCTACCTGTTTTTAACTGTCCATCAGTTTGTAGCACTACCCTACTTCTTAGGCGATTTTTCACCAAAGTTTGATGTGCTTCAGCCAAACCAAGTTCCCAAGGTAAGCCAGCATGCTGAACTGAAGTTAAAGGTGAAGCTCCAGTGCCGCCATCATAACCCGATACTAAAACCACATCAGCGTGAGCCTTAGCCACACCTGCAGCGATAGTACCTACACCCGCTTTAGAAACCAACTTCACGTTAATTCTAGCCGCTCTATTGGCATTTTTCAAATCGTAGATCAGCTGTGCCAAATCTTCAATAGAATAAATATCGTGATGTGGAGGCGGAGAAATTAAGCCAACTCCTGGTGTAGCGTGACGAACTTTTGCAATCCAATCGTCCACTTTATGACCAGGTAACTGACCACCTTCTCCAGGTTTTGCGCCTTGAGCCATTTTGATTTGTAACTCATCGGCATTAGTCAAATAATAACTAGTTACCCCAAAACGTGCAGAAGCAATTTGTTTAATGGCCGAGCGCATCGAATCGCCGTTAGCCATGGTTTGGTAACGAATTTCATCCTCACCACCTTCACCAGTATTACTTTTACCGCCAATTCTGTTCATGGCAATGGCCAAAGTAGAATGCGCTTCGTGAGAAATAGATCCGAAAGACATCGCTCCCGTAGCAAACCTTTTAAAGATATTCTCGATTGGCTCTACCTCATCAATACTGATAGATGGGCGAGTGTAATTAAAATCAAATAAACCTCTAATGGTATAAGCTTGCGTGGTTTGTTCGTTCACAAGCTTTGAATAACGCTTAAACGTTGTAAAATCGTTTCTACGCGTTGCATTTTGCAGCAAGTGGATTGTCTCTGGATTGAACAAGTGCTTTTCACCACGTCGTCTCCATTTATAAGTACCACCAGCAGTTAAAATATGTTCTGTTTGGGTGTGTTTTCCAAAAATACGGTTATGCTTAATTAAAGCTTCCTGCGCAATTTCATCTAAGCCTAAACCTCCAATACGAGAAACCGCTCCAGTAAAGTGAGTACTTACTACCTGTTGGTTGATTCCCAGAATTTCGAAAATCTGTGCTCCGTGATAAGATTGTAAGGTAGAAATCCCCATTTTAGAGAAGATCTTCAACAAACCGTCTTTCACTGATTTGATATAGTTATAATTTAACTGATCTTGCGTTAAACCACTTTCTTTTTGGAAAGTATTGATGGTTTCTAAAGCTAGATAAGGATTTACCGCTGTAGCACCAAAGCCAATTAAAGTAGCGAAATGGTGTACTTCCCAAACATCTCCAGCCTCAACCACAATACCTACAGCACCTCTGTAACCTTTTCTAATCAGGTGATGGTGCACCGCAGAAACTGCCAATAAAGAAGGAATGGCGGCGTGGGTTGAATCCAATGCCCTATCGCTCAAAATAATCACTTGAAAACCATCTTCCACAGCATCCACTGCGTAACGGCACAAACGATCTAAGGCTTTTTGCAATGATCCAGCTTTCCCATCTGCCCTAAAATACATTTGTAGGGTTTTAGACTGGAACAAGCCTGTATCAATACTTCTTAATTTTTCTAACTCTTGATTGGTTAATATTGGATGTTTAATCCCTACACAGTGGCACTGCATCTGATTTTCTTCCAATAAGTTGCCATTGTTCCCCATAAATCCAGCTAAGCTCATCACTACTCGCTCACGGATAGGGTCAATTGGTGGGTTGGTTACTTGCGCAAACAACTGTTTAAAGTAAGAAGATAAATGTTGAGGTTGCTTAGAAAGCACGGCCAACGGGGTATCTGTGCCCATTGATCCAATCGCCTCTTTACCATCTATTGCCATTGGTTTGATCAACAAATCAATGTCTTCTCTAGTATATCCAAATACCTGTTGGTAATTGAAAATAGATTCTTCTGAAAGATTGGTGAACATTACCCTTGGTTCAGGTAATTCTTCCAATTTAATTTGATATTGGTTAATCCAGTCGGCATAAGGGCGACGGCCACAAACCTGCTGCTTGATCTCGTCATCACTAATGATACGTCCCTGCTCCATGTCAACTACAAACATTTTGCCTGGGGTAAGTCTGCCTTTTTCAATCACCGTGCTCTGGTCAATCTCAACCGCTCCCGATTCAGATGCCATGATCACTCGATCGTCACTGGTTAATACGTAACGTGATGGACGTAAACCGTTTCTATCCAAAGTAGCTCCAATTAGGCTACCATCGGTAAAGGCAATAGCTGCCGGACCATCCCAAGGCTCCATTAATGAAGCATGGAATTGATAGAAAGCGCTCTTGATCGGATCCATATCCTTGTTTCCGTCCCACGCTTCTGGTATTAACATCATTAACACATGCGGCAACGAACGGCCTGCATGCAACAATAATTCTACTACATTATCTAAACATCCCGAATCTGACTGCGTTTCGTCAATCACCGGCAAAATCATATTCAACTCCTCCGGAGTAAAATATGGTGATGCAAATGATTTCACACTTGACCTAAACCAGTTCAAATTACCTTGTAACGTATTGATTTCACCATTATGGGCAATATGCCTAAATGGTTGCGCCAAACGCCAAGACGGGAAAGTATTGGTTGCAAAACGAGAATGCACCAAACCAAACGCTGATACCATGCGCTTATCACTAAGCTCGGCAAAGTAAGTGCGCACTTGTAAAGAGGTAAGCTGTCCTTTGTACACAATGGTTCGCGACGAGAAAGACGCTACGTAAAAATCCTGCTTACTGTCTTTTACAGAATTGTAAATGGTTTTGGTGATGTAAGTTTTAAGCACAAACAACTTACGTTCAAAATCGGCACCTGCAGGCACGTTATATGGGCGAGATACATAAACCTGTTCAATTTCAGGTTCAACAGAAAGGGCCATCTGGCCTATATCTGTAGTATCTACCTGTACTTTTCTAAATCCAAGTACTTCAAAGCCCAGCTTTTCTGCGGTGCGGTAAATAATTTCTCGACACTCTTCCCTAGCCCTAATTTCCTTGGGCATAAAAAGCATACCTACACCGTAATCGCCGTATTGAGGTAGGCTAAATCCGGTTCGCAAGCATTCGTCAAATAAAAATTCGTGGGGAACCTGTATCATGATACCGGCACCATCTCCGGTATTAGGCTCAGCTCCACATGCACCTCGGTGGTCCAAATTCTCCAAAATGGTAAGTGCATCTGAAATGTTCTGATGTGATTTTCTCCCTTTCACATGGGCAACAAAACCTATACCGCAAGCATCATGCTCAAAACTGTCACGGTACAAACCCTGTTGTTCATTTAAATTTTCCATTTATTAGTTGGTTGTAGTTAGTGTGTAGTGAACACTAAGATAAGAAAAATTTCAAACAAATTATGTATTTGATAAAAAAATTATCAAAAAACAATATTATAGATAAAAATAAGCCTACATATTATCAATATATCAAAAGATAACGATACCAATTAAAATATTATCAAAACAATACAAAAGCAAAGTATATGTTTAAATGATTTAAAGTAACATTCTACAAAAATTTGTCAAAATCGTACAATACGCAACGCATTGGGCCTTAATAACTTAAAAAACATTAAAAATTAAATGATTTTATATTTTGTAAAACGTATGCTTTTGCTACCTTTGTGGCCGGGCAAGTCTTTTACGATCAGCTCCCTTTGAACTCCCCCAGGTTGGGAACAAAGCAAGGGTAGAAGGTTGTAGCGATGCGATAAAAGTTGCTTGCCCTTTTTTTTACCCCCTAGCCCCCTGAAGGGGGAGTATAAATAATCAGGGTTCTTATTCTAAAAACCTTTATTTAAATAAACATGAAATTTTTTATCGACACCGCTAATCTAGATCAAATTAGAGAAGCACAAGATTTGGGCGTTTTAGATGGCGTAACCACCAATCCTAGTTTAATGGCCAAAGAAGGCATTACAGGAGACGAAAACGTGATCAACCACTATAAAGCCATTTGCGATATTGTTGACGACAACGTAAGCGCAGAGGTAATTGCTACAGATTACGAAGGCATTATTAAGGAAGGCGAGGCTTTAGCGGCACTAAATCCTAAAATTGTGGTAAAGGTTCCAATGATCAAAGAAGGCTTAAAAGCCATTAAATATTTCAGTGGTAAAGGAATTAGAACTAACTGTACTTTGATTTTCTCTCCTGCTCAGGCCTTATTGGCTGCTAAAGCGGGTGCTACTTATGTATCTCCATTTTTAGGCAGGTTAGATGATATTTCAACTGATGGCTTAACTTTAATTGAAGACATCCGTTTGATTTTTGACAACTACGCTTATGAAACTCAAATCTTAGCGGCTTCTATCCGTGGTCCATTACACATTGTAAACTGTGCTAAAATTGGCGCTGACGTAATTACCGCCCCTCTTTCGGCAATTACTGGTTTATTGAAACATCCATTAACTGATAGCGGTTTAGCTACTTTCTTGGCAGACCATGCTAAGGCAGCAGGAAAATAAGCCATACCATACCTTATATATAGGCCTTCAGTTTACTGGAGGCCTTTTTTATGCTCAATTATTTCCCAGCTCTTTAGCATGACCATTTTAATGCTAACCATATGGTAAAGCAAGAGTATTTCATCATTCGACCACTTAACTATTACCTAAAACTTTTTTGTTTTTACTAGGTTATGTTAACTTTACCTTAATGAAAGCTAAAAACGTACTTCTCTCCCTATCTGTAATGGCAGCTACTTTAATAGGTGGCAATACCTGGGCACAACATCAATTATCGGCTCCACTTTGGGAAGCCAAAGAAAACCTGCCTGTACCCGAATCGGTACTTTACAAAGCAAACACCAAGGAATTATTTGTAAGCCTAATTGATGGGCCTGGCAATATGAAAGACGGAAAAGGCGGTGTAGCTATATTGAACCTAGATGGTTCCATGAAAAATGCCAATTGGGTTACGGGATTAAATGCACCTAAAGGATTAGCCTTGTACCAAAACACTTTGTACATTGCAGATCTTACAGAGGTAGTGAGCGTAGATATTCGTAGCGGAAAAATTAAAGATAAGCTTGAAATTGAAGGGGCTGTATTTTTAAATGACCTTACTGTTGACGAGCAGGGAAATTTATATGTTTCTGATACCAGAACCCACAAAATATACAAAATTAGCAATGGCGAATATTCCCTATTTATGGAAAATGCCAAAGGTGCCAACGGACTAAAGTGGCTAAACAATATGCTTTATGTTTTAGCAAGCACTGAGCTTTGGCAGGTTGATGCCCAAAAACAGGTAAAAGTTATTGCTAAAGGATTTGAAAAAGGTGGTGATGGTTTAGAACCTGTTGGCAATGGCGATTTTATTGTGACCTGTTGGGCCGGTATTATTTACTATGTAAATGCCAATGGCACTTTTGAGAAGTTATTGGATACGCAGGGCAAAATGAACACCGCCGACATTGGATACAATGCCAAGGAAAGAATTATTTACGTGCCTACTTTTAACCAAAACAGCGTAGTAGCCTATCAGCTAAAATAAGACGCAAACATTTAGGGGCAACAAACAAATGCGCCCAAGGGGTAAAACACGCTTTTACTTACTTATTCTGCTTGGAATGCCGAAGCTAACTCTTGCAATTGTTGCGAAGAAATTTGGCTTGGGTCTTTGTATTGTTTCTCCAGCAGGTCTTGTGCAATGCTAATTTTACCGCTCGTTGTTCTGATCAAACACTCGCCATTTTCAATGGTGCTAGAAATGTATCTACCAACTTGGCGATTGACATACGAAAAACGGAGCACTAATTCATGGAAAATAAATACCGGATAATTCATACATTAAAGGTAAAGGCTCAATGTTAACTTAACGTTAACAAAAAATCACTAAAATATTAAATAGGTTAACTACATGTTAAGTGCTCCATTTGTTTAAAAGCACGCTGTTTTGCTATTTCGACTTTAACCTGCTTAAGGTTTCTTGAGAGATATTAAGGTACGAAGCCACCAATTTATTGGAAAGCCTTTGAACAATGATTGGATTTTCTTCCAGCAACTGATGATATTTTGTAAGTGCATCTTGGGTAAGGAAAGACATGAGACGCTTGGTGTTATTAACGTAAGCACTTTCAAGGTATATCCTGTAAAACCTCTCCCATTGAGGAATAACATCCAGCAAGTGATAAAAGCTTTTGTGGGTGATGTAATAAATTTCTGTAGCTTCTACAGCTTGCACATACTCATCAGATGGCGCAGTATTGATAAAGCTCATTAAAGCAGTGGCAAACTGATTTTCAAAAGCCAAATATCGGGTAGACTCATGGCCAGCTTCATCGATAAAGAAAATCCTTAAACAGCCCTTTACCACAAAAAAAGTACGCTGGCTTGTTTCGCCCTGCGAAAGCAATATTTGGTTTTTCTTCAGCTTCATGGGTACAAAATGAGAAAGAATGGTACTTATTTCCTCTTCTGTCACCGATATTCTGCTTTTGATATAGGCTTCTAACATTTCCTCCATTGGTATAAATCAGCGTGGCAAATTTATACATAAATAGTGAAGGCCAATGGTGTTTATTCCCGTTTTATTGGTATAAATAATGGATATTTAGGTGGGTTCCTACATTAAAACCCACCTAAATTAAGTTTACTTTTTATTGAAAACGAGTATGACCATAGAAAGTACCACACTTATTCCGCCAAATAAGTACACTGCCTGATAGCTGAACCAGCCTGCTATTAAGCCGGCCAGTGGTCCAGACAAACCAAGGGAAAGATCCACAAAAGCCACATAAGCTCCTAAGGCCGTTCCTCTCATTTGTGGCTTTACTTTTTGAATGGCCAATACGCCCAAAGATGGAAAAACCAATGAGAAACCAATCCCCGTTAATCCACAGCCTACAATGGCCATTTCCTTGGAAACCGCCGTCCAAATCATCACCTGCCCTACTATTTCAATGATCAGGGAGAAAAAAGCTACTTTATAGCCGCCAAATTTATCTGGAAACGAAGCGAAGAAAAGTCGGGTAAGCACGTAACAAACGCCAAATGTGATAAAGGCAAAAGAAGCATCGCCCCAATGTCTTTCGGTAAAGAACAAAGCAATGAAAGACGCAATACAGCCAAATGCCATGGATGAAAAGGCAAGACTTAATCCCTGGCCCGACACCGTTCCAATCACTTTATAAAATGGTGTTCTTACGTGGTCTTTATCAATATAAGTAGCCGGAAGCTTTGCCGTAGCCAACCAGCTCACCAAGGGCAACAAAACAATAATGGCAAATGCTGGAAAATAGCCATAAGCACCGCTGATCCATATACTTAAAGGCGCGCCAATGGCAATACCTGCATACATGGCAATACCATTCCAGGTCATTACCTTACCTGATTTTGATGGCCCCACCAAGGTGATTCCCCAGGTGAGCGCTGCCGTAACCAAAAGGCTCTCGGCAATGCCATGAATTACTCTGGCCAGTAACAATAATGCTATGGCTAGCATTGGGCTACCTTGCGTAACCACCGAAAGCACATAGGCAATACCTGCAACAATGGCAAAGGTTATGCCCAACATTTTACTGCTTTTAGCACCCTTAGTGTCGGTAGTTTTACCGGAATAAGCCCTGGTGAGCAGGGTAGATAAAAATTGTAAACCAATAACCACTCCTACTATAATGGTATTAAAGCCCAGTTGCTGCTGTACAAATTTAGGAAGTATGCCCAAGGCAATACCTATGGTGAGGTATACCGCAAATACAGAAATAATAATTGGTATTACGGCTTTATAGAAATCGATAGTTTGATCTTTTTGTAACGTGACATTCATATTTTTTAACTTGATAAAATTTCAAGTGCAAAAATGCGAGTCCAAAAAATGCAAACCTTTGACCTAGGTCAAAAAAACAGGTTGTACCAATTTTGTTAATACAATTGAGTTTTCTATGTGACTATGTGGTTCATTTATTAAAAGATGAATCTTAAACACATAAAGCTCTATTTATATATAGTTGCTAGATTTCTCTCCCTGAAATTCGAGATCGAAATGACGTAGTGCGTGTGGCAGTGGTTTTCTATGTGGCTATGTGGTTCAATTAATTAAAGATAGTTCTCTCGAATTTCAGTCCATTTTGCTCGATCAATTTGATACACAAAATTCAATTTAGGCTGTTCACCAAAATAAGTCACTTCCTGTTCTGCTACTTTTTCGGCACCAATGCGGCCCACTGCAATTTGCGAACGTACATTATTGGCACCTACGTGTAAATTCACTTTCTGTACAAACTGGAAAATATAATCCAGCATCATTTTCTTCACCGATTGGTTAATGCCTTTACCCCAATAAGCGGTACCATAAAAAGTGTAGCCTATTAAAATACTATCTTCTTGCACATTGTAGTCATAAAACCTGGTACTGCCAATCACTTGATCATTGGTTTTATCTACAATTTTAAAAGCACCTTTGCTCTGCATTGCTCCGTCAAAAAAGGTTTTAAACACCTCTCTTTGCCAACGATCTTTATTAGGATGTTGTTCCCATACTTTTGGATCAGAGGCAACTTCATAAAGAGCTTCAAAATCGGTTTCCTGTAAGGGAACAAGTTTTACATTTTCATTTTCTAAGATAGGCTGTATGCTAAAAGTCATGGTTTAAAATTTTCGGTTGCTGTAATCAGTTCTTGTATAATTTCGGTGGTTGAGCTTGAGGAATAATCGTTAAGGGACTGTCCAGCCCAAATGCTCACAAAATCGGCATTGCGATGGGCTTTAGCTACCTTTCTTAATTCGCCAGTAAGTTTGTTCTGATAAGGATAAGGCAATATCATGGCACTATTTTCCATGGCTTGGATAAAAGCATTTTTAAGTCCACGGGCATAACGTCCAGAAAAGCTTTTAGTAAGCATGATCTCACTTTCCTTAGCATTTCGCAATCGTTGCTTTTCAAACTCCTGTAAGGCACTTTCTTTGGAGCCCAGCAGCAAACTACCAATTTGAAACGCTTGTGCACCCAATATTTTGGCCGCCCATAAGGTTTGGGCATTATAAATTCCGCCCGCATAGATCAAAGGAGTTTTCACCGCTTCAAACACTTGCGACAATAGGGATAAGCCACCAATTTGTGGAATGTCATGATCCACAAAACTTCCCCTATGTCCTCCAGCTTCAATGCCCTGCACACAAATCAGATCAATACCGCTTTGCGCTAATTGGATGGCTTCCTCTACCGAAGTACAAGTGCCTATTAAAGTGACCTTGTTGTCCTTCAGTTTCTGGATGCTTTGCGTATCCAAATTACCAAAAGTAAAACTCAACATTTTACACCCCTCGGAAATGATGGCATCTAGCTGATCGCGATAATCGGTAAGCTTGATTTCTTCGATATCTGGCAAATTCACTTCCAAATGGTGCTGTTTCGCCAATTGTTCTACCTGTTGTTTGGTGTGTGCATATTGACTTTTCAGTTCTTCCGAAAGTTGGGGAATAGCATTTACAAAAATATTTACCGCAAAGGGCTGCTTGGTTAATGCTTTGGTTGCACGAATAAGCGCTACACATTGATCGGCAGGTAAATCGGCCAATGACAAAGTGCCCAATACTTTTGCTTCAGCCGCTGCAGCCACCATTTGTGGGGTAGTTACGCCAAACATAGGTGCCTGAATAATTGGATACGATACACCCAATATTTTGCTAAGGTTATTTTCCCATTTCATAGGCGCTTATTTGCTATTCAAAAATCACATAATTTACTTTATCTACCCCTGTATTGCCCGTCTTCTCATCATATGCGTACAAAATTAGCTCATAGTTTCCGGGAGTGTTAATGAAATCGCTGCCTTCAAACAAATTTGTAGAAACCCATGACATTTTCACTTCCTTAAGTGTTTTCCCATCTTTTTTAAGGATACCCTTTACTTCCATGCTTTCCGAATCCCATACCCCACCTTTGTCAATTACACAACCACACATCATTACCACGTTGGCCTGAAATTGAAAAGGTTTGTCTTTAATGTCTTTTAATGAAATATATTGGTGGGTGCGTGGTTTCAGGATATCAATAATAAAACCTGGAATTTCCAGCACAATACCGTCTCCCAAAATATGCTTTCCGGGAATGAGCCATAGCTCTGTAGTTACCGTGGCCTGTGCCTGTTTCAAATTGTAGGGCGACACTACTTCTACACTCACAAAAGTGGGCTCTTCAATATCTACTTTTGCCATAAAACCAGCAGTCTTTTCATCAGCAATGGCGGTGGTGCGGGTTTTAGGGTTTTTCATGATCAAATCGGTATTTCCTGTGCTGCCTGTGGTTTTGCCTTCGGCCAAAATTTGTTGGTTGGCTTTATTTCTGATGATCACATAGGCACCTCCCAATGAACTGCCAATAAATTTGGCATCTTTAGCTTTGGCTCTGATCATTATTTTAGTTTCAACTCCAAAAGCGGCAAGGTTACAAAGGAGTGTAAAGGTTAATAAAAGTGTTCTCATGACTGTGTGGAGTTTAAGTAGGCTTGTTTAAATCGTTGGTGAAAAGAGGTGGTTTTTAAGGCGGCATCTATACCGTCCAAGTATTGCAGAATGGCCAAGTCGCCACCCAATAATTCCAAAATGGCACTTTCGCAGCTATGCCAAATTTGCTCCAATTGCGGGAGCATCTCTACGGCTTTTGGCGAAAGGGAAATCATTTGCTTCCGTTTATCTACTTGGTCTTTTTTGATCAACAGGTAATCTTTTTCGGCCATTTTTTTTACCAAGGCCACTACCGATGGATGGGCATAACCTAGGGAATCGGCAATGGTTACCATCGATATCTCCCCTTTTTGCTGTAACAGCATAAATACGAGATACCAGTTAGGTTCAATGTCGATATGAAGTTCTTTGTAAAGTTTCCTTACGTCGTGGGCCATGCGATCGCTAATGCGCTTAAAGCGGCTATCGAGTGCTTTATAGCCAAGGTCTTTGATAAAATCTGAGCTCATGTTAAGGGTTGTTTGCCTACAAATATAATATAATAAAGAAAACTATATAGTTGACTTTATTATTTCATCGAACGATTAACCTTTAAGTGATCGATCATTATTCTCATAGTGGTTTTCCGTAAAACGCTAAATTCATTTACTGCTACATTTAGCCTTTCACGTTTAAAATGAATATGATGGAAAAAATTGAAGCCATTAAACCAGGTCCTAAACCTAAAAAAGATGATGGAACTCCGGATAAAAGGAGACGCGTTACTCCTGAAACAAAACCGAAGCATCCAGATTTGAAGCCTCACAAGCATAGGCCTAAGGACTAAAACATAAAAGTCTCGCATCCTACACTTGTGGGACGGGACTTTTATTAAAGCTAGTCATATAACGTATCGGATTATCTTCCAATCTGAGAAAACACATAAAACATTTCCGTGGCTATTTCCAAACTTATTTGTGCATATACCTGTGCTTGCTGAGGAGTTCCATCTGAAGTCTTTGGATCTTCGTAAGTGATCGGTACCCTTAAATCAGCGCCAGCTATAAATGGACAGCCACCATCTGCCTGCGAACAGGTTAGTATGGCCACAAAATTACTTGTGGGGTTAAACGGATGGTCGTAGCTTTTGGAAAAACCTATCATTGGCGCTGCATTAGCACTATATTTAATGGCATACACGGGGTTAGTTCCCGCTGCAATTTTGAAGACCTTAAAACCTTGTTCGACCAAGGTTTCTGCTACCTTTGGAAACAACGCGGTTTCTTCTGTTCCTCCAGAATAACAATGTACTTCAGGCACCTCAAAATATGTTGCGGCTACCTGCGCCCAAATTTGCGCCAAATGGCTCCGCCTTGAATTGTGCGTACAAATGAAATGGAGAATGATTTGCTTGCCTTGGCTCACTTTAAGTTGGATATCAGCTATCAATGATTGCAAAACAGCTTTACGTTCATTACTCAGGCCTTGCGCTAGCTCCAATTGTGCAATGGTGTTTAATAGGGTTGGATACATCATCTTTCTTTTAGCAACATCCTGAATTTGGGGCACAACAAGTCGGTTGGTTATTAATCGGCGCTTTTGAGGGGATTCCACAAGCCTCTTGGGCAAGGCAAGTAGTGGTTTTGTTTTTCAGCACAAAGGTTTTACCATTAAAGGCCAGGTCGTATTTGCCAATGGTTTCACCTTGGTACTCTACTTCTATTTCGGCATCCTCCATACCTAGCTTCTCTTCTGAAAGTTGGATGATGTGCAATAATTTACCAGGCTTTAAACGATGTTCGTAATCGTCGGCATCCCATAGCTGGAAATTAACGGCCTTTTCGTGGCGTACCACTCCCCCACAGTCGATAAAGTTTTTAGTGATTTGCCCTACTTCAGTGACATGGAAATGCTCTGGTACAAATGCTCCGTTTTCTAATTGAAATTCGACATTGTTTAAGGTTGGTAAAATGGTTTTGATCTGTGATAGTGTCATGATGATTTTAATTTTAAAGGTATTTTTATATAAATGTTATATTGCAATATTACGATAATGAAAATCAAAAAAAATGCCTTTAACAGCATTGTTTTACGCTCACGTCCTGATTGAAAAGCATATTGAATTGGGCTTGTACTTGTTTCCAAACTTTTTCTTCAATGCAATAGCAAACTGATTTGCCTTCTATGGCGCCCTGAATAATGCCAATGCTTTTCAATTCTTTTAGGTGTTGTGAAATGGTGGCTTGTGCCAACCCCAGCTCTTCTACCAGATCATTGCAGATACAAGCCTTTTGGTTAATGATGTGCTGCAGGATGGCAATACGAGCTGGATGTCCTAAAACTTTAAATAAGGAAGCCAATTGATTTTGCTCGTCGGTGAATATTTCTGATTTGGTAAGTCCCATGTTGCGAATAATTACATCGCAATATTACGATAATAAATTTGAAACGAACAAATCTTTTTTAGTGTAGCATTAAAAAATTAACGAAATATGACGAAAGAAATCAGCCTTGTTTAAGGCAATTCACGCAACATCCAAATGGTACAAGAATAATGACCGGTATTGCCCAATGGCGCTGGCAACGATTTAAAGCCCAGTTTTTCATAAGCGGCTACGGCCGAACTGAGCTCGGGCATGGTTTCCAAATATATTTTTTGGTAGCCTATTGATTGGGCAAAGGCTATACATTTTAACATCAGCTGCTTGCCTACTCCCTTTCCTCGACTTTCGGCAGCTACATACATTTTCACCAATTCTACGGTATCGCTGTCCAAACCGTCTGTAGGATAAATGCCTGCGCCTCCCAAAACCTTTCCATCTTCTTCGGCAATAAAATAGGCCATTCTCTCTTCTTGAAAGCTCTCAAACAAACGGTCGGTACTTTCGTCAAAATAGGCGGTGCCTGGTATGTTTAGACCAAACTCTTCTAAACTGTCTCTAAGAATTTTGGCCATGGCCAGGTTATCGGTTGCAAGAATTGATCTGATATTCATATGAGCGCAAATATCGCATATAAATAAGAAAAGACGCATGTAAAATATGCGCCTTTCCAATCATTATACTTAACTATTATCACTATGGTTAAAAATCAAACGCTAGCTGTTTTAAACTTACACCTGTTTCATTTTAAATTGGCCCTTACCAGTTTAAAATTAGTCGTTACCAGTTTGCCAACTTATCGTTGCCAATTTAAAAATGGCCGCTACCAATTTGTAAACAACAACTTAAAACAAAGCAAAAGCACAGGTGCGGTTTGATAATCAGCCCTGTGCTCTTCCAAAAACCTAGTCTACTTTCTTAAAAGTGACTGTTTTTAGGGCATCAACAATGCGTTTGCCGGGGCGGTAATTCACATAGGCTTCTTTAATTAAACTACTGCTAAACTCCTCCTTGGTAGCTGCTCCACTACTGCTCAATCCCGGATAAAAACTGCCCAGTTTGTCCATACGCACAATCCTGCTATTTACCAAGTTGTCTTGGATCACATTCTCTAGGGCTATGATCACGCCCCGAATGTCGGCTTCTGAAAGGGCCGAAAATTTTTCAATTTGTTTAGATAGTTCATCAATCGTGATTTCCCCATCGGAAACTACTCTTGCATACCATTTTTTTGCGCCTCCGCCTACTACGCCAGGCTCGCCTCTTTCCATAAGGCTGTACTTAATTGCCATTTTTGATAGGGTTAATGTTTAATGTCTTTCTGAGGGAAGGAAGATATTATCACGTTCATCTTGCTTGCAATAAACGTATCGGCAGGTAATTGATGAAACAAAGATCTGGTAATTATCAATACGGCGTATCACCCTAAAGGGGTGATTTTTCATTTATTTTTGAAGCAAATTTTTTATTCTCGCTTTGAATAAAAAAGTGATGAATTGATTGAAAAATGCCAAATAATTTGTCACCGGCAATTAAACCTACCCCATTTAAACGAACCATAAGGCACCTTTAAACGGCAATGAGGGCACATTATATTTATTTACATTAAATAAACCTGAAAATCAATAAATTATACTTAGGTTTGTGGCTTAATAAATATATAATGCAACAAGGAAAAGTAAAATTCTTCAATGAGTCAAAAGGTTTTGGATTCATTGTACCTTCTAATGGCGATGCCGAAATTTTTGTACACATCTCTGGTTTAGTTGACCAAATCCGTGAAAACGATACTGTTAACTATGAAGTTGAGCAAGGCAAAAAAGGCTTAAACGCTGTTAACGTAACAATCGCTTAAGACAATCCTTCTTATAATTGGGAACATCCGCAAATAAGCGGATGTTTTTTTTTGTGGCAAGTTTTTGAAGGAAGGGATGTCGTTTTATCGTAGTTGGCGATGGTTGGTGTTATCAATATATGATGATTGAAGTATCGGTAATGGTTGGTGATAACACCAACCAGAGGTTTAATAATACAGTACTAAATAAACATACTTTTACAATCTTATAAAATTAAAAATGCTATGAAAGCAAGTCATAATAATTTTTTACATGTTTTCGATTTGACTATAAAGCAAACTACTAAGCTAATAGAGAAATTAAAATCGGGAATAGATAACAAAATAGAGGCCCGTAATAGCGCTAAACATAATTTTAATCCAATTGAACAATTGTTAAAACTAACCGTTATTCTGACCATGTGTGCCTTTTTATATTGGCGAATTTTCTTTGAAAACTTTGGCATAGATTACTTCATATTCTGCTTCGCTCTTGAAGATGCCCCTTTCATACTATATTACAAAGGAACATACTATACATACGGTCTTATATTAATCTTGTTTTTCGCTTGGCCATACCTGCTTAACATTATCAATAGACACCTCAGATTTCTGACAGCTTTAACAATACTTGCAATCTTCTCCTATCTATTAGTTAGGATAGAACAATTTACTATTATACAAGGGATAGTGTTTTTCTTAGCATTAACTGCCGTAATGATAATCTACTTAGCTTTTGACAACAACGCAATTTTTTATGCATTTGTAATAGTCGCATTCTATATTGCCATTTCAGCAAATAACGACGTAAAAAATGTTTTAAAAAACCCAATGTACATAACACTCGAGTCTAAGGATGGAAAGACTATACTTGATAAATCTCAACGAAATCGTTTTGTACTTACAGCAACGTCTAAATTTATTATTATTTACGATCAAAAAAATAAAATAGTTGAAAAATATAATCGAGACGAGCTCAAATAGTTTTTTTTTATCTTTTTATCTTATAGTCGGTGTTATTACCAATCCACAATTGTACTATCAGTAATAGTTGGTGATAACACCAACCAGAGGTTAAAGCGCATCAAACTTGATGGCTAACTTATCTCCAACTTTAATATTAAAATAAAAAAACGGTTGATGAGATAAAAGCAAATTCTAGTTTATATCTTTATAAGAAATAACAATTGATATGATTGACCCAATTGACTATCCAGAAATTCCAGTAGATGCTCCGCAACCTACAACAACTGAACTGCCGATAGATACACGATAAGAATATAAAAAATTAAGCCTAATATAGCTGTTAGTCCTATATAAATCAATATTCTTTTAAAAAGCAATATCCTCGAATCGTTTTGTTTTCGGTTATAATCTATTTTGTGCTGAAAATTTTTTATCTCATTCAGTTTATATATCATTAATTTTTTCTCATTGCTGCAATCAGGTAACTGAAGAACTTGGTCAACAGCCAATTGTCTTGGCTCTCTCCCAACGGCCATAGTATCGCGAGGTAAGATAAGTTTAACAACGAAAATAAGTGCCACTACGCAAACCACAAGCAAATAGATTAGCAGCATTGTTTCTGCTGAAATCAAAGTCTTGCTTTGTTTAACTGAATTTATTAAAAAACCTACGATGGTTGAAGTTACTGGCAAAAAGATCAAAAGCAGAGTTATTGATTTAGATGTTGTTTTGTCAGCCACCTCAATAGAATATTTAAGAGACTTTTCTCCCTGTTCAATAATAAAGTTGGCAATGTCTTTATCTATTTTAACCTTGTTTTCCGCAGAAATGTCCCAAATTTCATTCTCCATAAAACTAATATTAGGAAAAAACTTTAATAAAGCAATATCGAAATGACCGATTAATTTTAATATTAAGCAAAGAATAATGAATATAATTAGCTCAGCTATCGATACCTAAACATTTATTAAAGGTTAGTATTATCACATGCCGCAGTTGACCTATCAATAAAATAATCTGGATCATACTATCATATTAATAGGTTAACTAACTTTACTTGCTACCCAAAAAACACATTAGGTAGTTAAACAATAATTATGATTGACAAAATCGAGATAAAAGGATATTGGTTCTTACCGCATGAACCTGATAATAGAGTGGCTGGAACCTTGTATTTTTTTCCAAACGAAAAAATGGTTCTTGAATTAATCGGCTCTTTCTATGATCCTCGCACCTACATAGAAGCTTGGGCAAATAGCGATGATAAATCCAAAGAAATCATTTGGGGCGAAAGCTCTGACGCGAAATGTATAACACTCCTAAACTGTAACGCATATGGATCGCTGAATTTTGGCTGCTCCTTTCCAATGCAGAAGTTCAATATTGAGTACTGTTTCCAAGGCATCCATCTAAGTAATTGGGCTGATAAGGTTTTCAATAAAATAACTATTAAAATGCCCTGTCTAACAAAATGGGTTAACCATTATTGCGTCAATTATTCTATTCCTTTTAAAAATGATAGGATGCACGGTTTTAATCTAAGCTTTGATCGAGATAACAGTAACGAAATTTCAGTTCAACTCAATAATGATTTAGATTTGGAGTTAGAATATACATGTTCTCCACCTGGAAAATCACACGAAGAACAGCTTATTATTGAGCAATCATATGTGTTGAATATTATTTCAAAAAATAAACAATCGTTTTGGGAATTATTAAAGCAGGCATCTAAATTCAAATCATTTCTTACACTTGGCACTTTAAATACGATTGATTACCAACTCATTCAGTTTTATTCACCAGACGAATTTCAAGAATTAAAAAATGGGAAAAAGATCTTCCATCCGACATATCTATATTTTAATCAGTACGATATAATACAATCTAGCACGTCTAGTAAAGACTTTTTATTTACACACAATCTAATTGAAAGCTCTTTTGAAAATGTAATTCGCAAATGGTTCAGCTTTGATAATCAAATGGATCCGATCCTAAAACATTTAATTGAAAGTCTTAAACGAAAAGGTATATTCAATACGGGAGATTTCCTAATTGTTGTTCAAGCATTGGAAGGTTATGCAACAAGATTTAGACCCAATATTCCGAAGAAAAATAAACACATAAAATTAATTGAACAATTAGAGTATTTGCGTGATGAGTTCCTATATGTTCAGCTTATAAAAAATACGCCTATTGATTTGGATACAGTTGTTAATTCGCGACATTACTACTCACATTTTTTTAATAAAAAACAGAACACACATGTCGCTGAAGGACTTGAGTTATTTAAACTTACACAAAACTTGAAAGTAATACTTATATGTTGCGTACTAAGTGAAACTGGATTTGATCAAAATGCAATAATTTCGATCATGAAAACCTATCGCGACCTAACGTAAATATGAAAGGCGCATTTACCATGCGCCTTTCATATTTACCACAAAAACCTTGAAATTCATCAGCCAACAGCAAAAATTATCCCCTATACCTATAAATCATTCTAATCACCACAACCAATATAGATGGCGCAATGAGTCCCAGCGCCAAAAGACCAAAATACTGGGAATAGTTTTCAATGATAAAGTTGGGTTTGTCCGCTAAAAAAACAAGGGAGGTTTTCATTTCATTTTCTGTGATGAAATAAGAAGTAGCAAAATTATTAGCCCAATGCAAACCAATGGGCAACAATATACTGCCACTACGCTGTAGCGCGGTAGCATAAATAAAGATGGCAAAAAAATAATTGATCAAATGAAAAGGTATGTTCCATAAGTTCCCCCAAACATCATGCATACAGGTAAATGCCGTGGCGGTGAGCAAAATGGCAAAAGTATGCCCTCCTATCTGTTTAGCTTTGTAAAAGCCATAACCCATGATATAAAACTGTTGTACCACCACGGTGGGCAACACAACCATTAAGACCCTAAACAAAGTCTTTACATCTGGCGCAGGATTTAAACGCAGGCTTCCTCCCTTGAAAATACTTTGCAAAAACAAACCCAACAACACAAAACAAAGTCCTAATACAAAGCCCAGCAAAATTTTGGTTAGGGGTTGTTGTGTTTTATCAATACCCAAATAAGCGAGAGACAAACCCTCCCACCTGAACATTAGCCAATTGGAAAGCACCACTAGTATACAGCCCAAAGGCAAAAACGATAACCACGAGTTTTTGGTTACACCACTTAAAAAAAGGGAGAGTGCAATTAAACCAATAAATAGAAGAAGCTGTTTTAATTTTAGCAGCAAAGTTGCTTTCATTTGCTGAGTTGATTTTCTTCCAAAATTATTAACTTGAACCGCCTTAAATGAGTTGAAATTAAAAAGTCGCCTTAAATGTCGTCAAGTGTCGCCCAAAAACAGCCAGATATTTCCAATTACAGCAAGCAGGATATTGCTACTTTGATTAAGCGTGCGAGGTTAAATAGAAGATTCACACAAAAGGAACTTGCAGACCTTGCTGGCATCACCGTTCGTGCGGTACAGCGCATAGAAAATGCCTTGGTAATGCCCAGAGCCTATACCTTAAATGCATTATTGGAACAGCTAGACATTTCCTTAGCGGATGTTCCGCAACAGGCATCGCCATTGGAGGTAAAGCCTGCAGTAAGCAAGTCACCAAAAACTACTCAATGGATCTTGACTTTGGGCAGCCCCATTTTACTTTTTATTGGTTCCTATGCTTTTATCCTGCAATCTCCCACTTTTCCAGAGAATGCTTTTGAGTTGTGTGTGCTCATTTTCTGTATAGGGCTTTTTTACTTACTACTGTTATTGAAAATTTGGAAATAGGATTTAGTGTGATTGGTGCAATCACCATCCTACAACAGATCTACCTGTAAACACTCACGAAAACTTCAAACAAACTCAATGAAATTAATTATAGATGTATCTTATCAAAATAATCAAGCAAAAGTAGTTGGGGGATTTTTTGAGAATTGGCTCGATGATTCTTTGGTCAAACAGTCGTCAAGGATAGTTGAAAATGTAGAGGATTATGTGTCTGGAGAATTCTACAAAAGAGAGCTGCCGTGTATTTTGGAATTCCTCAGCGATGTTAATTTAAAAGAAATAGAACTGATCATCATCGACGGCTTTATTTATTTAGACGATGAAAGAAAAAATGGCCTAGGTGCTTATTTATACAATAGTTTAGACAAAGAAATTCCTATAATTGGCGTTTCCAAATCTCGTTTTTACAACAATAACAAATATGTAAAAGAAATATTTAGGGGCAAGAGTAAAAATGCATTATATATCTCTGCAATAGGCATTGAACTACTGGAAGCTTCATTATTAATAGAAAAAATGCTTGGAGAGTATCGCCTACCTAAACTCATCAAACAAGTTGATACCGAGACAAAAACAAATGGATAAATCAATCTTAAATAAGTATCCTCTAAATAAAATGCTTTTCAAATCTGAAAGTTCAACATATGAGGATTGGCCAAAAAACTCATGTATATTTTACTTGTGGTTTGTAATAACACCAACCAAAGGCTAATATCCCATAATTGCCCTGTCAGCAAACATTCACACCTTACTCGCCTCTCATGACCATTACAAAAAGTTTCTTTTATCTTATTATTATAGGTTTATATACATTTTTATCCATTCCTTTTGCTACAAGCGCCCAACAATTAAACCAAGACTTTTGGCAACCCAAAATTATGGATGCCAATAGCTCATCTGTTTTAGAAACAGCCAACATATCCATCAACAGAAAAAAAGATTACCCCATTAGCAGCGCAGGTTTAGCCAAAATTCCGTTGCGCGAAATTAACGAGGGCGACAGCATTTTTATTGGCTGTGTAGGCTATCAAACATCGAAATTGCATGTACTCAATAAAAGCAACCTTTCCAGTACCATTAAGCTAAACCCAGTAAGCTATAGCCTTGAAGAAGTAAAGATTATAAAGAACAATAAAAAGTTGAAAGAAATCACTGTTGGCACAAAAGCCTTTTCAATTTCTGCAGCAAGATTAAGATATAACTCTAGCTATGGATTATATATCAATAATAACGATAAAAAGGTTGGTTATATCAATGAGTTAACTATTGTGGTGTCTGACCGATACAATGGTATTGAAAAACCCTTTAAACTCAGACTATATAAAAAAACTGTTGATGATCCATTTCCGACAGAAGAATTGATGGAACCCATGGTTGTTCAAAATACCAAAAAGAAAAAATGGTTAAGTATAGACATTTCCCACTTGGGCATCAAACTACCAGAAGATGGATTTTTCATTGTTTTTGAGGTATTAGGTAAAGAATACTACAATGACAAAACAGTTAAAAAATTTGGTGTTATAGCCGAAGAATTGCCTAGTCTTGGTTGTACTACTTTCCCAAAAAGTACAACTAAGGAAAATTACTCTATTATTAAATTAGACAATAAAAAATGGTTTTTAGACAGCAAAAACACTGAATATCAGCTACAAGCTAAACTTATATTAACTAATGAATAAGGCAAAAAAAAATCCTTCCTGATGTGGTCAAAAAACAATCCCTATTAACAAACACGGTTTTCAATGAATTAAATTCAAATTTGCCTTATACAGTTTTCCAATAGGAATAACCTCGTTCCCAATCTGCAACTCAGATTTGCCAATGTTCTCGATTTTGTCTTGATGAACAATATATGATCGATGTACCCTGAGGAACTTCTCGGCAGGTAAAATCTCCATTAAATTTTTCATGGTCATGTGCGTCATATAGCGCACAGTGGTAGTATGCAGCAAAATGTAATCCTTAATTGATTGTGCATATAAAATATCCGCATGATTGACTTTCATCAACTTGCCCGACACTTTAAAATAAGTATAATCCCTTATTTCAGCAGCTTGGACAGGCTGGAGCTTAAACAGCTTTGCCAAGCTCTTATCAAAGCGTTCCTGTGTAATGGGTTTCAGCAGGTAATCAACCGCCTCCAGCTCATAACTATCCACCGCGTATTCAGAAAAAGCAGTGGTAAAAATCACTGCTGGCGGATTTTTAAGGCTTTTTAAAAAATCAATGCCATTTAAACCTGGCATTTTAATATCCAGAAATAGCAAATCAATGGCTTCCTCATGTAGTATTTCAAACGCTTCGAACGCGGTGCTACATTTCTTATACAAGCTGAGCTGATCGGCGGCACGTACGTAGCCTTCTAAAATATCCTGTGCCAGGGGCTCATCATCCACAATTAGGCAATTAATCATTTCATTTCTAGGGTTAAGCTTACTTGATAAATTTCTCCATCACGCTGTATTTCCAATTGATGTTTATTTGGATACAGGATGGCTAATCTCTTTCTAACATTTACCAGTCCTATCCCACCCTTGTGCGGGTTTGTTTTGGCAATACTGTTTTGCACTTCCAAGGTGAGCTCGTTTTTAGTTTTACAAATCACAATGTTTACAAATCCCTCCTTTTCCTCTTCCTCTACACCATGTTTAAAGGCATTTTCTATAAAGGGCAACAACAACAATGGACTTATCTTGCTGGCATCGTCAATGCCTTGCGTATCAAAATTAATGGCAATGGCAGCACGGTACCTAATGTGCTCAACTTCCACATAGTTCCTGATAAATTCTATTTCATCTTTCAATGGAACCCATTTCTCATCGGCTTTGTACAAAATGTAGCGCATCATTTCGGCAAGTTTGGCTACTAAAGGTGCGGTATGTTTGTCTTGCTTTAATGCCAAACTGTAAATATTGTTCAGCGTATTGAAAAAGAAATGTGGCTGCAACTGGGCCTTTAAATAGGTAAGTTCGGAAATGAGCTGTTGCTCTTTGAGCGTTTTTAGCTGTTCATTTTGCTTGGCAGCATGAATGAAATAAGCTAAAAAGCTAACGCCAAAAAGCTGCCCCATCATATAGCTGAGCGTAAACCCTAAGCGCTTTAAGTGATACCATTTCAAGGCATCACTTCTCATTTGCTCAGAAAGGAAATCTAAATGGGCAATGGATAAATAAGTAGCCTTTTTATAAAAATAATGGAAAAAGAGAAACAGCACAATAATGGCTAAAAAAGCCCATAACTGATCTTTTTTTAAACAGTACTGTAAGGCACGGTAAAACAAAAAAAAGGCAATGATATTGAAAGTGCCATAAACCAGGGAAAATTCAAGTTCTTGCGCCGAAATGCCTACATAGTTTCTTTCCCAGAAATTATACTCGAAATTGGAAAGCAAACTGATTCCGTAAAAATAAACCAAAAAGAAAATGAGTTCTATTTTGGCATATTTAGAGAATTTAAACGTCAGGTTTGGCCGCATGGCAGCAAGGTAAAAATTATTTGGTAATGAGCATTTGGTTCCCCTACCTTTTCGACTAAAACAGCTATTTTTTCGACTAAAGTTCATTTTTACTGTCGGTCGAATTAATTAGGGCTTTAGTCTAATTTCAAAAAAGAGGAAGGTGCTAACCAATACTTTTGAACAAAAATGAAAGACATGAACGACCTTAAAAAAAATGCTAGCGCCCTCCTCTTATTCATTATTTTTTTCCCTGCCATTGCCAAAACGGCCAATATCACTGAGAAAAACCATCAAACCGTTGACCCTATTAGCCTTTTTAAGCAGGTGAGCGAAAAATTGGCAAGCTTAAAATCCGTAAAGTATCATTACACAAGAGAGTTTAACTATCCATCAGAGGGTTATGTAAGTAAAGCTGAAGGAGAAATGTATGTAGTGTTTGCCAAAGAAAATGATCTTGCTGGCATGAGGTTTCAACATGAAGATGCCCAAGGTTTTTCCATTTTTAATAATGCCGAGCTATTTAACGGAAAAAACAAGACCAAAACCATCACTGTAACCAACATCAAAGACCCGAAAAATCTGGAAGGCAAATCTGCACTGTACCATTCTATGGTGACCTTAAGAAATGCGCTCCCGCTCATCATCGAAGATGAAAGCATTCAAAAATTGGTGAAGGATACTTTAATTGACCACAAAAGTTATCATATGCTGCATTTCTTTCTTCAGGATAAGCTCTTTACTTATCTGGGAACTGGTTTTTCAAAAGTGACCAAGAAACTGACCTTTAGGTATCAGATCATAGTTGATAAAAGCACCTTGTTGCCATTAACCATTTTGCAAACTACCGTTAGCTCCCAAGATTTAAACCGAATTGATTTTAAAGATATGGATACCAATCCGAAAGAGGTGGCAGAAAGCTCATGGTTTTATTCCAGCTATTTGAACAACTACAGCATGGAGGCCCCAAAAGTGCCAATAGTGCCTATAAAGGTTGGTGAAATAGCGCCCAACTGGGAACTCACCAATTTTGCGAGCAACGCCAAAGAAACGCTTGCGCAATACAAGGGCAAACTAATTTTATTAGAATTTTGGATGAAGAATTGTGGCTATTGCATTGACGCTGTGCCTAAACTAAATGCACTGAATGATGCCTATGGAGCTAAAGATTTCAAGCTATTGGCCATTAACACGGAAGACAATCGTTACAACATTAGCGTATTTCTAGACAAACACCCTGCAAACTATTCGGTGGTATATGGCGATGAGCCTTCGATCAATAAAAATTATGGCATTGCTGGCTTCCCCCAAGTTGTACTCATTGCTAAAAATAGCACCGTGCTATACGCTGGGTTTCTTGATGTAGAAGCACTGCAAAAGCTGATTAAGCAAAATTTGTAGGTGGGGCTAAATAAGATAAGCGTTTGGAGTTTGGCGTCATCTCCAGCCCTAGCAAAGCCTCCTCGTTCTACTAAAATCGGCCTTGGCCTGTTCGGGATGCACTAATAAGCCTTAGTATTAACTTTAACAGAACAGGGCGCAACTTGTACCGATTTATCGGTAACCGTGGCTTTTATTTATTTGTTTCCATTGTTTAAAAGGTATAAATGAGCTCAACCGTTTCGGTTTTGCTTACTTTAATAAAAGTTTGTCCGCGAAGCGACAGAACCATAAATAGTAGCAGAAAGTAATATTTTATACATCATCAAACCTCTAAAATACCCCACTTATTTCTTCTTCACATGAAGATCATCAAACAAGCGACCCACTAGCCTTTCTAAAATTTCTCCGGTTTCATTAAAGCTGGTATTGGTTAATATGGCTATCGCTATATTTTGTTTAGGGTAAATCACAAACCAATTTTGCATGCCATATATCCCGCCGTGGTGCCTATATATTAATTGATCACCATTTTCGATGATGTACCAATGATAGCCCTCCCCAAAATCAGCACCTTCTTGATGCAGTTTTCGGTGGGCTTCCTTTACTATAGGGTTTGAGCTGTCGAGCTGCAATTTCATGTACTTCACCAAATCTGTAGTGGTGGCATGTAATCCTGAAATTCCGCCCCATAAAGTCCTGTTGAAGTTGGGCATTAACTCGTTTTGATCGTTATAGCCTTTTACCAATCTTACTTTATCATTTTCAAGAAGTGTAAACTTAGTTTGGTTCATTTGATTGGGTTTCAGTACAAATTCATTCACCAATTCCTCAAAAGGCTTTTGATACACTTTTTCAAGGATATATGCGGTTAGCTCTGGAGCCGTATTTGAATAGAAATATACTTCTCCAGGCTTGGTTTTAATGTTAATGAGCTTTAATCCTTCCAAAAAAGCTTGCTTATTTTCGCTTTTTATAGGAAAATTAGGAAAGCCGCTGGTATGGGTAATGAGATGTTTGATTTTGATAGGTTCGCCTTTAAAGGCCAAATTAGGGTAAGCTTCGTCAAGATAGATTCGAATATCATCCTCTAAGTTTATTTTCTGGTCAAGTACTGCTTTGGCGGCTACATAACCTGTAAAGGTTTTGGTCACCGAAGCCAATTCATAAAGAGTAGAATCGTTTGGCTGATTCCCCTTTCCAATGGTTAACTCTCCAAAATGTTTGATGGTAGCTTTTCCATCCTTAAGTACCGCAATAGAAACCGCATGAAATCTTTTATCCTCCAATAACTGGAGCGCATTTTTTGTAATTGCCTGTTCTACATTTTGTGCATGGCTTTGTTGAACACTTCCGCAGCCCATTAAGGCAAAGATTAAAATGGAGGTTAAATATTTTAC
>Ga0206117_100313_pt1 | contig 61877 bp, 57 predicted proteins | sample 3A5Ametagenome_FD_177997 | JGI IMG/M metagenome (GOLD analysis project Ga0206117, IMG submission 177997) | Enriched microbial communities from leaf-cutter ant dump, University of Wisconsin, Madison, United States - 3A5A | ecosystem: Environmental > Terrestrial > Nest > Insects nest > Nest dump... | reverse complement strand
CGCGATGGTGGCCAAGCTGGAAAGCTTCGAGCCCAAGGACGGCACCGAGACCAACGTGCCGCTCGAGAAGGTCTCGATCAGCTACCAGTCGATCAAGTTCACCTACGCCCCCCAGAAGACCGACGCCTCGATGGGGGGCCAGGTCCAGTCGGGCTGGGACGTGATCGCCAACAAGGCGGCCTGATCCTCCTGCCCATCGCGACCTGGGACGGGGCCGGCAGATGCCGGCCCCGTTTGGTTTTCACCCGGTCTGGTCATCACTACGCCTTTCAGCGGCATCCTGATACGTCGGAACTACTGCCCAGGGTCGCGGGTTCTTGGACCGTAGGAATATTTACGGTGCGGGGGAGAGGCCGGCTGACATGAGTTCCGTATCCAGGCCGCGAAAGAGCTTCGCCCGCGATTTCACCCGCAGGTTGGTATTGCCCTACTGGCGATCCGAGCGGAAGTGGCGGGTACGCGCCGCGGTCGGCGCCTTCGTCCTGCTGACCATCTGCCAGGTGCTGCTGCTGATCTGGACCAATTTCTGGAACGCGGCGCTGTTCGACGCGCTGGAACAGAAATCCGGCCAGGGCCTGCTGCTGCAGGTCGGCAATTTCCTGCTGATCTGCGTGGCCACCATGGGCGTGATGGCCCTGCACCTGAAGCTGCGCCGCTGGATCCAGCTGGACTGGCGGCGCTGGCTGACCGGCCAGGTCGTCGATCACTGGATGGCCGGTGGCCGCCATCTGATGCTGGCCCATGTGCCCGGCGACCACGACAACCCCGATGGGCGCATCGCCGAGGATGTGCGGGTCGCGACCGAGGTCGCGATGGATCTGGGCCATTCCCTGTTCTATTGCACCCTGCTGTTCATCAGTTTCGTCGGCATCCTGTGGTCCTTGTCGGGCATCATCGACATCCCTCTGGGCGGCAGCGTGATTTCCGTGCCGGGGCACATGGTGTGGGTCGCCTTCGTCTATGCCGGGCTGGGATCGGTCAGCGCCTTCCTGATCGGCCAGCCGCTGATCCGCGCCACCGACTGGCGCCAGGCGGTCGAGGCGAATTTCCGCTTTGGCCTGGTCCGGGCGCGCGAAAATTCCGAGGCCATCGCCCTGATCCGCGGCGAGACGGACGAGCGCCGCCGGTTTCGCGACCTGTTTTCCGATATCGAAAGCGCCTGGGGGCGGCAGACCAGGACACTGGTCCTGATCATGCTGTTCACTTCGGGTTACGGCGTGCTGGCCACCGCCTTTCCGATCCTGGTGGCCGCGCCCCGCTATATCACCGGCGCGATCTCGCTGGGCATCCTGATGCAGATCGCCCAGGCGTTCCAGCAGGTTACCGGCGCGCTGTCCTGGCCGGTCGACACGCTGTCGCAGCGTGCCCAGTGGCGCGCCTCGGTCGAACGCGTGCTGCGCCTGGCCGACGCGCTGGTCGAGGTGGACGAGGACGTGCACGCGACCGACCAGGCCTCGATCACCCGCGAAGAAACCTGCGATGCCTGCCTGGTCTTCCGCGACCTGTCGGTCGCCGAACCCGACGGGCGGGTGCTGATCGCCGGTTTCTCGGCCGAGGTGAAACAGGGCGAGCATGTGCTGGTCACCGGCGACACGGCGGCGGCGATCAAGCTGTTCAAGGTCGTGGCCGGCATGTGGCCCTGGGGGTCGGGCAGCGTCAGCCTGCCGCGCGACAACGGCCTGTTCTTCATGCCCCAGCGCCCCTATCTGCCGATCGGCACGCTGGCCGCCGCCATCGTCTATCCCGCCAGCCCCGACAGCGCCGATCATGCCGAACTGGCCGGCCTGCTTGACGATGTCGGCCTGGCCCATCTGGCCGGCCGGCTCGAGGAAACCGGCAACTGGGGCGTGACCCTGACGCTGGGCGAACAGCAGCGCCTGGGTTTCGCCCGCCTGCTGGTGCACAAGCCGCGCTGGATCCTGCTGCAGGAAGCCACCAGCGCGCTGGACGAGACCGGCGAGGGCAACATGATGCGGCTGATGACCGGCCGTCTGCGCCAGGCCGGCGTGCTGACCGCCGATTTCCACCCCAGCCTCGAAGTGTGGCACGACCGCAAGCTGGAACTGGTGCAGGGCGAGGCCGGCCAATTGCTGATCAAGGAAAGCCGCCTGCGCCGCCAGCAGCAAGCCACCGTCGTCGCCCCGCCGCGCCGCGCCTGGCTGGTCAGGATGTTCGGCGCGGCGCGCCGCCGGCGCACCCCGGTGACGCCGTGATCAGCCAAGGGGTGATCAGCGGGGGCGGCCCTGGTCGTCGACCAGGGCGTGCCGGCGGTAAAGACCCATCTCGTCCCCGGCGATGAAGGCAAAGATCCGCGGGCGGGTGCCGAAGGTTTCCAGCAGATAGGTCACGTCGAAGTCGATGACCACCGGGTCGCCGGCCGGGCGCGCATAGTCGGCGGTGTAGAACACCCGGGCCATTGCGTGCCCGTCGTCGATGCGCGTCACCGCGACCCGGCGCAGATACATCTGCCGGGTGCGGATCGCCCGGTAGAACTTGTAGCCTTCCTTCAACTGGGCCAGGAAGCCATCGTCGTTGCTGGCCGCCTGGACCCCGTCGGGCCCCGCGGCCAGGAACTGGTCGGTGAAGTAACTGCGAATCCGATCGAAATCCGGATCGTCACCCAGGGCCTGGTTGTAGCTGTCGGTGTAGTCGGCGAAAAACGCCTCGAGATCGTGTTCCATGGCCGGTGAACGGCGGGCTTCCGCGCCGGTTCCGGTTACCGTCCCGCCACGTCCCAGGCCGCCATCGCGGCATCGACGATCCGGTCCAGCGCGGCGGCGTCGGCGCCGTCCCGCGCCTGTACCGACAGCCCCTGCAGCACGGCGGTGTAGAAACCGGCCAGTTTCTCGGCATCGGTGGCGGGATCGACGTCGCCATCGCGAATGCCGCGCTCGATGCGTTGCTTCAGTTCCAGTTCGCCGGCGCGGCGGGTGCGGGCCAGGAAGTCGCGCACCCCGGCATTGTCGGGCGTGCCCAGCAGCGCCGACAGCACGATCAGGCAACCCGGCGGCCGGTCGCCCGAGGTAAAGGCGCGGGCGTTCAGGCGCAGCAGCGCATCCACCGCCTGGCGCGCCGTCGGCGCGGCGGCGACCGCCTGCTTCACCCCGGCGCTCTCGACACGGTCGTACAGCACCGCGGCTTCCTCGAACAACGCTTCCTTGCAGCCGAACGAGGCATAGAGACTGGGGCGATTGATGCCCATCGCCGCGGTCAGGTCGCCGATCGTGGTGCCCTCGTAGCCCCGGGCCCAGAACAGCTCCATCGCCCGGCGCAGGGCCGCGTCGCGATCGAAGGCCCGTGGCCGCCCGCGCTCCACCATCTCGGTCACTCCGTTCTGTACCTATAGGTAAATAAATCAGTTGACCGCCCGCCGCAATGGTCGTAGCGATATCTGTACCTACAGGTACATAAAGGAGATCGACGATGACGACATTGCAGGGCAAGGCGGCGCTGGTGACCGGGGGATCGCGGGGCATCGGGGCGGCGATCGCGCGGCGGCTGGCCGCCGACGGGGCGGATGTGGCGATCACCTATGCCGGCGCGGCCGACCGCGCCGCCGGGGTCGTCGCCGGGATCGAGGCGCTGGGGCGCCGCGCCCTGGCGATCCAGGCCGACAGCGCCGATCCCGCGGCCCTGACCGCCGCCATCGACCGCGCCGCGGCGGCGTTCGGCCGCCTCGACATCCTGGTCAACAATGCCGGCATCTTCGCCCATGGCCCGATCGAGGACACGACGCTGGCCGACATCGACCGCATGCTGGCCATCCATGTGCGCGCCGTCTATGTCGCCGCCCAGGCCGCGCTGCGCCACATGGGTAATGGCGGGCGCATCGTCTCGATCGGGTCGTGCCTGGCCCATCGCGTGCCCCATGCCGGTGTCACGCTGTATGCGATGAGCAAGTCGGCGCTGACCGGTTTCACCAAGGGCCTGGCGCGCGACCTGGGGCCGCGCGGCATCACGGTCAACGTGGTCGATCCGGGTCCGACCGATACCGACATGAATCCGGCCGACGGTCCGGGCGCCGCCGACCAGCGCACCTTGCTGGCCCTGGACGGTTACGGCGCGGCCGACGATGTCGCGGCGACGGTCGCCCATCTGGCCGGGCCCGGCGGACGGTTCATCACCGGCGCCTCGATCGCGGTCGACGGCGGTTATGAGGCCTGAAACCGGCTGGATCCTGCTGGTCACAGCCGGCCTGCTCGAAATCGTCTGGGCCGCCGCCTTGCGCGCGGCCCAGGGTTTCACCCAGCCTGCCCCGGCGGCGCTGGCCATCGTCGCGGCGGGATTGAGCTTCACCCTGCTGGCCCTGGCGCTGCGGCATCTGCCGCTTGGCCTGGCCTATGCGGTGTGGGTCGGCATCGGCGCCGGCGGCGTGGCGCTTTACGGCATGCTGGCCCTGGACGAGGCGGCAAGTCCGGCGCGGCTCGGCTGCATCGGGCTGATCCTGGCCGGCGTGGCCGGGCTGAAGGCGATCGACGGTTGACCGGAACGGCACCGGCGTAGAACTGTTCGCAAGGCAGGGACCGCAACGGTCGATGGAGGACGCACATGGAACGATACTGGAGCAAGGTGGTGGTGGTGACCGGCGCCGCCTCGGGCATCGGCGAAGCGACGGCGCGGCGGTTTTCGCGTGAAGGCGCGATGGTCGTGCTGGCCGACCGCGATGCGGCCACCCTGCAGCGGGTGGCGGCCGACCTGCCGGAAGACCGCACGCGCGTACAGGTGGTCGACATCGCGAAATCGGCCGACGCCGAGGGCATGATCGCCGCCGCCATCGACGCCTTCGCCCGGCTGGACGTGCTGGTCAACAATGCCGGCGTCCATCTTGCCGCCGATCCGGTCGATATCGACGACGACCAGTGGCGCCGGGTGATGGGCGTCAATCTCGACGGCGTGTTCCATGGCTGCCGCGCCGCGATCCCGCACCTGGAAAAGACCCGCGGTTCGATCGTCAACACCGCCTCGGTGTCGGGGCTGGGCGGCGACTGGGGCAGCAGCGCCTACAACGCGGCCAAGGGCGGCGTGGTCAACCTGACCCGCGCCCTGGCCCTCGATCTCGGCCGCCGCGGCATCCGGGTCAATTCGGTCTGCCCCAGCCTGACCCGCACCGCCATGGCCGCCGACGCCACGGCGGATGCCGAACTGGTCGCGCGGTTCGAACAGCGCATCGCGCTGGGCCGGATCTGCGAACCGCACGAGGTCGCGGCCGTCATCGCCTTCCTGGCATCCGACGACGCCAGCTTCGTCACCGGCATCAACATGCCGGTGGATGGCGGGGTGTCGGCCTCGAACGGGCAGCCCGCGTAACCTCAATCGGCCGAGGACAGGGGGGCCGCCACATCCTCCAGCGACCGGCGCTCGGCCGCCTCGCCCAGCCACAAGGCGGCGCCCGCCCCGATCAGCATCAGCAGCGCGGCGCCGGCATACCCCCAGGCGAGGATGCGGGGTTCGCCGGTCGCGATCAGTTCGCCGAACAGGGCCGGGCCGGCGACGCCGCCGACGCCGGTGCCGACTGCATAGAAGAACGCGATGGCCAGCGCCCGCATCTCCAGCGGGAAACACTCGCCGACGGTCAGATAGGCCGAACTGGCGGCTGCCGAGGCGAAGAAGAAGATCGCCGCCCAGGCCACCGTCTGCGTCACCGCATCCAGCCGCCCCTGCAGGAACAAGACGGTCGCGACGGCCAGCAGGATGCCCGACAGCGCATAGGTCAGCGAAATCATCGGCCGCCGTCCGACCCGGTCGAACAATGGCCCCAGCAGCAGCGGCCCCATGAAGTTCGCCGCCGCGAACGGCAGGATGAACCAGCCGATATCGGCCGCCGGCACGTCGTAATACCGCCCCAGCACCAGGGCGTAGGTGAAGAAGATCGCATTGTAGAAGAAGGCCTGCGTCGCCATCAGGATCAGCCCCAGGACCGCGCGTCGGGGATAGCGGCGAAACAGGACGCGGCCGACGGTGGCGGGGTCGACCGCCTCGGTCCGCGGAAGCAGGCGCAGGCGGCGCAGGGGCAGGTCGTGATCGGGCCGCGCCTGGCCCTCGATCGCCGCCACGATCCGTTCCGCCTCGGCCGTGCGGCCATGCACCACCAGCCAGCGCGGACTTTCCGGCAGGTTGCGGCGCAGGAACAGGATGAACAGCGACAGGACCGCGCCGATGCCGAAGGCGACGCGCCAGCCGTAATCGGGCGGCAGCAGACCGGGGATCAGCAGCACCGCCGAGCCGAGCGCGCCCAGCGCCGCCCCCAGCCAGAAGCTGCCGTTGATGGCAAGGTCGGTGCGCCCGCGATACTTCGCCGGGGTGAATTCCTGCACGGCCGAATTGATCGCGGTGTATTCCCCGCCGATGCCCGCCCCCGTCAGGAACCGGCACAGGGCGAATGTCCAGAAATCGAAGGCGAAGGCGGTCGCCGCGGTCGCGATGATATAGACCCACAACGTGACGAAGAACAGCCGCCGCCGGCCGAACCGGTCGGTCGCCCAGCCGAAGCCGAAGCCGCCCAGCACCGCCCCCAGCAGATAAAGGCTGGCAGCCCAGCCGATCTGCGATTCCGTCAGGCGCAGGGTCGGGCTTTCCTGCAGCGCGCCGGCCAGCGATCCGGCCAGCGTCACCTCCAGCCCGTCCAGCACCCAGGTGATACCGAGGGCGAACATCGCCAGGCTGTGGAAGCGGCTCCATTTCAACCGATCGAGACGGCAGGGCAGGTCGGTCTCGATCATGCCGGCCGATGTCGCAACAGGCGGGGTCATGCCCGCCTAACGGATCGCCCGGATCATCGGTTCCTGTCAGGTTCCCTTAACCGCCGGCCTCTAGGATCCGGCACCGTTACCAGAAGGGATCACGCGATCAGATGAGCGAAGCCAATCAATTCGACCTGCTGCGCACGCGCCGCTTCCTGCCGCTGTTCCTGACCCAGTTCGCCAATGCGTTCAACGACAACCTCTACAAGAACGCGCTGATGGTGTTCCTGACCCTGACGCTCAGCGCGTCCGAGGCGCCGACCCTGCTGAACCTGTGCGCAGGGCTGTTCATCCTGCCGTTCTTCCTGTTTTCGGCGACCGCCGGCCAGCTGGCCGAAACCATCGACAAGGCCCGCATCATCCGCGTCATCAAGCTGGCCGAGATCGCCATCATGGCGCTGGGTGCGGCCGGCCTGGTCATGGGCGCGGTCTGGCTGCTGGTCGCCGCCCTGTTCCTGATGGGCGTGCATTCGACCTTCTTCGGGCCGATCAAATACGCGATCCTGCCCCAGCACCTGACGCGCGAGGAACTGATCGGCGGCAACGGCCTGATCGACATGGGCACGTTCCTGGCGATCCTGCTGGGCACCATCATCGGCGGCATGGTCATCGGCACCGCGCATGGCCCCGCCCTGATCGGCGGGGCGGTCGTCGTCGTGGCGATGGTGGGCTACGGCGTCAGCCGGACGGTGCCGCAGGCCCTGCCCACCGCCCCCGACCTCAAGATCGACTGGAACCCGGTCACCGCGACCATCGATTGCCTGCGCATCATCCGCGGCACGCGGTCGGTGTTCCTGTCGGTGCTGGGCATCAGCTGGTTCTTCATGCTGGGCGCCACCTACCTGACCCAGCTGCCGCTTTATGCCCGGGAAACGCTGGGCGGCGATACCGGCACCATCACCGCGCTGCTGACCGTGTTCTCGATCGGGGTCGGTACCGGGTCGCTGCTGTGCGAACGGCTGTCGGGCCGCACGGTCGAACTGGGGCTGGTGCCGTTCGGCGCGCTGGGGCTGATCGTCTTCGGCTTCGACCTCTATTTCGCCGATACCACGTCCTGGACCGGGGCGCCGCGCGCCATCGGGGCCGTGCTGGCCGACCCCGCGATCTGGCGGGTGCTGGGCGACCTGTTCGGCATCGGGGTGTTCGGCGGCTTCTACGTCGTGCCGCTGTTTGCCATGCTGCAGACCCGCAGCCGCCCGGAAACCCGCGCCCGGGTCATCGCCGCCAACAACATCGTCAATGCCGGGTGCATGGTGCTGGCCGCCGTCATCGGCATCGTCGCGCTGGGGCCGCTGGGCTGGCCGGTGCCGCGGCTGTACCTGCTGTTTGCCATCCTCAACATCCCCGTCGCGCTCTACATCTTCACGCTGCTGCCCGAATTCCTGATGCGGTTCATGGTCTGGGTGCTGACCAGCGCCTGTTACCGCATCGAGCGGCGCGACCTCGACCGCATCCCGGCCGAGGGACCGGTGCTGCTGGTCTGCAACCACGTCTCGTTCGTCGACGCGCTGATCATCGCCGGGTCCTGCCGCCGGCCGGTGCGCTTCGTGATGGAGGCCGCGATCTACCGCCTGCCGCTGCTGAACTTCATCTTCCGCGTCGCCGGCACCGTGCCGATCGCGTCGCGCAGCCGCGAGCCCGAGGTTTACGAGGCAGCCTTCGCCCGCATAGCCGCCTATCTGCGCGACGGCGAGCCGGTCTGCATCTTTCCGGAAGGCCGGCTGACCAAGGATGGCGAGATCGACGAGTTTCGCGCCGGCGTCGCCCGCATCCTGAAGGAGACCCCGGTGCCGGTCGTGCCGCTGGCATTGAGCGGCCTGTGGGGCAGCGTGTTTTCCTATGCCCGCGGACCGGCGCGGCTGGGGCTGCCGCGCCGGTTCTGGGCCAGGCTTCGACTCGCCGCCGGTGATCCGGTGGCGCCGGAGTTCGCGACCCCCGACACCTTGCGGGATGCGGTGGCAAGCCTGCGCGGCGATTGGCGTTGAGGGATCGATGATCCACCCGGCCGGGGCTGCAGAGGATGCCCGGGCCGCAAAACGCCAGAAGCCGATGGCATCGACTCGGATCGCCCCCCACGGCCGACCGGAATCGAGTACCCTTTTATTAGACTAAAGAATTAACCGATACAGCCCCCATTTGGGGGGTGCAGGTCGAAAAAAAATCGCCGGATGGTAGATGCCCGCCCCCACCCGGGCGATCAGCCGAGGTCGCGGCCCGGCGCGGCGGCCGGCGCTAGAAGCGCCAGCGTCGGACGGCAACGATCCGGCCATCCGGCAGTTGGGCGGTCGCCTGGTCGGGCGCGATGAAATTCAGCCGCAGCGTGCCGACCGCCGTGGCCGACGGCCAGGTATTGCCGCCGCCCTGCCCCCAGGACGAACCGCCGCCGTAAAGATAGAGTTGGCCCGAGAAGGCTTCGGCGCTGATCGCCCCTTGCGCCGCAAACCATTGCGCGCCGCCCTTGGTGTCGTAGCCGAACAGCGTCACATGCGCGGCCTGGACCGGGGCGCCGTCCGGCCCGACCTGCGTGTCCGTATCGATGAACAGGCTGGAAATGCCCGGGGCATTCCCGTCGGCGCCCCAGTACCCCGCCTGCGGCAGGCCGGCGTAACCCGATGTCGCCGGGCCGCCGACCGGATACGGCGCCAGCACGCGCGGCGTGCCGCCACCCAGGGCCATGCTGGCCGCCCGCCCGTCGGTGCCGAAGGTCAGGGTGAACAGACCGACGGCATTGGCGGCCGCACCATGGCCCGACCATTGTTGCAACACGCCCTGACAGGCCAGGCCGGCAAGGCGGCACTCGCCCGCCGCCCAGACGGCCGGGCCGCCATCTGGCCGATAGGCCAGGCCGGCGACCAGCGCCTTGTTGCCCCAGCGCTCGACGCTCCAGCTCTGGTTGCCGCCCTCGGTCGCATACCAATAGGCGGTGCGGCCGGGCAGGACCAGCGGGTTGCCCGCCAGATGGATCTGGCCGGGCAGCGGATTGCCGCCGATCAGGTCGCGCGCCTGGGCGGCAAAGGCGATCTGCGACCCGTCGCCCGAAAGCGCGGGATCGGCGGCGTCGCCGTCACCGGGCAGGCCTGCCGCGGTCCGGCTGACCAGTGCCGTGACGCCGCGCAGGACGTCGCGAATCCAGATCTGCGCCTTGCCATTGCCCTGATAGTCCGCGACCAGGTCGGTCGCGACCGAGCGGAAGGCGATGAAACGCCCGTCGGCCGATACCGCCGGCTGGTCCGACACGCCGTCCCCCGCAAGGCCCTTGGGGTTGACCGACACGATCGTGGTGGCACCCGTGGCAATGTCGTAGCGCAACACCTGACCGGCCGAGACGTAGACGACGGCAGCGGCGCGGGCATCGAGCCTGGGGGTGCTGCCTGGCCCGATCGACAGGCGATAGATCAGGCCGTTGCCCAGGTCCTTGAGATAGATCTGCCGGCCGCGCGAACCCGGCACCAGATTCGTCGCGGTCGATTCGAACACGGCAAACCGCCCGTCCCAGGAAATGGACGCATTCCCGCTGTCGCCGTCGCCCGCCAGGCCTGCCGCGGTCGACGACACCAGGACGATGGCATTCGTGCGCATGTCCTTGCGCCAGACCTGCGTATGCCGGCCGGGATTGGCACCCAGATTGCCCGCCGCGCTCTGGAAGGCGACGAAATCGCCCCGTTCCGACAGCGCGGCCCGGTCGGCGGGCGCATCCGCCGCGATTCCCTGCGCATTGGCCGAGACCATCACGGCCGCGGGGGTCGCCGCCTCGTTCAGGGCGATGCGGGGATAAGCCAGGCTGGTGCGATAGACCTGGGCCAGGCCGTTGCCTGGGGTCGCCGACACGCCGGGCGCCGCCGACGAGAAGGCCGCGACGTTGCCGGCCGACGCGACGGCGGGACTGGTCGAATCGCCGTCGGCACCGTTGGCGACGCCGCCGCCGGGCACCGCCGTCTGGGACAACAGGTCGCGTTTGCCCGACAGGCCGTGATACCGGACGATCGAGGCGTATCCGCCGGCCGCCGCGTTGATGTTGCCGGCCCCGGTTTGGAAGACCACCTGGCCGCCATCCCAGGACAGGGACGGCGGGACGACGGCGCATCGCCGCTGGCGCCGGTTGCGCCATAGCTGATCGCGGTCATCGCCGCGGCCGTGCGCGGTGCGTGGAATTCGAGCCTGATCGGTATGGCATGACTTTGTCCGCCCGCGCTGGCGGTCAGGACGACCGGCACGGTCTGCACCAGAATGGCCGGCGGGAACACGGCATTGATCATCGCGCGCCCGGCCGTGCCGTCGGGCAGGGTCGCGGGCAGCGGCAGGGCATAACGGAAGGTGGCGGTCGCCGGGTCGAATTGCAGCCAGGACGGCAGCGGCGCGTCGCCGGCACCGGCCAGGGCGAAACCGAGGCCCGGAACGGCCGTGAACGAGGATGCCAGCGAGAAGCTGCCCTCGCCGGTCGCCCCGGTCGGCACGCTGACGACGGGCGGCGGCGGGTTGTCGGCATTGACGAACGGCGGCAGCAGAGCCGGCCCCGACGGCGCCGATCCGCCGCCACCGCCGGCCGCGAAACTGGCCGTGCAGGTCCGCGCCTGGCTCAGCGTCACCACGACCGACGGCGCCGCGCCGGCACAGTCTCCCGCCCAGGCCACGAATGCCTGGCCGGCGCCGGGAACGGCGCTGAGGGTCACCTGCGAACCGATTTCGAAGCCGGCGCTGCAAACTGCGCCACAGCTTATCCCCGCCGGCACCGACGTCACGGTGCCCATGCCGCCGACCGACAGCGACAGTGGATATTGCCGTGCCAGCGTGACCAGGAATATCTTCTGGCCTGCGCCGGGCTGCAGCACCGTGGCACCGACGGCGACCGGGCCGGCACGGAAGCCGCCGCCGATGGCGACCCGCGTCGGGCTGACGACGGCGACCGATGTCGGCGGCATGATGGCGCCCGGACCGCCATAGCTGTTGGCCGTGACGACGTCGCCGTTGCCTGCGTCGAGGCGCAGCAGCAGCGCGTCGCGATCGCCGATCCGGGTGGTCGACGGGCCGCCCGGACCGAATTGCAGCCCGGCCGAGGCATAGCCGGTCAGATAGATGTTGCCGGCGACATCGCGGGTGATGCTGCTGGCGATGCTGCTGGCCTGGGCCGCCCCCCAGCTGCTGGCCCAGACGACGTCGCCCGCCGCGTCGACCTTGAACGCCAGCATGTCGTAGGTGTCGGCCACCCCGGCACGCCAGGTCAGCGTCGTGCCGCCGACATCGATATCGGCGTTGGCGAACACAGCCGACAGATAGGCGCCGCCGCCGGGGTCGACCGCCAGGCTGGACATCGAGTTCAGCGTCTTGGCGCTGGCGCCGCCATAATTCCTGGCCCAGACCGCCGCGCCCGTCGAATCGAACTTGACGAGAAACAGACGCTCGTCGGTCGCCGGGTCCAGCGCGCCGCTGCCGAAGTCCGGATCGCCGAGCATGTAATAGCCGGAGACATAGATGTAGCCCGCGGGATCGATGCCGGTCCCCGCGGTAAACAGCATCCCGGTCCCGCCGGAGGCCCGCGCCCATATCCGGCTGCCCGTCGTGCCATCCAGCTTGGCCACGGCCAAGGCCTGGATCGCCGATCCCGCGGACAGCGTCTGGCCCAGCACGTCGATATCGCCATAACCGAAATCGGCGACGACGACCGGGTTGCCCTGGGGATCCAGGGCAACCCGCCCGGCAAAGATCACCGACGCGCCGCCATCGGCCGAGAAATGCCTGGCCCATTCGGTCGCCCCGTCGTCGGCGCGCAGCCTGGCGACCGCCATGTTCATGCTGTTCGCGGGCGGCGCCGGTAGTGCCTGGCCGCCGATATCGACGGCATCGTCCACGTAGGAGGCGGTGAAGAACACGTCGCCGCCCGCGTTCACGGTCAACGCCATCAGGCGTGCATCGACCCCGGCCCCACCGAAGTTCCTGGCCCAGATCACCCGGCCATCCGGCGCGGTCTTCATGACCAGCATGTCGATGAGACCGATGCGATTGAGGACGATGCCCGGGGCCGCCTCGAAGGTCGGGCTGGTGATGATGCCGCCGGCATAGATATTGCCGTCGGCGTCGGTGGCCATGGTGTACAGGGCATCGTCCGACACGCCGCCCCAGGCCTTGGCCCAGACCGGGCCTGCGGTCTGGGCGGCTGCCAGCGACGCCCACCCCGCCAATGCCAGCAAGACCGCAACGCCGGCGAAAAACCGCGCCACGGACCACCGATTGAATGCCGCACTGCCGACCATGCTTTACTCCCACCAGCCGCCCGCGCGAGCGGGCGACAAACTTACGGGGCAAATAAGCATGGCGTGTTCGCCTGCCGCAGCCCCCATACGGGGGCTGCGTTGCAATATTTATTTACGCCTTAAGGTTGCAGGAAATACTGATCAGCGGCTGATGCGGTCGACCAGGTCATTGTTGCTGGCACTGACCATGCCGGGGATCAGCAGGGCATCCAGAAGCCACCAAAGCCCGGCGATGGCCAGCGGCAGATACCCGATGAAGATCACCGACAGGGCGCCGCCGGCCAGTGTCAGGGCCAGCATGATGACGCCTGAAATCCAGCGGCCGAGATACATGCGGTGGATGCCGAAGGCGCCGAGAAAGAACCAGATCAGGTAGGTGGCGATGACGGATTTTTTGTTCGCCTCGAACCGCATCATGCGCGTGGTGCTGTCGTCGTTCATGTTTCTTTCCCGTTTACCCGGCGAATCCAAGGGACTTGCGCCGCCTGTCCCAGTCCTTTAACAAAACGCCCATCTCCGGCCTAAAGCTTCAGGGGCGTTCCGATGGAAAAGTTCACCACGCTGACCAGCGTTGCGGTGCCGCTGCCGATCATGAATGTCGACACCGACATGATCATTCCCAAGCAGTTTCTCAAGACCGTCGAGCGCACCGGCCTCGGCCGCGGGCTGTTCTACGAACTGCGCACCGACGAGAAGGGCAATCCGAAGGACTTCGTCCTGGATCACCCCAAGTACAAGGGCGCCAAGATCCTGATCGCGCTGGATAATTTCGGCTGCGGGTCAAGCCGCGAGCATGCCCCCTGGGCCTTGCTGGACCAGGGCATCCGTTGCGTGATCGCCCCATCCTTCGCCGACATCTTCTACAACAACTGCTTCAAGAACGGCATCCTGCCGATCGTCCTGCCGCGCGAGCAGGTCGACCTGCTGCTGGAAGACGCCGATCGCGGCGCCAATGCCGTGGTCTCGGTCGACCTGGAAAAGCAGGAGATCACCGGCCCCGACGGCGGCACGCTGAAGTTCGAGGTCGACCCCTTCCGCAAGCATTGCCTGCTGAACGGCCTTGATGACATCGGCCTGACCCTGCAGCGCAAGGACGAGATCGACAGCTTCGAGTCGCGCCAGCGCCTGGGCCAGCCCTGGCTTTATTCCGGCAGCGCCGCGTAATTCCTTTACCGTTTTTGTGAAAGACAGCGAGAGATCATGGCCGCCAACAAGTCCCTGCTGATCCTGCCCGGCGACGGCATCGGCCCCGAGGTGATGCGCGAAGTCCGCCGCGTCGTCGACTGGATGGACAAGCGCCGCGCGGTGACGTTCGACGTCAAGGAGGACCTGGTCGGCGGGGCGGCGATCGACAAGCACGGCACGCCGCTGCACGACAACACCATGTCGCTTGCCGACGAATGCGGCTGCGTGCTGCTGGGCGCGGTCGGCGGGCCGAAATGGGACAACCTGCCCTTCGCCCAGAAGCCCGAGCGCGGCCTGCTGCGCCTGCGCAAGGAAATGGACCTGTTCGCCAATCTGCGCCCGGCCGTCTGCTTCGACGCGCTGGTCGATGCCTCGACCCTGCGCCCCGAGGTGGTCCAGGGCCTGGACATCATGATCGTGCGCGAGCTGACCGCGGGCGTCTATTTCGGCGAACCGCGCGGCATTTCCGACCTGCCGAACGGCGACCGGCTGGGCATCAACACCCAGTCCTACACCACCTCGGAAATCCGCCGGGTCGCCGCGGTCGCCTTCGAGCTGGCGCGCAAGCGCAACAACAAGGTGACCAGCCTGGAAAAGGCCAACGTCATGGAATCCGGCGTCCTGTGGCGCCAGGAAGTGACCAAGCTGCACCAGGAAAGCTACCAGGACGTGGCGCTGGAGCACATGTACGCCGACAACGGCGCCATGCAGCTGGTTCGTAACCCTAAGCAGTTCGACGTCATGGTCACCGACAATCTGTTCGGCGACATCCTGTCGGACGAGGCGGCGATGCTGACCGGGTCGCTCGGCATGCTGCCGTCGGCCTCGCTGGGCGCGCCCGACGCCACCGGCCGCCGCAAGGCGCTGTTCGAACCGGTGCACGGCTCGGCCCCCGACATCTCGGGCAAGGGCATCGCCAACCCGATCGCCACCCTGCTGTCGTTTGCCATGGCGCTGCGTTATTCGTTCGACCTGGACGACGACGCCACCCTGATCGAGACCGCGGTGCAGAACGTGCTGGGCAAGGGCCTGCGCACCGGCGACATCATGCAGCCGGGCAAGACCAAGGTTTCCACCGTGGTCATGGGCGATGCCCTGCTGATGGAACTGGACAAGCTGGGCGCCTGATCGGCCCAGGCATCGACTGAGATCACGGGGCGGCCTTCGGGCCGCCCCGCTTCGTTTCGGCGGCCACTGGAACAACGCGGCCCGCCCTGCGCCGGCCGGATTCCGGCCGCAATTACCGGCCGCCGGCCACGCTGGTGGTGGGGATGGTGCGGGCGAACTTGACCGCGCCCGCCCAGGCCACGGCACAACTGCCGGATGGCCGCGTCGTCGCCGTCAACCGCTGGCGGTTCTGAAGGCCGGCGATCCGTTCCATTCCGTTCCATCCGGTTCCAGGTCGTTCCACCTGGTTCCGGTTGGTGGGATTGTCGCCCTACCTGAATGACTGCACGGTCAACCTGACTAGTCCGTCATTCAGGGGGAAGCCATGTGGGGGTATCGGTCAGCCGCCAGTCTTTTCGTGTTTGTCGCCATGCTGCTGGCGTGGGCCGGGCCGGCCGGGGCGATCGTCCCGACGCCGGGCTGGGCCAACGCCTACTTCGGCGAAGGCAATGCCGTCAACGCCACGGTCGGCGACGCCGATGGCAACATCTACATCGCGGGGTTGATGAACTCGTCAACACTGACGCTGGATACCATTTCCCTGACCGGAATTCCCGGCGGATCCAACCTGCTCTTCGCCAAGTTTCGTACCAATGGCGAAGTGATCTGGGCCAAGAACTTCGGCGGCAACGCCGGAACGACTTATGCCAACGCCATCGCGGTCGATACCGGCGGCAACATCTATGCGACAGGGTTCTTCAGTGGCAGCGGCAACCTTGATGTCGGCAACGGAGTGCCGCCTCTCGCGCCGCTCGCCGGCAACAGCCCCACGATGTTCGTGGTCAAGCTTAACGCAGCCGACGGACTGGCAGTCTGGGTGAAGGCATACGGCGCTCCGGGCACCTCCACGACGGGGAAGGCAGTTGCCGTCGATCCATCCGGCAGTCCTGTTTTCATGGGTGAGTTCAGTGGCGGCGATATCATGGTGGATGCGATACAGGTGTCGCTCGGGCCGACCACCCCCGTCAACGGCAGGAGCAACAAGAGCGCGGTGATCGCCAAGGTCGACCGCACGACCGGTACCGCATCCTGGGCAATTTCATCCACCGGTGCCAACGCATCGGCCAGCGTCGGTGCCCTTGGCGCGGACAATGCGGGCAACATCTACGCCTCGGGATATTTTTCCGGCGGCAACATGATCGTCGGCGGCCAGACGATGACAAAGGTCGGCAGCAGCAACCTGTGGCTTGCCGCCCTCGATTCGTCGGGCGCGCCGATCTGGGCGAAGAGCTACGGCGGCACTGGCGTGAACGCAGACGCCAGCGGTTCAAATCTTGCCGTCGATGGCGACGGCAACAGCTATATCGCCGGCAATTACACGGGCGGTGCACTTGATTTCGGCACGACGCCCGCGCTGGCCGAGGTTGGCGCCGACTTCGTGGTGGCAAAGATTTCGCCGACCGGCAATACGATCTGGGCCCGGAACTGGGGCACCGTCAGTGGAATCAACAAGGCCTACAGCATCGCCCGCGATAGCAGCGGCGAAATATATTTCACGGCCACCTCCCTTACGGCCAGTCTGACGATCGGCAACACGGTATTGCCCAGACGGGGGTCGCAATCGGTGGCCGACATGGTCATCGCGCGGCTCGACGCCAGCGGCAATGCCACCTGGGCCGCACGATATGGTGGTGTCGGCGCAACCATCAATCCGACGGCGCTGGCCACTACGGGTATATCGAACCTGATCGCAGGCGGACGATTTTACGCCGGTTCCTTCGACATCGAAACATTCCCGCTGGCCAACAGCGGCTCCAGTGGCACCACAATGTTCCTCGCCAACTTCGTCCTGGGTCAGCCCCTGGTGATGACGATCGCGGGGACGGGCACGGTAAGCTCGACCCCGGCCGAGATGGCGTGCAGCGCGACCTGCGTCGGTCGGTTCACGACCGGAACGCCGGTGACGCTGACCGCGACGCCGGGTAGTGGCCATACCTTCACGTCCTGGGGGGGAGACTGCAACAGCACGTCGGCGACGGCGTCGGTGACGATGAACGGAGCGCAAAACTGCACCGCGACCTTCACCGCCGACCCGATCCCACCCACGCCCACACCGCCGACGCCAACCCCTACACCTTCTCCGATGCCGCCCGAGCCGACGCCCGCGTTCGTCAGCACCTCGAACCCGCCGCCGGCCGTGATCACCGCCGACACCACCGGCTCGGGCCAGGGCACGGTGTCGTTCGCGTCGTCCTTCGCCAATCCGTCCAGCCTCAGCTTCACCGCCACCCAGACATCGGGCGCGGCCCTGCCCGCCTGGCTGGCCTTCGATCCGGCGACGGTCAGCTTCAACTACAACGTGCCCCTGCCAGCGGATCTGCCGATCCAGCCGTCGGCCGATCCGGCCGAGCGTACCGCACGCAGCACCGTCAACACGGTCTATCCGCTGTCGGTGCTGGTCCAGACCATCCCCGTCAACCTGACGGCCACGGGCAATGGCCAGAGCTATACCGCCGCCATCACCATGGATTTCTATGCGCCGCGCGCGCCGGTGGCGATGACCGCGGTCAGCTACAGCGCCAACGGCATCAGCGGCAACGCCGCCTCGGGCCGGCCGGCCCTGTCGTGGGACGGTGGCCAGGTGGTGTTCGAGACCCAGGCCAGCAATATCAATCCGGCGACGGGCGGCTACAGTTCGATCGCCCGGTATCACGGCCTGTCGGGCAAGCGTGACCTGTTGTCCCAGACCGCCATCCCCGGCGGGGGCGTGGCCAACGGCGCCGCCGGCAACTCGAACAATCCCGCCGTGTCCGCGTCGGGCAGTCACGCGGCCTTCTCGTCGGTCGCGCCCGGCCTGTCGGCCACGACCAACAACCGGCTGCGCCAGGTCTATCGCACCGGCCTGGCCTTCCCCCGCCTGGCCCTGAACGAGGCGGCGACACCCGCCGCGATCATGATCTCGTCGACCGCCGCCGGCCTGGCCGCCGACGCCGCGGCCGACATGCCCGCGATCTCCGAGCAGGGCACGTTCGTCGCCTTCGAAAGTGCCGCGGGCAATCTGGGGCGCAATCCCGACCGCCTCAGCCAGATCTGGCGCAAGGATGCGGGCAGCGGCACCATCGTCCTGGTCTCGTCGGCGGCCGACGGCGCGCCCGGCAACGGCGACAGCCGCAATGTCGCGCTGTCCTGGGACGGCAACTTCGCGGTGTTCGAGTCGGCGGCGACCAATCTGGCCCCAGGCGGCCTCGCTGGCCGGCAGATCTACCTGAAGAACATCGCCGGCGGCCAGGTCTACCGGCTGGGGGCAGGCAGCAACCCCAGGATCGATGCCCGCGCCACCAGCGTCGTCTATGTCTCGGCCTTGGGCACGAAATCCCAGGTGATGCGCTACGATATCCTGTCGGGCGCGACGACCATCGTGTCGGTGACGCCGGCAGGTGTCGGCGGCAACGGCGATTCGACCCAGGCCGCGCTGTCGGCCGACGGCCGGTTCGTCGTCTTCCGGTCGGCTGCCACCGACCTCGCGGCCGGTCACGCCGGCAACGGCAAGTCCCAGATCTGGATCCGCGACGTCATGCGCGGCGTCACCGCCCTGGTGACGCAGACCGAGGCCGGCGCACCCGGCGGCGGCGATTCGTCGGACCCCGCCCTGTCGGGCGACGGATCGACGGTCGGTTTCACCACCCAGGCCCGCGACCTGGTCAACGGCACGCCGTTGCCCGGCCAGATCCACCTGGCCGCCAACCCGCTGGTCCTGCCCGGCCGCGTCGCCTACTGGTGCGCGCCCGAGGGTGGCAACCTGGCCTGGAGCGTCGAACGCTGGGGCGACAAGGCGCTGGTCGCCGGCCTGCTGTACGGCCCCGATGGCGGCACGGCGATGTGGGTGGCCGGCAACTGCACCTTCACCGGCCTGACCTGCCAGGGCACGGTCAGCCAGTGGTCGAACCAGGGCACCTGGGCCACCGCCGTCGGGCCGGTCACCATGACCTTCGCCGCCGACGGCCGCTCGGCCACCGTCACCCAGGGCGGGGCGGCCGCCCGCAACCTGGCACCCTATCCGGTCGGCGGCGGCGCCCGCACCACCGGCTATGCCGGCCTGCCGCAGTCGGGCTACTGGGGCACGGCCGGCAACGCCGCCGGCGTCAGCAGCCTGTTCATCGACACCGACACCCAGGTCGGTGCCAACGGCACGGTGACGCAGAACAGCCATATGACGCTGTTCGGCTACGACGCAGGCGGCAATCCCGAATGGTACGCCGCCCTGGGCCCGATCACGGCCGACCGGACGTTTGCAGGCCAGCTTTTCCTGCATGCCGGCGGGTCGTCCTGGTCACAAGGCACGGGCACCGTCGTGCCGTCGACGACACAGGTCGGGACGTTGCGGGTGAACTTCACCGCATCGGACCGGGCGACCGTTCAACTGCCGGACGGCCGCATCGTCGAAATCCAGCGCTGGCGCTTCTAGAAAACCCGCCGGCGGGGCCATGCCCCGCCGGCGCCTTTCTCACAGCCGTTCGCGCCGCAGATCCAGGGTCAGCGGATGTTCGGGCGACGGCGGGAAGGCAACCGGCGCGCTGGGGCCGCCGGTATGGCCGAAATCGAAGAACCGCGCCCGGCGCCGCGCCTCGGCCTCCCAGGCGTTGACGGGGAAGGTGTCGTAGTTGCGCCCGCCGGGATGGGCGACGTGGTAACTGGCCCCGCCGATCGAGCGGCCCGACCAGGTGTCGTACAGGTCGAAGGTCAGCGGCGCGTCGACCGGGATCGTCGGATGCAGGCCGCGGATCGGCGCCCAGGCGCGATAGCGCACGCCGCCGACATATTCGCCCTTCACCCCCGTCGCGCGCAACGGCACCTGGCGGCCATTGACGGCGACGACATGGCGGCTGTCGGTCAGACCCGATACCTTGACCTGCAGCCGTTCGACCGAGGAATCGACGAAGCGCGCGGTACCGCCGGCCACCGCATCCTCGCCCATCACATGCCAGGGTTCCAGGGCCTGGCGCAGTTCGATCTCGACCCCGCGATAGGCGACATGGCCGATCAGGGGGAAACGGAATTCCTGGTGGGCCGCAAACCACTCGGGATCGAACGGATAGCCGGCACGCTTCAGGTCGTCCAGGACGTCGGCGAAATCCTGGCCGACGAAATGCGGCAGCATGAAATCGTCATGCAGCCGCGTGCCGTAACGTGCCAGCGGCCGTTCATAGGGGTCGCGCCAGAAACTGGAGATCAGCGCCCGCAGCAGCAATTGCTGGGCCAGGCTCATCCGTGCATGGGGCGGCATCTCGAAGGCGCGCAGTTCGACCAGGCCGCGCCGGCCCGCGGCACTGTCGGGCGTGAACAGCTTGTCGATGCAGAATTCGGCGCGATGGGTATTGCCCGTCACGTCCACCAGGATGTCGCGGAACACCCGGTCGACCATCCAGGGCGGCACCTGTTCGCCGGCCTTGATCTGGCGGAAGGCGACCTCCAGTTCCAGCGTCGCATCGTCGCGCGCCTCGTCGACGCGCGGATGCTGGCTGGTCGGGCCGATGAACAGGCCTGAAAACAAATAGGACAGCGACGGGTGGTTGTGCCAGTAGCCGACCAGGCTTTTCAGCAGGTCGGGCCGGCGCAGGAACGGCGAGTCGGAGGGTTGCGAACCGCCGACCACGATATGGTTGCCGCCGCCGGTGCCGACATGGCGGCCGTCGATCATGAATTTCTCGGTGATCAGCCGGGTCTTGCGCGCCTCGTCATAGACCGCGGTCGTCTTCTCGACCAGGTCCTCCCAGTCGTCGGACGGATGGATATTGACCTCGATGACGCCGGGATCGGGGGTGACCGAGAAATGGTTGATCCGCGAATCGGTGGGCATCGGATACCCTTCCAGCACCACCTTCTGCCGGCGCGCGGCCGCGACATCCTCGATCGCGGCGACCAGGTCCAGATAATCCTCGGCCGTGGACACCGGCGGCAGGAATATATGCAGCAGGCCGTCGCGCACCTCGGTGCACAGCGTGGTGCGCACGACCGATGCATCCGACTGTCCGGGCGCGGGCGGCGCCTGGCCGACCTGATCCTGGCGCCACTGGCCGGGGCCCCGGCCGGTACCGGTGGCCGCGCGGGCAAAGGCCTGATGGCGCGGCAGCGGCGGCCGGTCGTCCATCGGGTCGGGCTGGTACAGGTAGGGATAGTCCTTCTCGACCACCCAGGGCAGCGAATCGAGCGGCAGGCGCAGGCCCATCGGCGAATCGCCGGGCAGCAGGAACATGGTCTGCGGGCGCAGGAACCACGGCCCGCTCTGCCAGTAGCCGCGGCCGCCTTCCTCGCCGCGGGCCAGCGGCAGGGCGTAACCGGTGATCTTGTCCAGCCCGCGTTCCATGATGCGGGCAAGGCGCGCGCGCTCCAGCGGATCCTTCAGCTTGGAATCGAGCGGATCGACGTTCACCGGCAGGCGGCGTTCGCGCCACATGTAGTACCAGGCATCCTCGTAGCCGGGGATGCAGAATTGCGGGCCGACCTGCAGCCGTTCGGCCAGGTCGCGGATGAACCCTTCGGCTGCCTCGGACGACAGGGACTGGTCGGCATCCTCGTCGGCGGCCAGGAGCGCGCGGTCGCGCCAGACCGGTTCGCCGTCGCGGCGCCAGAACACGTTCAGCGCCCAGCGCGGCAATTGTTCGCCCGGGTACCATTTGCCCTGGCCCAGATGGAACAGGCAGCCCGGCGCGAAACGGTCGGCCAGGCGGCGCTGCAGCTGGCCGGCCAGGCGGCGCTTGGTCGGGCCCATCGCCGCGGTGTTCCATTCGTCGCCGTCGGGATCGTCGGCGGCGACGAAGGTCGGCTCGCCGCCCATGGTCAGGCGCACGTCCTGGCGGCGCAGGTCATGGTCGACGACCCGGCCCAGGGCCAGCAGCGCCGCCCATTTTTCATCCGAATAGGGTTTGGTGACGCGCGGCTGTTCGGCCACGCGGGTCACGGTCATGGCAAAACCGAACTCGACCTCGGCCTTGTCGACCGCGCCCGAGATCGGCGCCGCACTTTGCGGTTCCGGCGAACAGGCCAGCGGGATATGCCCCTCGCCCGCCATCAGCCCCGACGTCGGGTCGAACCCGATCCAGCCGGCGCCGGGCAGATAGACTTCGCACCAGGCGTGCAGGTCGGTGAAGTCCTGCAGCGTGCCTTCCGGCCCGTCCAGCGGCTTCTGGTCGGCGACCAGCTGGATCAGGTAACCCGACACGAAACGGGCGGCAAATCCCAGATGGCGCAGCACCTGGACCAGCAGCCAGCCGGTGTCGCGGCACGACCCCTTGGCCAGGCCCAGCGTTTCCTCGGGCGACTGCACGCCCGGCTCCATCCGGATGACGTAGCCGATCTTTTCCTGCAGGTCGCGGTTCAGGTCGACCAGGAAATCGATCGTGCGCTTTTCGGCCCGGTCGATGCCGGCAAGATAGCTGGACAGCAGCGGGCCGGGCTCGGCCGCGCGGCGATAGGGCGACAGTTCCGATTCGAGCGTCGCGTCATACTCGAACGGCCAGGTTTCGGCGGCCGGTTCCAGGAAGAAGTCGAACGGGTTGATGACCGCCATGTCGGCGACCAGGTCGACCGTGACCGAAAACTTCTTCGTGCGCTCGGGGAAGACCAGCCGGGCCAGGTAATTGCCCTGGGGATCCTGCTGCCAGTTGATGAAATGGTCCTCGGGCTCGATCTTCAGCGCGTAGGACAGGATCGGCGTCCGGCTGTGCGGGGCGGGCCGCAGGCGGACCACCTGGGGTCCGAGCGAGACAAGGCGGTCGTAGCGATATTCGGTCTTGTGATGCAACGCGACGTGAATGCTCATCCAGCCTGCCCCCGTTGTCTTATTGGGGCCGAGCCTAGCATCGCTTATTGCAACTGCGAAGACGCCTCGTCGCCATCCAGCGGCGTAACCGTCACCTCGACCTCGACCGTATGGGCGCCGCCCCCCAGGATGACGCCGCGCAGCGGGCTGACATCGGCGAAATCGCGACCCTGGGCCAGGGCGATATGGTCGTTGCCGACCACCAGGTCGTTGGTCGGGTCCAGTTCGACCCAGCCCAGATCGGGCCCGCACCAGACGGTGACCCAGGCATGGCTGGCATCCGACCCGCGCAGCTTTTCCTGGCCGGCGGGCGCCACCGTGCGCAGATAGCCCGACACATACCCGGCGGCCAGCCCCATGCCCCGCAGGGCCGAAATCTGCAGATGGGCAAAGTCCTGGCAGACGCCCTTGCGCCCGGCCAGGATTTCCTCGACCGCCGTGGTCACCGTGGTGACGCCGGGGACATATTTGAATTCGCGGCGGATGCGCGAGGTCAGTTCGCGGGCCGCGGCCAGGATCGGGCGGCCGGCGGCAAAGCTTGGCCGGGCATAGGCGGCGGCCTGGGCGACCGCGGGCGCCAGGCTGGAATCCAGGGCGAACTCGACCGCTTCGGGATAGGCCGGAAAGCCGTCGTCGCGCAGGCCGTCGCGCACCGTTTCCCAGGCCGGGCCGTCATCGGCCGGCACCGCCCGGTTGACCACCACGGTCGCATCCAGCGTGACCTCGAGCAGGTCGTGGGGCTGTTCGATCGCGGCGTAATGCACCTCGTTGCCGAAATGATCGCGGCCGCGCGTCAGGTGGCTGGGACGCGGCGAGAACGTCAGGCTGGCATCGACGACGTCCTGACCCGTGCGCTCGAGCGGGGTCAGCCGGGCGACATGGCTGCCCAGGTCGACCGGCATCGAATAGGCGTAACGGGTCAGATGCAGCACATGGTAGCGCATCATCGCCGCCCCTATTCCGCCGACGCGGCCAGCACGCGGCGCGGCGCCACGCCGACGGCGTGGGGCAGGGCCACATGCGAGAAGAAGCTGCGGGTGATCAGGTCCGACATCGACAGTATGTCCTGGCCGATGCGGTCGAGCAGCGCGAACAGGGGGCCTAAGTCGGGCGCGGTGCCCGACGGTTCCAGGCTGAGGATGTCGAACACCTCGATCTCGGCCACCAGCTTGCGCGCCAGGGTCTGTTCGGCCAGGCGCTGGCCGCCCGACGTCGCGGTCAGCTTGTCGATATGGTCGCGCAGCTGGTCCAGCTGGAAGATCAGCGACCGCGGGTTCATCGGGTCAGCCAGGATCAGGTCGATGGCAGGCGCCGGGCGCGGGGCCGACGGATAACGCGTGCGATAGGTGATGGTGGAATCGCACAGTTCGAGGGCCAGGCGCAGGCCGATCTCGTATTGCCGGGCCGGCAGGCGCAGCACCGCCGACAGCGTGCGGGTGGTGGCATGCGCCCGTTCGATGCGCCGCCCGACCTCGAGGAAACGCCAGCCGGCGCCGCGGGTCATGTTGTCGGCGGCCATGCCCGACAGGGCGGCGATGGCGCGGATCAGTTCGTCCAGCGCGCCCAGCACACGGTCGATGTCGCGCCCGGCCACCGCCAGCGTGCGGCGCACGTCGGCCATCAGATGGTTCAGGTTGTGCCACATGTCGACCGACAGGCGGTCGCGGATGGCAAAGGCCAGCCGGCGCAACGCATCCAGGCAGTCGCGCATCACCCGGCCGTTCGACGCGCCATGGGTCAGGCTTTGCGCGAACAGGGCGCCGTCGGGCGGGCCGCCCAGGGCCGACCCCGCGACCCAGCCGCCGGCGACCAGCGCCTTGGCCAGCATCGCCAGTTCGGCGGCATCGCGCGGGCCGACGCCGCCGCCGGCCAGGCGGGTCAGCGCGGCACGGAACAGCCGGGCCCCGGCATCGATGCGTTCGGCATAGCGGCCGAACCAGAACAGGTCGTCGGCGACGCGGCTGGGCAGTTCGCCGGCCACGCCGCGCTGGATCGCCATGCCGACCGTGGCGGCGGCGGGGATGAAGACATCGCGTTCCTCGCGCGTCAGCACCCAGACATCCTTGGCGACGCCGCCATGCTGCATGCCGCTGCCATGGGCGGCATAAAGCGCTGCTTCGTCCACCACGCGGGCGACGCCGCCGGGCATCGCCACCCAGTCGCCGTCGTGCCAGACCAGCACCATGCGCAGCACATAGGGCTTGGGCTGCAGCTTGTTGCCCTCGACCGTCGGCACCACGCCGGGGTCGAGGCGGGCCAGCGCCACGACTTCCTCGGGCCGGGACTTCAGCGCGGCGGCCAGCGCCGCCGGATCGTTGGCGGGCAGGGTGCTGGCAAAGGTCGGGACCAGCACATGGTCATCCGGATGCGGCGCGATCGCCTCGCGCGCCGAATGCTGGCCGCACCACCAGGCGGTGACGGCCGGCAGCATCAGTTCCTCGCCCAACAGCCGCTCGGCCAGGCCGGGCAGGAAGGGCAGCAGCGCCGGGGTCTCGACCAGCGCCGCGCCGGGATCGTTGACGATGGCGACGTTGCCGGCGCGCTGGGCCTGCAACAGCCCGGTGATGCCCAGGGCGGAATCGTCGCGCAGTTCCAGGGGGTCGCAATAGGCGCCGTCGACCCGGCGATAGACCACGTCGACCCGGCGCAAGCCATCCAGCGTCTTCAGGAAGACGACGTCGTCGCGCACCGTCAGGTCGGCGCCCTGGACCAGGGTCAGGCCCAGTTCGCGCGCCAGGTAGACATGCTCGAAATAGGCGGGATTGTAGGGGCCTGGCGTCAGCACCACGACACGCGGGGTCGGCGCGCCCCAGGGGGCCAGGGCCTGCAGGCTGGCCAGGAACAGGTCGGTGAAGGCGCCCAGCCGCTTGACCGGGGTCGCACGGAAGGCTTCGGGCAGGGTACGGGCCAGCACGCGGCGGTTGCGCAGGGCGTAACCGACGCCGGCCGGGGCCTGGGTCCGGTCGGCGATCACCCGCCACGACCCGTCGGGGGCCCGCATCAGGTCGGCGGCATAGAACGGCATATGGGGCCCGGGTGCTGCGGGCGCGCCGTTGCGCCGGCACGGACGCAGGAAATGGGGGTTGCCATAGACCAGGTAGGGCGGCAGCAGCCGTTCGGCGATCAGGGTCTGCGGCCCGTAGACATCGGCCAGAATCCGGTCCAGCAGGCGGGCACGCTGGGCCAGGCCGCGGCTGAGCTGGACCCATTCGCCTTCCGGCAGGATCAGCGGCACCGGGTCCAGGGTCCAGCCGCCGGGCTGGTTATGGCCGAACAGGGTCAGGATTTCGTCGGTTTCGGCCACCTGGGCGCGGGCGCGCAAGGCCCGTTCGGCCAGGCCCCCGTCCGGCAGGCCGGACAGCGTGCCGAGCAGGCCATGCCAATGCGGACGCAACTGGCCGTTGCCAGCCACCATCTCGTCATAGGCGCGATGGTCCCCCATCGGTCGCTCCAGCCCCCCGGCTACCAAAAATCGCGGGCAGGACCGTATCACGCGGGCAGGGCCCGGGGCTACCCGTCCGGGCCGGTCGGATCAGGCGATTTTGAGCCCTGACAATGCCATGTCGAGATGGCGGTCGATCATCGCCCGCGCATCCTGGCCGAACATGCGGATGCGGCGGGTATGGACCAGCAGCAGAACGCCGACCGCATAGGCGAAGAATTCGGCAACCAGCCGGCCGGCCGCGGCCCCGGATGCGCCGAGCGCCCGGGCCGCCGCGCCGATCGGTTCCAGCGTCGCCGCCAGCCCGTCGTTCAGCCCCGCGTCGAAATCGCGGCCCAGGCCGTGGGGTTTCATGCCGCCGCGGAACAGATAGAAGCCGAGATCGAGATCGCCCGGATTGTCGGCATAGAAGGTGAAGAAAGCCACCGCCGCGGCGCGCAACGCCCCGGCCGGATCGGTCGCGGCCGCCGCCGCCGCCTCGGTCGCGGCCTTCAGGCGGCCCAGCGATTCGGCCAGCAGCGCGGCATAGACCGCTTCCTTCGACGGAAAATGGAAATACAGCGCCGCCGGCGTATACCCCGCCGCCTTGGCGATCGACCGCAGGCTGGCCCCTTCCAGCCCTTCGGCCTCGAACACCGCGCGGGCGGCATCCAGAATCAGGGCGCGCTTGAGCTGCGTCACCGCCTGCCGGCGGCCCTGGCGGGCGGCGGCGGTCATGCCGATACCGGCACGACGACGTCTGATGAAACGACGACAACTGTCATGCGCCTACTTTATCGGCCGCCTTTCCCGCTGTCGAGCCATTGACCGATTTATCGAACGCCGTTAGATTTTTGATAACGACAGCCAAATCCCGAGGAAACGCCATGCTGATGTCGGCCGACGGTTATCGCGAATCGTTGCGTGCCTATCGCCCACGCGTCTTCGTCAATGGCTCGCAGGTCGACAGCGTCGCCGACGAGCCGCTGCTGGCGCCCGGCATCAATGCCGTCGGGGTCACCTACGACTTCGCGCTACGCGAACAGCACCGCACGCTGATGACCGCGCGGCAGGCGACCTCGGGCCAGGTCGTCAACCGCATGCTGCATATCAACGAAACCTCGACCGACCTGCTCTACAAGCTCGAGGCCGTGCGGCTGCTGTGCGCCGAATCGGGCTGCGCCCAACGCTATCTGACCCATGACGCGCTGAACGGCATCTTCCAGGCGACCGCGCGTACCGACGCCGCCCACGGCACCGACTATCACCAGCGGTTCCTGGCCTATCTGCACGACGTGCAGGACCGCGACCTGACGCTGGGTGTCGCCATGACCGACGCCAAGGGCGATCGCAGCCTGAAGCCGGGGCTGCAGGCCAATCGCGACGTCTATGTCCATATCAGCCAGCGCCGCCCCGACGGCATCGTCATCAGGGGCACCAAGGCGATCGTGACCGGCGCGCCCTATATGCATGAATTCCTGGTCATGCCCTGCCGGACGCACACGGCTGACGATCGCGATTTCGCGGTCGCCTGCGCCGTGCCGGTCGATGCCGAGGGTGTGACGATCGTCGCCCGCCCCGCCGGCCGGCCGGGCGAGGCGGCGGCGAAGTTTTCCGGCAAATACGGCCAGTCGACCGGTGTCGTCATCTTCGACGACGTGTTCGTGCCCTGGGAACGCGTCTTCCTGGCCGGCGAACATGAGGAAGGCGGTTACCTGACCACCAGTTACGCCACCCATCACCGCCATTCCTGCATCGGTGCGCGGGCAGGCTTCGGTGACCTGCTGATCGGCGCCGGGGCGCTGATGATCGAGGCCAACGGCCTCGATCCTGACCGCCACGGCCATATCCGCGACGCGATGGTCGACCTGATCAAGATCGTCGAGGGGTTTTTCGCCTGCGGCGTCGCCGCCTCGGTCTATGGCGCGACCGACGCATCGGGCGCGATCATGCCCGATGCGGTATTCGCCAATATCGGCAAGCTGCTGCTGGCCACCCAGATCTATGACATGCACCGCCTGGCCCATTACGTCTCGGGCGGGCTGGTGGTCGCCCTGCCCGGCCCGGACGAGGATCACAACCCGGAAACCGCGGCATCCCTGTCGGCGGTGCTGGCCGGCCGCGCCGACATCCCCGCCGCCCGGCGGCTGGAGGTCGCCCGCCTGGTCGAGGACCTGACGGCATCGAACCAGGGCGGGTGGTATTCGATGATCTCGCTGCATGGCGGCGGCTCGCCCGAGGCGATGAAGCGCGAAATCTGGCGCAACTACCCCGTCGGATCGAAGGCCGAGATGGTCGAACGCCTGCTGGACCGCGGCGTCCTGGCCGATGGCCGGCGTGTGTCGAACCAGCCCGGCCGCTGCTGCGTCACCGGCTGCGAGGTGCCGGCGCCGCCCACCACCACCACCAACACCATCGCTGCGGAATAGGACAGTACCATGCCCGATCGTTTTCCCCGCCACGCCCTGACCTTCGGCCCGACGCCGGTCGAGCCGCTGGCGCGGCTGTCCGCCCATCTCGGCAACAAGGTCGAGATCTGGGCCAAGCGCGAAGATTGCAATTCCGGCCTGGCCTTCGGCGGCAACAAGCTGCGCAAGATGGAATATCTGGTGCCCGACATCCTGGCCCAGGGCGCCGACACGCTGGTCTCGATCGGCGGGGTGCAGTCGAACCACACCCGCCAGGTCGCGGCGGTGGCAGCGAAACTCGGCCTGAAATGCGTGCTGGTCCAGGGCAGCTGGGTCGACTGGCCCGACGCCGTCTACGACCGCGTCGGCAACATCCAGCTCAGCCGGATCATGGGCGCCGAGGTCGAATTCTCGACCGAGGATTTCTCGATCGCGATCAAGGACAGCTGGTCCAAGGTGGTCGAGCGGGTGACACGCGACGGCGGCAAGCCCTATCCCATTCCGGCCGGCGCATCGGACCATCCGCTGGGCGGGCTGGGCTACGCAGCCTTTGCCGATGAATTGCGCGCCCAGGAAGCCGCCCTCGGCTTCCGCTTCGATTACATCGTCACCGCCGCGGGGTCGGGATCGACCCATGGCGGCATGGTCGCCGGCTTCGCCGCGGAAGGCCGCGCCGGCCAGGTCATCGGCATCGACATCACCGCCCGCCCGGCCGACACCCGCGCGATGGTGCGCAAGATCGCGGAACGCACCGCCGACATGATCGGCATCCGCCGCGCCATCACCGACGACGACGTCGTGCTGATCGAGGATTACGCCTATCCGGCCTATGGCCGCCCGTCGCCCGAAACGCTGGCCGCGATCCGGCTGTGCGCGCGCACCGAAGGCATGCTGACCGACCCGGTCTACGAGGGGAAGTCCATGCAGGGCCTGATCGACCTGATTGCGAAGGGTTTCTTTCCTGCGGGTGCCCGCGTGCTCTACGTCCATCTGGGCGGCGTCCCGGCGATCTCGGGTTACGCGTCGGTCTTCAAGGACGGGTAGGCCGAAAGGGATTGTTGATGCGCAGCAGGCCTTCAACCTCGAGCCCGTGCTGCATGTCCTCGCTGTGAAGCAAGTTGCAGCCGGCGGTCAGCGCGGCTGCAACGATCGCTGCGTCATAGATGGAAAAGCGATAGCGTTCCGACAGCGCCAGTGCCCTCTCGTGTACGCCGAGGTCCAGGGGATGAATGGTGCTGCATAGCGTCTTTATGGCCGCCAGAGCAGAACTCAGTTCACTCCAGTTCAGACCGAGCTTGCGCCGTGCGACATGGGCAAATTCGTTCAGCACCTGGACGCTGATATCGCATCCACGCTTGAGAATTTCCTGTGCGACGGCCGCGCGCGGATCATCGACGAAGGCGTAGATCAGGACATTGGTGTCAAGGAATTCGCGCGCCACGGCGATCATCGCTCGTTCGCTTCATCGCGATCGAATTTCCAGTCGGGCGGAAGCGGCTTGCGCAAGGCGCGGATACGCTCGATTGCCCGTTCACGTCCTTTATCCGGTTCGATATCGAAGGCACGTTCCCCGGCTATGCGAATATCGATATCGTCGCCCTCTTGCAGGCCCAGAGCCTCGACGATTGCTGACGGCAACCGGACGGCCAGACTGTTACCCCAGCGTGCTACCCGCATCACGACCTCCGTGGATATACAGTTGACGATGTATATCATGCTAATTGGCCGCCAAGACATGCCCTTGCCATGGCCGGCCGAAAAAAATACTGCTCCAATCATCGCAAGCTTGTTATCGAGCCAAGCCTTCAAAAAGCCGCAACATCCCGCCATGCTGGCATGGTGACACAGGCGGGGGACATTCCAGACAGCTTGGCGGCCGGCACGGCACCGCCCCCACCGCCGGGGCGGGTGATCGCGGCGGCGTCCTATGCCAATGGCGGCAAGCTGGCCGATTTCGATCCGCGCCAGCCCGGGGCGGCGCGTGCCGCCGGCGGCGACTTCTACTGGATCGGCCTGGCCGAGCCTGATGATGCCGAACTGGACCTGATCCTGGGCCAGCTGAACATCCCCCCGCAGGCGATCGAGGAGGCCAAATGGCGCCACCGCCGGCCCAAGATCGTCGAATATGGCGGGCTGGTGCTGGTGGTCGCGGCCACCGTCGAGGCATCGGGCGAGAAGCTGCGCTTCGGCGAGACGCAATTGCTGCTGGGTCCCGATTTCCTGGTCACCATCCGCCGCGGCACGTCGATGACCTACATGCCGCTGCGCCGCCGGCTGGAGGATTGTCCCGACCTGATCGGCCGCGGCGCCGATTTCGTCGCCTCGGAACTGATCGACCTGCTGATCGAGCAATATGCCCAGGCGGCCGGCAGCTTCGAGACGCTGGTCACCGCGATGGAAGAAAAGATCTTCGTCCGCGGCATCAGCCAGTCGGAAGTGCGCAAGCTGTACCGGCTGCGCCGCAACCTGCTGCAACTGCACGGCGCCCTCACCCCCCTGGTCGAGATCTGCCGGCGCCTGTCGCGGATCGAGACCCGGTCGATCGACGCCGAATCCCGCCCCTATTTCGCCGAGGCGGCCGACCGCGCCCAGCGCGTCGGCGAAAGCATCGCCATGCTGCGCGAGACATTGGCGTTCGCGTTCGAAGCCTCGCTGATGCTGGGCCAGGCCCAGCAGACCGAGATCACCCGCAGGCTGGCCGCCTGGGGCGCGATCCTGGCGGTGCCGACGGCGATCGCCGGCATCTACGGCATGAATTTCGACAACATGCCCGAATTGCACTGGGCCTATGGTTACTTCGCCGTGATCGGCGTGATCGCCGCGATCTGCGGTTACCTGTACCGGCGCTTCCGCCGCGCCGGCTGGCTGTGAGGAAGGGCACCCCGACCATGCCGACCCGCCGCATCCTGCTCTGGTGTCTTGGCCTCTTGATCGCCGTGCCGCTGCTGGGCCAGGCCGCGACGGTCGCGACCCAGGAAAGCGGCGGCTGGTCGGCGCGCCGCTGGGATTCGGCGGGCCTAGCCCCCGATCCGACGGTGGTGCGCGACGCGGTCATCCAGGCTTACGCCGCCCGGGTCTGGGGCTGGCGCGGGGTGTTCGCCGTCCATAGCTGGCTGGCGGTCAAGCCCGAAGGCGCGGCCCATTTCACCCGCTACGAAGTCATCGGCTGGGGCGGCGAAGTGGTGCGGATTTCCAACGGCGGCCGGCCGCCCGACGGCTACTGGGCCGGCAACCAGCCGGAAAAGCTGCTGGATATCCGCGGGCCGGAAGCCGCGCGGCTGATCCCCGAGATCGAAAGGGCGGTGGCCGACTATCCCGGCCGCGACCGCTACATCATCTGGCCCGGCCCAAATTCCAATTCCTTTGTCGCCCATATCGGGCGCGAAGTGCCGGATTTGCGCCTGAACCTGCCGCCGACCGCGATCGGCAAGGATTTCCTGGTCGACAGCTTCCTGGTCGGCACGGCCCCGTCGGGCACCGGGCTGCAATTGTCGCTGTTCGGCCTGGCCGGCATGACCCTGGCTGCCACCGAGGGGATCGAGCTGAACCTGCTGGGCCTGACCATCGGTCTCGATCTGGCCCGGCCGGCCCTCAAACTGCCCGGCATAGGCCGGTTGGGCATGCCCGCGATCGATGAATGATTTTTTCACATTCGACCAAAGTTATCGCTAACGCGTGAAGCTTTTCTTCTTTACGGAACTTACAGCGCGGCCTAGGCTTTCCCCGGGTTAACCCTTGCTTTCAGGGAGAGTCATGATGGCCGTAGTCTCGGTGGCCCCGTTCGATTTTGTCGTCTTCGGCGGCACCGGTGATCTGGCCCAGCGCAAGCTGCTTCCCGCGTTGTTCATGCGCGACCGCGACGGCCAGATCAGCGCCGACAGCCGCATCTTCGCGATTTCGCGCCGCCCGGTGCCCGAGTACGTGCGAGATGTCGAGGCGGCGCTGCGCGAACATGTCCAGCCGTCCGAACTGGACCAGGCCGTGCTGGAACGCTTTCTGCGCCGACTGACCCATGTCGCGGTCGATGCCACCAGCGACGAAGGCTGGCCCGACTTGGTGCGTGCGCTGTCCGAGGGCGACGATCCCGACCGGGTGCGCGTCCATTACATGGCGACGTCGCCCGACCTGTTCGGCCCGATCTGCGCGGCGCTGGGGCGGCACGGCCTGGCCGATGCGCGCACGCGGGTCGTGCTGGAAAAGCCGATCGGCCACGACCTGGAATCGGCGCGTGCCACCAACGACCAGGTCAACCGCGTCTTCGACGAGGCGCAGATTTTCCGCATCGACCACTATCTGGGCAAGGAAACCGTCCAGAACCTGCTGGCCCTGCGGTTCGCCAACGCCCTGTTCGAACCGCTGTGGAACGCATCCGCCATCGATCATGTCCAGATCACAGTGGCCGAGAAACTGGGGGTCGAGGGGCGCGGCGGGTATTACGACCATGCCGGCGCGCTGCGCGACATGGTGCAGAACCACCTGTTGCAGCTGCTGTGCCTGGTGGCGATGGAGCCGCCGCGCGTCCTGGACAAGGAAGCGGTGCGCGACGAGAAGATCAAGGTCCTGCGCGCCCTGGCCCCGATCACCCGCGAGACGGTCGGCCAGGCGACGGTGCGCGGCCAGTACCGTGCCGGGGCCATCGACGGCCAATCGGTGCGCGGCTACCTCGACGAACAGCAGGTGGCCGAAGGCAGCCAGACCGAAACCTTCGTCGCGCTGAAGCTGGAATTGAAGAACTGGCGCTGGGCCGGCGTGCCGTTCTACCTGCGGACCGGCAAGCGGCTGCAGCAGAAGGTTTCGGAAATCGTCATCCAGTTCCGGCCCGTGCCCCACCGCATCTTCCCCGCCGATGCCGGCCCGATGCAGGCCAACCGTCTGGTCATGCGGCTGCAGCCGGACGAACATATCCGCCTGTTGATGATGGCCAAGGAACCGGGGCCGGGCGGCGTGCGGCTGAAGGCCGCGCCGCTGAACCTGTCGTTCGCCGAGACGTTCAAGCAGCGCTTCCCCGATGCCTATGAACGGCTGCTGATGGATGTCGTGCGCGGCAACCCGACGCTGTTCATGCGCCGCGACGAGGTCGAGGCCGCCTGGGCCTGGAGCGGCACGATCCTGGAGGCCTGGGCCCAGGCCGAGGAACGCCCCCGCCCCTATATCAGCGGCACCTGGGGCCCCAGCCAGGCGATCGCGCTGATCGAGCGCGACGGCCGCACCTGGTACGACGAAACGCTGGAGGGCGCATGACCACGCCGCTCGACCGCCGCATCCGCGATGTCACAGACCGCATCCGCGAACGGTCGGCGCCGACCCGCTCGGCCTATCTGGCGCGCATCGATGCCGCCCGGCGCGAAGGCCCCCAGCGCCAGCGCCTGTCCTGTTCCAACCTGGCCCATGGCATCGCCGCCTGCGGGCCGACGGAAAAGGACGAACTGGCGACCGGCCCCCAGGCCAATATCGCCATCGTGTCGGCCTATAACGACATGCTGTCGGCCCACCAGCCCTATGAACGCTATCCCACGCTGATCAAGGCGACGGCCCAGGCGATCGGCGCGGTGGCGCAATTCGCCGGCGGCGTGCCGGCGATGTGCGACGGTGTCACGCAAGGCCGCGCCGGCATGGAAATGTCGCTGTTCAGCCGCGACGTCGTGGCCATGGCCACCGGCATCGCGCTGAGCCACGACATGTTCGATGCCGCATTGCTGCTGGGCATCTGCGACAAGATCGTGCCAGGCCTGGTCATCGGCGGGCTGGCGTTCGGCCATCTGCCCATCATCCTGGTGCCGGGCGGGCCGATGCCGTCGGGCCTGTCCAATGCCGAGAAGGCAAAGATCCGCCAGCTGGCCGCCGAGGGCAAGGCCGGGCCGGCGGAACTGCTGGATGCCGAGATGAAGGCCTATCACGCGCCGGGCACCTGCACCTTCTACGGCACGGCCAATACCAACCAGCTGTGCATGGAACTGATGGGGCTGCATCTGCCCGGCGCCTCGTTCGTGCCGCCCAACACCCCCTTGCGCGACGCCCTGACGCGCGCCGCCACCGAACGCGCCGCCGCGATCACCGCGCTGGGACAGGACTACACCCCGATGGGCCATGTCGTCGACGAACGTGCCGTCGTGAACGGTGTCGTCGGCTTGCTGGCATCGGGCGGGTCGACCAACCATACGCTGCATCTGGTGGCGATGGCGGCGGCCGCCGGCATCACCCTGACCTGGGACGACTTCGCCGATCTGTCGGCCGCGGTGCCGCTGCTGGCGCGGATCTATCCCAACGGCCTGGCCGACGTGAATCATTTCCACCGCGCCGGCGGCACCGGTTTCCTGACCCGCGAGCTGCTGTCGCTGGGCCTGCTGCATGACGACGTGCTGACGGTCGCCGGCCGCGGACTGCATGCCTATACCAATATTCCCGTGCTGGAAGGCGACGTCCTGGCCTGGCAGCCCGCCCCTGCCGAAAGCGGCAACCCGGACGTGCTGGCCGGCGGCGCCAAACCGTTCCAGCCCGATGGCGGCATCCGCATCCTGGCCGGCAATCTGGGCCGCGCTGTCATCAAGACCTCGGCGGTCAAGCCTGTTCATCGTGTGGTCGAGGCCCCCGCGCGGGTCTTCCGCACCCAGAACGAATTCCAGGATGCCTTCACGTCAGGCCGGCTGACCGGCGATTTCGTCGCTGTCGTCCAGTTCCAGGGTCCGCGCGCCAACGGCATGCCCGAATTGCACAAGCTGACCCCGCCGCTGGGCGTGCTGCTCGATCGCGGGCAGAAGGTCGCGCTGGTCACCGACGGCCGCATGTCGGGCGCTTCGGGCAAGGTGCCCGCGGCCATCCATGTCTCGCCCGAGGCCGAGGCCGGCGGCATGATCGGCCGCATCCGCGACGGCGACATCGTCAGGCTGGATGCCGATGCCGGCACGCTGGACGTGCTGGTCCCGGCAGCCGAGCTGGCCGCCCGCCCGGCGCCCGAGGTCGACCTGTCGGCCAACCGGTACGGCACAGGCCGCGAACTGTTCGCCGCCTTCCGCGCCCAGGTCGGACTGGCCGAGCATGGCGCGTCGATGTTCGGGCACTGACATGCCGGCGGTGGTATCGCGTGCATCGGGACCGGCCTGGCCCGGGCTGGTGGTCGACTTAGGGGGCACCAACGTGCGCTTCGCCCTGGTCGACGGGCCGGAAGCCCCGCTGCACGACATCGAGAAATACAGCGGCGACGATTACGACAGTTTCGACGACGCGCTGAAGACCTATCTGCAAAAGGTCGGGGTGCGCCCCCGCGCGCTGGCCGTCGCCGTGGCCGGCCCGATCGAGGACGGCGACACGATCACCGTGACCAACCGCGACCACTGGGTGATATCGGCGTCCGGCCTGGCCCGCCGCCACGATCTGGACCGCGTCGTGCTGCTGAATGATTTCGAGGCGATGGTGCGTGTGCTGCCCGCCCTTAAGCCGGACGAGACCATCGCGCTGGGCGGCGACCGGCCCGAACGCGACCATACGATGGTGCTGATGGGGCCGGGCACCGGGCTGGGCGTCGCCACCCTGGTCTGCGGGCCGCGCGGCTGGATCGTGGTGTCGGGCGAAGGCGGCCATGTCGACATGGCGCCGGGCACCGAGCGCGAGGATGCGGCCTTCGACCTGCTGCGCCGGGAATTGGGCCGCGTGTCCGCCGAAACCGTGCTGTCGGGCCCCGGCCTGGTCAACCTGTACCGGGCGCTGGCCGCGCTGGACGGTGAAAAACCCGCATTGCACGATGCGCCCGACATCACTGCCGCCGCGCTGGGCGGCGGCGATGCGCGGGCGCGCGAGGCGGTCGACATCTTCTGCGCCCTGACCGGTGCCTATGCCGGCGACCTGGCACTGATTGTGGGCGCCCGCGGCGGCGTCTATCTCGGCGGCGGCATCCTGCCGCGGCTGGCCGACATCATTGCCGACACCCCGTTGCGCGCCCGGTTCGAAGCCAAGGCGCCGATGCAGGATTTCGTCCGTCCCATTCCGGTCAGGCTGATCACCGCGGCCTTCCCCGGCCTTGCCGGCGCAGCCCTGTGGCTGGCCGATATCCAGGAAAGATGACCATGTCCGTGAACCCGCAGGAAGGCCTGCTGCAGATCCTGGCCGCCGCACCGGTCGTGCCCGTCGTCACCGTCCATGATGCGGCCGAGGGCGTGGCGCTGGCCCGCGCCCTGGTCGCCGGCGGGCTGACCGCGATCGAGGTGACGTTGCGCACGCCAGCCGCCATCGAGGCCATCGGCGCCATCGCGCGCGAGGTGCCGGGCGCCGTGGTCGGGGCCGGCACGGTGCTGAGCCGCGCGCAACTGGCCGCCGTCGCCGCCCAGGGCGCGCGCTTTGCCGTCAGCCCGGGCACCAGTCCGGCATTGCTGGCGGCCGCCCGAGAATCGCGGATTCCATTCCTGCCCGGTGCGGCGACCGTGTCGGAGATGATGACGCTGGCCGAGGCCGGTTTCACCTATCAGAAACTGTTCCCGGCCGAGGCGGTCGGCGGCACCGCCCTGCTGAAATCGGTCGCGGCGCCCTTGCCGCAATTGCGCTTCTGCCCGACCGGCGGCATCGATCTGGCCAGGGCGCAGGGGTATTTCGACCTGGCCAACGTCATCTGCGTCGGCGGGTCCTGGGTGGTGCCGGCCGCGGCCGTCACATCAGGCGACTGGCAGAAGATCACCGACCTTGCCGCCGAAGCCGCCGAGATACCGCGGCGCTTCACCGCGAACTTCTGACATGCCGTCGGGGGGCGGCATCCTGGAAACCCTGGCCGAGTTGCGCGGACGACTGCACCGCGCCGAGGCCCGGGTGGCCGAGGCGGTGCTGGCCGCCCCCGACATCGTGCTGCGCCACAACCTGACCGCCCTGTCGCGGCGCATCGACGTGTCCGAAGCCACCATCGTGCGGTTCTGCAAGTCGGTCGGCTGCCTGGGCTTTCCCGATTTCAAGCTGCGCCTGGCCGAGGCGCTGGCGCGCGGCACGCCATACGTCAACCAGGCGGTGGGGCCGGGCGACGGGCTGGCCGATGTCGCCGCCAAGGTGCTGGCCGCCGGCGCCGCGGCGATCGACCGTGCCGCCCAGACCCTGGATACCGCGGCGCTGGAACGCGCGGTCGAGGCGCTGGCGCAGGCCCGCCGCATCATCTGCGTCGGGTTCGGCGGATCGGGGCCGGTGGCGATGGATGCCTGCCACAAGCTGTTCCGCCTGGACGTGCCGATCCAGTCGGCTGCCGACGAACCGCTGGCCCGGATGGCGGCGGCCGGCCTGCGCCAGGGCGACGTGCTGCTGACGATTTCCAACACGGGCCGCACCCTTGCGGCCATCGAGATCGCGCGGCTGGCGCGCGAGGGCGGCGCGACCGTCATCGCCCTGACCGCGCCGCGCTCGGCGCTGGCGGCGACCGCCGACATCACGATCGGCGTGACACCGGTCGAGGATTCGGAAGTCTACACCCCCATGGCGTCGCGCCTGGCGCATCTGGCGGTGCTGGACGTGCTGGCCGTGGGGCTGATGCTGCGGCGGGGGCCTGAATTCCGCAAGCATCTGGCCCGCGTCAAGGCGGCCGCCAACGCCACGCGCCTGCCGCCCGGGGAGGGCCCCAAGTTTCACGCTTAACCAAAGGGATGACCCGGACGGCGCCACGGGCCATCATCTGACGACCACCGGCGACCATAAAGACAATCGAGGGAGGTCCAGTCATGAAGCGTTTATCTCTTGTTAGCGGTATTTCGATTTGCGCCCTGCTGACCCTTGCCGCGTCGGGCGCAATGGCCCAGGGCAAGAAACCCGTCATCGGCGTGTCCTGGGCCAATTTCCAGGAAGAACGCTGGAAGATCGACGAAGGCGCGATCAAGGCCAGGCTGGCCGAACTCGGCGCCGACTACGTCTCGACCGATGCCCAGTCCAGCCCGACCAAGCAGCTGGCCGATGTCGAGGGCCTGCTGGCCCGCGGCGTCAGCGCCCTGATCATCAATGCCTGGGATTCCGAAGCCATCCGCCCGGCGGTGACCAAGGCCAAGGCCGAGGGCGTGCCGGTCGTCGGCTACGACCGCCTGATCGAGATGCCCGAGGCGTTCTACATCACCTTCGACAACAAGGAAGTCGGGCGCATGCAGGCCCGCGAAGTGTTCAAGCTGGCGCCCAAGGGCAACTACATCTTCATCAAGGGCGCCTCGACCGACCCCAACGCCGACATCCTTTATGCCGGCCAGCTCGAAGTGCTGAAGCCGGCGATGGACAAGGGCGACGTCAAGTCGATCGGCGACCAGTACACCGACAAATGGCTGCCCGAGAACGCGCAGCGCAATACCGAGCAGATGCTGACCCGCGCCAACAACAATGTCGCGGCCGTGGTGGCGTCGAACGACGGCACCGCCGGCGGCGCGGTGGCGGCCCTGACCGCCCAGGGGCTGCAGGGCATTCCCGTCTCGGGCCAGGATGGGGACAAGGCGGCGCTGAACCGCGTCGCCCGTGGCCTGCAGACGGTCAGCGTCTGGAAGGATGCCCGCGAGCTGGGCAAGCGGTCGGCCGAGATCGCGGTCGACCTGGCCAAGGGCACCGCGCCCGACAAGATCCCCGGGGCCGGCAAATGGGCCGAAGGCGCCAAGAAGGTGCCGATGGATGCCATCCTGCTGACGCCGGTGCCGGTGACCAAGGACAACCTGGCCACGGTGATTTCGGCGGGTTGGGTCACCAAGGACGTGGTCTGCCAGGGCGTCGAGGCCGCCAAGGCCCCGGCCGCCTGCAAGTAGGATCGTACGGACTTAGGCTATCGCAGGAGATTTGAAAGAGCCGATCGTCGCCCCGGCGAAAGCCGGGGCCCAGGGCAGGCGCGGTGCCGTTTGCGACGCTCTTGCCCTGGATCCCGGCTTTCGCCGGGATGACGATCCGCCGCTTGAAACTCGGCGCATAAGAAAAGAACCTGGGAGTGCTTTCGATGGATTCAGCGTCCGATACCGGATTGGCGGTCGAACGGCGGGGGATCGGCGCATTGCTCGACGCCCTCGAACTCGACAGCCGGCTTCTGGCCATGCTGGCAGCCCTGGCCGTGATCTGGGTCGGGTTCGACCTGATCACCGGCGGCATCTTCCTGACCCCGCGCAACCTGTGGAACCTGTCGGTCCAGACCTCGGTCGTGGGCATCCTGGCGACCGGCATGGTGCTGGTGATCGTCGCCCGCCACATCGACCTGTCGGTCGGGTCGGTGCTGGGATTCCTGTCGATGGTCGTGGCGGTGCTGCAGGTGCAGTATTTCCCGCTGGGCGCATCCTGGAACTGGATCGCCACCGTCGCCTGCGGCCTGGTGCTGGGTTTCTGCATCGGCAGTTTCCAGGGCTGGTGGATCGCCTATCGCGGGGTGCCGGCCTTCATCGTCACGCTGGGCGGGTTGCTGGTCTTCCGCGGCCTGGCCTGGTGGGTCACCTATGGCACCACGGTCGCCCCGCTGGACCAGACGTTCCAGCTGCTGGGCGGCGGCATCAACGGCTCGATCGGCGCGACCTGGACCTGGGTCGTCGGCATCGTCGGCATCGCCGGCATCGCCGCCCGCACGATCTGGCGCCGGCGCCGGCGCGAAGCCATGGGATTCCCGGTGCGCGCGCTGTGGGCCGAGATCGTCGTCTTCGCCTTGAGCGCCGCGGCGATCGTCGCCTTCGTCCTGGTGATGAATGCCTATATGCGGCCGCGGACCGACCAGTCCCAGGGCATCCCCATCCCGGTGCTGATCCTGATCGGCGTGGTATTGGTCATGTCCTGGCTGGTCCGTTCGACCCGCTTCGGCCGTTATGTCTGGGCGATCGGCGGCAACCCCGAGGCCGCCCTGCTGGCCGGCATCAACGTCAAACGCATCACCCTGCTGATCTTCGGCCTGGTCGGCGTGCTGGCGGGCCTGGCCGGGGCGGTGCAGACCGCGCGGCTGAATGCCGGCGCGTCGTCGACCGGGGAACTGCTGGAACTGTCCGTCATCGCCGCCGCCGTGATCGGCGGCACCAGCCTGGGCGGCGGGGCCGGCACGATATCGGGCGCCGTGCTGGGCGCGCTGATCATGCAGAGCCTGCAATCGGGCATGGTGCTGGTCGCCTTGCCGACGCCGATGCAGAACATCGTCATCGGCGGCGTGCTGGTCGTGGCCGTCTGGCTCGACAATGCCTACCAGCGCCGGCGGCGCTGAAGGAAGGAGATCGCGATGACCACACCGCTTGTCGAGATGAAGAACATCTCGATCCATTTCGGCGGCATCAAGGCCGTCGACGACGTCAGCGTCGACCTGCAGCCGGGCGAGGTCGTGGGCCTGCTGGGCCATAACGGCGCCGGCAAGTCGACCCTGATCAAGATCCTGTCGGGCGCCTATCGCGCCACCGGCGGCGAGATCCGCGTGGCCGGCCAGCCGGTGACGATCGACAGCCCGCGCGATGCCCGCACCCACGGAATCGAGACGATCTACCAGACCCTGGCGCTGGCCGACAATCTCGACGCCGCCGGGAACATCTTCCTGGGGCGCGAGATCATGACGCCCTGGGGCACGATGGATGACGGCGCGATGGAACAGGCCGCCCGCCGGGTGATGGGGCGCCTGAACCCGAATTTCGTCCGCTTCAAGGAACCGGTGCGCAACCTGTCGGGCGGTCAGCGCCAGTCGGTCGCGATCGCCCGCGCGCTGCAGTTCAATGCCCGCATCCTGATCATGGACGAACCCTGCGCCGCGCTGGGCCCCCAGGAAACCCGGCAGGTCGGCGACCTGGTCAAGCGGTTGAAGGCCGAAGGCATCGGCATCTTCCTGATCAGCCACGACCTGCACGACGTCTTCGACCTGTCGGACCGCGTGACCGTGATGAAGAACGGCCGCGTCGTCGGCACCTGCCCCACGACCAGCGTGACCAAGGACGACGTGCTGGGCATGATCATCCTGGGCAAGCTGCCCTCGCAACTTTCCAGCCACGACAGGGAGATGCTGCAATGACGGTGCAGGCGGTCGGCGACATCCAGGGGGGCGTGCTGGAATGCCCGGTATGGGAACCGGAAACCGAGACCCTGTGGTTCATCGACATCGACCGCCCCAGCCTGAACCGCTGGCACCCCGCCAGCAACGCCCGCCAGGAATGGGTCCTGCCCGAGGCGATCGGGTCATTCGCCCTGTGCCGCGACGGCCGGCTGATCCTGGCGCTGCGCTCGGGCCTTTACCGCTTCGATCCGGCGGCCGAGACCATGCACCTGGTGGTGCGGGCGCCTTACGACGATGAACGCACGCGTTTCAACGACGGGCGCTGCGACCGCATGGGCCGGTTCTGGGTGGGCTCGATGTACGAACCGCGCGACCGCCCCGCCGCGGCCCTGTTCCGCCTGGACCATGACTGCCTGCTGACCACCGTGGTCGAGGGCATCACCCTGTCGAACGGCCTGGCCTTCACCACCGACGGGCTGTGGTGCTATCACGCCGACACGCCGGCCCGCACCATCTGGCGCGCCCGGATCGACCCGGCCCGCGGCACCCTGTCCGACCGCGAGCAATTCGCCACCCTGACCCCGGACCAGGGCCGCCCCGACGGCGCCGCGATCGATGCCGAGGATCACTACTGGGTTGCCGCCATCGATTCCGGCCGCCTGCTGCGGTTCCGCCCCGACGGCACGATCGACCGCGCGGTCGACCTGCCGACCCGCTGGCCGACGATGATGGCGTTCGGCGGACCCGATCTGAAAACCCTCTACGTCACCTCGCTGCGCGCCAACCGGCCGGCCGATCAGTTGGCCGCCTCGCCGCTGTCGGGGTCGCTGTTCGCGCTGCGGGTCGACGTGCCCGGCGTGGTCGAACCACTGTTCCTGGGGTAAGGCGATGACGATCGAACCGCTTGTCGGCGCCTGGCGGCTGCTGTCGGCCTATGCCGAGATCGTCGAGACCGGCCGGCGCCAGGACCTGCTGGGCCCCGATCCGCGCGGCTGGGTCCTATTCTCGGCCGATGGCCGCATGGCCGGGGTGATGACCGCGGGCGAGCGCCGCTCGCCGCGCAAGTCGGGCGACTACGAACATGCCTTCGCCACGCTGGTCGCCTATGCCGGCGCGGTACGGATCGTCGGGCCGGGACGCTTCGTCATCACCGTCGACACCGCCTGGCAGCCCGACTGGGTCGGCACCGATCAGTTCCGCTATTTCCGCATCGACGGCGACAAGCTGACGGTGCGGTCCGACGAGATCCGCCTGCCCGTCTTCGGCGACCGCCTGATTACCATGGTATTGCTGTGGCGGCGGGGCAATCAGGACGCCGGCTGATTTGCCATTGCGCCGCCGCGATCTGCCGGGATAGTTGACGGGCGAGATCGAGGCGGTGGTTTGAATGGTGCTTGATACCGGCACGCTGGTCGTCGTGCTTGCCGTGATGTCCGTCGCGATGGCCGGGGCCATGGTCCTGCTGTGGCGCATCCATGGCGACTGCCCGGGCATCCCGCACTGGATCGCCGCCAATGTCTGCCAGACGGCGGCGATGGGCTTCCTGATCTTTCGCACCGACATGCCCGAGGCGGTGTCGGTGATGGGCGGCAACGTCGCGACGGCGGGCGGCTATCTGCTGGCCCTGCACGGCATCAACCGCTTCACCGGCCAGCCCGCCCAGATCCGGACCAGTGCGGTGCTGATGGCGATCGTGATCGCGGGTTTCGCGCTGGCGCTGAGCCTGGATGCGCCGGTGCAACTGCGCTCGGTCCTGATTTCCAGCGTCAACGCGCTGATCACCGTGCTGACCGCCTGGCGCCTGGCCGTGTACGGCCTGGCCAATGACGGCATGCGTGAAGTCGCCCTGATCGCGGCGACGATCAATTTCCTGCATGCAGCCTTTCTGACGGTGCGGGTCACCGCGGTGCTGTCGGCGCCGCCGCTGGGATCGCTTCTGGTGCCCAATGCCTTCCAGCATCTCTTGTTCCTGGAATACATAGTAATCACCGTGCTGTCGTCGACCATGCTGATGCTGCTGACGACGCGGCGGCTGCAGACCGACCTGAACCGGCTGGCCGCGGTCGACGGCCTTACCGGCTGCTATAATCGCCGTGCCGTGCTGGAACTGGCCGAGCGCGAGATCGCGCGTTGCGAGCGCAGCGCCGCCGACCTGGCTGTCATGATGATCGACATCGACCATTTCAAGCCACTGAACGATGCCCACGGCCATGCCGCCGGTGATGCCGTGCTGGCCCAGGTCGTGCAGCGCGCCCAGGCGACCCTGCGCCCCGTCGACCTGTTCGGCCGCTATGGCGGCGAGGAATTCTGCGTCGTGCTGCCGGGCCTGGCGCCGGGCGACACGCTGTCGGTGGCCGAACGGCTGCGCCATGCCGTGTCGGGCCGGCCTTGCATCGCCGGCGATCTGGCGATCATGGTCACGGTCAGCATCGGCATCGCCCACTATGGCCGCGACGGGCGCAGCATGAAGACCCTGGTCGCCGCGGCCGACACGGCGCTGTACCGCGCCAAGACCGAGGGGCGCAATCGCGCCGCCTTCGCCTCGGACCCGGACAGTCCCGCCGGCTGACACATTCCGCCTTGCACCCGCCGGAAGTCCATGGATATTGTATCCAAGGAATCGGCAACAAATTAGTGCTGGGGGCTTAGGCCAGGTGATGGCGTCATCCTTCCTGTTCCACGGCGGTGGCGTACTCGACCCGCGCGCCGGAGAGATTCGCGACGGCATCGAGGTGCTGGTCGAGGATGGGCGCATCGCCGAGGTGTCCGACCGCCCGATCAAGTCCGCTGCCGCCACCCGCATCGACCTGGGCGGCCGCACGCTGATGCCTGGGCTGATCGATGCCCATATCCATATCTTCCTGTCGGAAGTGAACCTGGCGATCCTGGAGACCATGCCGCTGACGCTGGCCTCGGCCAAGGCGGCGGTGAACATGCGCGACATGCTGCGCCGCGGCTTCACCACCGTCCGCGACACCGGCGGCGGCGACCGCGGCATGAAGATCGCGGCCGAAACCGGCCTGGTCGATTCGCCGCGCCTGTTCGTGGCCGGCATGGGAATCAGCCAGACCGGCGGCCACGGCGATTTCCGCAAGCCGACCCAGTCGGCGGTGGAACATCCCTGCTGCAACGGCCTGCATTATACCGCCCGTATCGTCGACGGCGTGCCCGAGATGCTGCGCGCCGTGCGCGACGAACTGCGCAAGGGTGCCGATTTCATCAAGATCATGGTGTCGGGCGGCGTCGCCTCGCAATCCGACCCGCTGGAAGCCCTGCAATTCCGCATGGACGAGATCGAGGCAGCCTGCGAGGAAGCGGCGAACTGGGGCAGCTATGTCGCCGCGCATGCCTATACCGCCGCCGCCATCAAGCGCGCCGTCACGGCCGGCGTGCGCACCATCGAACACGGCAACCTGATCGATGCCGAGGCGGCGGCGATGATGGCGGCCCGCGGCGCCTTCATCGTGCCGACCCTGGTCGCCTATGACGCGATGAAGCGGCGCGGCGCCGATTACGGCCTGTCACCCTACAGCCTGGAAAAGAACGAGCGCGTGCTGGAAGCGGGCCTCAGATCGCTGGAACTGTGCAAGACGGCCGGGGTCGAGATCGCCTTCGGGTCCGACCTGCTGGGCCAGTTGCAGGACGATCAGTCACGCGAATTCGAGATCCGCGCCCAGGTGCTGTCACCCCAGGAAGTGATCCGTTCGGCCACCATCACCAACGCACGCCTCTTGCGTCAGGAGGGCAGCTTGGGTGAAATCGTGGCGGGCGCCCATGCCGACCTGCTGGTCGTCGACGGCGACCCGTCCCGCAATCTCGATCTGCTGCAGGGCCAGGGCGCCCATCTCGCCGCGATCGTCAAGGGGGGCCGGTTCTACAAGCGCGACTTTGCGTAACAACAAAAAAACATTCTTGTCTGTTTGTTTATGGTGTGTTGGGATGAGCGTGGCGGTTGGGAGACGGCCATGAAACGGGAACAGGCGAGGCGCACGCAGGAACAGCGTAGCGCCGAGACACAGGCGTTGCTGCTCGATGCCACCATCGAGCTGATGTTCACGCGCGGCTACGTGCGGCTGACCACGAACGAGATCGCGGCTGCGGCCGGGGTGTCGCGTGGGGCCCTGACCCATCATTTCGCCAACAAGGAAGACATCGTCGTCCAGGCGATCCAGCGCCAGTTGCGCGGGGTCACGGTCGACCTGCGCCGCTTTGCCGATACGCTTGACGGCACCGGCGACGTCGACGCCATCGTCGACTATCTGTGGCGGCTGATGTCGGACCGGCTGTTCTACACCACGCTGGAATTCCTGCCCGAGGCCCGCCACAACCCGCCCTTCCGCGGCCGCCTGGCCGAGGTGACGCGCGAATTCCACGAGGCGCTGGACGAGATCTGGGCCCATGTCGCCGCCCATACCGGCATCGACATCGCCGAGACGCGGGTGATGTTCAATTCGACGATGTGCCTGTTCCGCGGCATGGTCGCCCAGACCGTGCTGCGCAAGGATCCCGCCTATTTCGCCAGCATGCTGGCCTTCTGGAAGGACAACCTGCACCGCCTGCTGGACAGCCGGCCCGCCCGGAAGCGCGGCCGGGCATGAACGCGCTGCTGCATGTCGCGGGGCTGGAGCGCAGCTTTTATGGCGTGGCGGCACTGCGCGGCGTCGACCTGACGGTCACGGCCGGCACCATCACGGGGCTGATCGGCCCGAACGGCGCCGGCAAGTCGACCTTGTTCAACGTCGTGTCGGGCCTGTACCGGCCTGACGCCGGCAGCGTCGCCTTCGGCGGCCGCGACATCACCGGCCTGTCGCCCGACCGGCTGGCCGCCGCGGGCCTGGTGCGGTCGTTCCAGCTGGCCCGCGGTTTCCCCAAGATGTCGGTGTTCCAGCATCTGATGCTGTACGGCCCGCGCCAGCCCGGCGAAGGGCTGCTGGCCGGTCTGGTCGGCACGGCGGCGGCCCGTGCCCGCGAAGCCGAGCTGGCCGAACGCGCCTGGGCCGTCGCCCGCCGCCTGCGGCTGGACCATGTCGTCGACAACCCGGTGACCGCCCTGTCGGGCGGCCAGAAGAAGCTGGTCGAGATCGGCCGCGCCCTGATGGCCGAGCCGCGCATGATCCTGCTGGACGAACCGATGGCCGGCGTCAACCCGACCCTGACGGCCGAGATCGCGGACCACCTGCGCGCCCTGCAGGCCGAGGGCATCACCATCTGCCTGATCGAGCACGACATGGCGCTGATCGCGCGGCTGTGCGACCCGGTCATCGTCATGGCCGAAGGGCGCGACCTGACGACCGGGCGCTTCGCCGAGGTCGCGGCCGACACCCGCGTCCAGGAAGCCTATCTCGGGAGGCGGCATTGAGCCTGCTGGACGCGCAGGGCATCGTCGCCGGCTATGGCGCCGCCGAGCAGATCCTTAAGGGCACGACCCTGCGCGTCGAGCAGGGCGAGATCGTCACCATCATCGGCCCGAACGGCGCGGGCAAGTCGACGCTGCTGAAGGTCGTGGCCGGGCTGGTCGGCATCGCCGAGGGGCGCATCACCCTGGACGGCACCGATATCACGCCGGCCGACGCGATCGGCCGGGCGCGGGCGGGCCTCGCCTTCATGCCGCAGGAACGCAACGTCTTCGGCGCGATGACGGTGGCCGAGAACCTCGACGTTTCGGGTTTCCTGGATCCCCGCGGCACGAAACGCCGGGCCGAGATGATGTATGCGCGGTATCCGATCCTGGCGGCCAAGCGCCGGGCCCTGGCCCGCACGCTGTCGGGCGGGCAGCGCCAGATCCTGGGCCTGGCCATGGCCCTGATGACCGAACCCAGGCTGCTATTGCTCGACGAACCCTCGGCCGGGCTGTCGCCCAAGGCCGCCGACGAATTGTTCGCCGCCATCGTCGACCTGAACCGGACGGGCCTGGCCATCCTGATGGTCGAACAGCACGCGCTGGAGGCACTGGCGGTCTCGACCCGCGGCTACCTGCTGATCGCCGGCCGCAACGGGGCGGAAGGCCCCGGGCCCGACCTGGCCGACGACCCCGAAATCCGCCGCCTGTTCCTGGGCGGCACCTGACCCATGCCACATGATGAGGAGGCGTTCATGCTGATTTCACGACGCACGCTGCTGGGCGGCACCGCCGCGCTGGCCGGCACGCTGGCACTGCCGCCCATCACCTGGGCGCAGGGCGAACCGATCAGGCTGGCGACGCTCACCCCGCTGACCGGGGCCGGCGGCCCCTATGGTCCGGTCATGGTCAAGGCGGCCAGGGCCGTGGTCGACGAGGTCAACGCCGCCGGCGGCGTGCTGGGCCGCAAGATCGAACTGATTTCCGAAGACGACCAGACCAGCCCCGAGGCCGGCGTGCGCGCCGCCCGCAAGCTGATCGACGTCGACAAGGTGGTGGCGATCATCGGCACCTGGTCGTCGGCGGTGACCACCGCCGTGGCGCCGCTGTGCTGGGAATCGAAGACGTTCCTGGCGACGGTGTCGGGTGCCGACGCCATCACCCTGCTGCCGCATCAGGGGTACCTGATCCGCACCCAGCCCAACACCACGCTGCAGGGCCGCAAGTTCGGCGAATTCGCCCTGGCCCAGGGGGCCAAGCGGGTTTTCTTCCTGTCGCCCCAGACGCCGTTCTATCAAAGCCAGCTCGAAAACATCAGCGCCGCGGTCAAGAAGGGCGGCGGCGAGACCGGCTCGCTGGTCTATGACGACAAGAAGCCGTCCTACCGGTCCGAGATCGACGAGGCGCTGCGCTTCAAGCCCGACGCGCTGGTGCTGGGCGGCTATACCCCCGACACCACGGTGCTGGTCAAGGACCTGTACCGCGCCGGCTACAAGGGCCTGGTGATCGCCTTCGGCTATTCCGTCAACCAGAAGCTGGTCGACGGCGTGCCGGCCGAGGCGGTAGAGGGCATCTACACCATCTCGCCCTCGCCGGCCGAGGGGTCCAAGGCCTATGAACGGCTGGTCAAGCTGATCGGTGTGCAGAACCCCGATCCCTACACCACCCAGGTCTATGACGAGACCAACCTGATCATCATGGCGATCGCCGCCGCCGGCCAGGCATCGGGCACCGCGATCAAGGACAATATCCGGAAGATCGCCCAGTCCAAGGGCGGGGTGGTGGTCGACAACGCCGTCGACGGGCTGAAGGCGATCGCCGATGGCAAGGCCGTCGATTACGACGGCGCCTCGGGCCCCTGCGACTTCACCGACATCGGCGACATCGCCGATTGCCAGTTCCGCTACGAACAGGTGAAGGCCGGCAAGATCACCCTGGTGAAGATCGCGTGATGAAGGGACGCATCCGTCATCCCGGCGCAGGCCGGGATCCAGGGCAAGGGGCATCGCAATCCGCGCGGCGCCTGCCATGGACCCGGGCCTTCGCCGGGATGACGGGCATCGGCATTTCCCCATGACCGCGGCCTTCGCGCAGGCGGTGCTGAACGGCATCATGAACGGGGCGCTGCTGGCGGTGCCGGCGGTCGGCTTCACCATGATCTTTGCCGTGCTGCGTTATCCGAACTTCGCGATCGCCGCGTATATCTCGACCGGCGCGCTGGCCGGCTGGGTGGTCAACACCACGATCGGCGGCGGCGCGCTGGCGGCGCTGGCCGCCGCGGTGCTGGCCGCCGGCATCGTCGGGGTGATCGTCGAGGAAGCCGCCCTGTCGCGGCTGCGCCCGTCGGGCGCGCTGACCGTCGCCATCGCCTCGATCGCCGCCAACCTGGTGGTCGAGAACATCCTGCGCTTCGCCTTCGGCAACGACCTGCGCGGCTATGACCTGCCGCTGCGCCCCGATTTCCGGTTTGCCGATCTGCGTTTCGGCCCGCAGGCGATCGAGACCTTCCTGCTGGCGGTCGCCGTGATGGCCGCGCTGTTCGTGTTCCTGCGCTTCGCCCGGCTGGGTCGGGCCATGCGCGCGGTCGCCGACAACCCCGACCTGGCGCGGCTGAAGGGCATCAGCCCGCGGCGCATCGCCATGGTCGCGGTGTTCCTGGGCGCCGGCCTGGCCGGCGGTGGCGGCGTGCTGCTGGGGCTGGATACCGCGATCGATCCGCTGACCGGTTATCGGGTGCTGCTGTCGGTCTTTGCCGCCGCGGTGCTGGGGGGCCTGGGCTCGATCCCCGGCGCGGTGGTGGGCGCGCTGGCCATCGGCCTGGCCGAGGAAATCGCGATGCTGGGCATCCCCGCGACCTATCGCAGCGCCATCGGCTTTGCCGCCATCCTGCTGATCCTGACCTTCCGGCCGCGCGGCCTGCTGGGCGAGAGGGCGGCCTGATGCTGTCGTATCTCCTGTTCACCCTTACCCTCGGCGGCATCTACGGCCTGCTGGCCCTCAGCCTGAACCTGATCTGGGGCGGGGCCGGCATGGTCAATCTGGGCCTGGCCGGCTTCTTTGCGGTCGGGGCTTATGCCACCGCCCTGGTCACCGGCGCCGGCGCGCCGCTGGTGGTCGGCTGGGGCGCCGCGGTGGTCGTGGGGCTGGCCGCGGGGGTGATCGTCACCTTCTGCACCCTGCGCCTGCGCGACGACTATCTCGCCATCGTCACCTTGGGCTTCGCCGAGGTGGTGCGGCTGGTGGCGCTGAACGAACGCTGGCTGACCAAGGGAGCCGACGGCATCTCGGGCATCCAGGCGCCGCTGAAGGCCGAATTGGGCATCGCCGGCTTCAACCTGTTCTACCTGGGCGTGGTCACCGTCATCGTCGCCATCGTCTGGTATGGCCTGCGCCGGCTGGACCAGGCGCCCTATGGCCGGGCGCTGCGCGCGATCCGCGAGGACCAGGAACTGGCGCGGTTCGCCGGCAAGCGCGTGCTGCGCTTCAAGTTCGAGGCCTTCGCCCTGTCGGCTGCCATCGCCGCGCTGGCCGGGGCGCTGTACGCGCATTACGCCTCCTACGTCTCGCCCGATCATTTCCAGCCGCTGATCACCATCTACATCTTCCTGGGCGTCACCGCCGGCGGCGTCGGCCGGCCGCTGGGCGCGCTGATCGGCGGTTACGCCGTCGTCGCCTTCCTCGAGGCGACGCGATTCCTGGCCGCGGCCGTGCCGGGGTTGAGCCCGGTGCAGCATGCGGCCCTGCGCGAAATCCTGGTCGGCCTGGCGCTGATCCTGGTCCTGCATCTGCGTCCGCAGGGCCTGCTGCCCGAACGTATTCCCCCTGCCCCGAGGGTTTCATGACCGATCCGCTGATCACCCTGTCCGCCCTGCTGGCCCAATCGGGCCAGCCCGACCGCCTGTACCAGGGCCTGGAGGCCGCGACCCGCGACCTGGTCGGCCACCGGCTGTTCACGCTGCTGTATGTCGACGGCGACGAGGTGGCGCGGGTCTATTCCAGCAACCCGCAGGAATATGCGGTGGCCGGGCGCAAGCGCATGGGGCCGACGCCATGGGGCGACCATGTGCTGAAGGGCCTGCAACCCTATCTGGGCCGCGACGACGATGCGATCCGCTGGGCCTTTCCCGACCATGCCCAGATCAAGGGCATGGGGCTGGGCTCGGTGATCAATATCCCCGTGCTGTATGACGGCCGCTGCATCGGCACGATGAACATCCTGGATCGCGCCCATCATTACACCGAGGAGCATGTGCCCGTGGTGGCGCGGCTGGCGCCGCTGCTGATCCCCGCCTTCCTCGAAGCCCGGCGGCGCTGAGCATGGTTCGCGGCCGGAATCCCGGCGAACGCGCGGGCCGCGCGGTCTACAATCTGGCGGTGGCCGGCGGCTTCGTCTTCATGGTGATGCCGATCCTGCTGGTGCTGTGGCTCAGCTTCTTTTCCAACGAGATCCTGACCTTCCCGCCCGATGGCTATTCCCTGCGCTGGTACAAGGGGCTGGTCGACCAGCAGCAGTTCATCTCGGGGTTCATGACCAGCCTGCAGGTCGCGGTGCTGGCGACCGCCCTGGGCCTGGTCGTTTCGATCCCGGCAAGCCTGGCCCTGACCCGGCTGGAATTCCGCGGGCGCCAGACCATCCTGCAATTGCTGCTGGCGCCGCTGGTGGTGCCGGCGATCGTCATCGGCACCAGCCTGTACGTGCTGTTCGTCGAAATCGAGATCGCGACGGAAATTCCCGCTGTCGGTTCGGTCGTCGGGCTGTCGCTGGCCCATGTGCTGATAACCATCCCCTGGTGCGTGCGCCTGATCACCGCGAACCTGGTGGGCGTCAACCCCGCGATCGAGGAAGCCGCCGCCAGCCTGGGCGCGCGCCCCGCCACCGTGGTGTTCAAGGTCACCCTGCCGCTGATCTGGCCGGGCATCGTCGCCGCGGCGCTGTTCGGCTTCGTCACCTCGTTCGGCAACCTGGAAATCTCGCTGTTCCTGATCGCACCGGGCCAGACCACCCTGCCGATCGCCATCCTGCAGTACCTGGCCTGGAAGATCGACCCGACCATCGCGGCGGTCTCGGCCATGCAGATCCTGGTGATCGCCGCGGCCCTGCTGATCACCGACCGTTTCGTCAGCCTTTCCCGCGTGGTGTAGACCGATGTCGACCGTGACCCTGGATGCCGTCTCCAAGCATTATGGCGATGCCATAGCCGTCGCCCGCGTCGACCTGGATGTGGCCCAGGGCGAACTGGTCGTGCTGCTGGGCCCGTCGGGCTGCGGCAAGACCACGACGCTGCGCATGATCGCGGGTTTCATCGAGGCGACCTCGGGCACGATCCGCATCGGTCCGCGCGACGTGACCCTGGATCCGCCCTATCGCCGCAACGTCGGGCTGGTCTTCCAGAACTACGCGCTGTTCCCGCATCTGACCGTGTTCGAGAATGTCGCGTTCGGCCTGCGTCGCCGCAAGGTGGCCGAAGCCGAGATCACCAGGCGGGTGACGACGGCGCTGGAGATGGTCCAGCTGGGCCATCTGGCCCAGCGCCTGCCCCGCCAGATGTCGGGCGGCCAGCAGCAGCGCGTGGCCCTGGCCCGCGCGCTGGTCATCGAACCCGACGTGCTGCTGCTGGACGAACCCTTGTCGAACCTGGACGCGAAATTGCGCCAGGACGTGCGGGTCGAGATCCGCCGCCTGCAACAGTCGCTGGGGCTGACCACGATCATGGTCACCCACGACCAGGAAGAGGCGATGACGATGGGCGACCGCCTGGTCGTGATGAGCGGCGGGCTGGTCCAGCAGACCGGCAGCCCGCGCGAATTGTACCAGCGCCCGGCCAACCGCTTCGTCGCCGGATTCGTCGGCCGGTCCAACTTCCTGCCGGGCCAGGCGCGCGGCGCCGGCTTCGTCACCGCCTCGGGCTGGTCGCTGCAGGGCGATCGCGATCTCGGCGCCGCGGGCACGCTGATGCTGCGGCCCGAAGCGATCCAGGTCGGCCAGTCCGGCGTCAACGATGCGCAAGGGGTGGTCGAGGCCGTCACCTATCTGGGGGCCGCCACCGAACTGTCGCTGCGGCTGGACGGCGGCGACGTCATCGCCGTCCAGGAATCGATCGATGCCGGCCGCCGCGCCGGCGACCGGCTGGGCATCACCGTGCCGCCGACCGCACTGGTCGGCTTGAACGACTGAAGATCGACGACACGACATCACAACCAAGGGAGAGTGGGAGATGAGCATGAAATTGAACCGTCGCCAGTTCGGCATCGGCCTGGGTGCGGCAGCGGGCCTGGGCCTTTCCGGCATCCGTCCGGCGCAGGCCGCGGGCCAGGTCATCGTCGGCACCTGGGGCGGCGATTACCAGAACCTGCTGGAACAGAACATCGCGCAACCGATCCTGAAGCCGATGGGCATCGAGGTGGTCTACGATGTCGGCAACGATACGCCGCGCAAGACCAAGCTGCTGGCCGAACGCCGCCTGCCGCGCGGCAGCGTCGACCTGACCGCGCTGACCGCGTCGGGCGCCTACGAGATGTACAAGGCCGGCGCGCTGCAGGAACTGGACCCGAAGAAGCTGCCCAATATCGGGCATATGCTGCCCAAGCTGAAGACGCCCTATTCGGTGCCGCATATCTATACCGGCCGCGTCATCCTGTATAACCCGGACAAGATCAAGACCAAGCCGACCTCCTATGCCGATCTGTGGAAGCCCGAATATGCCGGCAAGGTCGGCGTGATCGACATCCAGTACCAGACCACGATCGAATCGGCGGCCATGGCCTATGGCGGCAGCATGTCGGACTACGAGCCCGGCAAGGCCAAGCTGCTGGAGCTGAAGAAGCAGGGCGTCAAGATCTATCCGACCAACGAGGCGATGGCCCAGGCCCTGAAGAACGAGGAAGTCTGGATCTGCATCATGTGGAAGGCACGCGGCGTGATGTGGCAGAACGCCGGCATCCCGGTCGAGATCGCCGACCCCAAGGAGGGCATCGTCCTCTACATCTCCGAAATGGTGATGGCCAAGAACGCCCGCAACAAGGACAACGGCTATGCCTATCTGAACGCGATGATGGACACGGTGCCGCAGTTCCAGTTCGCGCGCGCCATGGGTTACAACCCGACGGTCGACAACGTCACCCTGCCCAAGGAAATCTCCGAACGGATCAATTTCCCGGCCGACGTCCAGGCCAAGTTCATGTTGCAGGATCAGGAATATCTCGCCAAGAACGATGCCCAGCTTCGTGAATGGTGGGACAAGGTGTTCAAGGCCTGATGCGTGACATGGGCGCGAGGCGCATGACGTCATGACCCGACGCGGTTCGACCGCTGCGGCGCTCCTCGCGCCCGCAACCCTGTTGGTGGTGGCGACCCTGGTCGCCCCGCTGATCCTTCTGTTCCGGTTCAGCCTGAACCGCTTCGTGCCCGGCGAATTCATGGTCGAGGCACTGACGGCGGATAACTACGTCAAGTTCTTCACCGATCCCTATTACCTGGCCGTGCTGGGCACCACGCTGTGGGTATCGCTGCTGGTCACGCTGATCTGCCTGGTGGCGGGTTTTCCCGCCGCCCTGTTCCTGGCCCGCACCCGCACGCGATTCAAAAGCCTGCTCATCCTGGCGGTCGTGCTGCCGCTGTTCGTCGGCAATGCGGTGCGAGCGGCGGGCTGGATGGTCGCCTTCGGCCAGAAGGGCGTGATCAATGCCTTCCTGGGCGGGTTGGGGCTGATATCCGCCCCGATCGAGATCATGTACACGACGACAGCCGTGATCATCGGCATCGTCGCCGTCAACCTGCCCTTTGTCGTCCTGACGCTGCAAAGCGTGCTGGAAGGCATCGACCCCGCGCCCGAGGAAGCGGCGCTCAGCCTGGGTGCCCGCCCCCTGTCGACCTGGTGGCTGGTCACCCTGCCCCAGGCGGTGCCGGGCGTGCTGGCCGCCGGCGTGCTGTGCTTCATCCTGGCGATGAATGCCTATGCCACCCCGGTGCTGCTGGGCGGGCCCAGCTTCCAGATGATGGCCCCCGTGGTCGCCAATGAAATCCTGCAGCAGTCGAACTGGCCGTTCGGCGGCGCGCTGTCCTTCGTCCTGATGGCGGTCACCCTGACCCTGACCGCCGCCGCCAACCTGATCGTTGCCCGACGCTATCGCGTCTGACCGGAGCATCCAGATGACCGACACCCTGTTCACCAACGCATTGCTGCTGGACCCGGAGGCCGGCACGCAGGCCGAGCGTCATGTCCTGGTCCGGGGCGGCCGCATCGCCGAGGTGTCCGACACCGCGATCAAGGCCCCGGCCGAGGCGCGTGTCGTCGACCTGAAGGGCCGCACGCTGATGCCCGGCCTGATCGACGGCCATGTCCACGTCATCGCCGGCACCGCCGACTTCGCGGCGATGCGCCATTGGTCGCCGTTCTATGTCTCGGCCCGGGCCAGCGACATCCTGGAAGGGATGATCGGCCGCGGCTTCACCACCGTCCGTGATGCCGGCGGCGCCGATTTCGGCGTGGCCGACGCGGTCGAGGAAGGTTTCTTCAACGGCCCGCGCATCCGTTTCGCCGGCCATGCCCTGTCGCAGACCGGCGGCCATGGCGACATGCGCGGCCGGGGCGAGAACAACCTGGACCAGTGCCTGTGCTGTGCCAGCCTTGGCGTTGTCTGCGACGGTGTGGCCGAGGTGCGCAAGGCCTGCCGCACCGAAATCCGCAAGGGTGCGCACCAGATCAAGATCATGGTGTCGGGCGGCGTCGCCTCGCCCACCGACCGCATCTCGTCGACGCAATTCTCGATCGAGGAAATCCGCGCCGCGGTCGAGGAGGCCGAGGCCGCCGAGATCTACGTGATGGCCCATGCCTATACCGCGCGCGCCATCAACCGCGCGCTGGAAAACGGCGTGCGCTCGATCGAGCATGGCAACCTGCTGGATGAATCCAGCTGCGACCTGTTCGTCAAGCATGGCGCCTATCTGGTGCCGACCCTGTCGACCTATCACGCGCTGGCGTCCGAGGGCATCGCCGCCGGCTTGCCCGCCGATCTGCATGCCAAGGTGTTCGACGTGCTGGACGCCGGCACCCGCGCCCTGGAACTGGCCCATCGCAAAGGCGTCAAGATCGTCTACGGCACCGACCTTCTGGGCCAGATGCACAAGCACCAGCTGCGTGAATTCGCCATTCGCGGCGAGATCCAGCCGGCGATCGACGTGATCCGCGGCGCCACCACCATCGCCGCCGAGTTGCTGCAGATGACCGGCGAGATCGGCCGGATCGTGCCGGGTGCGCGGGCCGACATGCTGGTCGTCGACGGCGACCCGTTGCGCGACCTGGGCGTGATGCAGGATCCCGACCGCTTCCTCAAGGCCGTGGTCAAGGACGGCAAGTTCTGCAAGGACGCCCTCTGACCCTCAGGGCGTTCAGCTGCCGCCCGGCATTGCGGCCGGGCGGGCGGCGAAATCGTCCGGGACATCGACCCCCGCAGCCGCGAAGCTGGCGACGACCATGCGCCGCGCGATCGCGGCCACGTCGTCCTCGAAGCCGCCGCCGGATATGGCGGCCAGTTCATCGTCCGAGAGCAACGATGCGTCCCGGGTCGTCGACAGGTTCGATTCAGCCATGACACCTGGCCCCTTCCGGCGGTCGTCATCGATCCGGCCAGTCTAGCCCCCGGCCCCCGCGCCACGATGACGGCGATCACAACCGGTTTGGCGGCCAAGCGGCATCGACTGGCCGGTCCGCGCAAGCGGCAGGCGCGGCCGCGTGTTATCGACGGCTGACGAAACGACCCAGCCGCGGATGGCGGCAAGGCAGATCGATCACTGGAAAAGGACGACTGCCGATGCTGCTGGACGAAAAACGTTTCCCCTTGGTCTTCCTGCGCCATGACGGTAGCGCCGATGCGCCGGCCATCCAGGATCAACTCGAACGCCTGCTCGACCGCAGCGCGGCGTTCGTCCTGGTCACCGACCATGCCCCGGGCGGGGATGAGGCGGAAACCCCGGCCGAGCGCAAGGACAAGGCCCTGTTCTTCAAGCGCGTCAAGGATCGCCTGCGGCGTCATTGCCGCGGCATGATCGTGATCGAGGGGGACAGGCCGACCGCGATGGCGGGACGGATCGCGGCCGCCGCGGCGGCCAAGGCGTTCGGTTTCACGATCCTGTTCGCCGCCGACGAGGATCAGGCCGCCGCGCAGGCGGCATCGCTGCTGGGCGCGCGCTGACCGCGCGCGAGGCGGCGGGCGATCCCGCCGCCTTGCGTCGCGTCGGTTCAGGCGTTCAGCGCGGCAGTCAGTTCAGCGATCATGCTGGCATCCAGGTCGGCTGCGCCGACGGCCGTCGCCCCACCGGTTTCCGGCGCACCGACGCAACCGGCAACCGTGACCGCCGCGATGCCGATGCCAAGGCCCACGGCGGTAATGTCGCCCCACAGGCTGCCACCGGAAATCCGGGCCAGGACATCGTCTGACAGCATCGAATTCTGGATCGGCGAAGTAAAGCTGGTATTCACGACACGAAATCCTTTTCCTTGGGTTGATTTTGTCTTCCGTCATCGGAGACAAGGCCACTCTACGCCTTGCCTCGGAATAGACGATGACCGGCATCACAACCCAAGGCGATCCAGATGTATTCTACTTAATGATTGTAACGACTTGTCTTCAGGCTGAAGGCCTGCCCATCGTCGCCGCGTGCATTTCAGCGGGATCGCGGTCCAGGAAGACCATCTCGACCCCGCCTTCCTCCAGAATGACACGCGAACCCAGGAACGATCGCCCCCAGACCGGATCGGCCAGGTCGGGTTCGATCGTATAAAGCTTGGCGATCCCGCTCTGGACGATGGCGCGGGCGCAATCGGCGCAGGGGAAATAGGTCGAGAAGATCGTGGCGCCCGCAAGCCGCTTGCCGTCGCGCGCCGCGGTGAAGATCGCGTTCCGCTCGGCGTGTTCCTGCCAGATCAGCCGCCCGTCGCCTTCGTGACGTTCTTCCAGGTCGCGCACGCCCCGGGGATAATCGTTGCAGGCGGCGATTTCCTCGCCGTCGGCCAGGATGATGACCGCGCCGACCTTGCGCGGGCGGTTGGGGCTGCGATTGGCCGTCTTGACGGCCAGGTCCATCAGGCGATCGATATCCAAGGCTGCTGATCCTCAAAACCACGAACGGGCGCCGACCCTCGCATGATCGTGCGGTCAGGTCGAGCCGAGTTCGCCGGCCAGTTCGTCGACTTCCTGCAGGTGGGTCCGATCATGGTCGTGGATGTCGGCGACCAGGTCGTCGATCGTCACCCGCCGGATGCCGTCGAACAGGCCGTAGCGGCGGCGCTGGTCCTGGCTCAGCCCCGCCAGGCGGTCGACCAGCCCGGCGCGGGCGGCCTCGAACGCCGCGACCGCCGCGGCGAAATCCTGCGCCGGATAGTTGCGCGCCGCCGCCCAGGCCGTGCCGTCGACCGACATCAGCACCGGCGCGTCCTCGGCCAGCACCCGCTCGATCCGGTCGCGATAGGCCTCGATCTCCAGGTCGCGCAGATGGCAGACATGCTCGTGCAGCGAAAAATCCATGCCGGGCGGCCGTGCCAGCCGTTCATCCTCGGCGAAATCGGCGATGCGCCGGCCCAGCGCCTCGGGCATCGCCGCCAGCCCGGCCAGCAGATCGGCCCAGCCCTTCCGCGCCGGCAGCGGCGTCCATACCGCGCCATAGGTGAAATAGCCGCCGGGTACCCGGCCGCGCGGCCGCAGGATGTCGTGATGATGGCGCCGCATCACCTCGGCCACCATGGCGCCGCAGAACTGGCGCGCCGCCGCATCCGTGTCTACTTCGGGGAACCGGGTTTCCAGGTCGTGGATCACCGCCGCCACCGCCGGCACCCCGGCCCGCGACAGCGCGGCATATTCGACATACCGGCCCGGCCCATCCAGCAGGGCTTCGAGCTGCCGCCCCAGCGGCGTCGCCCGGAACTGATCGAAACGCGAATGCATCGTAACCACCCCATATATAACGTATCGTTTTGATACGTTATATTTCGCGACCCTGCAACCCGGTGATTTAGCCTGGTAAGCTATACGGAATTTCGGCATAGTGAACGTCCATGTTCAGCGCCGATATGGATTTCGAATGGGACGACGCTAAGGCCAGGGCAAACGAGGCCAAGCATCACCTTTCGTTCGAAACTGCCATGGCGATTTTTTTTGAACCCGATGTCGTCGTGCTCGCCACGATCCGGCAGCAGGACGGTGAAGATCGCGAGAAGGCGATCGGCATGATCGAAGGCAAGCTGTTCACGGCAGTCTTCCACCGGCGCGGCAATACGATTCGCCTGATTTCTGCCCGCCGGTCCAACGCTTCGGAGGTCCGAGCATATGGCAATCGTTAAAAGGAAGTTCGATCCGGCGAACCCCGTTGGACTGACAGACGCCCAGCGCGCTCACCACAAGGCATTGACGGCGACGCAGATCCAGGCGGCCGCCGAGGCCGATCCCGACAATCCACCGTTGACGGAAGCAGAGCTTGCGGCACTCCGCCCGGCCAATCCGGTCAGACGGGCACGGCAAGCGACTGGACTGAGCCAATCCGAATTTGCTGCCTCCTACGGCATCGGCCTCAGGCGTCTGCAGGATCTCGAACAGGCAAGAACCAAACCCGACAGCGTCGTGATTTCCTACATGGCGATTATCGAGCAGTACCCGCGAGCGATCCGCAAGGTTCTCGGAAAATCCGCTTCGATGCCGGCCGGAAAACTGCCTGGACAAAAGGGCAAGAATGATTCAGATCCAAACAAAGCAGTCGTCCGGAATTCTTCGGTCAGCAAATAAGCTCGCCTACAACAGCCCGGCCAGCCGCGCGTGCTGCAACAGGATGACGGTCTTGCCGTCGACGATCTCGCCCCTGGTCACGGCGGCCAGGGCATCGTCCAGGGTCATCTCGATCACCTCGATATCCTCGCCCTCGCCGGCGGCGCCGCCGCCGTCGTTCAGGCGATCGGCGGGGGTATAGCGCGCGGCAAAGAAGGCCAGGCGTTCGGTCACGCTGCCCGGGCTCATGTACAGCGTGAACAGTTCGGCCACGTCATCGAGGCGATAGCCCAGTTCCTCCTCGGTTTCGCGGCGGATGCAGTCGGCGGGCGCGTCCTGGTCCAAGAGGCCGGCGCAGGCCTCGATCAGACCCTGATGGCCGGCCGTCAGATAGGCGGGCAGGCGGAACTGGCGGACCAGCAGCACGGTGCCGCGGGCGGGGTCGTAGGGCAGGATGACCGCGCCGTCGCCGCGGTCATAGACTTCGCGTGTCTGGCTGGTCCATTGCCCGTCGCGGCGGCGATAATCCAGGCTGACCCGCGACAGCCGGCCCCAATTGGCGCTCAGCAGTTCGGTGCCGGTGATCCTGACGCGGTCGTCCATGCGGCTGATATCCCCTGGGGTCATGCACCGGGCCATCTTGTCCGACATTGCCGTACCGGCGCAATTCGGGTAACGGTCGGGTCCGGTATCGGGGGAAACAGGTGGCAGCACAGCGCAAGGCGCACAAGGCAGGACCGGCGGCCCCGGCGGGGTTGAGCCGCGCGGTCGTGTTGGATGCAGCCCTTGCCCTGATCGACCGGGTCGGGCCCGACGGGTTCACCATGCGGGCGCTGGCCCGCGACCTCGGCGTCTATCCCACCGCGATCTACTGGTATTTCCCGCGCAAGAACGACCTGCTGGCAGCCGTCGCCGGCCTGGCGCTGCACGACCTGGATCCCGACGTCGATCCCGCGGACTGGCGCGGCTTCATCACCCAACTGTTCCGCCGCTATCGCGACGCGATGCGCCGCCACCCGCATGTCGCGGCGCTGACCGGCGCCAACCTGGTATCGAATGCCGGCATCGACCTCAGGCTGATCGAACGGATCCTGGCCGCCCTGGCCCATGCCGGCTGTGCCGACGATCGGATCCTGGCCGCCTTCGACGTCGTCGTCTCGGCAATGGCCGGTTTCGCCACGATGGAGTTCGCCACCCTGCCGGCCGAGGACCAGGCCGCCTGGGCCGACGGCATGCGCCAGGCCGCCGACGGCATTGATGCCGGCCGGCATCCCCATCTGCACCGGCTGCGCGAGGCGATGATCAATCGCCATTTCATGCTGCGCTGGGAAAACGGCACCACCGTGCCGCTGGACCAGGGCTTCGATGCCCATGTCGCGATCGTCATCGCCGGCCTCGAGGCATTCATTCGTCAATCGGAGAGTTGAGCCATGCCAGGTGCCCTGGTTCTCGGCGCCGGCATGGCCGGCGTCGGCATCGCCCTGCAACTGCAGCGCCGCGGCTGGTCGGTCACGCTGGTCGACCGCAAGCTGCCCGGGCTGGAGACCAGCTATGGCAATGCCGGCATCATCCAGGCTGAGGCCGTCGAACCCTATGCCATGCCGCGCGGCCTGGACGCGCTGGCGGCCATCGCACTGGGGCGCAGCAATGCGGTGCGGTACGAATGGCGTGCCCTGGTCGAACAGGGCCGCGCCCTGTGGGGCTACTGGCGGCATTCGTCGGCCCGGGGCCATGGCCGGGTCGCCCCCGCCTATGCCGCGCTGATCCGCCAGGCCACGGCCGAACACCAGCGGTTCATCACCCTGGCCGGGGCCGACGCCCTGGTCCGCCGCGACGGGTTCCGCATTCTGGCCCGCAAGCCCGCGGCGATGGACCAGATGATGGCCGAGGCGGCGCGGCTGAAGGCCGCCTACGGCGTGGCCTACCAGGCGAT
>Ga0206117_100312_pt1 | contig 61883 bp, 59 predicted proteins | sample 3A5Ametagenome_FD_177997 | JGI IMG/M metagenome (GOLD analysis project Ga0206117, IMG submission 177997) | Enriched microbial communities from leaf-cutter ant dump, University of Wisconsin, Madison, United States - 3A5A | ecosystem: Environmental > Terrestrial > Nest > Insects nest > Nest dump... | reverse complement strand
CATGAACGCGCCGGCATCCCGCCGGTGGACATCGCCGCGATCCCGCTCGACGACGCGCCCACCTACAAGGACATCTTCGCCAACGGCAACACCGGCGCGGTGTTCCAGTTCGAATCCTCGGGCATGCGCCGCCTGTTGAAGGACGCGCGTCCGGACCGCTTCGAGGACCTGATCGCGCTGGTGTCGCTGTACCGCCCGGGCCCGATGGACCTGATTCCCTCGTTCAACGCGCGCAAGCACGGGCAGGAGGAGATCATCTATCCCGACCCGCGCACCGAGGCCATCCTGAGCGACACCTACGGCATCATGGTGTACCAGGAGCAGGTCATGCAGATGGCGCAGATCGTCGGCGGCTACTCGCTGGGCGGCGCCGACCTGCTGCGCCGCGCGATGGGCAAGAAGGTGCCGGCCGAGATGGCCAAGCACCGCGAGATCTTCCGCGAGGGTGCGGCCAAGGGCGGCGTCGACGGCCCCAAGGCCGACGAGATCTTCGACCTGATGGAGAAGTTCGCCGGCTACGGCTTCAACAAGTCGCACGCCGCCGCCTACGCCTTGGTCAGCTACCAGACCGCGTGGTTGAAGCGCCACTACCCGGCCGAGTTCATGGCCGCGACCCTGTCCTCGGACATGGACAACACCGACAAGGTGGTCGGGTTCCTGGCCGAGGTGCGCAACCTCGGGCTGAACGTGGAACCGCCGCGGGTCAACGCTTCGGCCTACATGTTCGAGGCCTCGAGCGCCGACACCATCCGCTACGGCCTGGGCGCGATCAAGGGCGTCGGCCAGGGCGCCTGCGAAGCGGTGGTGGCCGAGCGCCAGCGCGGTGGCGAGTACGCCTCGCTGCTGGATTTCTGCGCGCGCGTGGAATCGGCCAAGCTCAACCGCCGCACCCTGGAAGCGATGATCCAGTGCGGCGCGCTCGACGGCCTGGGCAAGAACCGTGCCTCGCTGATGATGCAGCTGCCCGAGGTGCTCAAGGCCACCGACCAGATGGCGCGCGAGAAGGCATCGGGCCAGAACTCGCTGTTCGGCGCGCCCGACCCGGTCAACGCCGCCGCGCAGCTGGACCTGCCGGAAAGCCGCGAATGGCCGGTGGCGCAGCTGCTCAACGGCGAGCGCGAGACGCTGGGCTTCTACCTCAGCGGCCACCCGTTCGACCCGTACGCCGACGACGTCAAGGAACTGGTCGGCACCGACCTGGGCGCGCTGGACAAGCTGGTCGCCCCCGCCCCGCCGCCGCGCGACGGCGAGAAGCGCGGCTGGCGACAGGAGGCGCAGGTGATCCTGGCCGGCATGGTCGTGGGCGTGCGCCGCAAGGGCGACAGCCAGGTGTTCGTGCAACTGGAGGACGGCAAGGGCCGGGTGGAATGCAGCGCCTTCTCCGATGGCCTGGCCGAGTTCGGCCAGCTGATGACCAAGGACCGCATCCTGGTGGTCAAGGGCGGCCTGCGCGAGGACGAATTCAACGGCGGCTACGCGCTGCGCATCCGCCAGTGCTGGGATTTCGAGCAACTGTGCGCCGACCACGCGGTGCGGCTGTCGTTGCGCGTGGACGGCCGCGGCGGCCCGATCTGGCAGCGCATCGAACCGCTGCTGGCCACGCACCGCCCGGGGCGCACGCCGATCCGCCTGGACCTGCTGCTCAGGAGCAGGGAGGGCGGCGTCGCCGGCATGCTCGACCTCGGCGGCAGCGGCGCGGTACGGGTCAGCACCCAGCTGCTCGACGCCCTGCGCGAGGACCCGGCGGTGCGCCGGGTCAAGCTCGCCTACAGCCCGCCCTGGGCCAGCTGAAGGTCCGGACGGCCGCGTACGGGTCCGGCCGACGCGTTCGGCTACACTTTCCCACTTTCATTCAAGACGGTTTCCGATGAATCCGAATTACCTCGATTTCGAGCAGCCCATCGCCGATCTGGAAACCAAGATCCAGGACCTGCGCAGCGCCAGCGCGGGCCCGGCGGTCAATGTCGAGGCCGAGGTCCGGGCACTGGAAGACAAGCTGCGCCTGCGTACCGCGCAGATCTTCCGCAACCTGTCGTCCTGGCAGGTGCTGCAGGTGGCGCGCCACCCGTCGCGCCCCTACACCATGGATTACATCGGCATCTTCTGCGACGAGTTCCAGGAACTGGCCGGCGACCGCGCCTTCGCCGACGACAAGGCGATCGTCGGCGGCCTGGCCCGCATCGGCGGCCGCCCGGTGATGCTGATCGGCCACCAGAAGGGCCGCGACACCAAGGAAAAGATCAAGCGCAACTTCGGCATGCCCAAGCCGGAGGGCTACCGCAAGGCGCTGCGCCTGATGAAGATGGCCGAACGCTTCGGCCTGCCGGTGCTGACCCTGATCGACACCGCGGGCGCCTGGCCAGGCATCGATGCCGAGGAGCGCGGCCAGTCCGAGGCCATCGCCCGCAACCTGATGGAAATGGCCGAGCTGAAGGTGCCGGTGATCTGCACCGTGATCGGCGAAGGCGGCTCCGGCGGCGCGCTGGCGCTGGGCGTGGGCGACCGCACCGTGATGCTGGAATACAGCGTCTATTCGACCATCAGCCCGGAAGGCTGCGCCTCGATCCTGTGGAAGGACGCCGGCAAGAACAAGGAAGCGGCCGAGCAGCTGGGCATGACCGCACCGCGGCTCAAGCAACTGGGCCTGATCGACAAGGTCGTGCGCGAGCCGATCGGCGGCGCCCACCGCAACCCCAGGCAGATGGGCCGGCGCCTGAAGGCGGTGCTGCTCAACGAACTGGACACGCTGGAAAAGCTGCCGGTCGACGAACTGCTGGCGCAGCGCTATGCGCGCCTGCGCGGCTACGGCGCCTACGAGGCCGTCCCGTCTGCCGAATCCACCGAGAAGAAGGGCAAAGCGGCGAAGAAGTAAGCCGCCTTCAACGTACGGAACGCGAGGCCGGCAATGCCGGCCTTTCGTTTGTTCGAACCCTCAGAACGGCTTGGCCAGCACCAGGTAGACGATGGCGATGAACAACAGCAGCGGCAGCTCGTTGAACCAGCGCAGCGTGCGCGCCGACGGCAGCGCCCCGCCCCTGGCCGCGCTTTTGAGCCAGCGCCCGGTGAAGATGAAATAGACCAGCAGCAGCGCCACCAGCCCCAGCTTGGCATGCAGCCAGCCGGCGGCGCCCGGCGCGACCATGGTGCGGAAGTCCGGCAGGAAGCGGTAACCGAGCCACAGCACCAGCCCCAGCACGAAGGCGAGGCCGAACATGACGTGGCCGAAGCGGTACAGGCGCCGCCCCATCAGCTGCAGGCGCTCGCCGACCTGGGCCTGCCCGGCGGCCTCGGCGAGGTTGACCAGGATGCGCGGCAGGTAGAACACCGCCGCCATCCACGCCACCACGAACACGATGTGGAAGGTCTTGACCCATTCGTACATGCGCGGCTCCGCGGCGTTAGGATGGGCGCCATTTTCGCCCATCCGCCGCCGACACGCACATGCAGGAAAAGCAGTACGACGCCGCCTACTTCCAGCACTGGTATCGCCGCGGCGACATCGGCGGTCCCGCGCGGCTGGCGCGCAAGGTGCAGCTGGCCGTGGCCACGGCCGAGTACTACCTGGAGCGCCCGGTCCGCAGCGTGCTCGACATCGGCTGCGGCGAAGGCGCCTGGCGCGCGCCGCTGCTGAAACTGCGGCCGAAGCTGCAGTACATGGGGTTCGATGGCAGCGAATACGCCGTGCGGCGCTATGGCCGCACCCGCAACCTGCACCTGGCGCGGTTCGGCGATTTCCAGTGGCTGCGCCCGTGCGCGCCGGTGGACCTGCTGGTCTGCTCGGACGTGATGCACTACGTGCCCGACCGCGAACTGCGCCAGGGCCTGACCGGGCTGGCCGAACTGTGCGGCGGCGTGGCCTTCCTGGAAACCTTCGCCACCGAGGACGAATTCCTTGGCGACCACGAAGGCTTCCAGGCGCGGCCGGCGCGCTGGTACCGGCGCCAGCTGCGCGACGCCGGCTTCCGCGCGGCCGGCTCCCACTGCTGGCTGGGGCCGGCGTGCGCCGAGGAAGTGGCCGCGCTTGAAAGCGGCGGCTGAAGCCGCGGCACGCCATCGCTTTGCGCTGTCGCGCCACGGTCTGCGCCACAGACCGCGGGTCTCATCTTTCGCTTGCCACACTCCGCGCTTGGCGGTGCGCCCCCTGACTCAGGGGAACACGCCGTCACTTCGCGCTGTCGCCCCACGGTCTGCACTGCAGACCGCGGGTCCCGTCTTTCGCCTGCCATACCCCCGCGCCTTTCGGCGCGCCCCCTGACTCAGGGGACTTTTTCTCCAGACACTTCCCACAGGTGCTGGTCAATGCCGCCCGGCAGGTTCATGAGAGCCCCCAATCCGCGCAATGGCCGGATCCCGCCGGCGCCACATCCGTCATTCCCCGCTTAACGCCGCATCCGCCTGTTTGCGTTATGCTGCACGGCACCATATGACCATACATATTGCCCGGCATGCTCTATCAACTGCATGAGATGACCCGCAATCTGCTGGCGCCCTGGGTCCACCAGGCGCAGGCCAACGCGGCGTTCTTCAACAATCCGGGGCACTGGTGGTCGTCCATGCCCGGCGCCGACCGGCTGGCGGCGATGAACGAGCTGTTCCACCGCCTCGGCAAGGACTACGAAAAGCCGGAGTGGGACATCCACGAGCTGGAGCTTGAGGGCGAGGTCGTGCCCATCGCCCAGCTCACCGAGATCGAGAAGCCGTTCTGCCGCCTGCTGCGCTTCAAGCGCCACAGCAACGACAGTGCGCGCGTCGAAGCCCTGCTCGCCCAGCCGGCCGTGCTGGTGGTGGCGCCGCTGTCCGGCCACCACGCCACCCTGCTGCGCGACACCGTGCGCACCCTGCTGCGCGACCACCGCGTCTACGTCACCGACTGGGTCGATGCGCGCATGGTGCCGGTGGAAGAAGGCGAGTTCGGCCTGGACGACTATGTCGGGTACGTACAGGAGTTCATCCGCCACCTCGGCGCGGAGAACCTGCACGTGGTCAGCGTCTGCCAGCCCACCGTGCCGGTGCTGGGCGCGGTGTCGCTGATGGCCAGCCGCGGCGAAGCCACGCCGCGCTCGCTGGTGATGATGGGCGGCCCCATCGACGCCCGCCGCAGCCCCACCGCGGTCAACAACCTGGCCACGCGCAATCCGCTGTCATGGTTCGAGAACAACGTCATCCACAGCGTGCCGGCGCCGTATCCGGGCCAGGGCCGCCGCGTGTATCCGGGCTTCCTGCAGCATGCCGGCTTCATGGCGATGAACCCCAGCCGCCACCTGATGTCGCACTGGGATTTCTACACCGACCTGGTCAAGGGCGACCTGGACGACGCCAACGCCCACCGCCGCTTCTACGACGAATACAACGCGGTGCTGGACATGCCGGCGCGTTTCTACCTGGACACCATCCGCGTGGTGTTCCAGGAATTCCTGCTGCCGCGCGGTGAGTGGCATGTGCGCGGCGAGCGCGTGGACCCGTCGGCGATCCGCGACACCGCGCTGCTGAGCATCGAAGGCGAGCTGGACGACATCGCCGGCCTCGGCCAGACCGAAGCCGCGCAGGCGCTGTGCACCGGCATTCCGGCCGCGCGCCGCAGCCACTTCATCGTCGAGGGCGCCGGCCATTACGGCATCTTCAGCGGCCGCCGCTGGCGCGAGGTGGTCTACCCGAAGGTGCGCGACTTCTTCGCCGCGCAGTCCGCGCAGCCAGCCGCCGCGAAGAAGGCGAAGAAACCAACAAGCAACGTCACGCCGCTGCGCCGCCGCGCGCAGCGCTGAGGAACACGGTCAGTAGTCGTAACGGAACAAGAGGCCCAGCGTGCGCGGCCGCAGCCGGTTGCCGATGCCGGCCACGCTGCGGGCATTGAGCGCACCGTTGTCGTCGGTCAGGTTCTCGCCGTACAGGTAGCCGGACCAGCCGCTGGGCGACTCCAGGCCGATGCGGGCATTGACCGAGGTGACCGCATCGCCCGGCGTGCCCGAGGTCAGTGCCGTCGCACGCCGCGCATCGTGCACCACGCCGGCGCGGGCGATACCCCTGAGCGTGTCGCCCACCGGCCAGTCGTGGGCCACCGACGCACTGAAGCTCGTCCGGGGCACGTTGTATACCGGCGTGCCCCTGCGCAGCGGCGTTTTCTCCACACCCTCGGCATAGATCGCGTCGATCCAGCTGCCGCCTACCTGCAGCATCCACGAGGCGCTCGGCGTGTAGATCAGGCTCGCTTCCACGCCCCTGTTCCGGGTGCCCCTGGAGTTGATCAGGCCGTTGATGCTGCTGGTGATCGGCACGCGTACCGCCACGTCCTGCCAGTCGCTGTAGAACAGCGCGCCTTCCAGCACCAGCCTGCCGTCGGCCAGCAGCGACTTGGCGCCCAGCTCGTAGGTCAGGATGCTGTCCGGGGCGATGGCCGCCGGCAGTTCGACGCCGCTGGCTTCAGCCAGCAGCAGCGTCGCAATCGGCTGCAGCTGTCCGGAACGGAAGCCGCGGGCGACGCTGGCATAGAGGGTGCTGTCCGCATTGGGCTTGAACGACAGCGCCAGGCGCGGGTTCCAGCTGTCGAACTTCGCGTCCAGGGTCGAGGCACGATCGGTGGAGACCGACCTGGCATCCACATGGTCCTTGAAATAGCGCAGACCTGCGGTCAGCGACCAGGCCGGGTCGGGCAGCTTCAGCGTGGTCTCGCCGAACAGCGCGTAGGCATCGTTGAACTGCACCAGCCGGCTGGGCGGCACGCCGCCGACGCTGGAACGCTCGTGGCGGTCGGCCCTGCGCAGGTAGTAGCCCACGGTCCAGTCCAACGTGCGCTCGCCGGTCGAGGACCAGCGCAGTTCATGGGTGCGCACGCCGATCTGGATGTTGGTCACATAGGTCGTCGTCGGATTCAGCATGCCGTCGTTGGCATAGGCCAGGTCCGCGTCGGCGTAGGAATAGAACAGCCGTGAGCCATCGAAGGCGTAGCTGGTGGCGAAGCTGGCCACGCTCCAGGCATCGGTGTTGCTGTAGTGGGAGTTGGTGCTGCGGTTGTCGAGCGCGCTGTTGCCGCCGCCGGGCGCATCGGAGTCGTACTTCCAGTAGGCCAGATCCATGTCCCAGCGCTCGACGGGGGTGAAGCGCAGCTTGATGCGCCCGGTCCTGACCCGTTGCTCGTTGATGTCCTTGCGGCCGCTGCGGGCATCGTCGATCCAGCCGGAGAGCGATTCGTCGGTGACGGCGACGCGGGCGGCGAGTTTGTCCTTGACCAGCGGCACGTTGAGCATGGCCTTGCCGCCCCAGCCGTTGCCGCCGTCGCGGGTGGTGGAGGCCGAGGCCTCGAAGGCGGCGCCGAAAGCCTCCAGGTCGGGCTTGCGGGTCAGGGTACGCACGGTACCGCCCATGGAGCCTTCGCCGAACAAGGTGCCCTGCGGCCCCTTGAGGATTTCCACCCGGTCGATGTCCCAGGAGCGGACTTCCGGGTACCAGGGCACGGTGACGCCGGTGAACGGGATGTCGTCCAGGTAGTAGCCGTTGTCGTTGCCGCCCAGCGAACTGGACACGCCGCGGATCTGCACCTGGGTGAAGCCCATGCCGTTGTCCACCGAACCGGCGCCGGGAATCATGGCGATGACCTCGGCGACCTTGGTGATGCCCATGGCATCGATCTGCTCGCCGGTGATGGCGGTCATCGCGATCGGCACGTCGATCTGCCGCTCGTCGCGCCTGCGGGCGGTGACGCGCATGCCGACCATGCTCAGCACCGTCGGCATGTCGGCGGTCCGCTGCATCGCCGGAACAATGGCCGTCCCCGGCAGTGCCGGCTGCGGCTGGATGCTGACCGCGTCGGCGCCGAGCAGGCTGTACCCGCATCCCGAGCCGGCCAGCAGCCGCTCCAGCGCCTGCAGCGGCTCCAGGTATCCGCGGACCGCCGCCACCTTGTGCCGTCCCACGCAGCTGGAGAACACCTGCATGCGCGATTGCCTGGAAAAATCGATCAGGGCCGCATCCAGCGTCCGCCCCGCGATATCGAACTCCACCGCCCCGGACAATTCCGCCGGCGCGGCAAGCGCCATTCCGCAGCCGCACAGGCCCAGCGACGCCATAAACCTCCGGCGCCATGCGATCACCGTCCTTCGTTGTCCTGTCCAGCGGCCGATGCCGTGCCTCCTACTCCCGGTGCGGATGCCGCATCATCGCTCGACCTCGTCCGCGCGCCGTTCCAGCACGATGCCGCCTGTGGACCGCACGACGTCCAGCGAGAAGGTCCTGGCCATTCCCTCCAGCCAGGCATCGACATCGCGGGTAGACCAGCGCCCCGTCACCGGACGGCCCGCCAGCGAACCGTCGCCCAGGGTCACCGGCAGGTCCGAGTAGCGGTTCAGGTCGGCGATGACGTTGCCCAGCGGTTCGCCGGCATACACCACGTTGCCCTCCATCCAGGCCAGCGCATCGCGCGCATCGACCGCAAGCGGCGCGCTCAGCCCGCTTCCGGCGCCCAGCGCGGTCTTCTGCCCGGCGACCAGCTGCACCGTCTTCCGTCCGCCCATGTCGGGGGATACGTCGTTGACCTGCACATGCCCCTCGGTCACCGTGACGGCGACGCCGGACGCGCGCTGCTCGACCGCGAAGCGTGTTCCCAGGGCCTGCGCGATCAGGCCGCCGGCGCGGACCTCGAAGGGGCGCGCGGCATCCTTCGCCACGGAAAAACAGGCCTGTCCGGCCACCAGTTCGAGCTGCCGCCGCGCCGGTCCGATCTGCACGCGCAGCTGGCTGCCCGGCCCCAGGTCGACCCGCGAGCGATCCTCCAGCACGTAATGCCCGAGCTCGCCCCTGGCCGTGGCATACACCTGCACCGCATCGGCAGCGATGCCGCCACGGTCGAGCAGATGCATCGCGCCCAGCACGAGGCCCACGCCGGCGACCGCGGCCGCGGCGGCCCACCGCCGCCATCGCCGGCGCTCCACGCGGGGCACGGAAGACGGGCGGGCGCGCTCCGGCGCGGCAGGCGCGCCTTCGCCACGCGACAGCCGCGATGGCGGCAGCACGTCTTCCGGCAGGCGCGCGGCCGCCTGCCACATCAGGCTGACATCCTCGAAGGCGCGCGCATGCTCGGCGGAGGCTTCCATCCACTGGTTCCACTGTTCGATCTGCTCGTAGGAGAGATCCTCGTCCTGCAGCCGCACGACCCACTCGGCGGCCTGCTCGACGATCCGCTGGCGGGAGAGTCCATCCTGGTTGTTCATCATCCTTCCTCTCCGATCCCGTCCAGCCTCGATTGGCACAAGGCCAATGCCCTGGCCAGATAGATCCTCACCATGCGCTCGGTAACCCCGAGGCGTTCGGCCGCTTCCCTGAAACTGTATTGCCTGAAACGCACCAGGCGGAAGGCTTCGGCGCAGTTGGGCGGCAGTTCCGCCAGCAACGCCGGCAACTGTTCCAGTACCCGCAATGCCCGCAGCGAGCGCTCCGGGTCCGAGGCCGGATCCGGCCACAGCCCCAGGTCGTCCGGTTCCGGCAGTTCGGTATACGCTCGGCGCCGCAGCATGTCGGTAGCCAGGTTCTGCGCGATCTTGAACAACAGCGCGCGATGGTAGCTGGCCGTCTGCTCCTGCCCGAGGTTGAGCAGCCGCGCATAGGCTTCCTGGGCGATGTCGCGCGCGTCCTCGTACGACCCCAGCCGCTGCTGCAGCGAACGTATCAACGCCTGGTTGAAACTGCGTACGAGCGCCTCGGCCCCGGCCGGCGGCGCTTCGCCGCGGGAGTCGTGTGGTTCGCCCATGAGGGAATGTTTACGGCCGTCCATATCTGCTTATACGAAGCAGGAGGGCAAAACTGAAATGCCCTTGCAATGCGGGAAGATTGCAAGGGAAACATTTCCGAAAGCGTCTCCTCGTTCGTAGAGGAAGTTACAGGGCAATGACCGTCCTGTGCCATCCCGATGACGAAACCGAGGACCGCAACCGTGAATTCCCTTCCGCGCGCCAGCGCCAGGACATTTTCCCCCCGCACCCGCCTGAGCCAGGGCATCCTGCTGTGCCTGGCCACGCTGATCGCCGTCCCGGCGCTCGCCGACGAATCCGCCGCTTCGCCCCAGCCGGGCGAAGCAACCAACCTGGGAGCGGTGAAGGTCACCGCCCGCAAGCGCGACGAGCGGCAGATCGACGTGCCGATCGCGATGACCGCCATCACCGGCGAGCAGATCGATGCCATGGGCATCACCAAGGTCGCCGAGGTCATCGCCATGACCCCCGGCGCCGGTTCGGTCGACAATGGCGGCGGCTTCACCCAGGTACAGATCCGCGGCGTGTCCAGTTCGCTGGGCGGCAACGACAACGGCTACTACCTGGACGACATCCCGTTCACCGGCGTCACCGTGCCCTGGTACCCGGAAGTCCGCTCCTGGGACATCGACCGGGTGGAAATCCTCAAGGGGCCGCAGGGCACCCTGTTCGGCGAAGGCTCCATGGGCGGTACCGTGCGTACCCTGACCCGCAAGCCCGACCTGGAGGCTTTCGGCGCCGCCTTCGAGGCCTCGGCCTCCACCACCCGCGACGGCGGCAATGGCTGGGGCGGCAAGGCCATGCTCAACGTGCCGCTGGTCAAGGACAAGCTTGCCGCCCGCGTCGCCGTCACCGACGAATCGCTCTCCGGCTGGATCGACGATGCCCGCAGCGGCCGCAAGGACATCAACGAGCAACGGGTCAGGACCGGGCGCATCAAGCTGCGCTTCACTCCCACCGAACGCTGGGACATGGACCTGGCCTACTGGAAATACGACTCCGATGCGCCCGGCGGCGGCAATGGCGCGCTGGACAACCGCGCCACCAACTCTTTCTACGCCAACACCGACACCTGGGACGTGGTCAGCTTCGCCACCAGCTACGCCTTCGACGGCTCGCAGCTGTTCTATTCCTACGCAGACGCGGACCTGACCTATGCCAACGACGGCATGCTCAATCCGACGACGACCTACGTGAGCAACATCCAGATCGGCGTGCGCACCCACGAACTGCGCTGGTCCTCCACCGGCGAGCGCACTCTGGACTGGACGGTGGGCTACTACCTGCGCAAGGCCGACCGCCACGACCGTTCCAGCGTCGGCGGCATACCGCCCAGCCGCTCGGTGCAGTTCAACGACGCCTACGCGCTGTTCGGCGAGACCACGCTGAAGCTGCCCAACCCGGCCTGGTCGCTGACCGCGGGCCTGCGCTACTTCAAGGACGACGTGGACGCCGAATCGGTGTCCTCCGACCGCACCTCGACCCTGGACGCGAAGTTCGACAGCTGGAACCCGCGCCTGGCGCTGTCGTTCAAGCCCAATGCGGACAGCACCCTCTATGCCAGCGTCGCCCGCGGCTTCCGCTCCGGGCAGCTGCAGCCGATCACCTCCATCCTGCTGGCCGAGGCCAACGGCGTCGAGCTGCCGGCGACCATCGCACCGGACAGCATCTTGACCTACGAGCTGGGCGCCAAGTCGCTGCTGGCCGATGGCAGGCTGATGCTGGAAGGCGCGCTGTTCTACAGCGACTGGCAGGACGTGGCGGTACGCGTGCCGATCACCAGCAGCATCAACGGCCTGACCAACTCCAAGGGCACCAAGAACAAGGGCGTGGAGGCGAACCTGATCTACACGCCCAACGCCTCGTGGATGCTGCAGGTGGGTGGCAGCCTGATCGACGCGACCTACGCCGAGGACGTGCCGGGCACGCCGCTGCACAAGGGTACGCCGGTGTACAACGTGCCCAAGTCCAGTTTCAGCGCCTCGGCGGCCTACAACTGGCCGGTAGGCGACACGCTCAAGGGCATCGCCCGGGCGGGCGTGGTGCATGACGCGCGACGCGAGACGGCATTGACCGCCGGCACACCGGGCGATGCGGTTACCTCGGCCAATGCCCGCATCGGCCTGGAATCGCCCAGCGGCTGGTCCGGCTACCTGTACGGCGAGAACCTGACCGACGACAACGGCGCGCTCAACGCCCGCACCGCGCTGGGTGTCGCCAACCGCCTGCGGCCGCGCACCTTCGGCATCGTGCTGCGCTACGACTACTGATCCACAGGCCGGGCATGCATCACCGCTGCCCGGCCATCCCGGGAGAGATACCAATGACCAGGAACATGCTGAAACTGGCCATGCTCGCGACCGCATCCATCGCGGCCGCGGCCATCGCCGCCGAAAGCGACGACCAGTGGCTGGAGCAACCGCATGGCGAACAGGCGCTGGCCTGGGCACGCCAGGCGACGCAGTCGTCCACTACCGCCCTGCGCGGCCTGCCCGCCTATGCCAGCGCCAGGAAGGAGCTCGACGCGCTGCTGAAGGCGCGCCCGGCCGAACCGGACGTAGTGCTGCTGGGCACGCGCGCCCTGCGCTTCTTCAAGGACGCGGCCCATCCCCACGGCCTGCTGCAGACCACCGGCCGCGATGCGGACGGCGCACCGTTGCCGGACTGGGCGACCGTCCTGGACGTGGCGCGCCTGCGCGACGACGAAGGCATCGCCTTCGAACTGCAGGCCTACGACCTCGGCAACAGCTGCCTGGCCCAGACCGCGCGTTGCCTGCTGCGCCTGTCGCCGGGCGGCGGCGATGAAGTCGAGATCCGCGAATTCGACCTGGCGCAGAAGCGCTTCGTCGCCGATGGCTTCCGCGTCCCGCGTTCGCGCGCCTTCGCGCACTGGATGGGGCGCGATGCGCTGCTGGTGGAAACCACCGCCGATGGCCGCCCGCGCACCGCCGCCGGTTGGCCGGCGCAGGTTGCCTTGTGGAAAAGGGGGCAGGCGCTGTCGCAGGCGCGGGTCGTATACGAAGGCGCCGCCGGCGACGCCATCCTGCAGCTGTCGGCGAGCCATGACGCGGCAGCGCCGCGAGGCGTCATTACCCGCGCCCTGGACTATTCCACGTTCGAGATCCACGTCGTCGAAGCCGACGGCCGCCGCCATCAGCTGCCGCTGCCACGCGACCTGGCGCCGATGGGCGCGATCGGCGTCACCGACGCGCACGTCATCGTGCAGCTGGGCAGCCCGGCGGATATCGACGGCAAGCGTTACGACGCGGAAACCGTATTGGCCTATCGCCTGGACGACAGCGCGCGCAACCGCGCCAGCGTGATCTTCGCCCCGGGCGAGGGCGAGTTCGTCAACGGCAAGGCGGACGTGGCGCCGGTCGGCGGCAAGGTCGCTTTGGTCAGCAACCGCAACCTGCGCCAGCGCCTGCTGCTGGCAACACCAGAGGGCGAGGGCTGGAAAAGCCGCGAGGTCTTCCAGGCCGAACCCGGCGACACCATCGGCATCCGCGGCGGCGACGAACTCGTCGTCACCACCGACGGCTTCACCACGCCGCGCCGCCAGGAGCTGTACCGCGACGGCCGCGCCCCGCTCCTGCTGGCCCGCGACCCGGTGATGTACGACGGTGACGACTACGTCACCGAGATCGGCAGCGCCGTTTCGAAAGACGGCACCCCGGTGGACTACTTCCTGCTGCGTCCCCGGCACCTGGCCGATGCGCCGCAACCGCTGCTCGTCACCGGCTACGCGGCGTTCGCCACCTCGTTCCGGCCGGGTTACTTCGGCTACATCGTCGGCGGCCCGGCCTTCAAGCTCTGGCTGGACCGGGGCGGCTCGCTGGTCATTCCCGCCGCGCGCGGCGGCAACGAACGCGGCGAGGCCTGGCACCGCGCGGCCATGCGCGAACAGCGGCAGAACTCCTACGACGACTTCATCGCCGTCATCGAGAAACTGCAGCACGACGGCTATACCTCGCCGGGGCACACCGGCATCTTCGGTTCGTCCAACGGCGGGCTGCTCGCCGCCACCCTCGGCATCCAGCGCCCGGACCTGTTCAACGCGGTGATCAGCGACGTGCCGCTGACCGATCTGATCCGCATGCGCTACATGGGCATGGGCGCAGCATGGATGAACGAGTACGGAAACCCCGACAACCCCGCCGAAGCCAAGGCGATGCTGGCCTATTCCCCCTACCAGAACGTGCGCGACGGAGTGCCCTATCCGCCGTTCCTGGTGACCATATCCACCGAGGACAACCGCGTGGGTCCGGGACATGCGCGCAAACTGGCCGCGAAGCTGCAGTCGGTCGGCGCCAGGGCCTATTTCCTGGAGGACGAGGAAGGCGGGCACGGCGTGAGCGATGCCCTGCGCAACCCCGACCTCATGGCGATGCGCATGGGCTTCCTGATCGACCGCCTGATGCTTGGCCGCTGACGGACAATCCGTGTGGCACGCCCATCACGTGCCACGCGGAACAGCCCGATTGCCACGACGTCGCCTACAACCGCACCAGCAGGTGCTTGGCGACCGCGCCGTGCAGCCTGCCGATGGCGCGCGCCAGGTGCAGGGTGGCGAACAGCAGCAGCACGCCCGCCGCGATGGACAGCGGCCACAGCCAGACGCCGCTGGCCATTTTCACGCCGTCGACCCAGATGCCGACCGGCTGGTCGAACACCACCTCGGCCATCGGCGCGAACACCAGCGCCAGCGAGGTCGACAGCAGGGTCGTGGCGACGCTGAAGTAGGCCACGCCCAGCGGCAGCATCAGCACGAAGTACAGCATCGTCAGCCAGGTGCGGCCATCGGTGAACATCGCGCCAATCCGCGCCAGCCAGCCCTGGCTCCTGTCGGTATACGCCGGCCGGCGCGGCATGCGCACGCCCAGCAGCGCCTCGATGATGCGGCCCTCCACCAGCGACAGCACCCGCACCGAACCCAGGAACAGCAGCAGCACGGGGATGCCGACGATCAGGATCAGCAGCGATACCGACAGCGACAGCCCCGTCACCACCCAGGTGAAGAAGAAAATGCCGGTGACCAGCGACAGCAGCATGTAGAACAGCGCGCCGTAGGTATGCGGGTCCAGCACCACGCCGAAGAAGCGCGCCGCGGGCGAGCGCGGCTTCGCTGCCACCGCCGCGCCGGCCGCAGCCGCGGCGCCGGCCATCGGCGGTACCGGCGCGGGCCTGCGCCCGGCGGCCGGCGTGCGCAGCGCGCGGTTCACCGTCACTTCGGTCTCGCGGTAGATCTCGGCCACTTCCTCCGGCGCGCCGTAGCTGCCGGCGACGCCGGCGATCACCTCGGCCTCGCTCTTGCCGGCCTGTTCGGCCAGCTCCGAGCGCAGGTATTCCTCGGCGTCGTACAGGGCGTCCTGGATCATCGCCGGGTCGGCGCCGGCCAGCGCGGCGCGCAGCTGCTCCAGATACTCGGGAATCGTGGTCGGCAGCGGCCGCGGGTTGCTCTGGTTGTTCATCGTTCGACTCCCTCCAGTACGGACTCCAGCGAGTCCCGGGTGGCGTTCCAGGCCGCGATCCACTGCCGCAGCACGGCGCGCCCCTCGTCATTGATGCGGTAATAGCGCCGCGGCGGCCCGGCCACCGACGGCTCGACATGGCTTTCCAGCAATCCAGCACCTTCCAGGTTGCGCAGCACCGGGTACAACGCACTCTGCTTGCCGCTGAGCACGCCGTCGCCGGTGCGCTCCAGCTCCTTGGCGATCAGGTAGCCGTAAAGCGGCTCCTGCGCCTTGGCCAGTACCGCCAGCAGCGCCAGCGACACCGTGCCGGCGCTGAGCTCCTTCTGGAATTTGCGCAGCTGGGCTTCGAAGTCGCCCATGGCCCCTGCTCCTGCCAACTAGCCTGAAGCCAACACTATTACTCACTTCGCTATAGCGGATGTGCCGGTAGTCACCCCACTGCCGGCACGGTCTGGCGGCGGCACCGGGCGATCACGCAGAATCGGCCCACACCCGACCACGGAACGCGCCCGATGACGCTACGCCCGACCCTGCTGGCCCTGGCCCTGATGCTGTCCCCTCTGCCGGCGCTGGCCGCCGATGCGCCGGCCAAGTACCGCAGCGTGCAGGAAATCCTCGCCGCATCGCCGGACGGCGACTGGCACGCGCCGGCCGCCGACAACCTGCTGTACATGGACCTGGACGCCGGCCGCGTGATCATCGAGCTGGCGCCTGAATTCGCGCCCGAGCACGCCGGCAACATCCGCACGCTGGCGCGCGAAGGCTTCTGGAACGGCACCAGCATCTACCGCTCGCAGGACAATTTCGTGGTCCAGTTCGGCGACGCCGAGGGCGAGGACCCCGCCAAGGCGCGGCCACTGGGCAGCGCGAAGACCCACCTGCCGGCCGAGTTCCAGCGCCCGTCGCGCGGACTGGCCTTCACCGCCCTGCCCGACCGCGACGGCTGGGCCGCGCAGACCGGCTTCGTCGGCGATTTCGCCGTGGCCAGCGACGGCGAACACACCTGGCTGGCGCACTGCTACGGCGCGGTCGGCGCCGGCCGCAACAACGACGAGGACAGCAGCATCGGCGCCGAGCTGTACGTGGTCACCGGCCAGTCGCCGCGCCAGCTCGACCGCAACATCACCCTGGTCGGGCGCGTGCTCAAGGGCATGGAACTGCTCAGCACGATCAAACGCGGACCCGACCCGATGGGCTTCTACGAGGACGCCGCGCAGCGCACGCCGATCCGCTCCATCCGCCTGGCCAGCGAGGTGCCCGCCGACCAGCGCACGCCGCTGCGGGTGCTGCGCACCGACTCCAGGACGTTTGCCGACGCGGTGGAAGCGCGCCGCAACCGCCGCGACGATTTCTACAAGCGTCCGGCCGGCCATATCGACCTGTGCAACATCCCGCTGCCGGTGCGCTGAGCGCAGCCGTGTGCGGATGACGGCGGCCGCCGTCACCGCATGCCGTCATCGATCGCCGCCTAGCGCTGGCTCACCGCCACGCTGCCCAGGATCAGGCCGCCGGCGACCAGCATCTGCACGGTCACCGGTTCGCCGAGGAACAGCCACGCGAACAGCGCGCCGAACAGCGGGATCAGGTAGGTGACGGTGGCCGCGCGCGACGGCCCGACCCGGCCGATCAGGCGGTAGAACACCAGGAACGCCAGGCCGGTGCAGAGGATGCCCAGGGCGATGGCGCTGGCCCACGAGGCCGCCGGCACCGGCTGCCGCGGCCAGTGGCTCAGCGCCATCGGCAGCATCCACAGCGAGGCGCAGCCCAGCGTCGCCGCCGCCGACGCCGCTGGCGGCAGTCCGCTCATGTGGCGGCGGACGAGATTGGCGCCCAGCCCGTAGAGCAGCGCCGCCACCGTGCCGGCCACCACCGCCGCGCCGATCGCCAGGCCCGATACCTTCGCCGTGGCCAGCACCACCACGCCGGAGAAACCGACCAGCAACGCGAACGCGCGGCGCGGGCCGATCTTCTCGCCGAAGAACAGGAAGCCGATCAGCGCGGCGAACAGCACCGTCATAGCGTTGCAGATCGCGCCGATCGCCGCCGGCGCGCGCTCGGCCGCCCAGGCGAACAGCACGAACGGCAACGCCGAGTTCACCAGGCCGATGGGCGCCAGCCACAGCCAGCGCCGCGCCGGGAACTGCGCGCGTGCGCGCCACAGGAACGGCATCAGCACCAGCGCGCCGAGCAGCAGGCGTACTTCCACCAGCGCGTACGGGCCGAAGTCGGACACCGCGATGCGCATGAACAGGAACGACGAACCCCAGACCATGCCCAGGCCCAGCAGCTCCAGCGGCGTGGCCCAGTCGCGCGCGGCCGGCGCCGGCGTCGCGCCGCTCATCGTGCATCTCCTGTCGATACCACGCTCTTTCCCGCACGCACGCCGCACGCCATGGACATCCCCTCCGGTAGTGGAACGCAAGCATCCGCCCAACCGGGTGCGCTGACAAACATGGCGGCCACGCCCGCCGTCGCGCCGGCGTTCATCGCGCTTCACGCGTCCTTGCCCGGCCGCTGCCCAAGCTGGACGCCTCATCCCACGGAGACCGCCATGTCCCTGCTGCGCATCCGCATCACCGGCAGCGCCGACGATGCCTTGGCCGTGAGCGACCTGCTGCATGGCCTGGAAGGCATCGAGCATGTCGAGGAAACCGACGACCTGATGCCGCACATGGACGACGAGGATTCCAGCTCGGCCGGCCTGTCCGACGACATCGGCCCGGGCATCCACGAACTGGAGGTGGAGGTCGGCAACGCCGCCACCGCGCAGAAGGCGCGGCAGGCCGTGGAACTGCTGGCGCGCGAGCGCGGGCTGGTGATCGAGTACGAGCAGGACGAGGGCTGAGCCGGCGCCTGGCTGCCAAGCGCGCGCGTCGTCCGGCGTCGCGCGCCGCTTGATCCAGGTCAAGACGGCGCGGCCGGGCGCGGCGCACATTCGCCTGTCCGCATCCCGGCACAGGAAACCATCCGATGAGCGATCCCTGGCTCGACACCCTCGTCACCGCAACGCCGCAGGAAGGCTTCGAACTCGCCGTGCTGTTGAGCCGCCGCGGCGTCAGGTACACCCAGCCGGACCTGTCCATCCTGAAGAAGCTGCGCCCGGAATACGCCGACTCCGCCGACGGGCTCACCGCCGCTTCGCAGGTCGTGGCCATCAACTTCCAGACGGTGGCCGCGGCCAACAATTACTGGCGACCGTAAGAACGCGGGAGCATGGCCTGGTACGCGATGGGGCGTGTCGGTCCGGCCCCATCGCGTACCGGGTGCGCTCCCGCCTGGATCAATTGCGCCTGCGCCGCCAACGCCAAAGCTTCAGTCCGCCCCACAACAGCACGCCGCCGACCAGCAGCAGCGGCAGCACGCCGGCGAAGATGCGGATCAGGTAGGCCAGGCTGGTGGTGAAAATGCCGCCGGACTCGGCCAGCGCGCGGCCGATCTCGCTGCGGTTGCGCTGGCTGCTGGTCGATTCCAGCTGGATCGTCACTTTCTGCGTATCGATGCGCCGGTGCTGCTGGGCCGCATCGCGGTCGGCCTGCTCCAGCCCCGCCTCGATCTCGGACAGGCGCTGGGACAGGGTCAGCAGGTCGGCCACCGCCAGGTCCTTGCGCTGCTGGTATTCCACCAGCCGCGCGTGCTCGTTCTTCAGCCGCGCCTGGGTCAGGCGCGTGTCGGCGACCTGCTGCGCGAGATCCTCGGCGCGGGTGTCGCGCGCGGTCACCTCGCCCTTGGCGCTGGCCAGGGCGATGATCGGCTCCACGCCCTGCGGCGCGATGCGCATCTCGATCGAACCCGACGCCGTGTCGCCACCGCCCTGCGACAGCTGCAGCACCGCGCAGTCGCCGAACTTCCCGCCCTGGCAGGCCTCGGACACCGTCTTCAGGCGCGGCGCGATCTGCTCGCCGGGCAGGCGCAGCTGCACCGTGTGCTCGTAGGCCAGGAACGCGCCCTGCGGCGATGCCAGCGCGGCCTCGGCGCCCGCGCCGGCGCTGGCCGCCTCGTCCCTGGCGCATCCGGCAAGCAGCGCCAGCGCCAGCAGCCCGCCCACCCCGGCGCCGGAGCGGCGCTGCCCTGCCGTCACCGGCTGGCCCCGTCGTAACGGGTGATTTCCAGCGCGTCCAGGTCCACGCCGTCGACGCAGCGCAGGTTGACCGCCACCGTCTGCTCGCCGCTGCGCGGGTCCGGCGCCTCGCTGAACGGGGCGACGCCGCAGACGCGGCAGTGGTGATGGTCAATGTGGCCGGAGTTGAAGCGGTAGCTTTCCAGGTCGGCCGCCTCGCTCTTCAACTCGAACGCGCTGCGCGGGCCGAACCACAGCAGCGAACCGCGCCGCCGGCAGATCGAGCAGTTGCAGGACAACGCGCCGGTGATCGGCTCGGCGGATTCGAACGCGAACGCGATGCGTCCGCAGTGACAGCTGCCTTCGTAATGCATCGCCCGGACTCCATGGATACCGGCCGCCATGGTAGGAACCCGCCCGCGATCCGTCGAGGGCGCGCCGGTCACGGCCCGCCGGCCGTCGCCGGTCCAGCGCATGGGCGCTGGACCGGCCCCAGCCAATGGCATGGGCGCCGTCGCGGCCGCTGCCCTATGCTGCGCGTTTCCCACAAGCAATCAGGTATCTCCATGCGCAAGCACCTGCTCGCCGCCGCCCTGCTGGCCAGCCTGGCCGGCTGCCAGAACAGCGACGCCCCGACCGCCCCGACCGCCGCCGCCGAACAGGCCGGCCAGAGCCAGGCCGACGCGCAGTTCGCCGAGCTGTCGAAGAAGGCGCTGGATACCTGGATGCAGCTGTCCCCGGTCAGCGCCACCCAGATCGGCGACCACCGTTACGACGGCGAGCTGGACGACCTCAGCGCCGCCGGCCAGCAGAAGAGCCTGGAGGCCAGCAAGGCGCTGCTCGCCGAGCTGGACAGGATCGATGCCAGCAAGCTCGGCCGCGAGAACCAGGTGGACGCGGCGATCCTGCGCAACCAGCTGCAGTCCGACATCTGGAGCAACGAAACCCTGCAGTCCTGGCAGTGGGACCCGCAGGTCTACAACGGCCTGGCCGGCAGCGCCATCTACGGCCTGATGGCGCGCGAGTTCGCGCCGCTGCCCGAACGCCTGAAGTCGGCCACCGCGCGCCTGGAGAAGATCCCGCAGATCTTCACCGCCGCCCGCGCCAACCTGGATCCGGCGCGCGTGCCGAAGATCCACGCCGAGACCGTGGCCAAACAGAACAAGGGCATCCTCAGCCTGGTCGAAACCTTCATCACGCCCAACATCGGCCAGCTCGAGGCCGCCGACCAGCAGCGCCTGAAGACCGCCATCGACAACCTCGGCAAGGCCGTCGCCGAGCAGCAGGAATGGCTGGACAAGACCTTGGTGCCGAACGCCAAGGGCGATTTCCGCATCGGCGCGGAGAAGTACGACCAGAAGCTGAAGTTCTCGCTCAACTCCTCGCTGTCGCGCGCCGAGATCGGCGAACGCGCCCGCGCCGAACTGGCCCGCGTGCGCAAGGACATGTACGGCATCGCCCAGGTGGTGCTGAAGGACAAGCCGGGCGCGCCGGAGATGCCGGCCGAGCCGAGCGACGAGCAGCAGCAGAAGGCAATCGAGGCCGCGCTGGAACTGGCCTACGCCGACAAGCCGGCGCGCGACAAGGTGGTGGAAGACGCCAAGGCGTCGCTGGCGCAGTCCACCGAGTTCGTGCGCGCGCACGACCTGATGACCCTGCCCGACGCGCCGGTGGACATCATCCTGATGCCCGAATTCCAGCGCGGCGTGGCCGTGGCCTACTGCGATTCGCCCGGCCCGCTGGACAAGAACCTGAAGACCTTCTACGCGGTGTCGCCGATTCCGGACGACTGGAACGACAAGCAGGTCGACTCGTTCCTGCGCGAATACAACAGCCGCATGATCCACCTGCTCTCCATCCACGAGGGCACGCCGGGCCATTACCTGGAAGGCTGGCACTCCGGCAAGTTCCCCTCCACCCTGCGCGCGGTGCTGCGCTCGGGCCTGTTCGCCGAGGGCTGGGCGGTCTATACCGAACGCATGATGCAGGAACAGGGCTACCTGGATAACGACCCGCTGTTCCACCTGGTGCAGCTGAAGTTCTACCTGCGCACCATCGCCAACGCCATCCTCGACCAGGGCGTGCACGTGGACAACTGGAGCCGCGAGCAGGCCATGCAGCTGATGACCCACGACGCCTTCCAGCAGGAGAGCGAAGCGGCCGGCAAGTGGGTGCGCGCGCAGCTCACCTCGGCGCAGCTGCCGACCTACTTCGTCGGCGCGCAGGAGCACTTCGATACCCGCAAGGCGGTGGAAGAGAAGCAGGGCTCCAACTTCAACCTGAAGGCCTACCACGACCAGATCCTGTCCTACGGCGCGCCGCCGGTACGTTTCGCCCGCCAGCTGATGCTGGATCAGCCGATCGAGTAAGCCGCGCGACACCGTCCCTGCCACGCAGGAGAAGGATCGAGGAGGGGCTGCTGTTCTGCGGCCTGCTCCCTTTCAGCTACACGACAAAGGCCCGGAAACCCGGGCCTTTGTCGTTTCGGTTCCCCATGTGCAAAGCGCTACGGATGATCTGCAGTCGACTGCCCGACGGACAGGGATCGGAAGGTCGTGCGGTGCGCCATCTCCACATGGGTCTTGAACAGAGCGTCATGCCCGCGCCGGGCGCCTTGCCCGGAAGGTTCGATCTCGGGACTGGCGCAGGGTGCCAACACCGCCATTCCCAGCCCGCCGGCTCGCGGCCAGGCCCAGTCCAGACGCCATTGTCGCATCCGTCAACTTTTTGTTGACGATCCGATTTCGTCAATCTATGCTTGACCCGTCAACACCTGTTGACCGATGGTTCTGCCGGAATGAATGACACCGATCCCTCCTCGCTCAAAGAGTCGCTGGAAGCCGCAATCCTGGGACATGCCCAGCTGGCCCAGAGCGGATCCGGCGACACGGAATCGCTTCTCCAGCTGGTGCAGGTCACTGGCAAGGCCGCCGCCATCTGTTCCGATTTCCAGCGTTCGGCCGTCCAGCAAGCTCGCCGGTCCGGAGTTTCCTGGGTGGAAATCGGCGATGCGCTGGGAATCTCGAAACAGGCAGCCCAACAGCGTTTCGGCGTGGCGGACAGCGAGGCTTCGGAGGGGATCCGCGTAATCAAGGATGTAACCGCCTTCAACGAAATGACGCTCCTTTCGCAAGAAGGAGAGTTCGGATTCCACCTTGTCGGCTTCGGTGCCTTCACCCTGCACCTCAGACCGTCAGGCAGGAAATGGCTGCACAGCCGCGTGCTGGGGATCAACGTCCGGAAGATCCGCCGGCAGAAGGAAGCGGCAGGTTGGGAGTATGTCGGCTCCTGGTTCCCGTTCCACTACTTCAAGAAGCAGGCGGCGGACTGACCCACCGCCCAAGCGGATTCGCCTCCATGACGTCATCCGCGTACCTGCTGCGTCTGCGCCCCAACGGGCGATTTGATGCATCGGCTATTCCGAGGTCAGACGCACGACAGCCGCCGGCGCGCGCTGAATTTCGCGCCCGGTGGTTCATTCAAGCCCACGCCGCTTCATGGCGCGGATCAACCCCGATGTCAGAGAACAAGGGAGCACCGAAGACATGACCACCATCCCGAACCGGAAACTCAGCAGCTGGCTCTTCATGTCCGCCGGCTGCGCCTTTTTCGTCGCGGCCATCGTCGGCGTTTTCGTCGCCAGGAAACCTGCTTTCTACAGTTTCTTTGGCCTTGCCGCCGCGAATATCGCCATCGGCGCCGCCATGTTGCATGGAGCCAAACGCACCTAGGCGCGGTACGCGATGCCGCCCCTGTCCCGGCCGCTCCATGCTGTTGGAGCGTGCAGTGCGGCGACCGTCCAGCAGCGCCGGCATGGGGGCGACTGCTTCGCCGTGGTTTGACTCCAGCCAGTCAGCACGCGGAAGAGCATCCGGCAACCGCCGGCAGCCTGCGACCGCTCCGGGTCCCTGTCGTTTCGCCACGCAGCTTGTCCATGCCCCAGACCAGCCAAAGACCACCTTCATGATCATCCGCAGAGCCACCGCCCGGAACGCGCGCCAGGTTGCCGAAATGGTGGGCGAGCTGCTTGCTGAAATAATGCAAGCGATCGACATCCAGGCATTCAACTTCGATCTCTCCGCGACAGTCGACCGCCTTGCCGACCTCCTGGACAAGGAGAAATATTTCGTCTTCGCTGCCTGGGACGGGGCCTCGCCCGTCGGCTTCATCGCCCTTTACGAAAGCCATGCGCTCTATGCCGAAGGCACCTTTGGCACGATTCCCGAGTTCTATGTCCGCCCTTCGTACCGCTCGCACCAGGTGGGCCGCCAGCTCCTTTCCCAGGCAAAAGATTTCGGCCGTTCACGCAACTGGACGCGCCTGGAAGTCACGACGCCGCCCCTCCCCCAGTTCGACAGGACACTGGCCTTCTACGAGCGGGAGGAGTTCTCCATCAGCGGTGGTCGCAAGCTCAAGGTGACGCTGTGACACCGGGATCCGGCCATCCGGCTTCATCGCCAGGCCGATCGACACCCTCTTCCAACGCTGCAGGTCGGCATCGGCCCGGCATCCTTTTCCGGCTTGACCGGCCGCGTACGTCCCCAGGAGAAACAGCGACATGAGCCTTGTTTTCAGATGGCAGCGACTGGAGTCCTTCTCCGCCCTGGAACTGCACAGGATCATCCAGGCGCGCGAAGCGGTTTTTGTCGTGGAGCAGCGCTGCCCCTACCAGGAAACCGACGACATGGATCCTCGTGCCTGGCATCTCTCGGTCCTCTTCAACGGCGAGTTCGCGGCCTACGCCCGGGTTGTCGATCCTGGAGCCAGGTACAAACAGCCTTCCATCGGCCGTGTCATGACCCTCTTGAACTTCCGGAACCTGAAGATAGGCCGCCGGTTGATGGAGGAGTGCATAAGGTTCACCGAGCTGAAATTCCCCGGTTGCGGAATAAAGATCGGGGCGCAGGCCCATCTGCAGGCGTTCTACGGATCGCTGGGCTTCGAGCCTGTTGGAGAACCATACGATGAGGATGGCATCCCCCACATCGACATGGTCAAGGAACCCGTCAATGCAGCCTGACCGTTCATTCAAGGCGGCTTGATCCGCGCATTGCTCCCTGTTCCAGGCCGAGCATGAAACACCTTCCCGACGCGTACTTCCAAGGAGATCGCAGTGAACTTCAACAGATTCATCCGGCAAAGCCATCGCTGGCTGTCCATCGTGTTCACGGCCACCGTCATCGCCAACTTCGTCGCGCGCGCCGGTGGTACCGAGCCCTCGCCCTGGATCACCTACGCGCCCCTGCCGCCACTGGCGCTCATGCTGCTGTCGGGGCTGTACCTGTTTTTCCTGCCTTACGTCTCCAGGCGGCGCCCCCTGGGGTCCTGAAGCTCATCCGGGTCGACGCCGCCCCGCGGCGCGGCCAACGCAGGCATTGATGGAACAGGAACTCATGGCCATTCACAGCGCAACAATCCGCTGGCAGCTTGAAGACGCCGAGAGCTTCGCGGACAACCGGTACAGCAGGGCGCATACATGGAGCTTCGACGGTGGCACGGTGGTATCGGCGTCCTCCTCGCCCGCTGTCGTCCCCGTGCCCATGTCATCGACGGATGCGGTTGATCCGGAGGAAGCGTTCGTGGCGAGTCTATCCAGCTGCCATATGCTCTGGTTCCTGTCCGTGGCGGCAGGGCGCGGCTTCACCGTTGTCGGCTACAGGGACGAGCCCCGCGGCAGAATGGGAAGGAATGCCGCCGGAAAGATGGCGATGACGCGCGTGGATCTTGCGCCTTCGGCCATATTCAGCGGCGACAGGCGTCCGACCGCTGCCGAGGTGGATGCCATGCACCACGCCGCCCATGAAAGCTGCTTCATCGCAAACAGCGTTACGACCGACGTCGTCTGCACGCCTGTCCACGAATAGGTCCGGGGAGCGCACTCATGCAGGATGTTTCGATCCGGCTGGAAAACGTGCCGGGTACATTGGCGAGAATGGGCGAATGCCTTGGCCAGGCCGGGGTAAGCATCGAAGGGGGCGGTGCCTGGGTGGTCGGCGAAAGCGGAGCGGCACACTTCCTGTTCCCGGACGGCAAGGCGGCCCGCAGCGCGCTGGAGGCTGCCGGATTCGAGGTACTCGAGGTCCGGGATGTCGTGATCCAACGCCTCAAGCAGGAGGTGCCTGGGCAGTTGGGGCAGTTGACCCGCCGGATGGCCGATGCAGGAATCAATATCGAAGTGCTCTACAGCGACCACGACCACCAGCTCGTCCTTGTCGTGGACAGGCTTGAAGAAGCGCGTGCCGTTTCTGCCGGATGGGCGAAAGAGACGTGAGCTTCCCCTGTATTCACTGCAGCCGACCCATCCGGCCCCTCGGATCGTCGAACCCTTGACCCACGATGCCTTCGGCAGGAAAGCGGGCCCCAGGCGAACGGCTGAGCCCGCAGGAGCACTTCCGCCCGCAAGGCGGCAGACAGGAAATGGACGCCCGCTTCAACCGGGAGGCCCATCACGACAACGCCTGCGTCGCGCCGCCGTTGCGTCCCCGCAGGCCGGCGGATGCCGTACGCCCGCGCAATCGTCCGGCACGAAGGATACGCGGAGGCCAGGGGATTCCGGCGCTCCCGCCATTGCGCCACGCCGGACGGAACCCCCGGAACCGCGACCGCCTTCCCATCCCGCCGCCGAGACCCGATACTCCGGAACACTTTCAGGGGGAAAGGAAATGGGCGGATTCGGCATCTGGCATTGGGTCATCCTGCTCCTGGCGGCAGGCATTGCCGTCAGCGTAGTGGGCCTGCTCATCCGGCTTGTGGCCCGCGCCGCGCGCAGGCCCGGCCCCCTGCCGCCGGCTTCATGGATCACCGCGACCGCCCCGCCCTCGACCGCCGCGCGGCTCCAGGAACCGACGGCACTGTGCTCCCATGGACTGGTCAGCGACGCTCGATACGAACACTCGCGCACCGCCCTGCTGCGCGATCTCCAGACCTGCACTTGATCGCCCGCCCGGGCCCGCCCGCGGCCGATGCGCCGCATCCATCGTTGCCACAGGGGAAGAAATGGACGGCTTCAGTTTCCTGTTCTCGCTCTATTCGCTGCTGCTCGGCCTCGCCGTGGCGCACGTGATCACCGGCTTCGCCGACAACTGGGTCGACCGCGCGAGCACCGCGCCTGGCGTATCGTCAATCCTGCTCGGCGTCCTCATCCTGCTGCGCGCCGCGGGGCAGTGGACCTCCTTCTGGGAAGGACGCGACAGCCTCACGATGGACCCGTGGATGGTGCTGATCTGCCTGGGAATGGCCCTGCCCTACATCTTCGCCGGCCGGGTCATGTTCCCGCGGGCGGACGCCCGTTACGCCAGCGCCGACGACTACTACCTGGAAAACAGGCGTGCGCTGATGATCGCGCTGCTGATCCCGACCTGCATCAGCTTCGCCAGCAACATCCTCTTCTGGGGAGCCGCGTTCCTGCAGGCGCCACTGTTCATCACCGTGAAGTACGTGCTGCCGCTGGCCATTCCCTTCGCGTTGATCTTCGCCGAACGACCGCTGTGGCACCGTGCCGGCCTGGGCGTGCTGACAGTCTGCGCGGTCGCCCTCATGCTCCCGTGATGCGCGGGGCGTGATCCGCCCCAGGCAGACGCCAACCCGTACCCAGGAGATCGCATGAACGTGATGCTTGCCGCGCTGCTGTCCGCCGCCGTCGCCGGCGCGCCCGCGCCCGTTGCCCAGCCCGCCGCCCAGCCTGCCGCCTCGCCGCTGGTCGGCCAGTGGACCCTGGACGTGGACAGCCTGCCGATGCCGCCGGAGGCGCGCCCGAAGCGCGTCAGCCTCGCCTTCGCCGCGACACCCGACGGCCGCTGGAACGAACGCGTGGAGATCGTCGACCAGAACGACAAGACCCTGCATTCCGAATCCACCCTGTCGCTGGACGGCACGCCCGGCCGCGCCACCGGCACCTACTGGGTCGACGTGCTGGCCGCCAAGATGCCGGCCCCCGGCGTCCTGGTCATGCAGTTCGTCTACGAGGGCATCCCCCGCTCCACGCGGGTGTATTCGGTGAGCGCGGACGGGTCGGTCATGACCGAGACGGAGGCCTACTTCAAGGACGGCACGCCGATGCTGCGGACGGCCTTCTTCCGGCGCGCGGACCACGCCCGCTGACAACCGCGACGACCGCCGGCAGCGCCCCCGCGCCGGCGGCGGAACCCGCGCGCGGCCCATGCCGGCGGCGGCCATATTGACGCCCGTGGCTGCCGGCGCTATTGATCCACTCCCCTGCCGAGGACCGCGCGTGGAAACGATCGACTGGAACGATTTCACCAAGGTGGAACTGCGCGTGGGCCGCGTGGTGGCCGCCGAGCCGTTCGCCAAGGCGCGCAGGCCGGCCTACATCCACCAGGTCGACTTCGGCCCGGAGCTCGGCATGCGCAAGTCCAGCGCGCAGATCACCGACCTGTACGCGCCCGAGGCGCTGGTCGGCAAGCTGGTGGTGGCGGTGGTGAATTTCCCGCCGAAGCAGATCGGGCCGATAATGTCCGAATGCCTGGTTACCGGCTTCCACAATGCCGACGGACAGGTATCGCTGTGCGTGCCCGAACACGAGGTTCCCCTCGGTACCCGGCTGCTGTAGCGCCTTCCGGAGAGCCCCATGGACCGCGATGCCCTCTGCCGTTTCCTGCTGTGGTCGCTGGCCTTCAACTACGCCGTGCTGCTGGCCTGGTTCCTTGCCTTCGTTTCCGCGCGCGGCGCGTTGCGGCGCCTGCACGGCCGCTGGTTCACGCTGACCGACGCGGCGTTCGACACGGTCCACTACGCCGGCATGGCCGCGTACAAGATCGGCATCCTGCTGTTCAATCTCGCGCCGCTGGCCGCGCTCTGGCTGGCGCGCGGTGGCGGTTGACGTCCTTCAACGGCACTGTCCCACCCGAAGAGGAATCCCATGACCCGCAGCACCGCTTCCAAGAGCAGCCCGCGCAAGAGCGCGGCAAAGAAGACCGCCGCCAAAAAGAGCGCGGCCACCTTCACCGCGGAGGAACAGGCCGCGATGAAGGCGCGGGCGCGCGAGCTGAAGGCCGAAGCGCGGGCCAGCCGCAGCAGCGCCGAGGGCGAGGCCGACCTGCTGGCCCGCGTCGATGAAATGCCGGCGGCCGAACGCGACGTGGCGCGCCGCATCCACGCGCTGGTGATGGCCACCGCCCCCGGCCTGCAGCCGCGTACCTGGTACGGCATGCCGGCCTGGGCGAAGGACGGCAAGGTGCTGTGCTTCTTCCAGAGCGCGGGCAAGTTCAAGACGCGCTACGCCACTTTCGGTTTCAGCGACCAGGCGGCGCTGGACGATGGCGGCCTGTGGCCTACGTCCTTCGCCATCCACCGCTTCGGCGACGCCGAGGCCGCCACGCTGACCGCGCTGGTGCGCAGGGCGGCCGGCTGAGCCGCAACCGGCAGTCTGCTCTCCCGCAGCGGAGGGCGCGGCACCACGACAACCGACACGGGGACACCATGGGCAAGGGACGACTGGAAGCATTCAGCGACGGCGTACTGGCGATCATCATCACCATCATGGTGCTGGAGCTGGAGGCACCGGAGGGCGCCACGCTCGATGCGCTGGCGCCGCTGGCGCCGTCCCTGCTCAGCTACGTGCTCAGCTTCATCTATGTGGGCATCTACTGGAACAACCACCATCACCTGCTGCAGGCCAGCAGGCGCGTCACCGGCAGCGTGCTGTGGGCCAACCTGCACCTGCTGTTCTGGCTGTCGCTGCTGCCCTTCGCCACGCGATGGATGGGCAACAACCACCTCGCGCCGCTGCCGACCATGGCCTACGGCGCGGTCCTGCTGGCCTCGGCCGTCGCCTACTGGCTGCTGCAGCGGGTATCATCGCCGCCGACGGCAGCGAATCGGTGCTGCGCCATGCGCTGGGCGGCGACTGGAAAGGCAAGCTGTCGCCGGTGTTCTACCTGGCCGGCATCGCCGCCACGCTGCTCGACGCGCGGCTCGGCCAGGCGCTGTTCGCGCTGGTGGCGCTGCTGTGGCTGATTCCCGACCGGCGCATCGAACACGAGCTCGAGCACTAGCCGTACCCGCGGCGCCGGCCCTCACGCCTCGGCGGCGACGAAGCCGCCGGTCTGGCGCGCCCACAGCCGCGCGTACAGGCCGTTGGTGGCGATCAGCGCGGCATGGGTGCCGGTCTCGACGATGCGGCCCTGGTCCATCACCACCAGCCGGTCCATGCGCGCGATGGTGGACAGGCGATGGGCGATTGCGATCACCGTCTTGCCGCCCATCAGTTCGTCCAGGCTTTCCTGGATCGCCGCCTCCACCTCCGAGTCCAGCGCCGAAGTCGCCTCGTCCAGCACCAGGATCGGCGCGTCCTTGAGCAGCACGCGGGCGATGGCGATGCGCTGGCGCTGGCCGCCGGAGAGCTTCACGCCGCGCTCGCCGACATGCGCGTCGTAGCCGCTGCGGCCCGCGCTGTCGCGCAGTTCGGCGATGAAGTCGGCCGCGCGCGCCTTGGCGACGGCCGCGCGCAGCTGCTCCTCGCTGGCGTCGGGACGGCCGTAGAGCAGGTTGTCGCGGATCGAGCGGTGCAGCAGCGAGGTGTCCTGGGTGACCACGCCCACCTGCGCGCGCAGCGAGTCCTGCTGCACGGAAGCGATGTCGATGCCATCGACGAGGATGCGGCCGCGCTCCACGTCGTGGAAACGCAGCAGCAGGTTGACGAGGGTCGACTTGCCCGCGCCGGAACGCCCGACCACGCCGATCTTCTCGCCGGCGCGCACGTGCAGGTTCAGCGCTTCGATCACGCCGTGGTTCTTGCCGTAGTGGAAGGACACGTCCTCGAAGCGGATGTCGCCGGCCAGGCGGGCCAGTTCCGGCGCGCCGGGCGCGTCGTCCACCGTGGGCGGCAGCGAGATCGAGTTGATGCCGTCGTGCACGGTGCCGATGTTCTCGAACAGCGCCGACAGCTCCCACATGATCCACTGCGACATGCCCAGCATGCGCAGCACCAGCGCCACCGCCACGGCGACCGCGCCGGCGCTCACCGAACCGCCGTGCCACAGCCACAGTCCCAGCGCCACCGCCGAGAACAGCAGCAGCATGTTCAGCGCGTACAGCAGCGAGTAGATGCGCGTGGCCAGCCGCATCTGCGGGTGCACCTTGTCCAGGAAGCCGGCCATCGCCTCGCGCGCGTAGGCCTGCTCGCGGCGCGAATGCGAGAACAGCTTGACCGTGGCGATGTTGGTGTAGCTGTCCACGATGCGCCCGGTCATCTCCGAGCGCGCGTCGGCCTGCTCGCGCGAAATGCGCTCCATGCGCGGCACGAAATGCCACATCAGCAGCGCATAGCCGACCAGCCAGGCCACGAACGGCAGCATCATCCGCCAATCCGAGGCCCCGGCCACCGCCAGCGTGCCGACGAAGAACACCAGCACGTAGTTGCCGATGTCGAACAGCTTGACCACCGTCTCGCGCACCGCCAGCGAGGTCTGCATCAGCTTGGTGGCGATGCGCCCGGCGAATTCGTCCTGGAAGTAGCCCATCGACTGCCGCAGCAGGTAGCGGTGCACGCTCCAGCGGATGCGCATCGGGAAGTTGCCGAGCAGGGTCTGGTGCTGCACCAGCGAATTGGCCAGCACCAGCAGCGGCAGCGCCACCAGCACCAGCAGCCCCATCCACAGCAGGCGCGGGCCTTCGGCATCGAGGAAGGTGGCCGGCGTGCTGGCGCCGAGCCGGTCCACCAGCGAGCCGACATAGGCATACAGCGCCAGTTCGGCCACGGCGATGCCGGCGGTGGTCAGCGCCATCAGCAGCAGCCATTTCTCCGCGCCGCGCGTGTAGTGGCGGCAGAAGGCATACAGGCCGCGCGGCGGCTGCGCGGGCGGGTCGGACGGAAACGGATCGAGGCGGGATTCGAACCAACGGAACATGGACACGGACCAACGGACGGACAATGCGGGCATTGTCGCGTATGTGCGCGTGGCGTGCGCAGGAGCGCACCTCTGTGCGCGACGGGGCTTTACCGGCAACGCCTCCCGTGCACGGATGTACGCTCCTGCGGGTGCGCGGCGCCGGTATCGGCCGGGCGCCGCGCAGGGCGTCATTCCTTCGCCGGCACCAACAGCAGGTCCTGGAAGTCGAAGCTGAAATCGGTCAGCGAGGAGACCGCCTGCATGCGCACCTCGCGCACCTTGCCGTCGGGATCGAGGCTGAAGTTGACGAAGGCGTCGGCGTTGAGCGAGCGGTTGTCCCAGCGCACCAGGAAGGTGTCGTGCTGCCAGTGCTCCATCGTGCCCACCAGGTCGGCGGTGGCGCCGAAGCGCAGGCGCAGCCCGCCCGCCTTCTGCTCCACGTGCACGTCCCCGTACCACGCGTCGCGGTAGGTACCGGCGTAGCTGGACAGCGGCAGCGACGGCCGGCTCTTCGCATCGCGCGCGGCCACGTGCTTCTGCCAGCCTTCGTCGGCGTTGTCCTGCGCCTTGGCGACGCTGGCGGCGTAGGCGGCCACCCAGTCGTGCGCGGGCGCGCCCAGCATGGCGTCGAGCACGCTCAGGGTGATGGCATTGAACGCCGCGCCCGATTCCTGGTTGGTCAGCACCACCACGCCCAGCTTCTGCCCGGGCACCAGGGTCAGCCGCGACACCTGCCCCGGCCAGCCGCCGGTGTGCCACACCAGCTTCTGCCCGCGGTAGTCGCTCAGGCTCCAGCCCTCGCCGTAACCGGCGAAATTGGGCTTGGCCGGCGCCAGCTCCGGCACCGACGGCGCGGCCACCACCTGCGGGATCTGCATCTGCCACATCTGCTGCTGGGTCTTCTCCGAGAACAGCGGCGTGCCGTCGGCGAGCCTGCCGCCGGCCAGCTGCACGTTCATCCACCGCGCCAGGTCGTGCACGCTGGAATAGATGCCGCCGGCGCCGGCGTTGTTGGACCAGGTCAGCGGCGCCACCGGGCGCAGGTCCTTGAAATCGAACTTGGCGTGGCCGATGGCCGGCTTGTCGCCGGGCCGGAGGTGATCGGCGTTGTAGCGGGTGCCGGCCATGCCGACCTTGTCGAAGATGCGCTGCTGCAGAAAATCGGCGTAGGACAGGCCGGACACCTTCTCGATCACCTGCTGCGCCACCGCGTAGAGGATGTTGTCGTAGGCGTAGCGGTCGCGGAAGCCGTTCTTCAGCGGCACGTGCGCCAGCCGCGCCACCACCTCGGCGTTGCTGTAGGTGGTGGTCGGCCAGAACAGCAGGTCGCCGGCGCCCAGGCTCAGGCCGCTGCGGTGCGAGAGCAGGTCGCGGATGCGCATCTCGCCGGTGACGTAGGGATCGGACATGCGGAAACCGGGCAGGTGGTCGATCACCCGGTCGCTCATCTTCAGCTTGCCTTCCTCGGCCAGCAGGTTCAGCGAGGTGGCGGTGAAAGCCTTGGTGTTGGAGGCGATGGCGAACAGCGTATCGGCCTGCACCGGCTCGGGCTTGCCGATCTCGCGCAGGCCCCAGCCGCGCTCCAGCACCACCTTTCCGTCCTTGACCACCGCCACCGCCACGCCCGGCACGTCGAACTGCTGCCGCACCCGCTCCACCGTGGCATCGAGTTGCTGCAGTTCCACCGGCATCGCCGCCTCCTGTGCGTCCGCCACCTGCGCCGCCACGCCCATCGCGAGCACCAGCCCGCTCCCCAGCCACTTGTTCAATGCGTTCTCCCTGTCTGGATCGATGCCGGCACCCGGCCTTCTCGCGATGGTAACGTGGTCGCGGCCACCCTCGCCTTCCACGCCATCGGAACGCCGCCATGGACCTCGCCGCCCGCACCACCGCCACCATCATCCCGTGCCTGCGCTACCGCGACGCGCCGGCCGCCATCGACTGGCTGTGCCGCGCCTTCGGCTTCCAGCGCCACGCCGTCTACCAGGACGGCGACACCGTGCACCACGCGCAGCTGGCGTTCGGCAACGGCATGGTGATGCTGGGTTCGGTGCAGCCCAGCGCCTGGGGCAGCAACATCGTCCAGCCCGACGAGGTCGGCGGCATGGAGACGCAGAGCGCCTGCGTGATCGTGAGCGACGCCGACGCCCACTACGCGCGTGCCAAAGCGGCCGGTGCGGAGATCGTCATCGACATCGCCGACCAGGACTACGGCGGCCGCGGCTATGCCTGCCGCGATCCGGAAGGCCACCTGTGGTGGTTCGGCAGCTACGATCCGTGGGCCGCGCAAGCGCCGTAGGCGGACGATGACAGGGACATGCGCCACCGCGATGCGTCCGCGGAACGATCGATAGAATCGACGCGATGACGCCGACCCGAACCCGCACGCCCATGGACGACCTGTTCGCTCCCACCCCCGCCACTGCCACCGCAACCGGCGGCGTGCACGTGGGCATCGGCGGCTGGACCTACGCGCCCTGGCGCGGCGGCATGTTCTACCCGCCGGGACTGGTGCAGCGGCGCGAGCTGGAATACGCCAGCCGCCAGCTCACCGCCATCGAGATCAACAGCACCTACTACGGCACGCAGAAGCCGGCCATCTACGCCGGCTGGCGCGACGCCACGCCGGAAGGCTTCGTATTCTCGGCCAAGGCGCCCAAGCGCATCACCGGCGCGCGGCGGCTGGCCGGCACCGGCGCGCAGGTGGAGGATTTCATCGCCGGCATCGCCGCGCTGGGCGACCGGCTGGGGCCGCTGGTGTGGCAGTTCGAGGCCGGGCGCACGCTGGATCGCGACGACTTCGCGGCCTTCCTAGACCTGCTGCCGCCGCAGGTGGACGGCCGCGCGCAGCGGCATGCGCTGGAAATCCGCGACCCGGCCTTCCTCGACGCCGCGCTGGTGGCGCTGGCGCGGCAGCGCGGGATGGCGCTGGTCTTCACCGATTCGCCGGACCACCCCAACGCCGCCGACCTGTGCGCCGACTTCGTCTATGCGCGGCTGATGCGCAGCCGCGACGAATGCGCGACCGGCTATCCATCGCGGGAACTGACGCGCTGGGCCGGGCGCATCGGCGACTGGCGGCAGGGCGGCGACCCGCACGACCTGCCGCACGCCAGTGCGGTGGCGGCCACGCCGGCGCCGCGCGAGGTGTTCGTCTTCTTCATCAGCGCGGCCAAGCACCGCAACCCGGCGGCCGCGCGCGAACTGCTGCGCTTGCTCGGCGAAAACTGAAGCGCGCAGGGCGGCACGGGCCGCACGCATCGGCGACAATTTGCCGATGTCCAATCCCGATACCCGCAAGGCCCTGCTGCAGATCCATTTCTGCGTGCTGCTATGGGGCGTGACCGCCATCCTCGGCAAGCTCATCACCCTGCCCGCGCTGCCGCTGGTGTGGTGGCGCATGCTGCTGGTGGTGGCGATGCTGGCGCTGCTGCCGCAGGTCTGGCGCGGGCTGTCGGCGCTGACCCCGCGGCTGGCGCTGGGCTACTGCGGCATCGGCGCGCTGGTGGCGCTGCACTGGCTCACGTTCTACGGCGCGGTGAAACTGGCCAACGCTTCGGTGGCGGCCACCTGCATCGCGCTGGCGCCGGTGTTCACCGCCATCGTCGAGCCGTGGATCGCCCGGCGGCCGTTCCAGCCGCGCGAACTGGCCTTCGGCCTGGCGGTGCTGCCGGGCGTGGCGCTGGTGGTCGGCGGCGTGCCCGACGGCATGCGCCTGGGCGTGGCGGTGGGCGCGCTGTCGGCGCTGCTGGTGGCCCTGTTCGGCTCGTTCAACAAGCGCCTGGTCAGCCATGCCGACCCGCTCACCGTCACCGCGCTGGAACTGGGCGCCGGCACCCTCACCCTGACCCTGCTGGCACCGGCCCTGCCGCTGCTGCTGCCGGCGCTGGCCAGCGACCTGTGGGTGATCCCCAACCTGCACGACGGACTCCTGCTGCTGGCGCTGTCGGGCCTGTGCACCCTGCTGCCGTTCGCGCTGGCGCTGGTGGCGCTGCGCCACCTCAGCGCCTACACCATGCAGCTGGTCACCAACCTGGAACCGGTCTACGCCATCGTGCTGGCGATGCTGTTCCTGGGCGAACAGCGCGAGCTGACGCCGCTGTTCTACCTGGGCGTGGCGATCATCATCGGCGTGGTGTTCCTGCACCCGCTGCTCAACCGCGCGCGGCCCGTACCGGCCGCCGGGGCCGGGCTGGAATAGGCGCTCAGCCGGCGACCACCACCCGGTCGCGGCCCTGCGCCTTGGCCTGGTAGAGCGCGGCATCGGCGCGGCGCAGGGTTTCCTGCGCCGATTCGCCGGGACGGTGCGCCGCCAGCCCGACGCTGATCGTGACCGGCAGCCCCATCGGCAGGAGCGCGACCGCTTCGCGCAGGTACTGGCATTGCAGTTCGGCCTGCGCCAGCGGCGTGTCCGGCAGCAGGATCACGAACTCCTCGCCGCCGTAGCGCGCGGCCATGCCGCTCCCGGCGAACTGCGCGCGCAGCACGCCGGCCAGTTCGACCAGCACGCGGTCGCCCTCGGTGTGGCCGTGGATGTCGTTGACCTGCTTGAAGTGGTCGATGTCGACGATGGCCACCGCCGGCGGCGCGGCGGCGCCGCGTTCGATCGCCCCGGCCAGCGCCGCGGACAGCGCGCGCCGGTTCGGCAGCCCGGTCAGCGGATCGGTGCGGGTCTGTTCGGACAGCTCCAGGTTCTGCTGTTCCAGCTGCACGTAGTACTCGGCCAGGCGCGCCTCGTACCAGTCGTGCTCGTCCTGGTGGTGGTCGATCCGGCGACGCAGGCCGCGCATCTCCAGCATCCGCCCCACCTGCCGCGACAGCGCCTGCAGCGCCTCGGCCTGGGTGACGGCGAGCTGGCCCGGGCGCGAATCGAACACGCACAGCGTGCCCAGCGCGTAGCCGTCGCTGCTCAGCAGCGGCGCGCCGGCGTAGAAACGGATGAAGGGATCGGCGGTGACCGAGGGATTGCCGCGGAAACGCGCATCCTGGCGCGCGTCCTCGACCACGGTCAGGCGCGTCGGCTGCAGGATGGCGTGCGCGCAGAACGCCTCGTCGCGCGGGGTTTGCTCGCCTTCCAGGCCCTGCAGCGACTTGAACCACTGCCGCTCGCTGTCGATCAGGGTCACCGCGCCCATCGGCGTGCCGCAGATGGCGCGGGCGATGGTGACCAGGTCGTCGAATTCGTCTTCGCGCGGGGTGTCGAGGATGCGGTAACGCTGCAACGCGGCCAGGCGCTCGGCCTCGTTGGCGGGAAGGTCGGGCTTGATCATCCGGGTCCGGGCCTGTGTCCTTGGGAGCGGCGGGAACAGGAGAAGTCTAGCCTCGGCGCGCGCCGGTCAGTGCGGCGAGCCGGTCACACTTCACCACTCGCGCTGCTGCGGCAGCAGGCCGCGCAACTCCTGCTCGGTGAGGTTGCGCCACTGGCCGGGCTTGAGCGCGCCCAGTTTGATGTTGTCGATGCGCACACGGCGCAGCTGGGTGACGCGGTAGCCGAAGGCGGCGGCCATCAGGCGGATCTGCCGGTTCAGGCCCTGCTCCAGCACGATGCGGAAACCGAACTTGGCGATGCGCGTGGCGCGGCACGGCAGCGTCATCTGGTCGTGGATGCGCACGCCGCGCGCCATGCCGCGCAGGAACTCGTCGGTGACCGGCTTGTTCACCGCCACCAGGTATTCCTTCTGGTGGCCGTTCTCGGCGCGCAGGATCTGGTTGACGATGTCGCCGTTGCTGGTCATCAGGATCAGGCCTTCGGAATCCTTGTCCAGGCGGCCGATCGGGAAGATGCGCTGCTCGTGGCCGACGAAATCGACGATGTTGCCCTTGACCGCGCTCTCGGTGGTGCAGGTGACGCCGACCGGCTTGTTCAGCGCGATGTAGACGTGTTTGCGGCCGGTGCTCTTCTGCACGGCGCGGGCGCGCAGCGGCTGGCCGTCCACGCGCACCTCGTCGCCCTCGCCGACCACCGCGCCGGTGCCGGCGGCGATGCCGTTGACGGTCACGCGGCGGGCGCCAATCAGGCGGTCGGCCTCGCGACGGGAACAGAAGCCGGTTTCGGCGATGTGCTTGTTGAGTCGGGTCGTCATCGGCGGATTATCCGCCATCGCCCGGGTCGCCGGACAGCACGGCCCCGTCGGCGACGGCCGCGATCACGCGGTCGCGGCCGCCGCGTTTGGCCTGGTACATGGCGTTGTCGGCGCGGCGCAGCAGCGCGGCCAGGTCGTCGCCGCGCGCCTGCATCTCGGCCAGGCCGATGCTCACCGTCACCGCCAGCCCGTCGTGTGGCAGCGCCGCCGCCTGCCGCGCGATCCGCTCGCGCAGCTGTTCCAGCCGCGGCAGCGCCACGTCGGCGCGCGTGCCGGGCAGCAGCACCAGGAATTCCTCGCCGCCCATGCGGATCACGTCGTCGCGGTCGCGCACCGCGGCAAGCAGCGTATCGGCCACCGACACCAGCACCGCGTCGCCAGCCTCGTGGCCGTAACGGTCGTTGATCTGCTTGAACAGGTCGATGTCGAGGAAGCCGATCGACAGCGGCGCCCCTTCCCTGCCCGCGCGCGCCATGTGGCGTTCGAGCTGGCGCAGGCCGGCGCGGCGGTTGGGCAACCCGGTGAGCGCATCGGTATCGGCCAGCTGGCGCATCTCGTCGCGCTGCCGGCGCAGGTGGCCGAGGCGGCGGTTGAGCCCGTAGGCGTACATCATCAGGAACCAGGTCACCGACAGCTGCACGGCCTCGACGCGGAACCGCACCAGCTCGCGGCTGCCGGCAAGGTCGGCCAGCGCCATCAGCAGCAGCGGCGCCACCGCGGCCAGGCCGTCCACCGCCTGGTAGTCGCCGCGGCGCAGCGAGACGATGCCCGCCACCAGCGCCAGCGCGCAGACCAGCGTGAATATCTGGTCCAGCGCGGCCGCCAGCCACGCCAGCGTTGTCCAAGGCAGCAGCGGCGTGACCAGCGCCAGCGCCAGCAGCAGCTGCGCCACGCCGCGCACCCACGCGCGCGAACGCGGCCAGGCCTGCAGGCCGCCGCACAGGCGCCACAGCACCCAGCCCATCACCGCGATGCTCAGCGCCGAGGCCGACACCAGCCACCGCGAGGCGAAGCCGCCCACCGGCAGCCAGGGTTCGGGATAGCCGCTCAGACCGCTGAGCACCGACTGCCAGACCACCAGCAGCGCGGTGGCCAGCGTATAGACGAGGAAGTCGCGGTCGCGGGTGGTCAGGAAACCCATCAGCGCCGACAGCGCCAGGGCGATGGCGATGGCGATGCAGGCCGTGCGCACCAGCAGGCGCATCGTATCCATCTGCTGCACCGGGCTCGGCGCGCCCAGCCGCAGCGTGGGTATCCAGCGCGCCTTGAGCGGTTTTTCCCAGGCCACGCGGATCGGTTCGAGATCGCCCTGCCTGGGTACCATGACCATGCCGATGCCGGCGCGGAAGCGCGAGTCGCGGGTACGCGCGTCCTGCATGTTGCCGCAGATCCGGCGGTCGCCGTGGGAGATCATCACCTCGCCGGCGAACACGTTGAACACGTCCACCGCCTGCGGCGCGCCGGACCAGCCTTCGGCGGGCGCGGGGATCAGGATGCCGTCCTGCAGGCGCTCCAGCGCGTCGGGCGGGCAGGCGCGGATCGGGGTCTGTTCGTCGGTCGGCGCACCGATCAGCAGATAGTCGCGGCCGGGCTGCGGGGACTGCGCGGCGGCGGCCAGCGGCAACAGCAGCAGCGCCAGCAGCAGGGACAGCAACAACCGTCCCGCCATCACCTGCGCCTTCCCCCCACCGCCCGCGATCACCATCCCTTCCCCTGCGCACTCCCCGATGCAGGCGCGATTATCGCATGCGGGTTTTTCCGCCCCTGTCGGGGAAAACCCCCGATACCGGCGTCGCCGCCGGAACCGGGTCGCACGGCCCGCCGTGCCGGCGGGCCTGTCCTTGCGCGAGGACTCAGGCGCCGCGCGGACCGCGCGGCTTGAACCCGCCCGGGCGGCCACCCGGACCGGCCGAACGCGGACCGCCGGGGCGGCCGGCCGGCTTGGGGCCCTTGCCGAAGCGCGGCTTGAACGAGGGCGCGGCGCCCTGCTCCTCGCCCGCCTCGACCCGGCGCATGCGCAGCTGCTGGCCCGACACCCATACCTTCTGCAGGTGCTGCAGCGTGTCGGCGGGCATTTCCGCCGGCAGGTCGAGCACCGAGTGGTCGTCGTGGATGTCGATGCGGCCGATGTAGCGGCTTTCCAGCCCGGCTTCGTTGGCGATGGCGCCGACGATGTTGGCCGGTTTCACGCCGTGCATGTGGCCCACCTCGATGCGGTAGGTCTCCATGCCGAACTCCGGCGCGCTGCGCGGCGGCATCTCGCGGCGCGGACGCTCGCCGGACTCGCCTTCTCCGCGCGACGGACGCGGCACGCGCTCGCTTTCGTCATTGCGCGGGCCACGCTCGAAACGCGGCTCGAAACGCGCCGGGCGCTCGCCGCGCTCCTCGCGCTGGCGCGGGAAGCCGCCGTCGCGCGCAGGGCGCTCGGTGCGGCCGGCCTGCGGCTCGCGGCGCTCGCGCACCGGCGGGGTGAGCAGGAACGGGGCGTCGCCCTGCAGCAGCTTGGCCAGCGCGGCGGCGATCTCGATCGCCGGCACGTTGTGCTCGCCTTTGTAGCGCTGCAGCAGGTCGCGGTAGAAATCCATGTCGCCGCCGGCCAGGGCCTGGCTGATGCGGTCCATGAACTTGCTCACGCGGTGGTCGTTGACCGCGTCCACCGTCGGCAGCTGCATTTCCTCGATCGGCTGGCGCGTGGCGCGCTCGATCTGGCGCAGCATGCCCTTCTCGCGCGGGGTGACGAACAGGATCGCCTCGCCGCTGCGGCCGGCGCGGCCGGTACGGCCGATGCGGTGCACGTAGCTCTCGGTGTCGTACGGGATGTCGTAGTTCAGCACGTGGCTGATGCGCTCCACGTCCAGGCCGCGCGCGGCCACGTCGGTGGCGACCAGGATGTCGAGCTTGCCTTCCTTGAGCTGGCCGATGGTGCGCTCGCGCTGGGCCTGCTGCATGTCGCCGTTGATGGCGGCCGCGGCCAGGCCGCGCGCCTGCAGCTTGCCTGCCAGTTCCTCGGTGCCGGCCTTGGTGCGCGCGAAGATGATCATCGCGTCGAAGGTTTCCACCTCCAGGATGCGGGTCAGCGCGTCCAGCTTGTGCATGCCGGCCACCCACCAGTAGCGCTGGCGGATGTTGGCCGACGTAGTGGTCTTGGAGGCGATGGTCACTTCCACCGGCTCGCGCAGGTAGGTCTGCGCGATGCGGCGGATCTGCGGCGGCATGGTGGCCGAGAACAGCGCCACCTGGCGGGTTTCCGGCAGCTTCTTGAGCACGGCCTCGACGTCGTCGATGAAGCCCATGCGCAGCATCTCGTCGGCTTCGTCCAGCACCAGCGTCTTCAGCTCGGACAAATCCAGCGTGCCGCGGTCCAGGTGGTCGATGACGCGGCCGGGGGTGCCGACCACGACGTGCACGCCGCGGCGCAGCGCCGACAGCTGCTGGCCGTAGGGCTGGCCGCCGTACACCGGCAGCACGCGGAAGCCGGGCATCGAGGCCGAATAGGTCTGGAACGCCTCGGCGACCTGGATGGCCAGTTCGCGGGTCGGCGCCAGCACCAGCACCTGCGGCTTGGTGGCGGAAAGGTCGATGTTGGACAGCACCGGCAGCGCGAAGGCGCCGGTCTTGCCGGTACCGGTCTGCGCCTGGCCGAGCACGTCGCGGCCTTCCAGCATCGCCGGGATGGTGGCGGCCTGGATGGGCGACGGGGTCTCGTAACCGACGTCGGCGACCGCTTTCATCACAGGCTCGGAGAGGCCGAGATCTGCGAACAGCAGCGGCGCGGGGGATTCTTGGGACATGGGGGCTCCGGGGGCACCGCGGCGAACGCAGCGGGCAGGAAAATGGGGCGTATTGTGCGCCTTGCGCCGGCCCCTGTCGAAAGCCCTGATGGCGTCCGTTCAGCTGTTCTTCCCCGGCGGCCGCCCGCGGGTGCCCGTCCCGGCCAGATTCCGGTCCACCCACCGGTCGCTGCAGGACGGCGCCGGGTCCACCCACGGCTCCGCCCACGGGCGGACGAGCCGCTACCGGCGGGACTCCGGCCCCCGAGGCAGCGCCGGTGCCCCGTGCCGGGCAGCGGATAGCGTGCGGCCGCTGCGGTTGCGGCGGTTCACGACCGCGGCGGGCGATAATCGCCCTCTTTCCCTGCCGGCCTCCCCATGCAGACCATTGATTTCGAACTGGACCGCGAGTACGTGGAACTGAAGCAGCTGCTCAAGCTGACCGACCTGGTCGCCAGCGGCGGCGAGGCCAAGATGCTGATCGGCGAAGGCCAGGTCCGCGTCGACGGCGAAGTGGAACTGCGCAAGGCCTGCAAGATCCGCGCGGGCCAGCAGGTGGAGCTGGGCGAGGTACGCATCCGCGTGCGGTGAAGCCGGGAACAGGGAACAGGGAATCGCCGGGCATCGCGGCATGCGCCATTCCCGGTTCCCCGCTCCCTATTCCCTGGCCTGGGTCAGATGCGCGGCGATCATCTTCCTGAAAGGCGCCACGCCGTGCGCGGCGCGCAGCGCGGCGCCGCGCAGCAGGCGCGCGGGAAGGCGGCTGTCGTTGTACAGCGCGGCGATGGCGTTGGTCGCTTCGTAGAGCGGCCGGGTCGCCAGCCGGTGCCCGCGTTCGTAGCGGGCCAGCACCGCGGGCGCGCCGATGTCGCCACCGCGCGCGGCCGCGGTGGCGATTTCCTTCACCAGCCGCTGCTGGCTCTGCAGGCCGAAGTTGAACCCGTGCGCAGTCACCGGGTGCATGCCCACCGCGGCATCGCCGGCCAGCGCGTAGCGGTGCGCGGCGAAGCGGTGCGCGTACACGCCCACCAGCGGATAGACATGGCGCGTGCCCACCGGCCGCATCGGCCCCAGGCGCTGCTCGAAGAAGCCGGTGACGGCCTGCCCGAACGCCGCCTCGTCCATCGCCATCAGTTCCTGGATGCCCTGCGGCGGCAGGGTGATCACCGCCGAGCATCGGTCGCCCGGCAAGGGCAGCATCGCCAGCGTGCGGCCGTAGCCGAACCACTCCCAGGCGGCGTGATGGTGCGGCTGCTCGTGCTCGAGCCGGCATACCAGCATCGACTTGCCGAAGTCGCGCATCTGCGCGCCGATGCCCATCATGCGCCGGGTCGCCGAGAAGCGGCTGTCGGCGGCCACCACCAGCCGCGCGCGCAGGCGGCGGCCATCGTCGAGCACCACCGTGTTGGCCGCGTCGCCGGTCTCGATCGCGGTCACCTTCGCGCCATCGACCAGTTCCAGCCCCGCCTGCCCCTGCACTGCCTCCCAGGCGGCGCGGCGGATCAGGTGGTTGGGCACCAGCCAGCCCAGTTCGTCCACGTTCTCCGTGCCGGCGGCGAAGCCGAGCGCGAACGGGGACGCGCCGTTCATGACCCTGGCGCTGCGCAGCGGCGAGACCTGCGCCGGATCCAGGCGCTCCCACAGGCCGAGCCCGCGCAGGATCTGCCGCGATGCATGGGTCAGCGCGATCTCGCGCCCGTCGAAGGCCGGCTCGGCCAGCGCCGCGGCCGGTTGCAGCTCGACCAGCGTCACCGACAACCCCGTATCGGCCAGCCCCCGCGCCAGGCACAGCCCGGCCGGGCCCGCGCCCACCACCAGTACATCGACAACACGCATCTTCGGCCTCCGCATTCGGTGTCCGGCACAGCCTACGGCCCGCGGCCCGCGCCGACCTTGATCCGGATCAGGCGCGGCGGGGATCGCCCGGCAGGCCGCGCCACGCGCACCAGGCGGGCGCGCCCGTCACAACCCGGCGCGCGGCTCCACGCCCACCGCCGTCGGCGCGACCACCGGCAGCGGCGCGGCCTCGGTCGGCATTTCCAGCAGCGCGGTGTCGATCTCCGACAGCGGGCTCTCGTCCGGGCAGGTCTCGTCGGGGAAACCGAAGTGTTCCTTCAGCGCCTGCCCGCAGGTGGTCACCGCTTCCAGGTCGGCGCCCTCGACCTTGCACTGGCGGTCGAAGGCGATCAGGAACGCGTCCTTGCGGCGCACGAAATCGTCGCCGCACTTGCGCATCTGCTTGATCCGCTCCAGGTCGTCCTGCACCGCGTTGGTGCCGTCCAGCCCGTACTGCTTGAGCTCCTCGCTGGTGAGCAGGCGCAGGCTGCGGTTGGGCACGGTCATCATCAGGTCGGCCACGCCCACCGCCACGCCGTTGCGCTGCAAGTAATCCTTCACGTTGTCGTAGACCTCGTGCAGTTCCTTGTTCAGCTCGGCGCGCGAGGTGGCGGTGGAGCTGATGCGCATCATCCGGTGGATGCCGACCTTGCCGGAAATCAGCCGGTTGTCGCCGGCGGCCAGCACGAACACGCAGGCGCTGTGGCAGATGGAACCCTCGCGCACCCAGATGGTCCAGCCAGCCTCGCCGATGCTGTCGCCGGCGACGATCGCCGCTTCCACCTGGCCGCCGCTGGAATCCAGGTCGAGCACGCGCTTGCCGATCTTCATCGCGTCGGCCACCACCGCCAGGCGCGAGACCATCGCGGCGAAGGACGGGTTGATCTTGCCGGCGTAACGCACCCGCACCAGTCCGCGCTCGCGGCAGTGCTCCAGCGCCGCGTCCAAGGTCTTGCGGTCCAGCGCTTCCAGCTCGGCGCCGTCGCCGGCCTCGCCGGTGTAATCGGTATCGCAGCTGACCCAGGCCCTGCCGTTCTCCAGCGTCACCTCCGGCCAGGCCTTGTCGCGGGCCGGCTTCACCGGCGCCGGCGGCGGCGGCGCGTCGACCGCGTTGATCGACACCATGTGGTCGCCGTCGGCGGCCAGCGCCGCGGCCGGGTCGGCCGCCGCGACCGGCTTGTCCTTGTCGCCGGGGTTGCAGGCCAGCAGCCCGAGGCACAGCAGAGGCGACCACCAGAATCTGGGCAACATGGACAACGATCGGATCCGTGGGACGGCGGCGGGCGCCGGGGAACGGACAGTCTAGTGCGCATCGCCGTCCGCGCCGCAATGCCTCCTGAACTGACGATCCGCCTTGGGCATTGATGTCCGGAAATGGCCAGTCCGCGTCCGTCGACGGGCCTAGACTGGCGCCATGCATCCATCGACCCTGCCCAGCCACGAACAATGCGAACAGGCGCGCCTGGCCCGCGACGCGCGCTTCGACGGGCTGTTCTTCACCGCCGTGCGCAGCACCGGCATCTATTGCCGGCCGGTGTGCCCGGCGCCGCCGCCCCGCCGCGACAACGTCAGCTACTACCCCACCGCCGCGGCCGCGGCCGCCGCCGGCTACCGGCCGTGCCTGCGCTGCCGGCCGGAACTGTCGCCGGACGACGCCAGCTACATGCAGGACCACACCCTGCACCGTGCCCTGGCACTGCTGGACGAAGGCATCCTGCAGGACCAGCCGGCCGCCGCGCTGGCCGAGGCGATGGAACTGAGCGCGCGCCAGCTGCAGCGGCTGTTCGTGGCGCGGCTGGGCGCGACGCCGGCGCAGCTGCACGCCACCCGCCGCCTGCTGCTGGCCAAGCAGTTGCTGACCGAAACCCACCTGCCGGTGACCGAAGTGGCGCTGGCCGCCGGCTTCAACAGCCTGCGCCGCTTCAACGACGCCTTCCTGGCCGGCTGCGGCATGCCGCCGAGCGCGCTGCGCAAGCGCCACGGCGCGGTGTCCGGCGGCGAGCCGGTGCTGCGCCTGGCCTACCGGCCACCGCTGGATTTTCCGGCGATGCTCGGCTTCCTGCGCTGGCGCGCGATTCCCGGCATCGAACGCATCGACGCCGACAGCTACCAGCGCGTGATCGTCGCCGGCGGCCGCGCCAGCCTGATCCGGGTCAGCGCCGATCCGAGGCGCCCGGAACTGCGCCTGCAGCTGGGCACCACCGACGCGCGCGCGATCCCGGCGATCGTGGCGAAGGTGCGGCGCGTGTTCGATCTGGATGCGGACCTGGCCACCGTGCATGCCTGCCTGGCGCACGAACCGCTGCTGGCGCAAGGCATCGCCCGGCGTCCGGGCCTGCGCATTCCCGGCGGCTGGGACGGCTTCGAGGTCGCCGCGCGCGCCGTGCTGGGCCAGCAGGTCAGCGTGGCGGCGGCGACCACGCTGGCGCGGCGGCTGGTCGACCGCTTCGGACAGGTTCTGCCGGACATGCCCGACGGGCTGGACCGGCAGTTCCCCACGCCCGAGGTGCTGGCCGAGGCGCCGCTGGAAAGCATCGGCCTGCCGCGCACCCGCGCGGCCACGCTGCGCGCGGTGGCGCTGGCCTGCGCCGAGGGCCGGCTGGAATTCAGCCGTGCGCAGACGCTGGAGCAGTTCGTCCATCAGGCCACCGCCCTGCCCGGCATCGGCCCCTGGACCGCGCATTACATGGCCCTGCGCGCGCTGGGCATGCCCGACGCCTTTCCCGCCGGCGACCTGGTGCTGCAGCAGGTGCTGGGCGAAGGCCAGCGCCTGGGCGAGCGCGCCACCGAGGCCCGTTCGCAGGCCTGGCGGCCGTGGCGCGCCTACGCGGTACTCCACCTCTGGCACCTGGCTGCGGAGCCGAACAAGGAACCCGAACAATGACCCTCTACTACGACCGTTTCGACACGCCCATCGGCCCGCTCACCGTCGCCGCCGATGCCACCGGCCTGCGCCATATCCTGTTCGCGCGCAACCGCTACGACGCCAAGGGCCGCGAAGGATGGCAGCGCGACCCGGACGCCGTCGCCGAACCGCGCCGGCAGCTGCTGGACTACCTGCACGGCCGGCGCCGCGGCTTCGACCTGGCGCTGGCGCCGGTGGGCACCGAATTCCAGCTGCAGGTCTGGCATGCGCTGGCCGAGATTCCGTTCGGCGCCACCTGGAGCTACCGCCAGCTGGCGCAGCGCATCGGCCGCCCCACCGCGACCCGCGCCGTGGGCGCGGCCAATGGCCGCAATCCGCTGCCCATCGTGCTGCCCTGCCACCGGGTGATCGGCAACGACGGCGCGCTGACCGGCTTCGGCGGCGGCCTGCCGACCAAGGCCGCGCTGCTGAGGCTGGAAGGCGCCCTGCACGAGGACGCCACGGCGCCTTCGCTGTTCGACTGAGCAGGGCGCCGCGGCCCCGCAGGCGCAGGCGCCCGGCGGACATCCGCCTCAGGCAAAGCGCGCCGAACGCGGTCGCCGTCTATATGCGCCGCATCACGGGGCGCTTCCTTCGGGCCGCACGACATCGCGCAGCAGCAGCGCCACGGCCATCGCCGCGCCGCTGGCCAGCGTGGTCGCCGGCAGTGCATGTATACGCCAATGGCCGATCATCGTCGAAGGCGGGGGCACGCGTTGCCACGTGCCGCGGCAGCGGGACAGGACGCGCCGCCACGGCGCCGGCACACGTTTCCGCAACGCCCATCACAGACCGCGCGACAAGACAGGCCGCATGGCCATCACCCTGCGCCTGCCGCCCGTTCCTGCATGCCAGCTGTCATCGGGCCGGGACTATCATGGGCGCATGATTCCGTTCCGCACTTCCCTCGCGCTGCTCGGCGCCAGCTTGCTCGCCGCCTGCGCCTCGACCGGCCCTGCCCCGTCCTCCACCACCGCAGCCGCCGCCACGGCGCCGCCCACCGTCCTGCTGCTGTCCATCGACGGCCTGCGCGCGGACATGATCGAGCGCGGTCACAGTCCCAACCTCGCCCGCCTGGCGCGCGAAGGCGTGCGGTCGGCCGGCATGTCGCCGTCCTACCCCTCGCTCACCTTCCCCAACCACTACACCCTGGTCACCGGCCTGCGTCCGGACCACCACGGCATCATCCACAACAGCATGAGCGCCGAGGACCTGGGGCGTTTCAGCCTCCAGGACCGCGCCGCGGTGACCAATCCCGCCTGGTGGGGCGGCGAGCCGATCTGGGTGGGCGTGGAGAAGGCCGGCTACAAGAGCGCGACCTGGTCCTGGCCGGGCAGCGAGGCCGCCATCCAGGGCGTGCACGCCAGCCAGTGGCACGCCTACGACGAGAGCGTGCCCCTGCCCGAACGCATGAAGCTGGTGCTGTCGTGGCTGGAAGGCGCGCCCGACGGCCGCACGCCGCGCCTGGTCGCCGCCTACATGGAACAGGTGGACCAGGCCGGACACGACCATGGCCCGGATTCGCCCGAATACGCCGCCGCGCTGCAGGAAGTGGACGCCGCCATCGGCCAGTTGCTGGACGGCATGCGCCGCCAAGGCCTGCTCGACAGGACCAACGTGATCGTCGTGTCCGACCACGGCATGGCCAGCGTCCCGGCCGGGCAGGTGATCGCCACCGAGGACATGGTCGCGCCGGAGATCGCGCGCGAGGTATCGGTCGGCCAGTCGGTCGGCTTCGCCCCGCAGCCGGGCCGCGAACGGGAGGCGGAGAAGGCGCTGCTGGGCGCGCATGCGCACTACGACTGCTGGAAGAAGCAACAGCTCCCGGCGCGCTGGCATTACGGCACCCATCCGCGCGTTCCGCCCATCGTCTGCCAGATGCACGAAGGCTGGGACGCGCTGACCCGCAAGGGCATCGCCAAGCGCTCGCCCGGCAACCGCGGCTCGCACGGCTACGACCCGGCGCTGCCGTCGATGCAGGCGGTATTTGTCGCCCGCGGCCCCGCGTTCCGGCAGGGCGCGGTGCTGCCGCGTTTCGACAATGTCGACCTCTATCCGCTGCTGGCGCGGCTGACCGGCATCACCGCCGCGCCCAACGACGGCGATCCGCAGGCGCTGCTGCCGGCGCTGCGCCAGCCAGCGCGCTGAGCCGGCGCCGCCGCCTTCGGCCTACATGCCGCGGAAGCGGTGCAGAAAGGCGGCGCTGACCGGCAGCGCCTCCGGGCGCTGCTTCAGCCGGATCGTCGTCCGCCCCAGCTCGTCGCGACGCAGCCGTTCGATCGCCGCCACCCGCACCACCACCCCGCGGTGCACCTGCCAGAACTCGTCCGGATCCAGGCCGGCCAGCAGCTCCTTCAGCGGGGTGCGGATCAGCACTTCGCCGTCGGCGGTGACCACCTTCAGGTATTTGTCCTGGGCCTGGAAATACAGCACCTCGTCGATGCCGGTCATGCTGACGCTGTCGCCGACGCTGGCGCTGATCCAGCGCACCAGGCGTTCGCCGCGCGGCCGCAGGCGCGCTTCCAGGTCGTCGATCAGCGCCTGCACGTCGGGGCGGAACGCCTGCGCCAGCCGCCCGCGTACCCGCGCCACCGCCTGTTCCAGCCGCGCCGGCTGCACCGGCTTGAGCAGGTAATCGACGGCGCCGGTCTCGAACGCACGCACGGCGTAGTCGTCGTAGGCGGTGGTGAACACCACCAGCCCGCCCTGCGCCGCCACCGCGCGCGCCACTTCCAGCCCGCTGACGCCGGGCATGCGGATGTCCAGGAACGCGACGTCGGGCCGGTGCCGCTCGACCGCTTCCAGCGCCGCCACGCCGTCCTCGCAGACGCCCACCAGTTCCAGCTCCGGCCATGCCTGCCGCAGCTGTTCGTGCAGCGCGCGCCGCTGCGGCGCCTCGTCCTCGGCGATCAACCCGGCCGCGCGCACTGCCGCTTCCCCGCTCATGTCCCGTCCTCCCATGGCACCTCGATCCCGGCGACCACGCCACGCCCGTCGCGCGAATGCAGGCGCAGGCGCGCGCGGCCGCCGAACCGCTGCGCCAGCTGCTCGCACACGTTGGCCAGGCCGACGCCGCCGACCGGCCCCGGTTTCAGGCCGATGCCGTCGTCGATCACCTCTACCTGCAGGCGACCCTCCCGCCGCACCGCCACGATATCGATGCAGCCGCCGCCGGGCCGGGATTCGAGCCCGTGCCGGATCGCGTTCTCCACCAGGGTGATCAGCAGCGCCGGCGGGAACGGATGCGCGCGCAGGGACGCGTCGGCCTGCACGCCGTACTGCAGGCGCCCGCCCATGCGCAGCTGCATCAGCGCCAGGTAGGTGGTGCAGAGGTCCAGCTGCTGGCCGAGCGTGGAGTGCAGCGCGACGCTGTCCTCGCGCAGCCGGGGAATGGTGGCGCGGAGGAAACCGGCCAGCGCGTCCAGCATCGCCTCGGCCTGCGCCGGTTCCTGGCGCACCAGCGCGCGTACCGAGGCCAGGGTGTTGAACAGGAAATGCGGTTCCACCTGCGCCTGCAGCACGCCCAGGCGCAGGTCGGCATCGCGCGCGCGCCGCTGCGCATCCTCCAGTTCCTGGCGGTGGCGATGCCCGGTCCAGCGCCGGCGCTCGCTGAAATAGGCGCGCAGCGCCAGCCCGCCACCGAACAGCCCGTAGACCAGCAGCAGCACGGCGATATTGATCGACAGCGCCACCATGCGCGCCACCGGGCCGAGTCCGGCGCGGCCTCCAGGTGCCGGCGTATCCATCGCCACCAGGCGCATGACTTCGGCCGACGCGAAATGGTCCACCACGAAACTCGACACCACACCCAGCAGCACCGCGACCACCACGCCGCGGCGTTCGCGCGCCTCGCTCCAGCGGCGGTGGCGCACCCACGTGGCGAATGCCGGTCCGGCGGTCGCCATCAGCGAGAACGCGGTGAACTGCAGCGCGAACATCAGCACCCCGGCGCGGTAACCATGCCCCTCGGCCACGGCCACGGCGCCGAGCAGCAGGGCCGCGGGCGCGATCAGGGCCATGAACAGCAGGCTGCGCCTGCCCAGCCACGGCGCGCTGAACACCGGGTACTGGCGGTAGCGGCTCCACGCCGCGCTGCCGCCGACGATTACCTCGGCCGGCAGCGGCTGCCGCAGCGAATAGCCGGAAAAACCGCTCATCCGCGCGTCCGCCGCGCCGGAGCGCCCGTCCCGCGCGGTGGGCGGCTCGTGCGTGGATGCCATGCAAAGACCCTCGTTTCCGTTCCCGGGCAGGCGGTCATTGTCTCGTGCCGCGCAGCACCTGTCCCGCCTGGTGCAGTTCCAGCGAGCGCACGCCGCCGTCGGCGCCGCGCAGGAAACGGATCTCGATGCCGTAGGCCGGCGCTTCGAAGGCATCGGCCGCCACCGCGTCCAGCGCGAACTCGCCCTGCCCGCTCGCCTGCGCATGCAGCCGCCCGTCGCGCCCGCGCACTTCCAGCGCGAATCCCGGCATCAGCGGATAGGTGCCGGCATAGGCGGCCAACGCCTGCGCCGACAGCACCGGCGGCGGTGCGCGCTGCAGATCGACGCGCACGGCGGGGATCTCCGCGCCCATCTGCGACCAGATGAAGCCGTAGCTGCCGTCGGCCCTGCGCTGCGGGCGCAGCACGACATCCGCCTGCAGCGCATGGAACTCGCCGGCATCGTCGTGGCCCATCGCCTGTTCGGCCTGCCCGTCGGGCTGGACGTACAGTTGGCCATCGCGCGCGCGCAGGGTCACTTTCATTGCGCCCTGCAACTGGTACTCGCCGGCCAGCGCCTGCAGCAGCGCCGGCGCCGGCGCCACGTCCCGGCGCGGTTTGCCCAGCGGGAAGGCGGGGTCGACCAGGTGCAGGCCCAGGCTGCCCAGGCCGCCGATCGCGGTCCAGCTGGTGTCGGACAGGATCACCACGCCACGCTGCCGCTCCGGATCGAGCGCCACGAAGGAGGAAAAGCCGCCGGTGCCGCCTTCATGCATCAGCGCGGTGCGGCCGTTCACCGGCACCCGCATCCAGTTCATGCCCATCGCCGGCTCCGCCGACAGCGGCGCATGGGTCATCGCCAGGGCCGGCGCCACCGGCGCCTCGATCCAGCCCAGCTGGGCCTGCACGTAGCGGACCATGTCCTGGAGCGTGGCGCGCACGCCGCCGGCACCGGCCAGGTCGGTGGCGAAACGCCATGCCGGCACGGCCGCGCCCGGACGATGCCCGACCGCCGCGCGCACCTGCGCCGGCTTCGCCTCGATGTAGGCGCCGGTCATGCCCAGCGGCGCGAACAGGCGCCGCGCGAGCAGCGTTTCCAGATCGCTGCCGGCGCGCCGCGCGACCGCGTACGAGAGCAGCATCGAGGCGTAGTTGGAATACTCGAAACCGCTGCCCGGCGCGGCCGCCAGGCGCACCTCGCCCAGCGAGGCCAGCAGCGCCGCGGCGTCCAGGCCGGCGTAGGGGTCGTCCGGATCGGACGGCGCCAGCCCCGGCGGCAGCGCCGGCAGGCCCGAGGTGTGCGTCACCACGTGGCGCAGCAGGATCGGCTGGCCTTCGTAGGCCGGCACCTTCGTGCCCGCCGGCAGCCACGCCGAAAGCGGGTCCTCCAGCGAGCCCTTGCCGTCGCGGATCAGATCGGCCAGCAGGGCCGCGGTCATGGTCTTGCTGACCGAGCCGATCTCGAACGCGCTGTCGGCGCCGATGCGCAAGGGCGCGCGGTCGTCGGCGCACTGGTAAGTGCGCGCGACCTGTCCACGCTCCACCAAGGCCACCGCCAGGCAGGCGCCGGTACGGTCGCCCTGCAGGCGCTGCGCCACGACGCGCGCCAGCGTCGCGTCCGCCGATGCCAGGGCCGGTCCGGGCAGTGCGGTGGTCGAAAGGGTGGCGAACAACGCCAGGGCAAGTCGCATGTCGGTCTCCTTATCCGGGGAGCCGGCATCCTGTCGCATCGCCATGCGCGCCGGCGGGAATGCGACGAACGCCCGCGCGGGCGCGACGAAACCGGCCATGGCCGGAGCCAGCGCGCTCCGTCGGGCCGCCCCGGCCCGGCAGCGCGCCCGCCGCAGCCACGCGGCAACGCGAGGCGCGCGGCGCCGCGTGGACGAGCGGTACCCGCAGGAGCGGCTTCGGCCGCGATGGGGCATTCCCGTCACCCCATTCCTCACGCAGGGCGCTGGCCCGTTGCAGACGACGCCGCATGCATGAATGCCCCATCGCGGCTGAAGCCGGGCATGAAAAAAGCGGCGCAAGCGCCGCTTTTTCGCTGATGCCGGACCGGGATCAACCGGCCTTGGCCACCGCCTTCTTGGCGACGGCCTTCTTGGCCGGTGCCTTGGCGACAGTCTTCTTGGCGACCGGCGCAGCTGCGCCCACGGCCACCTTGCTCACCGAATGCGAACGCGCATTGCCGTAGCTGGCGTTGTAGCGCTTGCCCTTGGCGGTCTTGCGGTCACCCTTACCCATGTCGTCAACTCCTCAAGTGTGAAATCAGATTGCCCCGTACTGACACGGGTTCGGCGAGGCCGCTTTGAGAGCGCCCCCGCGCGTGAAGTGAAAGCCTAACATGCACCCCTCAATGCGCGCAGCTGGCGTCGTGCACGTGGCGGTGGTTCAGGCGCAGGTTCATCATGTGGGCCAGGCCCACCAGCACGCCGCCGACGGTCATCACCAGCGCGTGCGGCACCCGCGAATGGTGCAGTTCGGCATGCAGCAGCCCGGCCCACAGCAGCGCCAGCCCGGGGACGAGCAGCGCCAGCGCGCGCAGCGCGCGGTGGCGCCGGTAGCCCCAGAGCAGGCTGAACAGGCCGAGGAAGGTCACGAAGACCACCACCGCCTGCTCGATGCCGTCGCTCAGCCAGAACGACAGCCCCAGCGACGGCGCCAGCGCCAGCAGCGCCGGCAGGATCGCGCAATGCGCCGCGCACAGCAGCGAGCCGGCGGCGCCGAAGCGATCGAGGAACTGGCGGGACGATTTCGGCGGCATGACTTCCAGCAGGGGCGGTGGCGCATTATGGAATAATATAACATTATCGTCCAGCCCGCCCACACCCTTTCCTGACCGCCGCCCGTTCTGGCCGTCCCACGCCCCTCCATTGATACAAAGTAACAACACCATGACCCAACCGATCTCCTCCCGCTCCCTCCCGCATCTCGCCCGCCCGGCGCTGTTCCTGGCGCTCGCCGCGGCCCTTCCCGCCGCCCATGCCGCCGACGACGGCGACGGGCAGAGCCACCACCTGACCGAACTCTCCGCGGTCAAGGTCACCGCCTCGCCGCTGCAGAGCGACGCCGAATCGCTGGCCCGCCCGGTCGCGGTGCTGACCGGCGAGGAACTGGACGCGCGCAAGGGCGCCACGCTCGGCGACACCATCTCGCGCATGCCCGGCGTGCAGACCACCTCCTTCGGCCCCGGCGTCGGCCGGCCGATCATCCGCGGGCAGGAAGGCCCGCGCGTGGCGGTGGTCGCCAACGGCGTCGGCAACATGGACGCCTCCACCGTCAGCGCCGACCATGCCACCAGCATCGAGCCGTTCCTGGCCGACCAGATCGAAGTGCTCAAGGGCCCGGCGACCCTGCTGTTCGGCAGCGGCGCCATCGGCGGCGCGGTCAACGTGGTCGACGGGCGCATCGCGCGCGACCTGCCCGAGCGCCCCCTGAGCGGCCGCGCCGAACTGCGCGGCAACAGCGTCAACAGCGAGCGCAGCGGCATGTTCCGGCTCGACGGCGTCAGCGGCGACAACCTGGTGCTGCACGTCGACGGCCTGGTGCGCAACGGCGACGACTACCGCATCCCCGGTCACGCGATCGACCCGGCCGCGCTGGACGACGAGCACGGCCATGAAGAGCACGACGATCACGGCGACGAACTCGGCCCGCGCGGCCGCCTGGAAAACAGCGCCACGCGCACCCGCGCCGGCGGCATCGGCGCCACCTGGCTGGGCGAGTCGGGTTTCCTCGGCGCCTCGCTGGGCACCTACCGCAGCAACTACGGCATTCCCAACGGCGCCCATGTCCATGCCGACGACGATCACGGCCACGATCACGACCATGACGACCACGGCCACGACCATGGCGACGAGGAAGGCGAAGGCGAACACGACGTGCGCATCGACATGGTGCAGAACCGCTTCGACGTGAAAGGCGGCCTCTACGATCCGCTGCCGTTCCTGCAGAGCGTGACCGTGCGCGCGGCCTGGACCGATTACGAGCACACCGAACTGGAAGCCGGCACGCCGTCCACGCGCTTCACCAACAAGGGCGTGGAAGGCCGCGTGGAAGCGGTGCAGAAGCCGCTGGCCGGCTGGAACGGCGCCTTCGGCCTGCAGTTCGGCGACAGCGATTTCGGCGCGCAGGGCGAAGAGGCCTTCGTCCCGGATACGCGCACGCGCACGCTGGGCCTGTTCGTGCTGCAGGAAAAGCAGTTCGGCCCGCTCAAGCTGGAACTGGGCGGCCGCCACGACCGGGTCAAGCTGAGCCCGGACGACGCGCTGCGGGACCGCGACTTCGGCGCCACCAACCTGTCGGCGGCCGGCATCTGGACGGTCAACGACCATTTCGACCTGCGCTTCGGCGTGGACCGCTCCGAGCGCGCGCCGACCAATGAGGAGCTGTACGCGGCCGGTGCCCACATCGCCACGCGCTCGCTGGAGATCGGCGACGCCAACCTGGACACCGAGCGCGGCCAGCGCATGGAACTGGGCCTGCACGCGCACGGCGACCGCATCGATGTCTCGGCCTCGGTCTACCAGACAAAATTCAAGGACTTCATCTACCTGGCCGACACCGGCGTGGTCGAACAGGGGCTGCCGGTCCGGGTCTGGACCCAGCACGACGCCACCTTCAAGGGCGCCGAGGCCGAGGCCATGTTCCACCTGGCCGAAGGCGAAAGCGGCGACTGGGACCTGCGCGTGTTCGGCGACTACGTCAAGGCCGAACTGGACGGCAGCGGCAGCCGCCGCGCGGACATCGCCGTGCCGCACGGCGACCACAGCCACCGCTACAGCGTGGACCTGGCCAACGGCGGCTACCTGCCGCGGATCTCGCCGGCGCGCGTCGGCGCCGACCTGCGCTGGGCGCGCGACGGCTGGCGCGCGTCGCTGGGCGCGGTCCGCTACGGCAGCCAGAACGACGTGGCGCCGAACGAGGCGCCCAGCGCCGGCTACACCCTGGTCGATGCGCACCTGGCCTATCGCTGGGACCGCGGCGGCAGCAACAGCTATGAGCTGTTCCTGGACGGCAGCAACCTGACCAACCGCGAAGCCCGCCCGCACACCTCGCTGCTGCGCGACTACTCGCCGCTGCCCGGCCGCGGCGTCGCCTTCGGCATCCGCGCCTGGTTCTGACCGGCGCCGCCGGGCAACGAGGGAGGAAGGGGCCGCAAGGCCCCTTCCGCTTTTCCGGAACCGGCGCACGGCGACCTGAATGCCGGCTTTGCCGGACGCAACGTTTCACACCGCGCTCATTGTAAGCGGACACTTTTGTCCGGATCATGTACGCATGACCTCGATCCGTTCCGATGCCGCCGCGCGTCGCGCCCAGCTGCTGGACGCGGCCGACGCCGTGTTCGGCGAACACGGCATCACCGCCCCGCTCGACCTGGTGGTGGAACGCGCCGGCGTCGGCCGCGCCACGCTGTACCGCAACTTCCCCGACCGCGCCGCGCTGATCGAGGCGATGCTCCAGCGCACGGTGGAGAAGATCCAGGCGCACGTGGCCGAACTGGGCGACCGCGACGACGCCCTGTTCGAGCTGATCGGCGGCATGGCCCGGCGCATCGTGCACTCGCCGGCGCTGGCCGATTACTGGCGCGCCGTGGACCAGAACGATCCGCCGATCCGCGCCGCCCGCCAGCGCGTGCTGAAACTGATGGAGCCCGCCCTGCAGCGCGCGCGTGCCGCCGGCCTGTGCCGGGCCGACCTGGAACTGGCCGACCTGTCGCTGATTTCCAGCATGCTCGGCGCCGCGCTGCGCGGGCGCACCCGCGCCGACCGCGCCCGCCTCGCCGCGCGTGCGCTGGAGCTGCTGCGCCCCGGGCTGGCCGCACCGGCCGGAGCAGGCGCATGAAACCGATCAAGCCGATCCCGGACTGGGAGGAGCACGAAAAACCCACCCTGCCCGGCTCCGCCTCGATGCCCTGGCACCCGCCGCACCGGCGCGCGGCCTACGCCGCGGTAGCGGTGCTGGTGGCGATCACCGGCGGCCTGGGCAACGCACTGCTCAGCGCCAACCTGCCGTGGATCCAGGGGCAGATGGGCCTGCAGCCGGCCGAGGCGAACTGGCTGGTGGCCGCCTACCTGATGGTCAACGTCACCGCCAACCTGCTGGTGTTCAAGTTCCGCCAGGAGTACGGCATCCGCCTGTTCGCCGAACTGGGCCTGGGCGTCTACGCCGCGCTGGCGGTGCTGCACCTGGTCGTGGGCGGGCTGGCCACGACCATGCTAGTGCGCGCGGCCAGCGGTTTCGCCGGCGCGGCCTGCACCACGCTGGGCACGCTGTACATGCTGCAGGCGCTGCCGAGGAAGTACGTGGGCAACCTGCTGGTGGTCGGCATGGGCCTGTCGCAGCTGGCGGTGCCGCTGGCGTGGCTGGTCTCGCCGGGCCTGCTCGACCACGGCGAGTGGCACAACCTCTATCTGTTCGAGGCCGGGCTGGCGCTGTGCGCGTTCGCCGCGGTGGTGATCCTCAAGCTGCCGCCGGGCATCCAGATCAAGGTGTTCGAGCCGCTGGATTTCGTCACCTTCGCCCTGCTCGCCCCGGCGCTGGCGATGCTGGTCATCGTGCTCAGCCAGGGCTACCTGCACTGGTGGTTCGACACGCCATGGCTGGGCTGGCTGCTGGCCGCGGCGACGGTGCTGATCCTGGCGGCGTTCCTGATCGAGCACTACCGCCGCAACCCGCTGCTGCAGATCCGCTGGCTGATGGGGCCGACGATGCTGCGCTTCATCGCCGGCGCGTTCCTGATCCGCTTCCTGACCAACGAGCAGTCCTACGGCATGGTCACGATGATGCGCACCCTGGGCATGGGGCCGGACCAGATGGCGCCGCTGTTCGCGGTGATCCTGCTCGGCGTGCTGGCCGGCATCGCCGCCGGCGCGCTGACCTTCGGGCCGAAGGCGCTGATCCCGCAGCTGCTGGCCTCGATCCTCCTGCTCGGCAGCGCCGCCTTCCTCGACCAGCACCGCACCAGCCTGGACCGGCCGATGGATTTCGCGCTGAGCCAGTTCCTGGCGGCGGTGGGCAGCGGCATGTTCATGGGCCCGCTGATGCTGATGGGCATCCGCCAGGCGATGGCGCGCGGGCTGGACCACATCGTGTCCTTCATCGTGGTGCTGTCGCTGACCCAGACCTTCGGCGGCCTGGCCGGCTCGGCCCTGCTGGGCAGCTACCAGCTGCACCGCGAGCATGTGTACTCCAGCCAGCTGGTCAGCCAGCTGGACCCGGCCGACCCGGTCGTCGCCCAGCGCCTGCGCGCGCAGCAGCAGGGCTACGCCCGCCTGGTCACCGACTCAGTACAACGCCAGGCGCAGGCCGCCGCGTCGCTGGCGCAGGCCGCCAGGCGCGAGGCCAACGTACGCGCCTTCAACGACGTGTTCGCGCTGAGCGGCTGGCTGGCCATCGGCTTCCTCAGCTGGCTGCTGCTGGAAGTGCTGTTCCGCAATCCCACCGTGAAAAAGGCGATCCGGCCGGCCGCGGCCGCCGCGCCTTCCAGATGAAGCAACCGACATGAGCGACAAGCAGCAAAACCCCGGCAACGCCGACGAACCGATCACCGACGCCAGCGACGGCCAGGCGGCCGCGTCACCGGCGCCGGTCTCCAAATACAACACGCCCAGCCGCACCAGCGTGGTGGTGATGGTGGTCATCGCCCTGGTCGGGCTGACCCTGATCCTGCGCGCTTGGCAGCTGTGGCCGTTCAACAGCAGCCACGTGCATACCGACGACGCCTACGTGCGCGGGCAGGTCACGGTGCTGGCGCCGCAGGTCAGCGGCTACGTCACCGAGGTGCTGGTGAAGGATTTCGATCACGTGAAGCAGGGCCAGCCGCTGCTGCGCGTCGACGAGCGCACCTACCGGCAGAAGGTCGACCAGGCCGAGGCGGCGCTGGCCGATGCGCGCGCGCAGCTGGCCAATTCCGACCAGAGCCAGGCGCAGAACCGCGCACAGATCGCCTCCGCGCGCGCCAACCTGTCGGCCGGCCAGGCCGAACAGCAGCGCAGCCGCGCCGAACTGCGGCGCTACGAGACGCTGGCCGCGCAGCAGCTGGTGTCCAGCAGCGACCGCGACAAGCTGCGCGCCGGCGCGCAGGCGGCGAGCGCCGGCGTGGCGCAGTCGCAGGCGGCCATCCGCATCGCCGAGGAGAACCTCACCGCCACCCGCGTCGCGCGCCAGGGGCTGGAGGCCCGGGTCGCCAGCGCCGAAGCGGCGCTGGAGCTGGCGCGCATCGACCTGGACAACACCGTCATCCGCGCCCCGCGCGACGGCCAGCTGTCCGAGGCCTCGGTGCGGCTCGGCCAGTACGTCACCGCCGGCAGCCAGCTGCTGTTCCTGGTGCCGGACACCCTGTGGATCGTGGCCAACTTCAAGGAAGGCCAGACCTGGAAGATGGCCATCGGCCAGCCGGCGAGCTTCAGCGTCGACGCCTTCCAGGGCCAACGCCTGCGTGGCCATGTGGAGCAGATCGCGCCGGCCACGGGTTCGGAGTTCGCCGTGCTCAAGCCGGACAACGCCAGCGGCAACTTCACCAAGGTCGTGCAGCGCCTGCCGATCCGCATCGCCATCGATCCCGGCCAGCCGCTGGCCACGCGCCTGCGCCCGGGCATGTCGGTGGTGGTGGAAGTGGACACGGCCGCCGGACCGCGGCGCTGAGCCGGACAGACTCGGAAGATATCTTCCACGCCGCGCTCACCTTGCCCATGCCGGCGGCGCGCTAGGCTTCGGCATCGTCCATCGCCGCGGAGCGCGCGCATGAAACCCCTGTTGGCCCTGCCGCTCCTGGCGGCGCTGCATGGCACCGCCGGCGCGGCGGACACGCTGTACTCCGGCGGACCGATCGTCACGATGGACGACCGGCAACCGCAGGCCGAAGCGGTGGTCGTGCGCGGCGGCGACATCGCCTTCGTCGGCACGCGCAGCGCCGCGCTGGCCTTCAGTCCGCTGGCGCGGCAGGTGGATCTTCATGGCCGCACCCTGGTGCCGGGCTTCATCGACAGCCACGGGCATGTCTCCGGCGTCGGCCTGCAGGCGCTGTCGGCCAACCTGCTGCCCGCGCCCGACGGCGAGGGCAACTCGATTCCCGCGCTGCAGGACATCATGCGCCGGTTCCGCGCCGCGGCCACGGTGCCCGGCGGCTACAAGGTGCTGATCGGCTTCGGCTACGACGACTCGCAGCTGGCGGAAAAGCGCCACCCCACGCGCACCGAGCTGGACGCCATCGCCACCGACATCCCGGTGATCCTGATGCACCAGTCGGGGCACCTGGGCGCGTACAACAGCAAGGCGCTGGAACAGGCCGGCATCAACTCCGAGACGCCCGACCCCGAAGGAGGAGTGATCCGCCGCGAGCCCGGCAGCCGCGTTCCCGACGGCGTGCTGGAGGAAAGCGCGCACACCCTCGCCCTGGCCCGGCTGATGCCGGCATTGAGCCTGGAGCAGGCCATGACCATGCTCGAGGCCGGCCAGGCGCTCTACATGAAACATGGCTATACCACCGCGCAGGACGGCAAGACCGATGCCGGCACGCTGGCGATGCTGCCGATGGCCGGCAAGGCGGGCAGGCTGAAGATCGACGTCGTCGCCTACCCCGACATCCAGGTGGCGCTGGACAGCCCGGCGATGCGCGGCCCCTACCATGGCCCGGACTACATCGACCACTTCCGCATCGGCGGGGTAAAGATCAGCCTGGACGGTTCGCCGCAGGGCAAGACCGCCTGGCTGAGCCGGCCCTACTACCGGGTGCCCGCGGGCGAGAAGGCGGACTACGCCGGCTATCCCGCCTACAGCGACGCGCAGGCCGATGCCCTGATCGGCAAGGCCTGGGAGCGCGGCTGGCAGGTGCTGGCGCACGCCAATGGCGATGCGGCCATCGACCAGTTCATCCACGCCGTGGCCGCCGCCGAGGCCGCGCATCCGGACAAACGGCTGATGCCGGTGCTGATCCACGGCCAGACCCTGCGCCGCGACCAGATAGGCGAACTGCGCCGGCTCGGCATTTTCCCCTCGCTGTTCCCGATGCATACCTACTACTGGGGCGACTGGCACCGCGATTCGGTGCTCGGCCCGGAGCGCGCGGAGAACATCTCGCCCACGCGCTGGGTGCTGGACGCGGGCATGGTGTTCACCTCGCACCACGACGCGCCGGTGGTGTTTCCCGATGCGATGCGCGTGCTCGACGCCACCGTCAACCGCACCACGCGCAGCGGCCGCGTGCTGGGTCCGGCGCAGCGGGTGACGCCGGAACAGGCGCTCAAATCCATCACCCTGTGGGCCGCGCGGCAGTATTCGGAAGAGGCGCGCAAGGGCTCGATCGAAACCGGCAAACGCGCCGACCTGGTGGTGCTCTCGGACAATCCGCTGACCATCGCGCCTGCCGGGCTGCATGCCATCAAGGTGCTGCAGACCATCAAGGACGGCGAAGTCGTCTACAACGCGGGTGAATTGCCGAAATGAAACGGCCAGCAGGCTTCCGGCACGGGAGCCTCAGTCCCGCGGCTTCCGCTTCGCCACAAGGGTGGCCACCAGCGCCGCCAGCCCCAGCACGGCGATCACCAGGATCAGCAGCGCCACGCCGACGATCGCCGCGATCAGCAGGGATTCCGGGTAATCGAACATGCTCCGGCAGACGGAACCGGCGCCGCCCAGGCTGAGGCACGAATCGGAAAATACGACGAAGCAGGCGATCCACAGCACTACGGCAGCGGCTGTCGAACCCCACAGCATGCGCAGGCCCCGCGGGGAAATCCTCATCGCAGCCAACCGATGCCGATGGTGCGCCTCGCTCCCACCGTCCGGCCTTCGCTCACCCGGCGCAGTCCGCGCACAGGCCATGCACCTCAAGCGTCTGCGCCTGCGGCTTGAAGCCCAGTTCGCGGGCGCGCGTCTCGAGCTGGCGCACGATGTCGCGGTCCTCCAGTTCGACCGCGCTGTGGCAGCGGTCGCAGATCAGGAACGGCACCGAATGCTGGTTGCTGCTGGGGTGGTGGCAGGCGACGAAGGAATTGACCGAGGACAGCTTGTGCACGAAGCCGTTGGCCATCAGGAAATCCAGCGCGCGGTACACCGTGGGCGGGGCGTCGGCGCCCACGCCCTTGCCCTCGCGCACCCATTCCAGCAGTTCGTAGGCCTTGACCGGCTTGCCGGCCTCGGCGATCAGCCGCAGCACGTTGGCGCGGATCGGCGTGAGCCGCAGCCCGCGCTCGCGGCACACCCGTTCGACCACCGCGATGAAGCCCGCCGCGTCGTCGACGTGGTGGTGGGGGGCGGTACAGCTGTGCTCGTGTGCGCTCATGTCTGCCTCGGCCGGATCAGCCCTTCGGTACCTTGATGAGTGCGGCGTCGATGCGTTTCAAGGCTTCGTCGCGGCCGGCCAGGTACACCGTATGCGAGATGTCCGGGCTGACCTGGGTGCCGGTGATGGCCACGCGCAGCGGCTGGGCGACCTTGCCCATGCCTATCTCCAGCGCGGCGGCGGTGTCGTGCAGGGCGGTGCCGACGCTCTCGGCGGTCCACTGCGGCAGCGCCGCCAGCAGTTCGCGCGCCTTGCCCAGCGCCACCTCGGCGCCGGCCTTGAAATGCTTGGCCACGGCGGCCTCGTCGTATTCGGTCAGCGGCTGGTACCAGACCACCGCCTTTTCGGCCATTTCCTTCAGCGTCTGCACGCGTTCGCACAGGGCGATCACCACGTCCTCCGGCGCCGGGCCGGCGGCCACGTCCAGGCCCAGCTTTTCCAGCTGGTAGACCAGGTGCGGCGCGACGCTGGCCGGCGCCTCGGTCTTCAGGAAGTGCTGGTTGACCCAGCCCAGCTTGGCCATGTCCAGGCGCGAGGCCTTGGAATTGCAGTGGGTCACGTCGAACAGGTCGATCAGTTCCTGGCGGCTGAACAGCTCCTGGTCGCCGTGCGACCAGCCCAGGCGGGCCAGGTAGCTCAGCAGCGCGTCGGGCAGGTAGCCGGCGTCCCGGTACTGCATGACGTCGGCCG